>JFJP01011125.1_pt1 | contig 23630 bp, 20 predicted proteins | sample 431651 | NCBI WGS metagenome assembly JFJP01 (sample SAMN02602958, study PRJNA72255) | Microbial mat metagenome, whole genome shotgun sequencing project. | biome: fresh water; feature: sink hole; material: water; isolation source: purple microbial (photo- and chemosynthetic) mats found in...
TTGCGCCGGTTCGCTAAAATTAGCGATCGGTGTCAGGGGGACACCGGCGCGAAACATCTGTTTGGAGGACATCATGATGCGGATTCGAATCACAGGTTTCCTGACGCTGGCCCTGCTGGCTTTTCCGGGCCTGGCCGGCGCTCTGGATATCACGTTCGGCAACTCGTGGGACAACGTCCCGCTGCAACAGATCCTGGACGCCCGCTACGGCGTCGGCGTCATCAATGTCGCCACCGACTACGAGGGCCACAACGCCGGCGATGCCGATCCCGCCTACTGGGAGGACATCGCCGTGAGCGGGCTCATCGTCCGCGAGATCGCCGGTTTCAGCAGCCGGAACACCCTGGGCTGGTACGCCGAGACCCTGGACACCCTGGGCTGGTACGCCGAGACCCTGGGCAGCGCGCCGGTGATCGACGGCGTCGATGACGGCGTGGTCTTCAGCGGCCTTGCCGGTGCGGGCGCCACGGCGTCGGTCATGTTCCCGAACGGATTGACGCGGTTCGGCTTCTGGCTGAATCCGAACGGCACGCTGGACGGCGGCGCGCACGCCCCGGAGCCGGAGCTGTTCTTCACGAACCGCTTCTACAACGACAGCGGCGCCGCCGGCGGCGGTGCGCCGCACGCCCCGTTCACCCATGATCCGCAGTGCCTGGTGTTCAACATTTCGCATCTGAGCGGCGGCGTGCCGACGTTCGTGCTGGCGTGGGAAGACCTGGATTACGGCGCGGCCATCAGCCCAGCTTACAGCTGGTCGACGACCGACAACGATTTCAACGACATGGTGGTCGAGATCCAGGCCGTGTCGCCGGTCGGCGTCGAGAACGCTTCCTGGGGTTCGGTGAAGGCGCTGTTCCGGCCGTAGCGTCGTTGCGGCACAACCCACGACTCGAAGCGGGGCGGTTCCTTCCGGGGGACCGCCCCTTGTTCATGGGCGCCGCCGGACCAGCACCAGCGTGACATCGTCGCTGGCCGGAGCGTCCTTGACGAACGAGGCCAGATCGGCCAGAACGGCGTCGCGCACGCCGGTCGCAGGCAGTGCGTGCGACGCGACCAGCACGTCGCGCAGCCGGTCGTCGGTGTAGTCCTCGTCTTCGGCGTTCCACGCCTCGGGAATGCCGTCGGTGAACAGAGCCAGCAGGTCGCCGGTGTCCAGCGCCACCGTGCCGTTCGCCCAGGTGCCCGTGCCCACCAGCGCCACCGGCATGCCCGTCGGGGCCAGGGTTTCGACGGTGCCGTCCAGGCGTACCAGGAACGGCGGGTTGTGGCCCGCGTTCACGTAGTCCATCCGGCCCGACACCGGATCCAGCACGGCGAGGAACAGCGTCGCGTACCGCACCGGCTCGGTGACGGCGAACAGGATCGCGTCCAGCCGGGTCACCACCGCGGCCGGGTCCAGGTCCGGTCCGGCCAGTCCGCGCAGCAGCGGCAGCATCGACGACACCAGCAGCGCGGCGCCCAGCCCTTTGCCCGCCACGTCGCCGACGGCGATCAGCACGCGGCCGTCCGGCAGCGTGAACACGTCGTACATGTCGCCGCCGACCTCGGTGCACGAGACGAGATGCGGCACCAGTTCCCAGCCCGTGATCGACGGCGCCTCGTCCGGCAGCAGCGTGCTCATGATGCGCCGCGCCGCGCCCAGTTCCGCTTCCAGCCTCTGCTTCTCGGCTTCCATGGAGTGATAGCGGGCGTGGGTCAGCGCCACGGCCACGCAGTTGGCCAGCAGGGTGAAGGCCTTGAGTTCGTCGGTGGTGTAGCGGTCGGCGGAGTCCGCGGAATCGGCGTAGAGCAGTCCGATGACGTTCTCGTTGTCGAACAGCGGCGCGGCCATGGCCGTGCGCACGCCCTGGGTCACGATGCTCATCTGCGACTGGAAGGCCACGTCGTGCTGCGCGTCCTCGATCAGGAACGAGACGCGCTCGCCCAGCACGCGGTTGATGACCGTGCGGCTCAGCATCAGGTTCGGGGCCTGGCCGCCGCCGCGCACGCGCGAGGCACGCACCTGCGGCTCGCCCGTGTGTTCGTCCAGCAGCGCGATCAGCGCGCGCTCGGGCATCACCGCGGTGTCCACCAGATCCAGAATGGGCTCGAAAAGTTCCTCGGGTGAGCTGGGCTTGACCAGCAGGCTGCCGGCCTCGGCCAGCACCGAGAACAGTTCGGCGCGCTTGCCCGCGCGGCGCGCGATCTGCTTGCTGCCGCTCTCGCGACCGGTCACTTCCTGCCAGGTGATGGCGACGCCGGTCGAATGATGGTCGCCGACGATCGTCATCAGGGCCTGCGAGTCCATCGCGCCGCCCACCGTGAACACCGCGCGGCCCAGCGTCAGCTGATCGCCGGGACCCACGGGGCGCCAACCGTCGGTGGCGACGCCGTTGACGTGGGTGCCGTTGTGGCTGCCCAGGTCCCGCACACGGGCGCGCCCGCTGGTGTACTCCAACTCGGCGTGCCGCCGCGAGATGCTCGATTCGGCCAGAACGACGTCGCAATCGGTGGCCCGGCCCAGCACGTGGAGGCCCTCGGCCAACTCGAAGCGGACGTCCTGGTCACCGACCCGGCCGGCGAGGATCAGGGAAAGACGCTCCATGCACATCGTCCTGTCGGATAATGGGTTCGGCGATCATTGCCTCAGGTGACCTTGCGTCCAGCCTATCGCAATCCGCCGGATTTCGCCATCTCCCGAACGCGGGGTCTGGCCGTGGATCCGAATTGTTGTCATATTAACAGCGGCTGGACGCCGATGGCCGCGGCGACGCGCAATGCTGCGCTGCCACGGCGGACGGGATGTCTGCCGTTTCCGCGCCCGCGGAGAAGATGTTCGCGTTCCGGACGGATGCCGGTTCGGTTGCCCACGCGATCGGCCCCGCGCATCCGACCGCTGTCCGTACGGCGGTGTTCACGAGGCGCGTTCGGCTCCGGGAGGTGTGCGATGATCGGCAAGACGCTGGGTCGATACCGGATCGTCGAGAAGCTGGGCCCCGCCGGCATGAGCGAGGTCTTCGAGGCCGAAGACCTGGAACTGCGGCGCAAGGTGGCGTTGAAGGTGCTGCCGCCCGCCATGGCGGACGACCCGGTCAGCCTGTCCCGGTTCCGGCGCGAAGCCTGCTCGCTGGCGTCGCTGAGCCATCCGGGCATCGTCGTCATCCATTCGGTGGAAGAGGCCGAGGGACTGCATTTCCTGACCATGGAGCTGGTCAAGGGCCGCAGCCTGGCCGTCCTGATCGCCGCCGGCGCGCTGGCCCCTCACGATTTCTTCAACGTCGCCTCCCCGCTGACCGACGCCATCGCCGCCGCCCATCTGCAGGGTGTCGTGCACCGGGACCTGAAGCCGGCCCACGTGATGATCACCGAGGACGGGCTGGTCAAGGTGCTCGACTTCGGCCTGGCGCGGGCCATCGAGTGCGTCCGGCCGGCGCCCGACGGCAGTTCGCAGACCGAACCGCTGCTCGATCGCGAGCGCATCATCGGCACTCCCGACTACATGGCGCCCGAGCAGATCCTCGGCGAAAACCCGGGCACCGCCAGCGACGTGTATGCCCTGGGCGTGATCTTCTACGAAATGATCACCGGTCGCCGGCCCCACACCGGGGCGACGGTGCCGGAACTGTTCGCGGCCGTGCTGCGCGACGAGCCGCGGCCCCCCGTGGCCCTGGCCCCCGACTGTCCGGCTTCGCTCAGCCGCCTGATCGAACGGTGCCTGGCCCGCGATCCGCGAGCCCGCTTCGCCTCGGCGCGCGTGCTGCGCGACGAAATGAAGCAGCTGATGGACCGTTTCCAGGCCGGCGCGCGCGACCCCGTGCAGAGCATCGCCGTGCTGCCGTTCTCCGACCTGAGCCTCGAGGGCGACCAGCGCCACCTGTGCGACGGCATCGCCGAAGAGGTCATCGCGGCGCTGACGCACATCAGGGGTCTGGCCGTAGCCTCCCGCATGTCGTCGTTCCGCTACCGGGATCCGGGCGGCGACTGCCGCGTCATCGGTCGCGAGCTGGGTGTCCGCTTCCTGCTCGAAGGCAGCGTCCGGCGCGACGGCTCGCGGCTGCGCGTGAACGCCCAGCTGATCTCCACCTCCGACGGGTATCATGTCTGGTCCGAGCGCTACGACCGCGATCTGCGGGATGTTTTCGAGGTGCAGGACGAGATCGCCGCCCGCATCGTCCATTCCTTCCAGCTCACGATGGGCGCGGTCGTGGCGGGGCAGGCGACGGGGCGGCGCGCGGCGGACGCCGTGGCCTGGGAGGACTATCTGAAGGGGCGCTACTTCCTGCGGCGCTGGGGCAAGCGCAACGTGGAGATCTCGCTGCGCCTCTTCTCGCAGGCCATCAAGCGTGATCCGGAATTCGCGGCGGCGTACGCGGGGCGGGCCGACGCCTACGGCTATCTCTACATGTACATCGCCAGCAGTGCCGGGAATCTCGGCGCGGCGGACCGCGACAGCCTGCGCGCGCTTGAACTGGACGATACGCTGGCCGAGGCGCACGCCTCGCGCGGCCTGGCGCTGTCGCTCCGGCGCCGGCACAAGGAGGCCGAACGCGAGTTCGCCGCCGCCCGCGGCCTGGATCCCCATCTGTTCGAAGCGCCGTATTTCCAGGCGCGCGACTACGCGGTGCAGGGCAAGTACGAAAAGGCCGTCGAGCACTACCGGCAGGCGGCGCTGGCCAGCCCGGACGACTACCAGATCCCCATCCTGATGGCGCAGATCTTCCACAGCCTGGGCCGCGAGGAGGAGGCGCAGGAGGCGAACCGGCGCGGCCTCGAGCTGGCGGAAAAGGCGATCCTGTCGAACCCCGAGGACGCGCGCGCGTGCTACATGGGAGCCGGGGCCATGATCCGGCTGGGACAGCGCGAAAGGGGCCAGCGCTGGGCCGACCGCGCGCTGGCCATCGACCCGGAGGATCCCGCGATCCTCTACAACGTGGCCTGTGCGCACGCCGGGCTGGGCAATGTGGAGCGGGCGATCGAATGCCTCGAGTGCACGGTGAAGGCCGGCGCCTCCTACCGCGAGTGGATGCTCAACGACAGCGATCTGGATCCTCTGCGCGGGCATGAGCGGTTCGCGGCGCTGCTGGCCGCGCTGGAGAAGCAGGATTCGGCGGCCGCCGAAGGCGGCTAGAGTCCGGCGGCGACGATCCGGAAATGGTGGCCCATGATGGCCAGCGTCATCGCCACGCCGAACTGGTCGGGATGGCGGGCCAGCGTGGAGGCGACGAACCTCCAGTAGGCGAACCGGCCGCGGTGCGCGACTCCCAGGACCCACATCGAGCGGAAGGCCGCGCCGATCTCTGGCCAGGTCAGCGCCGGTCGCGGGCCACGGGAGCGGTGCGCGTCCAGGAAGACGCGGATGCGCTGGTAGTAGGTTCGCGGTTCGTACAGGCGGCGCACGAGTTTCCGGTAGTTCCCGACCAGGAAATCGCGGTCCAGGCGCGGCTCGAAATTGATGGTCGAGCCGGTGTTGTCGCCGTGGCTGGCCGTGCGCAGGCGTCCCTCGCCGGCCAACCGCTTGTACAGGCGGCTGCGGGGCATGGCCTGCAGCAGGCCGACCATCGCCGTGACGACACCCGTCTTCTGGATGAATTCGAACTGCCGCTGGAAGATGTCGGGTTCGTCGTTGTCGAAACCGACGATGAAGCCGCCCATGACCTCCAGTCCGGCGGCCTGGATGACGCCCACGCTTTCGGCCAGATCGCCGCGCAGGTTCTGCATCTTGCGGCATTCGCGCAGGCTTTCGGCGCTGGGGGTCTCAAGCCCCAGGAAGACCTTCTTGAAGCCGGCGGCGACCATCAGTTCGAGCAGTTCGGGTTCGGCCGCCATGTTCACCGAGGCCTCGGTCAGGAACGTCATCGGGGTGCGGGTGCGCGCGCGCCAGTCGATGACCGCTTCCAGCAGTTCGCGGCAACGCTTCCGGTCGCCGATGAAGTTGTCGTCCACCACGAACACCGGGCCTCGCCAGCCCAGGACCCGCAGAAGTTCCAGTTCCCCGATGAACTGCGACGGCGACTTCGTGCGCGGGCGGCGGCCGTTGAGCGCCACCACATCGCAGAACTCGCAGTCGAACGGACAGCCGCGGCATGACTGCACCGACATCGTGGCGTACAGGCGCAGATCCAGCAGGTCCCAGCGCGGCAGGGGCGTCAACGACAGGTCGGGAAAGCGCGAGGCCTGGTACAGGGGGCGCAGGCTGCCGGCGCGCAGGTCGGCCACCAGTTCGGCGGCCACTTCCTCGGCCTCGCCGACGACCACATGCGGCACGCCGAGCGAAGCGTCGGGCTCGGCCATGAACATCGGTCCGCCGCCGATCAGCGGCCTGCCGAGCTCGCGGCAGCGCCCGGCCAGCGCGACGACCGCCTCGCGGTGGATCTCCATGGCGCTGACCATGACGAAGTCGGCCCACTGCAGATCCGCGTCGCTCAGCATCGTCGTGTTCTGGTCCACCACGCGGTACGACCATTCGCGCGGCAGCATCCCGGCCATCGTCAGCAGCCCCAGGGGCGGATTGGCGGCGCGCTTGCCCACGAAGCGCAGGGCGTGGCGCAGGCTCCAGAACGTCTCCGGGGTGCGCGGTTCGACCAGCAGGATCCTCATGATCGTCTCCGATCCGGTTCGCGCGGGCGCGGACCTCCGTTGACAAGATAATATCATCGCGACCGGTCGGCCCGCGGTGTTCGTGCGCCTGCTCGCGCCGCCAGGCGAGGGCGTTGCGCCTTGTCGTTGACCCCGGGCCGGCCCGGCAGGCATAATGGAGACTCATCAGACGAGGCCCCGGCGCATGCCGCCATCCAGGCCAAGCCACTTCGTCGAGCACGTGCTGCCCCGCGAACCGGATGGAAACCATCGACTTCGGCCCGCCGGGCCCGAGGCGCGACCATGTCCGACGCAGATGACGGATCCCGTGATCCACTTGCAGAGCCGACGGCGCTCACCGCCCGCGACAGCGCATTGTCCCGGTGTTTCCCACACGGGGTCTATTCGCTGCGCACCGACGCCGAAGGCGGCGTGGACTTCGAATATGTGAGCCCCCAGTTGTGCCGCCTGCTGGGATATGACGCCGCAGCCGTGCTGGCGGACGCCCGTCTGGCCTACAGAGCCATCCACCCCGACGACCTGGAGGACCTGCGTCGGGCCAACGCCGCGGCGGTGCGTTCGGGCGGGCCTCTGGGCTGGGAGGGTCGATTCATCATCGACGGTGAGGTGCGCTGGATCCGCCTGGAAGCGGAGCAGGCCGGACTGCCGGACGGGGATGTCCTGTGGCACGGCGTGGTCAGCGATGTGACCGGACGCCGGTTGGCGGAGGACCGGCTGCGCGAGAGCGAAGAGATGTACCGCCAGTTGAACGAACTGGCGCCCAATCCGATCACCGTGGCCGATCTCGAAGGAAACATCCGCATCGTCAATCCGCGGGCACTGCAGTTCTTCGGACATGAACACGAAGACGAAGTGATCGGGCGCAGCATCTTCGAATGGGTGGCGCCGGACAGCCGCGCCGCGGCGCGTGCGAAGTTCGCCGAACTCTTCGTCACGCCGAAGATCGCCAATCTGGAACTGGATTTCATCGGCGCCGGCGGAACCATCTTCCCGGGCGAAGCCCATGGTTCGATGGTGCGTGACGCGCAGGGGCGCCCCCGGCTGATCATCGTTGTCGCGGCCGATCTGACGCAGCGGCGCGAACAGGAGGCCGAACGCCTCCGCCTGCAGAAGATGGAGGCGATCGGCACGCTGGCCGGGGGCCTGGCGCACGATTTCAACAATCTGCTGCAGGGGATCTTCGGCTACATCTCGCTGGCACGCCTGAAGCTCGACGATCCCGCGGACGCTGCCGACCTGCTGGCCCGGGCGGAGCTGGCGACGTCCCGCGCCGTGGGGCTGACGGCCCAGTTGTTGACGTTCGCCAAGGGCGGCATGCCGCAGAAGCGGCGGCTGGCTCTACCGGCCGTCGTCGACGGCGCGGCCAGCTTCGCCCTGAGCGGAGCGGCCACGGTCTGCGATTTGAACGCGCCTGATGACCTCCGGGAGGTCGACGCCGACGAGGACCAGATCGCCCAGGTCGTCCGGAACATCGTCATGAATGCCAGCGAGTCCATGCAATCGGCCGGTGTCGTGCGCATCGACCTGCGCAACCTTGATCTGCCGGCGCAAGGCGACGAGTCCCTGCCCGCCGGCGGCCGCTTTGCCGCCATCAGGATCTCCGACACGGGCGTCGGTATTCCTGCGCAGAACATGGCGAGGATCTTCGATCCCTATTTCACGACCCGGGCCCGGGGCAGCGGTCTGGGGCTGGCAACTGCGTGGTCCATCGTCCAGCGCCACGGCGGCACGATCCGGGTCGATTCCGCGCCTGACCGCGGCTCCTCCTTCGAGGTGCTGCTGCCGGCGGCGGAGCGGGTCGTCGAACCGCGCGACGCCGCGACCGGGTCGGGGTCCACGGCGGTCCGGATACCCCGCATCCTGGTCATGGATGACGAGGATCTGGTCCGCGAGGTGGCCGTGGCGATGTTCGCTTCGCTGGGCTTCGCCGCGGACGAGGCTGCCGATGGCGGGCAGGCCGTGCAGAAAGTGGAGTCCGCGCTCGCGGCCGGGACTCCTTATGATATAGTGGTCCTGGACCTGACGGTCCGGGGAGGCATGGGCGGCGACGAAGCCATCGGCCGGATCCGCGCCCTGACCCCCGGTGTGCGGGCCATCGTGTCGAGCGGCTACTCGGAGAGCTCGGTCGTGGCCGACTATCGGGCTCACGGCTTCGATGCCTGCCTGAAGAAACCCTACACCATCGAGTCGTTGCGCGCCTGCCTGGCCGCTCTGCCGGCTTGCTGATCGGGGCACCGACCCGGAAGGAATCCGGCCCATGACCGACACCCCGCTGACCGACGCCCTCGCCGGCCGCGGCCGCCTGTTCGGCTTCCCCTCCGGCTACTGGCTGCTCAACGTCATCGAGATGTTCGAGCGTCTGGCCTACTACCTGGTCCGCTCGGTGGTGGCGATCTACATCATGCAGGCCGACGATCCCCACGGCCTGCATTTCACGGCCGCGGACAAGGGCACCATCTACGCGCTGTGGTTCGTCTTCCAGTCCATTCTGCCCACGTTCACCGGCGGGTTCGCCGACCGCTACGGCTACAAGCGCAGCCTGTTCCTGGCCATCACCGGCAACGTGATCGGCTACTGCCTGATGGCGACGCAGACCAGCTTCGTCGGCTTCACCTTCGGCGTGGTCGTGCTGGCGTCCGGCACCGCGTTCTTCAAGCCGGCGCTGCAGGGGAGCCTGGCGCAGAACCTGGACCGGAAGAACTCGTCGCTGGGCTGGGGCATCTTCTACTGGGTGGTCAACGTGGGTGCGGCCATCGGGCCGGTGCTCGCGAACATCATCCGCCACGACTACTCGTGGCAGGCGCTGTTCTTCACCGCGGCGGCCGTGATGTCCCTGAACTATCTGATGCTGTTCACGTTCAAGGATTTCGCCAGCGGTTCGGACAAGACCGCCAGCCCCCTGCAGGTGCTGACGCGCACGCTGCGCACCCTCGGCGACTGGCGCCTGGCCACGTGGCTGCTGATCATGAGCTGCTTCTGGCTGATGATGTACACGCTGTGGGACCTGCACCCGAACTTCCTGACCGACTGGAACGATTCGGGCGGAACGGCCGCGTTCTTCCAGGGTTCCTCGCTGTTCCCGGACAACTGGGCCATCCAAACCGACCGCGGCTGGCAGGTGCCGCAGGAGATCCTGCTGAACCTGAACGCGGTGCTCATCGTGGCGCTGATGATCCCCGTTTCGTGGCTGGTCCGCAAGCTGCGCACCCTCGAGTCGATGGTCATGGGCATGGCCATGGCGACGGCCGGCATCCTGATCGCCGGCCTGACCAACCTGGGCTGGGTGTTCCTGTTGGGCGTGGTCGGCTTCTCGCTGGGCGAGATGCTGACCGGACCGAAGAAGAACGAGTACCTGGCGCTGATCGCCCCGGTCGACAAGAAGGGCCTCTACCTGGGGTTCGTGAACATCCCGGTGGGCGTGGGCGGCCTGATCGGCTCCAAGCTGCAGGGCTACTTCTACGGCCACTTCGGCGAGAAGGCGGTGCTGGCGCAGAAGTACCTGGCCGAGCACGCGCCCGGCGCCGGCGGCTGGGACGGCAAGCTGGGAACGCTGGACACGGCGGCCGGGGTGGCGCGCACCGAGGCCTTCGCCAAAATGCAGCAGGTCACCGGCATGGATGCGCAGCAGGCGACCACGCTGTTGTGGAACACCTACGATCCGCAGTACCACGTGTGGCTTCCGTTCGCGGGCATCGGCGTGGCGGCGATCATCGCGCTGGTCTTCTTTGCGCGGGCGGCGCGCAAGTGGGCGGACATGGACGCGTAGGCAGCCCCCGGCTGCGACGCCACGAGAGAAGGTGTTCCGATGCCGGTCCCGCCGGGCGGAGCGGCCAGCGGCATGCGGTCTTCCGGACGGCCCGACCGCCGGCCGACAGCGGCCCTCTGGCCGCCGGCGCTGTATGCGCTGCTGCTGCTCGTTCAGGTCGCGCGCATCCTGCATCTGAACGAGGGCGTGTTCACCTACACGCTGGATGACCCGTACATCCACCTGGCCGTCGCCGAGGGCATCAGCCGGGGTGCGTACGGGATCAATCCCGGCCAGTTCGCCGCTCCCAGTTCGAGCATTCTCTGGCCCTGGCTGCTGGCGCCGTTCATCAGGCTGCCGTTCGCCCATCTCGTCCCCCTGATCCTCAATGCCGTCTGCGGCGGGCTGACGGTCGCGCTGTTCTTCCGGATCATCCGCGCCGGGTTCCGGTCGGCCGACGCCGGGCAGGATGATCGCCCGGCCGCGGTGATCGCCGCGCTGCTGATCCCCGCCACGAACCTGGTCGGCCTGGCCCTGACCGGGATGGAGCACTCGCTGCAGGTGCTCGTCGCCACCGTCGTCATCCATGGATGGGTCGTGATGGACGAGCGCGCGCGGCCGCCGTGGTGGTTCCTGGCCGCGCTCGTGCTCGGACCGCTGATCCGCTACGAAATGTTCGCGCTCACCCTGCCGGCGCTGGGCATTCTCCTGGTCCGCCGGCAATGGACGGCGGCGGTCGGAACCGGGCTCGTCGTCGCGGGCCTGACCGGGGCCTTTTCGCTGTTCCTGATCCGCCACGGGCTGGAGGCCCTGCCGACGTCGGTGACCGCCAAGTCCGACGTGATCACGACCGGAGGATCGTTCGCCGCCGCACTGGCGCACTTCCGCGGTCAGCTCGATGTGGACGGCCGCGCGATGCCGCGGGTGGCGATCGCAGTGCTGCTGCTGGCGACCGCCGTGCGCCGCTCGGCGCCGCTGCGCGCGCGCCATCTTGCGGGCTGCTGCGCGGCCGCGACCCTGGGCTTCGCGCTCGGCGGAACCGGCGCCTACGGCAACCGCTACGAGATCTTCGTCTGGGTCGCGCTGCTGCTCGCGCTGCTGTACGTGCATGCCGGCGCGGTCGCGCGCTTCATCGTCGATGCCCGGGGCCCGCTGGCGCTGACGGTCGGATTGCTGGCGGTTCCCGTCCTGTCCTGGAACTACGTGCGCGAGGTGGCCCTGAGCGATCTCGGCGCCAACAACATCCACCAGCAGCAGTACCAGATGCACCGCTTCGTCGCCGATTTCCACCGTGGCCCGGTCGCCGCCAACGACATCGGCTGCCTTGCCTACCGCAACGAACACGCGGTGGTGGATCTGGCCGGCATTGTCGCGCCCGGAATCTGGCGCCAGCGACTGGAATCCGAGGATGTCCGCTGGATGGACACCGCGGCACGCGCCGCGGGCGCTCGCTGCGCCATGGTCTACGAGGACTGGTTCCGGGGCATTCCGGTGAACTGGGTCCCCGTGGCCGAACTGCACCTGGGACGCCGGCTGGTCAGCTGCGCCGGGCCGACGGTCACGTTCTTCGCCACCGGGGCCGACGAGGCGACGGCGCTTCGCGAGCAGCTGCTTGCGTTCGGGGCGACGCTCCCGAGCGGCGTCAGGCTCGAGATCCGCGACGAGAGTCGACAGCCGTCCGCGGATCGTTTTTGATTGGTGCCGCGGCGCCCGGGCGGGTAGTCTGGCGTCCGGCGCGCGCGCCGCGACGCCGGTGGATTCACGACGATGATGGTGGGGTCGGCGACATGACCAGCAAGGAACCGACGACGGCCGCCGATGGCGCCGTCTGCATCGTGCAGGCCCGCATGGGCTCGACGCGCCTGCCCGGCAAGATGATGGAAGACCTGGCCGGCCGGCCGCTGATGTGGCACATCCTGCAGCGGGCGCGGCTCGTCGGACCGGACGTGCCGGTGGTGCTGGCGACCACCGACCAGGCGCGCGACGACGCACTGGTGGCGGTCGCCAACGCGATGAACGTCGCGGTGGTGCGCGGCTCCGAGCACGACGTGCTCGGCCGCTATCTGCTGGCGCTCGATTTCCACCCGGCGCGCTGGGTGGCGCGCGTGTGCGGCGATTCGCCCCTGTTCGACCCGGTGCACCTGGCCCGCTGGCTGGAACTGGCGCGGCGCGAGAACGCCGACGTGGTGCGGTTCCACGACGGCGTGGCGTCCCTTCTGCAGGGCGGCGAGGTGGTTTCCACGCGCGCGCTGCACTGGAGCCGCAAGGCCGCCGGCGGCGATCCCCTGGCCACCGAGCACGTCACCGCCTGGGCGCTGCGCCACGCGCCGCATCACCCCGACCAGATGGTGACGATCTGGGCCGACCCGCCGGCCGATCTGGTCATGGACGTGAAACTGTCGATCGACACCGCCGACGACCTGCAGAGGATGCGCCGGCTCTACGCCGCGCTGTGGGATGGCGGCGAACCGCTGGACCTGCGGCGTGCGGCGGCCTGGCTCAGGGAGCAGGCGGCCGGCTGATCGCCGGCCGGGCATCTAAAGAATACCATGATTGTCTTTTTTGACGGCCTGAGGCAGGATGGCACGGTCATTCAGCCACCTACCTGACTGGAGGCCTTCCATGTCGAAATTCCGTGCCCCGTGGCCCGTTGTGGCCTTGTGCCTGTCGTTTCTCGCGCTGTCCGGCTGTTCGGACGACGATTGCCCGACCGCACCGACGGTCGTCATCCCGGAAATGGATGCCGCGCTGATCAGTTCGACCGTGAACACCTTCTTCGGCGGTGAACACGACAAGAGCCAGGTCTTCCGGGTGCTCCAGACCGGCAAGCTGATGCGCGTGGAGGTGCTCATGGCCTTGGCGAACACCGATCTGCAGTTCGATATCCGCGCCACGGCGAACGAGGTCCCGACGGACTCCAACGACGCCGTCCTGTTTAGCAAGACGATCGCCGCCGCCGATGTCACGCCCGGCTACCTGGCGGTGGAAATTCCCGGCGGGCTGTCGGTCACGGCCGGCGACCGGCTGGCTTTCGTGCTGCGCGGTGACCACACCAACGCGTTCCAGTGCAACGGTCGCTCGAACGACATCTATACGGACGGCGACATGTACATGCGAGTGAGCAGCAGCAACTACCTGGTCTGGGAACTGGCGCCCTTCAGCGGCGACATGTGCTTCAGCACCTGGGTGGTGCCGGCGGCCGAGTAGCAGCTGGTGCGTGGACTTGGGGCGCCAGGATGACCTTGGGCGCCCGTTCCCTTCACGACAGGAAGACCACCCGTGAGATCCACACTCGCCGTCGCTGCTTTCGCTTTGTGGGCCACCGCCGCCTGCAGTCAGGATCGGCCCGCCGCCGATTCTGCGGCACCCGAAGCGCCGCCATTGGCCGTCTTCGTCACGCCGACCGATTCACTGCCGCACCTGCGCTTCCTGGCCGACGGCCTGGTCACGCTGAACGACCGCTGTCCGGTGCGGAAGGTGAAGCTGAATCCGCGCATGCAGGCGGCCTACGTGAACGGACGCCCGATCGGGTTCTGCTGAAGGCCCTGCGCCAAGGCTTTCGTGCAAAGCCCCGAGATCTTCCTGGTCGACCTGGGCCTCAGCGTGCCGTGCGTCGTGGATCCTTCGCGGCCCGCGCTGCTGGACGCCCGACACCGTGTGTTCGTGAACTGGGAGACGTATTACCTGTCCAGCGACGAGAACCTGGCGAAGTTCCGCGCCGACCCCCTGAAGTACGTCGGCACGGTGACCGATCCGGTCACGCGCGAGCGCTTCCGACCCGACCGCAAACACACGCGCCTGGAACACGAAGGGCGGGTCATCTGGTTCGCGAAACCGGAGAACGCCGCGCGCTTCCGGGCGGGCCCGGAAGCGTATGTGCCCCCGATGATCGGCATGCAGGGGGATTGAGCGGGATCGGGCCGCGAGGATGAATGTTCCGCGTCGGGGATGTGCGCGGTGGTGCCACCCCGGAACGCGTGCCGTCCCTCAACGTACCCCAGGTGCCCTGCCCACGAGGCGATCGCGGACGCGCACCTGCACACGTTGTTTCACGACTACATGTTGCCGCGCTGGTCGATTCGGTCGACAAGTGGCCCACCGTTTGCATTCCAAAGCGGTCCCACAGACCCACCGGCGTCCATCCAGCCCGGGTCCCGACAGTCGAGGAGGCAATCATGGATCGCAGGCAGTTCCTGACCGGCATGTTGGCTGGCGCCGTATCGATGACCCTGTTGCCGCGTCTGGCCGACGCCGCAACGCCCGCGCGCCGCCGCCGCCGCCGCCGGGTACGCCGCCGCATCCGCCGCCGGGTGCGCCGTCGCGTGGCCCTGCGCGTGGTGCGCGGCCGCCGGTTCTGGGTCGTTCCCGTGGGCCTGGCCGTCGGTTGGGAACTCATGCACGAGGACCGCGTGGTGGTTGTGCGCGAAATCAAGGTCGTCGAAGTCGAGGGAGTGAAGACCGAATTCGCCGTGGTCATCGACCCCAACGCCAAGGTCGAGGCCGGCAAGGCGGCGCCCTTGGAGGAGATCCCCATTGTCCGCGAGGACAACAAGGACAACGCCGTCGAACTCGAAGGCACGCGCTTGGCCGACGACGACAAGACGACGCCCGGCCTCGAAGCCGAGATCGAGGAAGAAGTCGAGGTCGAGGAGTAGGCCCTGCCTGGATGATGAGCGCGCGGCCGGTGGAGATATCCACCGGCCGTGCTGTTGCCGGATCGACGGCACATCGTATACGTCAACGTCACGGCGCCCCGGTTATGTGCGCTTTCGTGTTTCCGTAGATCGGCAGGCAGGCAGTCCGAGCGGATCTACACCGCGACGACCGAATTCTCGGCGCCGGGGACGCCCGCCGGGCGGTACTGGTCGGCGGCCCAGTCGTTCTCCCACACGCGACCGTCGATCAGGAAGCGGTACTCGTATTCCCGGCCCGGCTCGAGGTCCAGCGTGATCTTGAACTCGCCGTTCTTCAGGCGGCTCATCGGGGTGGCCTGGGCATCCCAGCCGTTGAATTCGCCCACCAGATAGACGGCCTGCGCGTCCTGCGCGGCTTCGGGGGGCAGGCTGAACGTGACCTTGCTCACATTCTTCGTCTTCAGGTAGCGCTTCTGCGGACCCATCGGAACCTCCTTGTCCGGGCGATTGGATACCGTCAATCGGATATCCAAGATCATTGAATTCCCGGATAACAAAGGGTACGTCGGCCGCTGCCGCAAGATCTTCACCATTTTCTCATCCAGCGCGGCCGTTTGTGAAATGATGATGTTTGCTATTTTGCGCTAATGAAATCCATAAGACTATCCAGCAACAGGTTACCCTCGCGGCAGCGCCGGGCGAGGTCCGCGGTCAACTCGTTCTCCGCCATGATGTACGGGCCCGGCAGCGGGGCGCCCGGAGAGTGGGCCAGCACCGATGCCACCCAGCCGGGCGTGGCTTCGGGATGGAACTGCACCCCGATGACCCGCCGGCCGATCTGCATCGCCTGATGCTCGCAGCCCAGGCTGCGGGCCAGGTGGACCGCCCCGGCGGGCAGCGCGAAGCTCTCGCCGTGCCACTGCAGACAGGTCACCCGGTCGGGGAACGGGAAGATCGTGCCCGGCTCCGGCGGCACCCGCTCGACGGGCCACCACCCGATCTCGCGTTCGCGGCTCGGACCGACCGGCGCCCCCAGCGCGGAAGCGATCAGCTGGGCTCCCAGGCAGATGCCCAGCACGGGCGTGCCTGCGGCGATCACTTCGGCGATGAACGCCTTCTCGGCGGCGAGCCAGGGCAGCGTCGCCTCGTCATTCACGCTCATCGGCCCGCCCAGGATGATCAGCAGATCGACCGCCGCGGCCGGAGGCAGACGGTCGCCGGCGAACATCCGCGTGCAGCTGACTTCGGCACCGGCCTTGGACAGCCACGTCTGCGCGTGGCCGAGCCCTTCGTAGGGAACATGCTGGATCCAGTGGGCGCGCATTGTGCCTTGTCTTTCGGAAGCCGCCGGCCCCGGCCGGGCACGTTCTGTCTCCCCGCGTCACTTCGCCTGTGGCAGGGTGGGCGTGCCGCGCAGCGGTGATCCCCCCCGCGCAGGGACAATATCGACCGGTTCGGCCCTGCGGCCAAGGGGCGGACCATCGACAGGCGGACTGGGCAGGGACCACGGGGATGAAGAGCGAGCGTATCGTCGTCAACGACCGCATGCAGACGAGCTCCATTTACGAGCTGACCGAGCCCGAAGCCGAGAAGCCGGGCGCCGCTGCACTGGACCGACGATTCGCGGGATCTCTGAGCCGATCAGCGGACCAGGCTCAATCGGATGGCCTGCTGCCCGTCGGCGGCTGTCAGCCGCGCCAGATAGCATCCCGAAGCGAGCCCGCGGCCCGCGTCGTCGCGGCCATCCCAGGTCAGCTCGTGCCGACCCGCCGCCAGGTCGCCCGCCGCCAGCGTGCGCACCAGCCGGCCGCCCAGGTCGTGGATCGTCAGCCGCGTCTGACCGCCCACGGCCAGTTCGAAAGCGATCGACGTCTGCGGATTGAACGGGTTGGGGTACGCCGAAAGCGTGAGCCGAGCGGTGGCAACCGGCGTGTCGGCCGCGGCGACCGCCGTGAGCCTGACGCCGAAATCGGCGTCCGGATCCGTGTTGTCGATGTAGTAGACCTCGGCTGGCGCCACGAACAGGTGCGTGGCTCCGGGCGGGATCACCACGGTTCGGCCCGGCTTCACGACGTAGAAGTCATAGGGGATGTCGGTGGGCTCGTAGCTGGGTTCGGTGGGCCCCGTCACGGCATAGAAACCGGCGTCGACGGCGTCCGGAACGCGGTCCGCTTCCGATGGCGGCAGCAGCGTGCCGCTGCCGCTGAAGACCACGATCAGGTTCGAGTACTGATCGCCGCCGGGCCCGTTGTCGAAGTCGCCCAGCGGCTCCAGCAGCAGCGACTGGCCCGGCATCAGCCCGAGGGCCGCCAGGTCGATCGCCGGGGCGGGCTGCGCCGCGTCCGCGGAATCCACGTGCAGGAATGCCTGACGGCTATCCAGGTGGATCGTGACCTGCGCGCTGGCGCCGCCGGCGGCCAGGGACAGGACAAGGGCGATGGTCGATACACGGCGCCTGATCATGGGCTCTCCCCTTTGCTGGAATGGCCTTCGATTATATAAAAGATCATATTGGTCGTCAATAGGCCCGGTTGGCCGGTGACCAGCCGCGCTCGCCGCTATCCGTAGCCCGGGGTTCTGGTCCATAATCTCCCCTGACGCGACCCCTGCTTCCAGCGCCGAAAGGACCCTTCATGCCGCAGCGCATCGTGTCGGCCCGCGCCGTCTTCCTGGCTGTCGCCTTGCCGGCCGCCGTCATCGCTTGCGCCGGCGTCTCCGCGTCGGCGGGTGCCCCGGTCGCGGCGCCGGCTGACCTGGTCATCCCGGTGACCGCCGCGCATCCGCGCGAATACATCTTCACCGACAAGGGCGCCGCCCACCTGGCCGGCGAATGCGTGGGGCCGGACACGCGCAGCTACCACGGCTTCTACATCGCCATGCATGAGGTCGTCGATGGCTGGAGCCTGCGCCTGGAAAACGGTGTCGAACTGGGCGCCGCCACCGCGTTCGAGGCCGAGGTGACGCCCGACCGCGTGGTGCGCCGCCATCGGCTGCCGGACGGCGCCGTCGTCACCGAGACGGTCGAACTGTTCGATCGCGAAAACGGCTTCCGCGTGCAGTGGGACGATGTGCCGTCCGGCGCGTTCGCCGTGACGCCGCGCATCGACATGCGCTTCCTGTGGAAGGTCGAGCAGCCGGGCTACGAAACGCGCTGGAACGGCGACGCGCTGCTGCTGTGCCGCCAGGACAAGCTGACGGCGGCGCCCGATCCGGCCCACCCGTCCTGGCTGGCCATCGCCGTGCGCGGCGCCGACCGGTTCGAGCCCGACGGCCGCCACCAGGAGACGCGCTACGCCCGCGACGCGGCGCGCCGCGCCATGGAGAAGGCGTATCCGTATCTTCCGGGCGCCATCGCCGGCCGCATCCCGCCGCAGGTGCCGTCCGGCCGCGTCGAGGCCGTGTTCGCCGCCGACGTCAGCGCCGAAGCCGCGCAGGCGCGCGCGCTGCGTCTGCGCGGCGAAGCCTTCGACCTGCTCGCCGCGCGCCGCGCGCGGCTGGAAAAACTGATCGCCGATACGCGCATCACCACCGGCGTCGCCCGCGACGACCTCGCCCTGGCCTGGGCCCGCGTTTCGCTGGACAACCTGATCATGAACCAGAGAGGCCCCGGCATCTACGCGGGCTTCTACTGGTTCACCACCTACTGGGGCCGCGACACGTTCATCAGCCTGCCGGGAGCCTGCGTGACCAGCGGCGACTTCGACACCGCGCGCACGCTGCTGCGCGGGTTCGCCGAGTTCCAGGAACGCGATCCCGCAAGTAAACGCGAAGGTCGCGTGCCCAACTTCGTCACCGTCGACGAGGTGCAGTACGCCAGCATCGACGGCACCTGGTGGTTCGTGCGCGCGCTCGACGAACTGTGGCGGCAGTCGGGCGACGACGCCTTCGCGCGCGAGATGGCGCCGGTCGTCTTCCGCGCCGTCGCGGGGGCCCAGCGCCACGCCGTGGACGCCGAGGGCTTTCTCACGCACGGCGACGGCGAAACCTGGATGGACGGCGGGGGCGAGCAGAACCCGCATTCGCCGCGCAGCACGCGCGCGGTCGAGGTGCAGGCGCTGTGGCACCGCGGCCTGCTGACAGCGGCGCGGCTGAGCGAACGGTTCGGCGGTGCGGGCGGCGACGGGGCTGCGTACCGGGCGGCGGCCGACCAGCTGGCCGCGAACTTCACGAAGCGCTTCTGGGTCGACGGCCGCCTGGTCGACCACCTGAACGCCGACGGCTCGCCCGACCGTCAGGTGCGCCCGAACGCGATGCTGGCGGTGCTGGCGTCGCCGTCGCTGTTCACGGCCGATCAGCGCGCGAAGATCACCGACGAGGCGGCGCGCGATCTGGTGCGCCCGCACGGTGTGCTCTCGCTGACAGCTTCCGATCCGGCCTTCCACCCGAAGCACGTCGACCTGGCGAAGTACCACTACGACGAGGCCTACCACAACGGCGATGTCTGGCTCTGGCTGTCCGGCGCCTACGTTTCGGCGCTGAACGCCCCGCGCGACGGCTTCGGCCAGACGCGCATGCTGCTGGACGAGATCCTCGACGAAGGGGCCGTGGGCACGCTGCAGGAGATCCGCGACGGCGCGCCGGCCACGAGCAACGACGAATTCGGCGGCGCCACCAGCCAGGCCTGGTCGCTGGCCGAACTGCTGCGCAACACGGCGCAGGACTATGCCGGACTGCGCGTGGACCTGACGGCGAGTGAGCCGGTCGTCGTACTGCAGCCGTCGCTGCCGGCTGACTGGCCCTCGCTGACGGTGGCCACGCGCATCGGCGGCGTAGCCTGCGAAGTGATGGTGCCGGGAGCCGACCAGGCCCCGTTGCTGCGCCTGGCCGCGGCGCCGGATCCCCGCTGGTCGTACGTTTGGCGGCGGGGCGACGGGCGCGACGTCGCGGGGCGGGCCGAGGCCGCGGCCGAGGGCGGCGCCTGGCTGGTGACATTCGCGCCTTGATTCTCAATTTGGGTGGGGCGCCGGCCCCCTGATCGGTTATCTTCCCGGGGCAATCATTCAGGGGCCCTGGTGCCCGCTCAATTTTCATCGGGTGTCCGACGCCCGAAAGACCTGCGAAGGAGCCCGTTGTGGCCAATCTCAAAGCCGTCATGGAGACCGACAAGGGCGTCATCAACATCATGTTGCATGACGACCAGACCCCGCTGACCGTGGCCAATTTCGTCAACCTGGTGCAGCACGGGTTCTACGACGGCCTGAAGTTCCACCGCGTGATCCCCGACTTCATGATCCAGGGCGGCTGCCCCGACGGCCGCGGCACCGGCGGCCCGGGCTACCGCTTCGACGACGAGATCGTCGCCGGCCTGCGCCACGACGGCCCCGGCGTCCTGTCGATGGCCAACGCGGGCCCCGGCACCAACGGCAGCCAGTTCTTCATCACGCACGTGGAAACGGCGTGGCTGGACGGCAAGCACACCGTGTTCGGCAAGGTGGTCGGTCCGGCCGACCAGACCGTGGTCAACGCGATCGCCGGCGGCGACGGGATCAAGAAGGTCACCATCGAGGGCGACACGGCGCCTCTGCTGACGAAGATGGCGGCGCAGGTGGCGGAGTGGAATAAGAAGCTCGGGTGACGTTTGCCGAGAGGGACGTTTGCCACGTGGATGTACGAACATGAGCGGGGACAGTCCTCGGCGCTTCGCGCCTGCGGATAGTCCCCGCTCATGTTCGTACATCCACGTGGCAAAGGGTCCACTTGGCAAACGTCGCACTTGGCGGATGTCGATTGGACGTGGGGGCTGGCGACTTGCGCCGGCGCAAGTGTCGCGATTGCGGGACCACAATTGTCCTGGCGAACAATACCTGGCTGATATTGCCGCGTTCTCGGACGATGGATCAAGTTGCGGAAGCCGGTGCAAGGGGGACCTGCGAGGAGCGATGAGGCGAATCCGGGAAAGCATGGTGGCTGTCGCAGCCACGGCGGCGCGGGCTGGTTGTTCGACTTTGTCAAACAGGCGCCGGATTCCAACTCGAAACAGATCGCGGTGGAATTCCTGGACAACGATTGGCGCGCCCGCGCTTATGACTACGCCTTCAGGTTCGATCATTCGGGGTCCGCACGGGCGGTCCTTCTGAAGACGCCGATCGACATGGAGTCGGCATGCCGGGTGCTGGATTCGGTTCGTCCGCGGTTGCACCCCGAGGAGACGTTTTCGTCGATTCGATCGTTCGACGACGTTTTCACAGGATTCGACGAAGAGGGCAACGCAGTCTTGTCCAACATCGAACCGAACGGTCGCCTTGGTGTCTGGACAAGAAGACCCGGGTCCGCTGGCGGACGCATCTTCTCCGTGCAGGTATCGGGGGACACGTGCACTGCCGAGTTCGCGGGCCAGTGGTACCATTGAAGTCACGGATTTCTGCACCGCGCGCGTATGACACGGATGTTGATTGCTCACGGCGCACACGTGGTCCCGGAGCCGCCGAACTTGCGCCGGCGCAAGTTTCGCGACCGCGAGACCCACCGCTCACCGCTTCACCGGCTCCAGCGATCTCCAGATCTCTTCGGCCCGGGCCAACGTCATGTTCTGGCCGTCGAGCACATACCGGATGCCGTCCTTCTCCCAGTGGAGCGCGCCATAGGACGGCTCGCCGTCGACGCTGGGCAGTGCCCACCGGTACTTCTGCCGGCGCAGGTCGTCGCGCAGTTGATGCCAGGCCACGCGGACGCCGTCCCAATCGTGGTATTCGATGGACTCGATCGGCGCGGTCCCCGTCGTGTCGCGATAGTCCAGCGCGAGCGTCCATTCCGAGTCGGGCTTGTCTTTGACAGGCGTCTGCGAAAGCATGAACTCCAGCCGACCGACGCAGAACTCCATCCAGACCGAGCCGTCCGGGTTCAGCCACCCCTGTTGAAAGCGCAGGGCCTCGGGCAGGTGCTCGGGCCACACGGTGGGCAGCAGCACCGGAATCCGGGCATCGTGCGCCAGCGGGCCGATGCCGGCGTAGTGACGCGAGTACGGCTTCATGCCCTTGGTCACATCGCCGCCGGTCGCTCCATAGGTGGTCCGAAGTTCCCAATACAGGCCTTCGTCGTAGCGCACGCGGAACGCGTTCACGGCGTCGAGGGCTTCCTCCTGCGAGTGGGTCACGACGCGCTTCCCGAGCAGGCCGCCGACGGTCTCGGCGATCGCGGCCAGCGTCCGCGGGCTCGCGATCGCCAGCACGCCGATGGCGATGGCGATGGTCAATGCCGCCGCAGCGGCCAGGCGCGGCAGCCTCGCCCGCACTTTGAACTTTCGTGCCGGAGCCGCTGATACGCCCCGCGCGCGCCGCTCGCCCAGCGCCCGCAGCAATCCTTCGCGCACCAGACTCTCGCCCGCCAGATCGAGCTGCCTCAGTTCGAGCCCGAGCGCGAGCCTAGCCTGGTCGGCATCGCCCGTCGGCAAAGCAGGATCCGCCTGGCCGGTGGCCAGCAGCGCATCCAGCCGCATCATGAAGTCGGCGCAGCGCCCGCGATCAGACATGGCGTCCCTCCTCGCGATTCAGTTCCTTGCGCAGGCGTCCCAGCGCCCGATGGACGATGACGCCGATGTTGCTCTCGCTCAGGCCCGTGATCGCGGCGATCTCCCGGTTCGAGCTGCCGGCGCCGAATTTCAGGCCGATGATGTCCCGTTCGCGTTCGTTCAGGCCGCTGACCGCCGCCAGGACGGCTTCCCGCCTCTGTTCCAGTTCGAGCGCGGCGTCCGGCGCCGGTCCGTGCCCCGGCCGATCGCTGATCCAATCGAGAGGCAGCCAGCGCCAGCGCGCGCGGCGTCGGCGATGGTCGCGCAATTGATTCCGGGCGATGCCCAGCAGCCAGGCACCGAAGGGGCCGCGATCCGGCGCGAACGCGTCCAGATGATCGAGGGCCTGGGTGAAGACCGTGGCGACGAGGTCGTCCGCGCTCGCGCGGTCATCGACCCGGTATCTCAGGTAGGCGTAGACGCCCGCGAAATGGCGTTCATAGAGCTCGGTGAAGGCGGTGTGGTCGAAGCGGGCGCGTCCGGCGAGATCCTCGTCGCTCGGGTCGCGGGCGCAGGTGGGCTGCATGGACGGCTCCCTGGTTACGGTCCCGGATACGTGGACTATACGCCGGAGGGCTCATCCCATTACAGATGGATGGCGAGGCAAGGTGAAGGTGATTCCCGTTTCGTGATACTTGCGCCGGCGCAACCCGAGCCCCCCGCTCCGTCGATTGTCGCTCCGTCGAAGGCCGCTCCATCGAAGACAGCTCCGTCGAAGATCGCTCCATCGACCATTGGACCCACGTCCTCCTGACGGTTGCGCCGGCGCAATTCCCTTCCCGCGTTCACGGACGGAACGCACTCCATTCGATTTCCAGCTTCCGCATCCTGGCCCGCAGGGTGTGCGGGTTGATCTTCAACAACAGCGCGGCTCCATGCGGCCCCTCGATGCGCCCGTGCGTGGCGGCCAGTGCGGCGCGGATATGGCGCGCGATGGCTTCGTCCAGGGGCATCAGCGGCCCCGCGCCGGCCGGGACGCCGTCACCGGCAGCGCCAACCGAGGCCACACCCGCCGCCGCCGCGGCGCCGAACGCCCTTTCGGGGCCTCCCGAATAGCCCAGGGCCTTGGCCACTTCCAGCCGCCTGCCGCCGCCCAGAATGACCGCGCGGTCGATGACCGAACCCAGTTCGCGCACGTTGCCGGGCCACGGATAGGAGGCCAGCAGCG
>JFJP01034819.1_pt1 | contig 23630 bp, 22 predicted proteins | sample 431651 | NCBI WGS metagenome assembly JFJP01 (sample SAMN02602958, study PRJNA72255) | Microbial mat metagenome, whole genome shotgun sequencing project. | biome: fresh water; feature: sink hole; material: water; isolation source: purple microbial (photo- and chemosynthetic) mats found in...
GAGGCAATTACACCGTCGTGTACACGGTTGCCTCGGGCAATACCAACCGAGCAGAGGCCGACCAGATACCAGTCAGCGTGGTCCTTACCGACGCGGCGCTCAACTCGAATACCGCGTACACGGTCGCTCCTGCGGCTATTTCCAGCCCAGCTATAGATGCAAATGCACCTTCCATTTCTCATCCTCTTGTGGAAAATTTCGACTATAGTATATCTTTCGAAAGCATTTCAGAAGATATCAACGGCAGTGGCCTTTTATCAGTCACTGTCACAAGGTCGACAACTAGCAGTTCTAGCGGTTTTTCTTCCGCAGATGTCTCTTTTGCTAGTAATACAATCACAACCATCGCTTTGACAAGCAATGGATCCTCGGATTTCTTTCAAATCATTGCTGCAGACACTGCTGGTAATGCGCGTACAACAGTTCTCACCAGGACACGATCGAATCCGACCAATTATACGATCACAGAGACTAGTTCAGTACTCACCTCCCTCTCCTCCCCCACCCGCACCGCCGCCGCCAGAACAGTCTCAACCGCTGCGTCTACAGTCGCGACCTCAAGAACAAGAACAGCAATATCAACCCGCTCCCTGGTGACGGTACCGGAAGCGACTGATTCTCAGGCCGTTGCGGCATCCTGGCTACCCCCGGCTTCACGACGCACAGCGACCAGCACGACGGCTACCACGCGGACGAGTGTAGCAGCCATCCCTTCTGCGCAATCCGAGGCCAGCCAGTCCAAGGCACCCGTAGCAGTGGAAACGCCGATGAAGGGTACCATCCCCGATGCGGACGAACTATCCGCTGCACCGGTTGGAGCGACCGAAGCAGCTGCGGATCCTGTTGTCGAAGAGAAGGCGTCAGGAACTGCCGCAGTCAGTGCCATGACGGTTTCATATTCGGTTCCCGCAGCAGCATCAGGATCCACCGGCACAACTCCGGATGCCCCCCGCGCACCTGACAGGTCTGACAGCGGCTACAAGCCTCCCCTTGCCATGCTCGCCCCCTCGAGGGCCACCGGCAAGCCCGAAGATGAAGAGGTCATTGAATCTTGATTGAAAATACCACCCGGGACGTTGTCGCCGGGTGGTTCTATGGCGCGGACCGCGCTATAGTATGTTGATTGATCCATTGGTCAGGGTAGCGCTTCAAGAGGCTGCCTGGTGAAAGGTAGAAACAGTGAAAGCAAATCGTTTTGTCGTTCTGGCTGTGTCGCTCGTCGTAGCGGCCAACGCCTTCGCAGCGCCGGTACTGGTCATGTTCGTAGACGGCTCGGCGCAGGTACTCTCGGGTACGGCATGGAAGAAGCTGGATTTTGACGACAAGTTTGACTCGGCGCAGTCGGTCAAGCTGGTTGCCGGAGCCGTACTGGAGCTCAAGGCGCAGAATGGCTCGATGGTAACGATTGCGGCACCAGGGACCTACCTGGTCGATACGCTGTTCAAGCCCAGGACTGAATCCAGCGCCATCGCATCGGTCGCGGGCAAGCTGGAGAAGCTGGCCAAGGGCGGTCCCGTAGACCAGACCGTAGCCGGTGTCCGAGGTTCCGAGGCGGTGGTAGCCAAGGAAACGATGTGGGCCGGTGGCACCGTTGAAGCCGATGAAGCAGCCAAGGAAGCCTTCCAGGCGGCCCAGACCGGCAACCATTCGGGGGCCTACGCTCTGTATATGGAAGCCTTCTCGCTCTATGTGGACGCATCCGATCCCACCGGTGCAGCCCGCGCCGCGTACAGCGCATCACTGTCTGCCATTGCGACCGGTTCCGGTGCCCGTGCCCTGTCAGCCCTGCGTGCAGCTGCCCCTGAGGATGCCGGTGCGCTCCGCGGTTCGTATGCGCTGAACCTCGCAACACTCTCCGCCCGATACGGCGCTTCTGCCGACGCCAAGACGCTCCTCAATAAGGCTATCGCCGCCGGCTGGTTCGATGACCCCGCCGTGCTCGCCGATGCCAGGACCCTGCTGTCCGGCCTGTAAGACATAGTTGATCAGAATGTAGACATGGCCGCCACCGGAATCCGGTGGCGGTTTTTTGTCGGGGGACCTTTTAGGCCAATGAAAACGGGGAGGGGTACAGCTATACTTTTCTACGATCCAGAATCCGGTAGCCTGATCATTTCTTCAGACACGATGGATTCCAGCCGTTCCAGCTCGTTGTCAGTCAGTTCAGGGAACTGGTCGCGCCTGGTTTTGTAGAGCCGGCCTTTTCCCTGCAGGCAGAGGCGGATGAACAAGTCCGCACGTCGGTCCGGCATATCCACCACGGTAACCATGCGGCGCTTGACGGCGTCATAAGCGACTAGAAAGTCAAGTTCTGCCACAAGTTCACGGTCGATGGTGTCACGCACGAATCCGTAGAGGGCTTCAGCCTGGAGAGTCAGGTCGGGATATCGATAGAATGCGCCGGTATCATTCCTGACCGTCATGGCTCCACGGTCATCAAGGATATAGTCGATCCAGGGCATGAAAGCGCGTGAGTAGCGCTCGAGGATTTCATCATAATGACGCCTGTTCCTGAGCATCGCGGCTGACACAGGAAAAATCAGGCCTGGTGGAAAAAAGCCGCGCCGGGCCAGCACATGATGAATCAGGAAGCGGTGAATGCGGCCGTTTCCATCACCAAACGGATGCAGGAATACGAACCCGAAACCCTCCACAGCAGCGGTTACAACAGGATCCACGTCGCTGTCAACCATTTTTGAACACGCGGCAATCCATCCATCCATCAAGGCTTCCAGTTCTTGCGGACGGGGTGGCACATAGTGCACCAGTTCCCGGTTCGGACCAAGACTTTCACCGACATAATTCTGGTCATGACGGTACGAGTCGTCGGCATAGCGTGCATCCACGATGGAGCGCTGCAGTTGAACCAGAGCCTCCTGTGAAAGGAAGCTGCGGGTTCCCGCTTGCCTTAGCAAGGCGACAAAGACAGCCGCGCGCCGGGTGTCGGGTTCAAGCTGTTCAAGGGCAAAGGATGACTTGGTTTCCCGGGTATAGAGATACGTGGAAGCTCTCGTCAGGAGTGATTCCGGGTAGCGGCGCAAGCGCTCGGCTGCCTTTCCGGCTAGATCCTGAGCAGCGAAGTTATCCAGGTTTCTGGTCCGGCGCACGGTGGGGCACCAGTCGCGCACTCCAAGCAGGTTATCAAGTACTCGTTGCCGTCGCACCCTGAAACCGGGCATACAGTAATATGCAACCGGATCAAGTACTGCAACATAATTCCCCTGTTCCAGATCGGGCAGAGAGAGCCTGGTGCCGGTGAGCAACTCGTACAGATACCAGGCTAGCCGGGTGTATCTGCCTGTAGGAGAGGTGTTTATCCAGGAAACCAGGTCTTCGGGTTCGAGCACGGCAAAAAATGCGGCCAGGATACCCAGTTCGACACCTTCATGCCGCAAGGCAAAACCCAGCTCAGCCTGCCAGCCATCCCCCGGGTCGTAGCGTAGCGAATAATATTCTTCAACGCTATCATCATCCTGCTGAGTCAAACGCTCGCTTTTCCCGTAAATCCATGAACAGCAGTGTGGCGGAACAGCCTGCAACGAGAATCTTGAAATGAGAGCCTGGTACCCGGTAGCCTTCATGGTCATCATTATCTCTGAAAAACGATTATACTTCAGTATTTTCTATTAAAAAAGCTCATATAATCGGAAAAACGATTATATTTCAGACAAACTGATTAATCTGAACACTATAACCACCCCGTTCGCTACGCTCCTACTTGAGGTGACCGCCGATATATTCGCGCAGGGCCATGTTCATGAGGGTCTGGTAGCCAATCTTTGACTCGCTGACTTAGTGTCCGCTTGCGCAGGCAGGTTTGCCGGTTTATGGTAAGCCGTGCTCATAGATGCCCATTTCCACGCTGACGACCTCTATAACCTCGACCCGGGATTTCCGGAGGCGTACCGCCAGGCTGGGGTGCTCGGACTGGCATCGGTGCATGACGGGGCGGGGCTTGCGGCGACCAGGCGGATCATGGCGGGGGCCGGGCACTATCTGGTGTCGTTCGGGATACACCCGCAACTGGCGGTAATGGACGAGGCGGGCGAGCTGGAACGGCGCGCGGTTGCGGGCGAACTTGCTGCCATAGGGGAATGCGGCTTTGATTTCTACGGCAACGCGCCGGAACTGGTGAGGACGCCGGAGAACGAACTTGCGCAGCGGGCGGCATTCGAGTTTCAGCTAAGCTTGGCTGAACGCTGCGGTTTGCCGCTGGTGCTGCATCTGCGTCGGGCTACTGACCTGCTGTTCGAGTACGCAAAGCGACTCTCGGGGCTCAGAGGGTTGGTGCTGCATTCGTGGCCGGGGCCGGCCAATGAGGCTCTGGATTTCCTTGCGCGCTGCCCGCGGGCGCTGTTTTCGTTCGGATTGCAGGTAGCCAACGGCAACAACAAGACGCGGGCCAGTGCGGCCGCCCTGCCCGCCACCGCGATACTCATGGAGACGGACGCACCGTACCAGCCGCCGCGGGGCGCCCCACCGCTGGGAGCCAGGGGCAACCACCGGCCGCTTTTGCGCGCGTACTCCACGGTGACCGATCTGTCGTGCGTGGTGGCCGAGCTGGCGGTTCTTCGGGGGCAAAGGCCGGAAGCCATCGAGGCCCAGGTGGAGCACAACTTTCTGGAGGTGTTCGGCGATGCCCTTCAACGACAGGACTAAGATATTGTTGGGCGAGGCGGATGCCGAGCTCCTGACGCACGCGCGCGTCTGCGTGTTCGGCCTGGGCGGCGTAGGGGCTACCGCTGCGATGGATCTGGTGCGCGCGGGCGTGGGGCACCTCGTCGTCCTTGATTTTGATGTCATAACAGAATCAAATCTCAATAGATTATATTTTGGTTACTCCGATGGAATAGGCAGACTCAAGGTTGAGGTATTCGCCGAGTATGCGCGCCGCATAAACCCGGAGGTGGACATTCTGGCGGTTGGCTCCATAGTGCGCGGAGCGGGTGCGGCAGGCAGCATCCCGGCGGGCTGTGATTTTTACCTTGACTGCATCGACACGCTCAACCCCAAGGTAAACCTGCTGGCTGAGTTGGCGCGGCAGGGACTGCCCTTCGTATCGAGCATGGGCACCGCGGGGAGGCTCGCGCCGGAGCGGCTCAAGGTAGGGTCGCTGTGGGACACGCACGATTGCCCGCTTTCGTCACTGGTACGCAAACGCCTGCGGCGGCTTGGATTTGGTGATACTATTGTAGCAGAATTCAATTGCGTGTGGTCAGACGAACCGGCGGTGCCTCCAGCCATGCCCGCGGATGGTTCGATTCCAGGGGATACGATAAACGGTGAACGGGTACGGGCGGTGCAGGGTTCCGGCCCCTTCGTTCCGCAAGCCGCTGGGCATATTCTGGCAAGCCTGGCGGTCAGGCACATTCTTGCAAAATAATTGTAATGAGGAGCCCACGATGATTGGATATTTTACCAGGACCAGGGATATGCTCGGAACCAGGATACGGCAAGCGCTTCAGGATTACGGAGCAGTGTACGATGGAGTGTCGAGCGATCTCGGTAGGGACGCTGCCAACAGACTTGAAGAATACACCTCGCGCGGCAAGATGCTGCGCGGAGGCCTCGTCATACTCGGCTACGATTTGTTCAATGGCAATGGAGTAGCCGCGCAAGCAACCAGGGATTCATCCGGATCCCAGGCAGCCCTGCTCGCTGGGGCCGCGATGGAACTGTTCCAGTCTGGCCTCCTGGCGCACGACGACATCATGGACCGCGACCGTGTCCGCCGTGGCGCGGCAACAATGCACGTGGGCTACGAGCACATGCTGGAACGGGGGCGCTATGACGACCCGCCCCACCATGGTGAAGCGCTGGCAATATGCGTTGGCGACCTGGCCTACTTTGCCGCGTTCCAGTTGCTGACTGAAATGCCGGTTGCCGCATCCCGTACCGTCCAGGCAGTGCACATCGCGGCACGGGAACTGTGCGTCGTCGGCATTGCGCAGATGCAGGACGTCGCAAACGGAGCGGCACGTCCCCATTCAATGAATCCGTTCAGGGATGCACCGACAGATCCTTCAGAGGAAGACATACTCAGGCTGTACCGCTACAAGACTGGCCGCTACACCTTCAGCCTGCCGCTGGCGCTGGGCTGCACGATAGCCGGCGGTAGCGATGAAGATCGCCTTGCCCTTGAGGAAGCTGGTGAAGAACTTGGCATACTGTTCCAGCTCAAGGACGACGAACTGGGGCTCTTCGCCGACGAGAAGGTTCTGGGCAAACCTGTTGGTGCAGATATCAGGGAGAACAAGAAGACTATCTTCAGGCACCGCCTGCTGGCCAGGGCGGATGCTGAAACCAGAACGAGGCTCGACGCCATGTTCGGCAACCACGAGACGGGGGCCGCCGAGGTTGAATTCGTGCGCGGCCAGCTGGAACTTCTTGGTATTCGTGCCGAGATCAATGCGATGATGCAAGCCCGTGCAACTGCGGCCGTGGCCCGAATCGAGCGGTTACTGGGCACGGCGCAATCCGAACCCGTACAGGCCTTCACTGAGCTGGTAGAATTCAGCCTGGAACGCCGGTCGTGAATGACAGAATAAAAGACAAAAGAAACTCGTGACGGACCTGAGTTTCTTTGACTTGAACAAAAAACGACTAGCTAGTATGCGAGCCTGCTTGATAATATTGACTGAATAAACCGCAATTTTTATATTTACATATGTAAATATATTTTGTACTATTACTTCCATCTGTTGCAGACAGAAGAGTCTTCACGTAGGCTACGAGTTGCCTACGGTGACGCATGAAAGGTAATCAATGGGAAGAGATCGAGTTATAACAGATACGAAGCAGTTTGTCAGCGCCGCGTTCAAGATAATCGACGAGCAAGGTTTTGACAGTTTTTCCGCAAGGAAACTGGCAGAGGTATTGGGAATATCTCACATGACCGTTTACAACTATATGGGCAGAGATGCACTTCTTAACGAGGTCATCCTCATGGGCTTCGAAATCCTCAACGCTGGCATCGTGCCTTTCTCCGAACTATACAAGTCCGATGGAGGCGACCCTCGCCGCATCTTCATGGTCATTGCGAAAGAACTGCTGCGCTTCGCTCAGGCTCACCAGAACATCTACCGCTTCATGTTCCAGAACCGGTTGGGGCTACAGCATGAGGACCTGCGTGTGAGGCGGCTGTATTCAGGCGGCATCAATTTTATTAAAGACGTCTTGCCCGATGAGGAGCGCGAAAAGGTGCAGGGGGATACATATCTTTTCATCGTCCTTATCAACGGCTTGATACTTGGCTACCTCGGACAGCGCCACAGTGTTACTGACGAACAATGCCTGGCCAATATCGCCAGAGCCTACGAGCTCATTCTAGGTCACCACGATGGAAGCCGCTGAACCTATGTAGCATGGAAGCGGCCGCGCCCCTGAATCAAGGCGCGGCCGCAATATTTTAGTCTCCTGCATGTCAGGAAGTCCCTGCAAAACGGCTCAGGTTTTTTTAACTGTTGCCCGCTTTTCCAAAGCTCCGAGAATTCGAGTGATGGCCTCATCGAGGATGGATCTAGGACATGCTATATTCAAGCGCATAAAACCCTGTCCTTGCGCTCCGAACATAGGACCATCGTCAAGCCAGACCCTGGCATCTTTCAGAAACAAATTCTTCAGTTCATCCGCTCCCATTCCCAGTCCACGGCAATCCAGCCAGGCCAGGTAGGTACCTTCGAGCGGCAGAACCGTGATGCCAGTAGCGCCATCGGATATCGCTGCTTTAAGCCTGCGATAGTTGCCCTCTATATACATGACCAACTCTTCCAGCCAGGGTTCTCCCTTTGAATAGGCTGCTTCCTGGGCTACGATGCCAAAGACGTTCGATGTACCAAGTCCCAGGTTTCCACCCATCATCAAAAACAACTCACGAAGGCGTTTGTCGGAAATGATTACATTGGCAGTACAGAGGCCGGCAAGGTTGAATGTTTTGCTCGTAGCCAGGCAGGTAACTGTAATCCTGGCTGCATCGGCAGAAATCGACGCGAGGCTCGTATGATGATGGCCAGGCATTATGATATCAGCGTGTATCTCGTCAGATACAATCGTCACACCCTTCCGGGCGCACAGCGCGACGAGAGCCTCCAGCTCGTCTTTTTTCCATACGCGACCGACCGGATTGTGGGGGCTGCACAGGATCAGAAGCTTGGTACGCGAGTCGATCTTGCGCTCAAGGTCTTCGAGGTCCATCGAGTAACGCTCGCCGTCCAGCCTGAGCGGATTGTCGACGAGCTGGCGGCCGTTGTTGAGCACCGCCGAACCGAAGGGGTAGTAGACCGGGCTCTGAATGACGACCTTGTCGCCGGGCTGGGTATAGGCGAGTACCGCCATGTTAATGGCTGGTACAATGCCGGGCGCGTAGCATATCCACTCGCGCTTTATTTCCCATTGGTAGCGGCGTTTGGTCCAATCCATCAAAGCGGTATAGAATCCGTCCTGCCTGACCGGATAGCCGTAGATCGGGTGCTCTGCCCGGGTCTGCAGCGCTGCTGTTATTACCGGCGCCACGGCGAAATCCATATCGGCCACCCAGAGGGGCAACACGTCTTCCTCACCGCAAAACCGTTTCCTGTAGCTCCATTTCAATGAGCTGGAAGGCACTCGGTCTATTACGGTATCGAAGTCGTAAGTCATTACTTGCCCGCCTCGGCAGCCAGTTTGGCTTCTTCCTCTATCCAGTACTTGTCATAGTCGGTCTTGATGTCGCGATAGTTGCGGCCGGCTTTTTTCATCCTTGCGACCATGAAGAAGTAATATACGGTACCAAGGCCGAAGAATCCGGCGAAGTAATAGAGGTTCTTTACGCCTATCTTCAGGATGCCGTTCCATGACAAAAGAAGGCTGACGCTAATAGAGAACGCCACGAGAAGGTAGAGCCATACCTTTGGTAGCGGCATGAGGGATTTTTTATAAAGGTTGGGAAATTTCTTCTCAATGAACAGGACGGAAATGGGCATCAGCATTGAAAAGATAAAGCCGGGTACCAGGGTTATGAGGGTCGTAAAGGCCAGGTCCAGCTTGAACACTATGGGCAGAGCCACGATGATGGCCACTACGATGAGGACACGTGCAGGCTGCTTGTTCTTGTTGAGCTGCGCAAACCACTTGGGGAATATGCCGTCACGGGCAGCGGCCCAGAATATTCGTCCCTGTACCATGAAGGCCGCGTTCAGTGTTGTCAGGATGGCGAGGAATGCTCCACCAGATATGAAGAACACGAAGCCCGCGGGGCTCATGAAGCGCTTTGCGAACTCACCGAGCGGCAAGGCGCGTTTTGTAACGGGCGGGATGAGCTGCTTGAAGTCCACCGCGGTCGTCGCAACGAAGGCAAGGAGAGCATATATGGTGCCAGCGATGAGCATGCCCCATATGATGGCCATGGGAATTGCTTTGCGCGGGTTCTTGACTTCGCCACCCATATTGATGATTACAGATGCGCCGTCGAGGGCAAACATGTACATGATGAGGGCAGTGACGAAGTTGCCGAAGCCCTTGTCGAAGAAGCCCTGCAGCCTGGTCGTATCCACTTTTGGAATGCCTTCAATGATGAACCATAGCAAGGCCGCGACCAGGATGTATACGAAGTATTTATTGGCCTTGGCAATAAACTTCATGTCGAAAAAGTTGATCGTCACGAACACGACGACTGCTCCAAGGGCTGAGACCATTACAGGTACGCCTGGCCATATGACCTGCACATACTGGCCAAAGGACATGGCTATGACTGAAACGGAGAATATACCTATGATGCGGTTCCACATGTAGTAGAACGCCAGGGTCGGGTCGAGGAATCTGGAAATGTACTTGTAGTAGCCTCCTGTGGTCGGGCAGGCAGACGCGGCTATCATCGTTGGTACCGTGGATATGATACCGACGAGGGCCGCGACTATGTAGACCATAAAGGCCGCCGGGCCAGCGTAGGATATGCCGATGCCTGTGAGGCTGAATACGCCAGCGCCTATGATGGCCCCGACCGCTATCAGCGTAAGCTGGAAGGTATTGATTTCCCGCTTGAATTCGTTTTCCTGAGTTGCCATGAGTGCTCCTCCTTATTTCTTTGTGGCAATCGCTGCAACAGCAATTGCTTCTATCTCTACGCTCCCATTCTTGGGAAGGGCGACGACCTGGAATGCCGAGCGGGCTGGCGGATCCGCCTTGAAATACGATGCGTAGACCTCGTTGAACGCTCCGAAATCGGCGATTTCCTTGAGGAACGCAGTAGTCTTGAGAACATCACCGAACCCAAGCCCGGCAGCCTTGAGGATGGCACCGAGGTTTTCCAGAGCGCGTTTCGTCTCCTCCTTGATGCCGCCTGGGACTATCGCCCCAGTGGATGGATCGATGCCAAGCTGGCCTGATACGAAGACAAGTCCGGCCGCTTCGGCCGCTTGCGAATAAGGACCTATGACCCCTGGTGCGCCTTCCGATGAGTGGATTCTCTTTGCCATTTTTTCTCCGCAGCTATTGTATTGAGGATATATTTACATATGTATTAATATACGGTTGTATATATTTGTCAACTAGTATTGTTAAAAATATTGTCGATTGGCAAATTTATTTAACAGAAGCGTGAGAGGCAGGAACATGTCGGGGTTTGGCTGGATCAGGACCTAAGAGCTCTAAGGTACTTATAAATAGTAAATTTTGTGACACCGAGTTCGTGCGCGGCATGTTCGACTGAGCCTTTGATGCCGAAGATACCACGCTTCTCGAGCGCAAGGATGAGCCGACTATTGCGTTCCGATCGCGAAGCTTTTTCGATTCGCGCAATGGACTCGCGTTCCTCCCCTATGGCACGGCGGACGAGCGCGCCGACATCTGGAGCGAAGTGTTCACCTGTCTCGCTTTGGGTGCTACCGATCGGAGTGAAGGCGAGGAGAAGATCGTGGAATGGCACGGACAAGTCGAAGTTGATGCAGAGAAAACCGATCGGGGTATTCTCAGCATTTCTCAAGAGCACAGTTACTGATTTGAGTTGTCGGCCGCTTTCAGTCTTCGAGAAATACGGCCCGATGACATCCTCATCCGAATCCAACGATCGGCCGAGCACTTGCAGGGCGAGGTCAGTTATCGGGGAGCCAACAGTACGCCCCGTCACATGGCCGTTGAAAATGGTTACCACCGATGACGACATATCTTCGAGAGAATGAATTACAACTTCGCACGAGCTTCCGAATATTCGTGAAATGCCATCAGCGAGTACCCTGTATCGTGCGAGGGTAGACTGGTCCGATTCGCTCGGATTGACTTGGAAAATCTCATCCACGCCTGATTTCAAATTAATACTCTTTGTATTCTCCATGTAATTCCCATACTTTCCATTATAGCCATGCGGCGTATCAAGGACAACTCAGTAGACACGTGATACGGCCGCATGGCAAGTTTACCGTTGATAACTGCTTACACTAGCCTGGGCATGCTGGAACTGGATAACTCGGAGTAGTCACCATATGAAAGCCAAGTCTGACTGCAAGGACCACTGCATGAAGCCCGGACTCATTACCCTCATATCGACGTTGATATTGGTGCCGCTGACTCCGTATACAGTGTTTTCACAAATCAGGTCAACTGCATCAGCCTACGCTGGCATCGACGAACCTACCCTCATCCGCCTGCGCGAGGTTTTTGCACAAGCGGCCGATTCCCTGGATGCGACGCTAGAGGCCATCAATTTTCTGGAGTCCCGCTTCCCGGGTGATTTCAGTTCCATGCCTGCAATAGTCAGGGCCTACAGGGCCTCGCTGACGGGCCTCCTGGGTAAACATACATGGAACCTGTTTGACAAGTTGAACCGGGTCACTGCATCCATAAAGGCTTGGGAAGGCCTTGTGGAACAGCACCCCACATCGCTCGAGGTCAGGTTCCAGCGGTATGCCTATTTCTCGCAATTACCGGCCTTCTTCAAGGTAGGCCCATACGTCAAACCCGATCTTGCGGCCCTGCTTGGAATGCTCGAGGGCAATGCCGACGACCAAGTACCCAAAGCCCAGCGTGCAGGCATGATCGCGTGGCTCCTGTCTGAAGGCAAGCTCTCGTCAGAGGAGCGCGCGCGGGTCAAAGCATTGAGATAAACCGCGCTTACCGGAGTCCCTTGAGGAACCCGCCCACGATGCGCCTGAACACAGCCGGATTCTCCACCATGATGGAGTGCCCTACGCTGTCTACGATCTCAAGCGTTGCATTTCCGTACGCGGCAGCCGTTTCCCTGGCCATCGCCTCGGTGATGATGGCATCCTTGCGTCCCCAGATGACCAGCACCGGGCCTTTGAACGCTCCAGCGCGGCCGACATAGTTGAAGCGTTCCAGAGCCCGTGCGTTGCCTGCGAACGCCAGAGGTGCCATCTTCATGGCATCATCGGTAAGGCGGTCGAGGAGTTCATCGTTCTTCATGGCTGGAGTCACGGCGGCCAGGCCCTGACGCAACAGGTCCCGGTTTGTCTTGAACATTTCTATGTAGGGGTAGTGCGCTTCCGGTGTTACAAGACCGGATGGTGACGCGCTGTCGATGAGGACTATGGCCTTGGCAATCTTCGGATTGCGCGCAGCCATGGACATGACGACGCCGCCGCCGAGGCTGTGGCCCACGACCACAGGCGCTTCGAGCTTGAGGGCTCCGATGAAAGCTGCCAGATGGTCGGCATACACATCGATGTCGGCAACTTCGAGCGCTTCGGAACGGCCGAAATTCGGCAGGTCAAGGGCGAGGACGCGGTAACCGGGCAGATCCATCACCTGGCTCCACCATGTAGAAGAGCCGGTGTTGCCGTGCACGAGCACCACGGGCGCTCCTGTTCCGTTTTCAACGTAGTAGACCTGTTTGCCCAAAACTGGCACCGTTTTTCCGTTCATGGTTTTCTCCCCGCCGCCAGAAGCGCAGCCTGTGCATAGAATGATCACGACAATGAACGACAGCAATACTGCTGATCGTTTCAAGCAAGCCAACTTCAAGGAACTGTTACTTTTATTTCTGCAAGAAAGCGGAGCAACGAATCAGACACAGCCTCGGGCTGCTCTATGACTACCGCATGCCCCGCCCCGACTATTTCCTCGTACCGGCAACCCGGCACGCCATCGGCTATGATGCGGGAATAGCCACGGTGCTTCAGTATGTCCTGGTCGGCCACCAGTGCCAGGCAGGGGCAGGAGATGGCGTGCAGGTCCTTTGTCAGATTGATGGCCATGAACGCGTCGCAGAGCCTGCCGAATGCTACAAAGTAATCGCGCGGCAAGGACGCCACGGCATCCTCGCGCTTGGCCAGGAGGTCTTTGTGCACGGCGATGTACGCCGCCGAGTAGTTCCACGGCAGTATGGCCTTGTAGAAGACCCTGGGGTCGCAGAGCGCTGCGGCCTTCCACGAGGCAACGGTAGCGCCGAGCACGGCGTCGTACTCGGTCACGCCGTCTATGGATACGACGCTCAGCGCTTTGGCCGGAAAGTCGCGGGCAAACGTGAGCGCAACCTCGGCACCGTAGGAGGTGCCGACGATGTGTGCCCGCTTGATGCCGAGTTGCCCGAGCAGGTCGCGGGCGTGCGCCTCCAGCGTGTACGCCGCGTCCGGCCTGTCCGATAAAAGCTGGCCGCGCAGGTCGTGCATGACCACGCGATAGCCCGCGGCGACGAGCCGGGCAGCCACTGGTTTCCAGTGGGCTATCGTCATCGCTATGCCGTTGAGGAGGGCTACCGTTTCCGGCCCCGTGCCTTCTACTGCATACTCGATGCCGGTTCCGTGTACCGTCGCGCGGGCCATGTTCTATATTCCCAGGTAGGCGGAGATGACGTGGGGATTGTTCGCAAGCCCCTTTGCCGTATCCTCGAGGAGCACCACGCCGTTTTCAATCACGTAGCCGCGGTCTATTGCCTTGAGGCTCTCTCGCACGTTCTGCTCGGTAACCAGTATGGCGATGTCCTTCTTGAGTATGGCCAGGCGGTCAAAGACCTCCGCGACTATGGACGGCTGCAGGCCCAGCGACGGCTCGTCGAGTATCAGCAGGGCCGGGTTGGCCATCAGCGCCCTGCCTATGGCTACCATGCGCTGCTGCCCGCCGGACATCGTGCCTACGAGTTGCGTGTAGCGTTCCTTGAGTATCGGGAACAGGGTAAGCACCACCTCGAGCTGCTGGGCCATGATGGGCTTGCCGCGTGGCACATAGGCCGCGCCGAGTTCCAGGTTGTCGGCCACGCTCATGCCGGGAAAGAGCTCGCGCTCCTGCGGCACCAGAGCGATGCCGGCCCTGGCTACCATGTGGGTAGGATTGCCGCCGATTGACTTGCCTTCGAATTCCACGGTTCCGGCCCAGGGCTTTACGATGCCCATGATGGCGTTGATGATGGTTGTCTTGCCGGCACCGTTCGGCCCGAAAAGCCCGACTGATTCCTTGCCAACCGACAGGTCGATACCGCGGAGCACCTGAAGCTTGCCGTAACCGGTCTCAAGTTTCTTTACTTCAAGTATCATGCGGCTCCTCCGAGGTAGGCTTCTATGACGCGTGGATTCTTGGAAACCGTTTCGTAGGTTCCCTCCGCTATCAGTTCTCCGGCTTCAAGCACGATGACCCGGTGCGTCAGTTCGCGGATGACACCCATGACGTGCTCCACGACACCGACTGCTAGCTTGCGCTCCCTGGCTATGCGCTGGACGGTAGCAATCAACTGTTTCGTCTCGTCACTGTTGAGGCCGGCCATTACCTCGTCAAGGAACAGCACTTCCGGCTCGTTGGCCAGGGCTCGCGCAATTTCCATCTTCTTTATCTCAAGTATGGACAACTGGGCGGTATCGCGCTCAAGGCGGCCGAGTTCCAGTTCCGCGCATATGGCCTCCGCGGACTTGCGCGCTTCCTTGAGGCTCTTGTCTTTGCTGAACACCGCACCGACCATCACGTTTTCTATCACCTTGAGGTTTTCAAGCGGATGGATAAGCTGGTAGGTTCTGGCTATTCCCATCCGGCTTCGCACATGGGCCGGAGCGTAGGTAATATCATTGCCCTTGAACGTGATGGAGCCGGAGGTCGGCAGGAGGATGCCCGAGACAAGGTGGATAAACGTAGTCTTGCCGGCACCGTTTGGCCCGATGATGCCGAGGATTTCGCCTTCGTCCATGTGGAACGATACGTTGTTCACGGCCACAAGACCAGAGAAGGCCTTGGTCAGACCGGTTGTGGTCAACTTACTCATGGTTGGCTCCCGTCTGCTTTCCTGCCCTGCCAGCCGCACGGCCGGCTCTGCGGATCATGCCGACGATACCCTGCGGCATGAACAGGATGACCAGGATGATGATGATCCCGTATACGATCAGATGCCCGTAGGGAATCTTCAACTTGAGCCATTCGGCAGCTACCCCCAGGAGCACGGCGCCAGCCATCGGACCGACGGTGCTGTGGATACCGCCGAGCAATGCTATGGCCAGAGGAAGCAGGGTAAAATTGGCATCGAAGGCTGTATCCGGAGCTGTGAAGCCATAGGACTGCACCTGGATTGCACCCATCATGCCCTGCATGGCGGATGTGACCACGAATGTGATAAGAAGATATTTAAATATATTCACACCATTGGACCGGGCGCTGGTCTCGTCATTGCGGATCGCGGTGAGAGCCAGATGCATCTTGCTTTTTTCAAAGAACCAGGATGCCCCGATTGTAATGAACAAACCGCCAAGACAGAGCCAGTACAGCGCTGAGGCGTTGCCGCCAAAGATGACCGTAGGCAGCACCACTCCTTCCGGCCCCCCGGAAAAGTCGTGCATATTGTGGATGACGATCCGGAATATCTCCATCAAGGCCAGGGTTGTTATAGAAAAATACATCGCTCGCAGACGCAGTATCGCAAACCCAAGCGCGTATGCCATTGCCCCGGAAAACACGGTAGCGAACACGATGCTCAACAGCGGGTCCATACCGCCCCGGAGCACGGCGAGTATCGACGCGTACGAGCCCAGCCCGAAAAGACCGGCGATGCCGAATGATATCTGGCCGGAACGCAGCAGCATATCCCATGTTATAGCGAGGGCCATGTAGGTCATCACGCTCCGCGCCACATTGAGCGGATACGCGCCAAGGAAGGTCGGGAAGGCTATCATGATCGCGGCCACCACGGCGGCGACAAGGTAGGAGGTTTTGAACTTCATGCCTTCTTCCCCTTGATCGAGCGTCCGAGTATCACCGTGATGATCAGGACGAAAAATACTATATCGGCCCAGCCGCGTGTGCCGCGGAAGGCCTTCAGGAAATTCTCTGAAATACCCAGCAGCACACTCGCGCCTAGAATGCCCGGGATGTTGCCGACTCCAGCCATCGCGATGAGGCAAAAGCTCTTCATTGTAAATGGACCGCCCACACCGGGAAATATGGAAGACCGTGTAATGAACAAGGCTCCCATCATGCCTATCATGCCCGACGCAAGGGCAAACACGAAACCGTAGGTTTTATCGACATCGATACCGACTATCGAAGCTCCCTTTGGATTTTGCCCGACGGCGAGCGCAGCCTTGCCGGAAATAGTCTTTGTCAGATACAGACGTAGTCCAATCACCATGAGGATGGCGATCACCACGAATACAAAATTATAAATGCCGAATGAAAGTTCACCGATATCCACCGATGCAGATACATAATCGAATGACATTTTTCGTGTCTGCGATGTAAACGAGAGGTTTATCAGCTGGGTTATGGCGATGCTGATTCCGAAGGTCAAAATGAGCTGGTTGAGTTCCGGCGATTTCAAGGCCTGCCGTATCGTCAGCTTGTAGATCATGAAACCAAATGCTGCTGTGACCAAGGCAACTGGTACCATGGCCACGAATGGGTCCAGCCCAAACGCCTGGCACACCATAAAGGTCGCATACGCCGCAAGCATCATGAACTCACCATGCGCGAGGTTGACGATATGGACGATTCCAAGAATCAGCCCCATAGGGATTGCGATGGATGCATAGAGGCCTGCCGCCTGAAGGCCGTAGATGAGTACGGTCGGGCGCCAGAACAGAATCACCACGGCCGCCACCGTTATCACCGCGACTAGGATCGTCGCATTCCGTTTTTTAGCCATCTGGTTACCTTATTGTCTGGAATAAGCCGCCGGCCAGAGGCCGGCGGCTGAAATCGACTGTATCAGTCCGTTCTTACTACTTCCACTTCGGGAAAGGATATACCGGTTTCGCTGTCGCGGACTCAAACGGCCAGATGACTTCCTGGCGGCCATTCTGCCACTGAAGTATTTTCTGGTTCTTGATGCCCTGGTGTTTGATGATATTCGCCGGGGTAAAGGTGATCGTCTGGCCAAGCGGCGACGCATACTTGGTCGCCTCGAGGGCTTTGATCAAAGCGTTGGTTTCAACCGTTCCGGCGAGCTTGATGGCATCGGCGATGATGTAGATTGCGGAGTATGACAATGGAGCAAAGTACGTAGCCGGTTCTTCCTTGTACTTTTTCACAAAGCCGGTGTAGAACTTCTTGCTGGCCGGGCTGATCTCGTTGATGGAAGGAGCCCACATGCCATAGAACATCACGTTGTCGGAAAGCTTTGAAGTGCCAAAACCGATCGGCCATCCGGGGGGCGCTCCGAGGTAGATGCCGGGGTTGAACTTCATCGCCTTGGCCTGCTCGAGCATGGGCAGGGCATCTGCATCCCAGCCAGCCCACAGGAAAAGGTCGGGCTTGAAGGTTTTTGCAGCTTCCAGTACGGCACCGTAATCACCACCACCCTGGGCTGCGCTCTTGAATGGCGCACCATCGATGACATAGCGCTTGTCAGCACCAAACAACACCTTGGTCTGGTCAAATGACGACTTGCCAAAGGCACCTTCCTCGTACGCGAGGAAAATTTTCTTGATTTTAATTGAGGGATACTTCTTCTGAATCTCGTCCCAACCCTGCGCGTAGCTCGCTCCCTGGTTGTAGTCCCACGGATGCAGGTGGAAGTACCAGTCGGAATCAGCGCCGATTGCTTTTTCCACAGTGCTCGATGCAGCGGCACCAGTCGTTACATACACCTTGCCGTACTTCTTGAGCACGGGCACCTGTCCGAGAGCCACGCCGGAAGCCATGCCACCTACGAGAACGTCTACATTGTCGACGGTGATCAGCTTCTCGAATGCTGCAGCGCCCTTGTCTGCCTTGAGTTCGTCGTCGATAACGATGAGCTCGAGTTTCTTGCCGAGCACGCCACCCGCAGCGTTGATTTCTTCGACTGCCAACTGAGCAGCCATGCTGCCTTGCTTGCCGGTTATGTCGGCAAGCGGCCAGGTGCCACCCAGCTTGATCGTGTCGCCTGACTGCGCAAACGCAGGAACGGCCAGCGCGAAAATCGCGATGACTGCTAGTGCTTTCTTCATCATAGTCCTCCTTGAAAACTAGACGGACGCCCATGCGCCCGACTCCGTATCATGCTGGGGCGATACCGCTGCCGGCGATCGCCCCTGGAAACCTACAGCGTCAGTCCGCCGTCCACACGGAGCACCTGGCCATTGACGAAGGATCCCTCATCGCAGGACAGGAACAACACGCCGTTGGCGATGTCCTGAATCTCGGCAAGCCGGCCCAGGGGCGTTCGCGCGATGATGGGCTCGAGCACCTTCTCCGGTACCGTCTCGATCATCGGCGTGCGGGTGTATCCGGGCGATACGCAGTTGGCGCGTATCTTTGCGCCTTTGCGGGAGAACTCGCGCGCCCAGCCCTTGGTCATGGCGACGATGCCGCCCTTGGTCGCCGCATAGTTTGTCTGGCCTATGTTGCCATCCATGCCGACCACGCTGGAGATCGAGACGATCGATCCAGCGCCGGTTTCCATCATCACGGGCGCGATGTACTTGGTCATCAGGAACGGCCCCTTGAGGTTTACGTTGATGACGGCATCCCAGTCGGACTCGGTCATCTTCTGGATGAGAGCATCCTTGGTGATGCCGGCATTGTTCACGAGCACGTCGATGTGGCCAAACTCGGCCTTGGCCTTCTGCACGAACGCTTCCACCGCCGCTCCATCGGTGACGTTGACCACAACACCTCTGGCGCAGGGTACTACCTTCTCGAGGTTCTCGAGTTCCTGTGCGTTCATATCGAGAGCCCAGACGCGAAGCGCACCTTCCCGGGCGAATGTCTCCACGATGCCGCGACCTATGCCCCGGGCACCGCCTGTAACAACGCAAACCTTACCCTTCATCCTGTCCATCATCGATCTCCTTCATAGTTTCCCCAGCGAACGATGCTGGCGGCCCAGACGAAACCGAGGCCGGCTCCGACGAGTACCAGATTGTCGCCGTCTTTTATTTTTCCGTCCGCAAGGCCGAGCTTTATCGACAGAAGCTGGTCGTTCTGGCCTATGTGGCCATAATTGTCCAGATAGGTCGTATTGGCATCGGTAACGCCGAGTTCATTCAGTATTGCGTCGTGGGCACTCTTCTTGAAATGCAGTACGGCCAGGTAGCCGATATCCTTGCGCGTCAGGCCATTGGACAATTCGAGAGCTCTATCTATGACCCAGTAGAAATTAGGCATTGTCTTCTCGCCAAGCTTGGCCTTGAACGACGGTTCATCGGCGACGAAGAAATGCGCTTTCTCAAGATCGCCTGCTTTGGGCGGCCAGGCCTTGCTGCCCAGTGTCGGCACGATGCAGTCGAGGCTCAGGGAACCATCGCCCTTGAAGGCCGAGCCGAGCAATACGTTTCTGCCGGCATTCTTCCTGAGTACGCAGGCGGACCCTCCCGAACCAATGTCCATCATGAATCGCGTTGATGGCTCGGCGAGGTCTATGAGGTCATTGTTGCGGTAGCCGGAAACCAGAAGCACCGTGGTCAGGTCTGTCCGCGTCATGATGAGACTCTTGGCCACATCGAGGGCGGCCATCATGGAGCCGCACATGGCCTCCATATCAAAGCTCCAGGCATTCGACGCGCCTAGCTCGTTGGCTACGTACAGACCTGCGAGCCAGCAGGGGTACTCCTTGTGCTGGGCTCCGCACCACAGCACCAGATCTACATCTCTGGCCTCTATGCCTGCATCAGCCATGGCTTCCCTGGCGGCCTTGATGCCCATGATGGCGGTCGTGTCGTCAGGACCGGCTACAGGCTTGCGCCTGACTCCAAACTTCAGCGCTATGACGTCTTCAGGCACTCCGGTCGCGGCAGCAAGATCCGCGGCACTCATATAGGTATCCGGCACGTACGTTCCTATGCCGACTATTCCGACATGCATGAAAACTCCTCAAACACAGTGAATCATCTCTCATTAATAAATGTACCGGTTTTTTAATTACGTCAAGTGATTTTATGCAAGTTACTGCATGCCTGATGCAATCCATAGCACATTTTCAACATATATCTTGTCATATGCGGAGAATGGCTTTATACTCGGCGCGAGAATGCTGAATCAGCTCTCACTATCTATGCTACACGTGGAGCACCTACATGGCTGAGCGGGACACCGGTACGCAGAAGAAAATCCTGGATACCGCGATAGCCCTGTTTTCAGCTCGCTGGTATTCATCGGTCTCGGTAGCGGAAATCTGCCGTGCCGCGGGTCTTTCCAACGGAGTCTTCTATAGATACTTCGATAACAAGGAAGCACTCGTCCTTCACATCCTCGAGGATGTCATTACCCGCATAGGCGAGGCTCTTGAGGGAATTCAGGGCACGACCCTGTACGAGCGCCTTACAAGCATGTCGGACATTATCGTGCGCTTCTCGTTTGACCATCCCGACCAGGTCACTGTGTTCAGGGAAGGTCAGTACCGGTACTTTGAATACGAGCGCCGCCTCACAGACATGTACCGCCGGGTGCTGTCAAAGGTGCTCGGCAGGCCCGCGGGCATTCCGGAATACCTCACTGCAGTCGGTGGACCACGCTTCGCCGCCGTCAGGGCAGCCCTGCAGGGCTCTACCGTCTCATCCACCGCCCTGGCTGATATCGTGGCGTACGGGGCTTTTCCAGGATTGAACTGGAACAGCGAGCGGGTCTTCAACATCACCATCACACCTCCGACCATAAGCTTCGGGGAAACGAGCCGTGAGCGGCTCATGAAGGCAGGTAAGCGGCTGTTTGGCGAGCGTGGCTTCCATGCCGTAAACATCCACGAGATAACCGACGCGGCCGACCTGGCGGTAGGTTCCTTCTATAAATACTTCGAGAGCAAGGAAAACTTTTTCAGGGAACAGATCACCTCCGTTGGACATGAAGTGCGCAAATTCATCGCGGCCCACATGACGCCAGGCCTCAACCGGCTTGAAGAGGAAATGCAGGGCATTTTCCTGTTCGGTGTGTACCTGTCGCTGGACCCCTGGTGCTACAACATAGTCCGTGAAGGCGAGTTCGTCTCCCTGCCCACGGTCAAGGAATACTATGAGGCCTTCAGACGGGGTTACCTCAAGCGTGGCACAACCGGCTTCGACGCTGAGGCCATTGCCGCTGATCCCAGGTACATGGACAGCGCCGTGGAATATCTGCTGGGCATATCGCACTACTACGGCATGGAAGTTGCCTTTGACGGATCGCCGCACAATGCGCGGGACATAGTCGAAGGCATAGGCGACTACCTCATACATGGTCTGATCGGACGCCGGTAAGCGCTCTGCAGGGAGGAAACTATGGCCAAGGCAAAAATCATCGGAACGGGCGTCTACGCTCCAGGCAAGCCGATAAGCAACGAAGAACTCATACGGCTCGCAGGCGTGGAACTGGACGCGGAGAAGCTTGAAGGCAAGATAGGCATAAAAGCACGGCACATAGCCCGCCTGCGCGGCATTGACGAGACGACGGCCGACTTCGCCGAAAAAGCCGCCCGCGCGGCACTTGCCGACGCAGGTCTCGATCCTATGGAAGCTGACCTCATAATCGTTGGCACCGACACGCCCGAATACGTCAGCCCTGCCACGTCCATACTCGTGCAGGGCCGGCTCCAGGCTGGCCAGCGCGACACCGCGGTCTTCGACGTATCAGCCTCCTGCGCCAGCTTCGTCACCGCCCTGGATGCGGCAGCACGGATGATGGCCGGAGATCCGGATTTGCGCACGGCCGTCGTTGTCGGCGTGTACAACATGCCGGCCCACGTGCGGCCCGGCGACGCCTTCGGCTGGTCGATCTTCGCCGACGGAGCCGGCGCCGTCGTGCTGTCCCGCGTAGAGGATTCAGATCCGTCAGGCTATGTCACCGGCAAATTCGTCTCCGACGGCACCCAGTGGGACTACGTGGGCGTCTACGCCGGCGGCACCCGCAAGCCCGTAACCAGGGAAATGCTGGAAGCCGGCACCTACGGCCTCGAAAGCCTCCAGCGTCTGCCTGGCGACCGCAACCTCAAGCTCTGGCCCCCGATAATCCGCGCTCTCTGTGAAAAAGGCGGCATACCGCTGGAGAAGGTAGCGCGCTTCGTCCTCACGCAGATCAACAGGAGCGTCATCATGGACGTCATGGACGCCCTGGGCAGGCCTCGGGAGCTGGCTCCCATGGTCATGGACCGCTACGGCTATACGGGCTCAGGCTGCGTGCCCATGGCCTTCCACCACGCTGTCAAGGACGGCCAGCTCAAACGTGGAGACCCGATAGTCTTCTGCGCCAGCGGAGCCGGATTCGCCGTAGGCGCAAACCTGTTCATCTACTGAAGAAAAACAACGAAGAGGAGTTTATATGTCCAAGTGGGATGATATGTACCGTTCAAAGCTTCGCCCGATAGACGAAGCCATCCAGTGTATCGAGAGCGGCTACGACGTCGTCGTGGGCCAGTGCGCCAGCGAGCCACAGGGCACGATGGACCGCCTGCACATACTGGCACCAAGAGTAAGCGACGTGCGGGTATTCTCGGTGCTTACCCTCAAGGCCTATGATTTCTACCTCAAACCGGAGATGAAGGGCCACTTCGAGCTGGCCAGCTGGTTCCATGCACCGGGATCCAGGCAGGCGCTCAAGGCCGGCACCGGTACGGTCACCTTTGTGCCAAACATGCTGCACCGTGCGGCCACCGACCGCATCCACGCCAGACCACCCGAGGTATTCATAGGCACCTGCACACCGCCGGACCGCAACGGCTTCGTCAGTCTCTCGCTTGGCATCACCTACGAAAAGGACATCCTCGAAGCCGCCAGGTTCGTCATCCTCGAAGTCAATCCGCGCCTGCCGCGCACCCTGGGCGACACCCACCTGCACATCAGCCAGGTAACATACTTCGTGGAGCACGAGCAGGACGTGCCCAGCCTGCCCGCGCCCCAGCCCTCCGCCACCGACATCCTCATCGGCAATTACATAGCCGACCTGGTAGACGACGGTTCGACCATCCAGCTGGGCATAGGCGGCATACCCAACGCCGCGGCCATGGCACTCAAAGGCAAGAAGGATCTGGGCGTGCATACCGAGATGCTCGTCGATTCAATGATGGAGCTGTACGAGCTGGGCGTCATCACCAACCGGCGTAAATCGCTCAAGAAAGATAAATTCATCGCCACCTTCGCGATGGGCAGCCGCAAGCTGTACGACTGGCTCGACGACAACGTGGCTGTGGAATTCCAGCGCGGCCGCTGGGTCAACGATCCCGCAGTCGTGGCACAGAATTCCCGCATGGTCTCGATCAACACCTGCCTCACGGTGGATTTTACCGGCCAGGTAGCCAGCGAATCCATAGGCACCCAGCAGTATTCCGGCACGGGCGGCCAGTC
>JFJP01020412.1_pt1 | contig 23622 bp, 22 predicted proteins | sample 431651 | NCBI WGS metagenome assembly JFJP01 (sample SAMN02602958, study PRJNA72255) | Microbial mat metagenome, whole genome shotgun sequencing project. | biome: fresh water; feature: sink hole; material: water; isolation source: purple microbial (photo- and chemosynthetic) mats found in...
CGAGTCAACCAGAGCACGTGGCCGTCGCTAGCCCTTGTTAGTCCTGCGTTGCTCAGTCACGGGAACTGAAAGGGCTCGACCCTCCCAGGCTTCACCGCTCGACGTAATCGAGTTCGACCGCGTAGGTCTCGCGCATCAGCCACACCGCCAGCAGGGCGAGGGCGACCACGCTGCCGCCGATCGCCAAGGTGCCGGTGATGACGCCCCACTGGCCGGCCGCCCACGCCACCAGCAGCGACCACAGCGGCACCGCGCCACGGACCAGATTGGGCACGATGCCGGCAACGGTGGAGCGCAGGTTGGTGCCGAACTGCTCAGCCGAGATGGTGACGAAGACGGCCCAGTAGCCGCAGGCGACACCGAGCGCAGTACCGCAAGCGTAGAGCATAGTGGGACTGGGCGCGTTACACCGCGATGGTGGCGACGAGGAAGGCGGCGACGGCCAGGCGGCGCGACTGCAGCCACTGGCTGGCGAAGCCGGCGCCGAGATCACCGGCGATCAGGCCGAGATAGCAGGCGAGGGTGGCGAAGGCGGGATCGACTGGCGCGGTCGTGCCGAGGGCGGCGCCGAGCTTGTCGGAACGGAAGGCGACCATGCCGACCATGAACCAGATCGGCAGGCCGATGGCCGTGCTCAGCAGCAGCCGGCCGAGACGACCGCGGTCGCTGAGCAGCAACCCGAGCGAGCCGCGGCGCGCGTGGCTGGCGACGGCGTGGTCGAACATGCCGGATTCCATCACCCGCAGGCGCAGCAGCAGCAGGGCCAGGCCGAGCAGGCCGCCGACCACGTAGGCGGTGCGCCAGTCGAACAGCTTGGCCACCGCGACCGCCGCCGCCGCGCCGGCGATGCCGATGGCGGCGACCAGGGTGGTGGCGTAGCCGCGCTGACGGGCACTGGTCGTCTCGGCGACCAGGGTGATGGCGGCTCCCAGCTCGCCGGCGAGGCCGAAACCGGCGATCAGGCGGAGCGCCGCATATTGCACGTAGGCATCGCCCGGCACCAACCCGACCGCTGCGTTGGCAAGGTTGGCCAGCGAGTAGACCAGGATCGAGCCGAACAGCACCGCGCGCCGGCCGATGCGGTCGCCAAGGATGCCCCAGAAGAAGCCGCCGAGCAGCATGCCGGCCATCTGCCAGTCGAGCAGGGAGAGGGCGCGTTCCGGCGCGATGCCCAGCTCGCTGCAGCTCGGCCGGCGCACCACGTTGAACAGCACGATGTCGTAGATGTCGACGAAGTAGCCGAGCGCGGCGACGACGACGGTCAGGCTGAACACGCCGCGCCAGGCGGCTGGAGCGGGGTCGGGCATGGGCGACGGATGCTGGCAGCTCAGGTCCTCCGCGCCAGCCACCCTGGCCACGAGCCGAACGCGGTGATGTCCTCGGCCCCGGCGCAGGCCGCGGCCTCGGCCAGGAAGCCGGCGACCTCGCGTCCGTCGTCGAGCTGCACCTTGCCGATGCCCAACGGCGCGGGGATGGCGGCGGCGAAGCGGCCGAAGCCGGCGTAGGGCAGGCGCCACAACTCACCCGCGATGCTGCCGTCGCCGCCGCGCAGCAGGCCGGGCTTGGCCGGGGTTGTGGCCAGGGCGAAGAGGCGGTAGGCCGGTGCGGTGCGGATCGGCGCGAGGAGGTGCCCGCCGAGCGCGAGCAGTTCACGGTTGAGCGGCTGGCCGCTGAGGTGCGCGCCGAACACTGCCAGCGCCACGCCGCCGTCGTCGCCGGGGATCACCTGTGGGCTGCGCAGTCGCTCGCCCATAGCCCCCATCGGCAGGGCCAGGGCGTCCTGCACCGCGGCGCCGAGGCGAGCGATCAGCAGGTCGTGCCAGGCAGGGGCGAACAGGGTCGCACCGGTCGGCAGCCCGCCCGGCGTGAAGCCGCTGGGGATGGCAGCGGCGCAGGTGTCGAGCAGGTTGGCGAAGTTGGTGAAGCGGCCGAGCCGGCTGTTGACCCCGATGGGGTCGGCGGCGACCTCGGCCAAGCCGGGGTGACAGGGTGCGGTAGGCAGGCACATCGCGTCGCAGCGCGCCCATTGCGCCTCCGCCTGTCGACGCAGCTCGACGATGCGATACAGGCCGCGGAAGGCGGCGACCGCGTCGTGCGCGCGGCCGCCGCGGATGATGCGCGCCACGGTCGGGTCGGCGCCGGCCGGACCGCGCTCAAGGATGTGGCCGACCGCGGCGGTGCGCTCGGCGACCCAGGCGCCGCCGTAGAGCGCGGCCGCCGCCTCGCGGAAGGACGTGTAGTCTATCTCGACCACGGCGTGGCCGAGACCGCGCAGCACGTCGAGGACACGGCGGTGGCCGGCCATCCAGTCGGGATCGACCTCGTGCAGCTCGGCCGCGGCCGGGACGCCGATACGCAGCGGACCGGCCGGCAGGCACGGGGTCTCGGCCCGGCTGGCCCACGGATCCTCGGGGTCGAAGCCGGCGATGGCGCTCAGCGCACTCCACGCCTCCGCCATGTTGAGGGCGAAGACCGAGACGCAGTCGAGGCTGGCGCAGGCGGGCACCACGCCGCGCGTGCTGACCCAGCCACGCGTCGGCTTCAGTCCGACCAGGTTGTTGTACGCAGCCGGTACACGGCCGCTGCCGGCGGTGTCGGTGCCGAGGGCGATACGGCAGGCGCCGGTGGCGACCGCGACCGCCGAGCCGCTCGACGAGCCGCCGGGGATGCGCGTCGCGTCGAAGGGGTTGACCGGCACGCCATACGGCGAGCGCGTGCCGACCAGGCCGGTGGCGAACTGGTCGAGGTTGGTCTTGCCGACGATGCGGGCGCCCCAGGCGCGCAGCCGAGCGACGCAGGCGGCGTCGCGGGCCGGGACGTAGGCCGCCTCCGGGCAGCCGGCGGTGGTCGGCATGCCGGCGACGTCGATGTTGTCCTTGATCGCGGCGAGCGGCCCATCGCCCGGCGGCGGCTCGACCTGATGGATGAAGACGGTCATGGATTCACACGGAGGAATGGAGGGGAAACGGTTCTTTCACAGGAGGCACGGAGGCACAGAGGGAAGCAGGAGGCGAAGGGTGGGGCCATTCTCCTCGAACCTCTGTGTCTCTGTGCCTCCTGTGAAAGGCCTTTGTCAGCTTCATGATCGCCCCCAGCGTTCGCGCTCGGCAGCGAAGGCGGCGCGTTGGGTGGAGCGGAAGGAACTGATCTCACCATCGTTCTCGCGCAGGAAGGCGCCGTAGGCCGCGCCGTCGAAGACGCCGTCGGCGATGCGCGGCTGCCAGCGTCCGGCGTGGCAGTCGGCGCGCAGGTCGAGCAGCTCCTCGGCGCCGACCGGATGCCAGCGGATGCGGTCGAAGTTCCTGAGCAGCGCCGGCTGGGCCTCGCCGGTCCGCCACACCGGCACGGTGCGGCCGACGAACTGGTAGCCGCCCGGCCCCTCCATGCCGTAGATGCACATGTACGCGCCGCCGATGCCGACCGCATTCTCCGGCGTCCAGGTGCGCGCCGGGTTGTACTTGGTGGTGACCAGGCGGTGGCGCGGGTCGGTCGGCGTCGCCACTGGCGCGCCAAGGTACACGTCGCCCAGGCCCAGCACCAGGTACTCGGCGTCGAAGACCAGACGGCGCACCTCCTCGACCGAGTCGAGACCGTTGATCCGGCGGATGAACTCGATGTTCCACGGGCACCAGGGCGCGTCGGGGTTCACCGTCTTCATGTAGATGTCAATGGCCTTGCGCGTCGAGGGGTCGTCCCATGACAACGGCAGGTGCACGGTGCGCGACGGCACCTGGGCGCGTTCGGCATCGGGCAGGCCGGCGTCGAGCAGGCCGAGCAGGTCGACCACCCGGTGGGCCGGCAGCCGCACCGGATCGAAGTGGACCTGCAGCGAGCGCACGCCTGGCACCACGTCGATGACGCCGGGGATGCGGCGTTCGCGCAGGGCCTGGTCGAGCAGTTCGACACGCAGACGTAAAGCCAGGTCGAGCTCGGCCTCGCCGTATTCGAGCAGGACGAAATCGTCGCCGGCGCGGCGCAGGCACAGCGCCGGGCGTCCGCGGCCGGCGGCGCGACGGGTGATCACCGCTGGATCGGCCTCGCCACGGGCCGGTCGGCGGCGTACTGGCGCGGCGAGGTGCTCGACCAGGGCGGCGTTGTCGACCCGCCGCGCCTCGGCCTCGGCCAGGGTCAGGCGGATGAAGCGCACGCTGTCGCCCGGGCGGAGCTGGCCCAGCTTCCAGCGCTCCGCCTGCGCCACCACCATCGGGCAGACGAAGCCGCCACAGCTCGGGCCGTCGGGGCCGAGGATGATCGGCATGTCGCCGGTGAGATCGACGGCGCCGAAGGCGTAGGCGTTGTCGTGGATGTTCGACGGATGCAGGCCGGCCTCGCCGCCGTCGGCGCGCGCCCACTGCGGCTTCGGCCCGACCAGGCGGATGCCGGTGCGGTTGCTGTGCGGATGCACCTGCCAGGCGGTGGCATAGAAGGCGCGCATACCGGTCGCGGTGAGGAAGTCCGGCGCGGCGTGCGGACCTTCGAGGACGCCGACCTCCCAGGCCTTGCTGTGCTGCGGCCGGGCCGCTGGCGGCTGCGGCCGGGGGCAGGCGGCGAGTTCGTCGGGCGCGACCGCGCGCGTCAGCGGCAGCCAGTCGCCGGCGAGCAGCGGCTTGCCGGTGACCCCGCCGAAGCCGCCGAGGTCGAAGGTCGCGGCCGAGCCGAGGTACGGCTCGACCGCGAAGCCACCGCGCACCGCCACGGCGCAGCGCGCTCCGGTGGCGCCGGGACCGGCGATGCGCAGCACGCTGCCGGCCTTCACCGTCACCGCCCGCCACATCGGCAGCGGCTCGCCGTCGAGCACCGCCGTCACGCTGCAGCCGGCGAGCGCGATGATCGCCGGCACGTGGAAGCGCAGGGTCGGGCCCGCGAGCGTGACCTCCAGGCCGGGGGCGCCGGACGGATTGCCGACCAGGCGGTTGGCGAGCCGGAAGCCGAGGTCGTCGAACGGCCCCGACGGCGGCACGCCGACCGCCCAGGTGCCGAGGCGTCCCGGCCAGTCCTGGATGGTGGTGTGCAGGCCGCCGGCCAGCACTTCGACAGCGCAAGGCGCGTAGGGCACGGCGTCGAGGTCGCGGACACGCAACACGCGGTCGCCGGCGAAGGCGAGGCAGGCGCGCAGCAGGGCCAGGCTGGTGGGCACGCCGGCGATACGCACGGCGGCGAGGCGGCGGCGGATATCAGCGCGGTCGCTGGCGGGGATGTGCGCCAGGGGCGTCCAGGCGGGGGCGTCGATGACGCCGGACAGCAGTGCCTCGGCACCGTCGCAGCGGGTGAGGGTGCCGCGGACCTGCGCAGATGCGGCGGGCTCACCGAGGTGCACGATGCCGACGAGCTGGAGCTCGTCGGTCCCAGGCCTGGGAGCGACGAGCTCCAGCTCGTCGCCAAGGGCGAACTCCACGGTCAGGTTGCGATCCCCGGCGATGGCGCGGGCGCCCTGCGCCAGGCGGTCGCGTTCGTCGGCGTGCAGCCGGGCCGGCTCGCACCAGAGCAGATGCCCGCGCCAGCGCGCCGAGGTGTCGATCCAGGCCGTCGCCGTGCCGGCTTCGACCCGCACCGCAATGCGCCGCCCCTCGGGCTGCGCGCCGCCCAGCGCGGTGGCGATGCCGGCCGCCTCGGCGGCGGCGCGCAGCTGCCACTTCATGCCCAGGCCTGCACCCGCACCGGGGTCGGGTTCCAGCCGTTGCACGGGTTGTTGAGCTGCGGGCAGTTCGAGATCAGCACCAGGCAGTCGACCTCGGCGCGCATCTCGACGTAGCGGCCCGGAGCGCTGATGCCGTCGGCGAAGTCGAGGCCGCCGGCGGGCGTCACCGGCACGTTCATGAAGAAGTTGATGTTGTGGCCGCAGTCGCGCTTGCCCAGACCATGCCGACCATCGGCGATCTGCAGCAGGAAGGTCTCACGGCAGGCGTGCATGTGGCGCTTGTCGAGGGCGTAGCGCACCTGGTTGCTCTCGCAGGCGCAGGCCCCGCCGAGGGTGTCGTGGCGGCCGCAGGTGTCGTCGGTGATGGTCAGCAGGGCCCGTCCCCGCGTGCTCATCAGCCGCGAGCCGGTGGTCAGGTAGATGCGCCGCTGCGCCTGCAGCGTCGCGGTCGCGTCATAGCGCTCGGCGGTGTCGGGCAGGGCGAAGAACAGCGTGTCGACCGCCTGGTTGCCCTCGAGGTCGGTGATGCGGAAGCGGGCGCCGGCGGGGATCTCACCGCGGAAGCCGTCGCCGGCGGGGATGGTCAGATCGAAGATCATGCGATCACCGATTCCGTGAGCAGGTAGGCGCGGGTGTTCTCAGGCCGCTTGATGCGGCAGGGGTCGTCTGGTCCCGGCGGCGGAACGCGTTCGATCGAGATGTCGACCGGATCCGGCGCGTAGTCCGGCCACGGATCGAACGGATGCGGTGTGTTCGACAGCACCACCAGCGTGTCGAGCTCGGCGCGCAGGGTCAGGCGCTGCCCGGCCCGGGCGTTCGGCTGCCAGGCCAGGTTGCCGTCCGCGTCGGCCACCACCTTGACGAAGCAGTTGAGCGTGGCGTGCAGGTCGCGTTCGGTCAGTTCCCATTTGCCGAGTTCGATCAGCAGGTTGTCGTGGGTGTTGCGCACCATGTCGTTGCGCGCGGTCTGGTAGGTGCGCTCGCCGTACTTGGCGCGCGCGGCGGCGGCATCCATGTGGCCGCTGATCGTGTCGTGCCAGCCGCTCTCGTCTGCGGTCACCGCCAGCAGCACCCGTCCCATGTCCGACAGCAGGACGCGCCCGGTGGTGAGGAAGGCAGTACGCTGCGCCTTCAGCGTGTCGGGCATGTTGTAGCGCTCGTGGGTGCGGCCGGCGCGGAAGGCGAGCAGGGCGACGGCGCTGCGCTCGCCGCCCGCGGTCAGGGTCAGGGCGTGGTGGCGCGGCAGGATGAAGCTGAGCTTGTCGCCGCCGCGCAGGGTTTCGTGGTGGAGCGCGTCAGGCATGGCGTTGAATCCCTGCGCCAGGCAGGCGCATGCTGTCCGAGGTAGGCGGGCACTGCCCCTGACGCAGGATGCATCGAACGGGTCGACGCCCGACCTCTGCCGTACGCTCGGGCGAAGCCATGCCAGCGTCCTCGCACAGGCGGACGTGCACCGGCTGAATCACATGATGGCGACGCATCGGGACCGCTGCCGGGCCGTCCCGGCGCATGAGTTGACCTGACGGGCCGTCCCGCCGGCAATGGTTACGGCCGCCGCGCCGTCGTCCGGCACCAGCCACCCTCCGTAGCTGGACCGGCCCTGACGGCGCGGCTTCCATCGTTGTCCTGGCACATGGCGTGCCGAAACCGGGGCGTTGGCGGCAGAACGGATCTGCGGCTGATCTGGATGGCTTATGTGCGATGGCCTTGCCCGAACGGCGCGGTGCGCGGCTCCACGACCCACAGGACAGCGTCGCCGCGCAGCATCTCGGCTGCGGTCCCTCCGGGCAACTGCACGAATCGGATGCAGCCCGATGGCTTCGAGCGGCACCCGGGCTACAGCACCTCGTCGCCGGCCACCGTCATCTTGAACACCGGCATGCGTTCGGCCGGGGCGCTCGGGGGATGGATCAGGGCATCCAGGTGGCGGCGCAGGGCGGCGAACTCGGGGGTGTGCATGTGGCCGCGTTCGCGCGGCACCGGCAACGGGACATCGACCACCTCGACCAGGTGCCCGCCGCGATGCCGGGCGTCTGGAGCGCCCAGGACGATCACCCGGTCGGCGAGGAAGGCGGCCTCATCGAGATCATGCGTGATGAACAGGATGGTGACGTTGACGTTCTGCCAGATCTGCAGGAGGTGCTCCTGCAGGTGGCAGCGGGTCTGGGCGTCGAGGGCGCCGAAGGGTTCGTCCATCAGCAGGATGCGCGGCCGGTTGGCCAGCGAACGGGCGATGGCGACGCGCTGGCGCTGCCCGCCGGACAGTTGATGGGGATAGACCTCGGCCTTGGCCGACAGGCCGACCACCTCCAGCCACTGCAAGGCCTCGGCGCGGGCGGCATCGTGGCCCGTGCCGTTCATCTCCAGGCCGAACATCACGTTGCGCACCACGGACAGCCACGGGAACAGGGTGTAGCCCTGGAACACCATCCCCCGGTCGGGGCCCGGTCCGACGATGGGCTGCCCATCCAGCAGCACCTCGCCGCCGGAATAGGGCTCAAGACCTGCGAGGATGCGGATGAGCGTGCTCTTGCCGCATCCGCTCGGGCCGATGACGGTGATGAACTCCCTCCGGCGCACGGTGAAGGAGACATCCTCCAAGGCGAGGCAGGACGATCCCTCGCTGGTCTGGAAGGTCTTCCCCAGCGAACGCACATCGAGCACCACCGGGCGGGCGTCGATGCGGGCGAGGCGCTCGGCGACCGCTGGCGGCACGGTGATCTGCTCGGCGAGGACGGTCATGGCGAATTCCTGATCCTGGCCGCCTCGGCGACCGCGAGATTATGCTGGCAATGCGCCAGGAAGCGGCGGGCCGGCCGCAGCAGGATGCGCAACGGCCAGGTGAAGACCTGCCACACCTTGACCGAGATGCGCGACGGAGGCGTACCGGCATACGGGAACAGCACCCGGCCGAGCCAGCCGAGGATCTGGTCGCAGATCAGGCCGATCAGGCCGATGGTGATGATGCCGGCGAAGACGTTGGCGTAGTTGCGGTACTTCCCCTGCTGGTTGATGAAGTAGCTGATGCCGCTGCTCGCCCCGATCAGTTCGGCCACGATGAGGTAGGTCCAGGCCCAGCCCAGCAGCACCCGCAGATCGGTGTAGAGGTTGGGCATGATGCCGGGCAGGATGACGCGCATGACCAGCTGGCGGTTCCTGGCCCCGAGGGTCTGGGCCGCCTCGAGCAGGGCCTGGTCGAGCTGCCGGGTGGTGTTGGCGATGACCAGGACCATCTGGAAGAAGGTGCCGAGGAAGATGATCGCCACCTTCGGGCCGTCATGGATGCCGGTGATCGCGATCGCCAGGGCCCCGAACGCCGGGGCGGGCATGTAGCGGACGAAGTCGAGGAAGGGCTCGAACAGCCGCGAGAAGAACGACCAGGTTCCGCAGATGATGCCGAGCGGCACGGCGATCAGGCAGGACAGGAGGAAGCCTACTGCGATGATCTGGATCGAATGCCAGAGCGCCTCGTGCAGCCATTTGTCGCCACGTCGCGGCTCGGTGCTGTAGGCCGAGACCAGCGCCTGGGCCACCTCGTGCGGGGCGGGCAGGAAGATCGGGTTCGCCGGCTCGCCGCTGCCCTGGGCCTTGCCCTCGACGGCGAGACGGCGGTTCTCGGCGTGGAAGTCCGCCTTGTTGATGAGCATGCCGGCCTGGAAGAAGTCGCTGGCGCCAGGCTCGCTGATCCGCATCTGCGGATGCCACAGGAACGGCACGTAGCTGATCGCACACCACAGCCCGATCGGCAGCAGGAAGGATGCCAGCCACAGGATGCCCTGGCGGCGTCCGGACAACTCCCGGCGCACGGCGAACCACGACGGTGCGGACACCCGGAGCGTGGACGCGGGGGTGCCCGCGCCGGCGTTGCCGCCGGCGCGGTCGTCGGTCACACCGGCCTCACTTCACCGCGGTGACGAATGAGGCGTCGAAATACGCGGCCAGGGGACCGGCGGCCCCGGGCTTGTACACGCCGACCTGCTCGTTGAAGGCGTTGACGACGCCGGTCGATCCGAGCAGGGAGTCGAGGCCCGTGGTCGGCTTCGTCATCCGCGTGATGTTCTCGGCGATGGTGAGCAGCTTGGTGCCGCCCATGATGGCCTTGTACTCGGCCGGGGTGATGCCGACCCGCTTGGCCATGTGGCCGACGGCGTCGTCCTGGGTCTTGGGGTCGTTGATGTAGGCCACCACGCGCGGCCACACCGACACCACCTTCTGCCAGTCGGCCCTGCGCGAGGCCAGGCTGGCCGGGGTGACGTAGAGGCAGTCGTAGATCAGGCCAGGCACATCCTTCGAGGTGAAGACCGCCTTCGAGCCAGGCACCAGCTTCAAGGCCTGGCCGCTGATCGGGTGCCAGCAGGCGACGGCATCGACCTGGCCGGAGGCCAGGGCCTGCGGCGTGTCGTTGGTGGCGACGTTCACCAGGGTGACGTCCGACTCCTTCATGCCGTTCAGCTCCAGCGCCTTGAGGATCAGGAGATGATCGACGAAGTTGACCTCGACGCCGATCTTCTTGCCCTTCAGGTCCTTCACCGAATTGATGCCCGGCTTGGCGACGATCATGTCGTTGCCATCGCTGTAGTCGTTGGTGAGGATGCAGATCGACTTGCTGCCATTGGCGCCATAGACGAGGGCGTCGCCATTGGTGATGCCGGTCCCATCCAGCTTGCCGGCGGCCAGGGCGTCCATCGCCGGGACGTACTCCATCCACACGAACTCCACGTCCACGCCGGCCTCCTTGAACCAGCCCTTCTGGATGGCGACCTCCCAGGCGATCCAACCCGGCCAGTCGGAGTAGCCGATCTTCAGCGGCTCGGCCGAGCGCAGGGTGGTTGAGATGGTCAGCGCCAGGGCGGCGGCGACCAGGGTGCGGAACGGTGCAACGGTCATGACGACTCCTGCGGGCGTGAGCCCGCGTACAGGGGGATCGGAGTGCGCGTTTTCCGTGCGACTGCGTGACCTGGAGCCGGGAGGGCTGCTGCGGCCGGATACACTGCGTCCGGGCGCGAACCCATCGACAGCGCTCCGACCACCCCAGCTTCCAGTCCATGTCCCGCATCGGTCGCGGAAGGCGTTCCGAGCCGGGCCGTCCCGGCGATGAGCGAAATCCACCCGGGTCGTCCCGGGCGGATGGCAGCACATGCTACCGGTTCTGGACGCAGGATGATGGCGATCATCTGCCCTGCTCCTGGCAACGGTCATGCCAAGCGCGCGGCGCTACGCTCCAGCGTGCCTGGCGTCCGGTTCGGCATGCCATTCGCAACGCAGGCAGAGGGGCCTCGTCCGAGGCTGCACCCCGCCGGGACGGCCCGGCGGACGCACCAATCCCGGGACGGCCCGGCTCGGGGATCCGTCATGCCGTCGCTTCCGCCCCGGTGCGAGCTGAGCCTGCGGACCCCGGCCAGGGGTGGAGGATGAGTCTGCCAGCCATCTATGCCGCGCAGATGGGCGTCATCCGTAGCCTCCGTGACCGCCATCTGGCGGACATCGATGATGCCCGGTCGCTGTGGCGGCCACGGGACGACATCCCGCCGATCGTCTGGCACGCCGCCCATGCCAGCCTCTTCACTGCCATCACCCTGGTCGGCATGGGGCGCGGGGACTGGACGTTCGCCAGCGCGACCGAGCTGGAGACCTTCAACTACCAGGCCCCGACCCCCGGCCCGTTGCCGCCGCTCTCGGCGATGCGTCAGCGCATCGCCGCCTGGGACGCGGTCTCGGATGCGGCAGCGTCCGCCGCCGGTGCCGACCTCGAGGCGACGTTGCCGCATCGCCGGGCGGAGTGGCTGCCGGACGTATGCCGGAGCTGGGGCGATGGCCTGCGCTACATGGTCACCCACGAGCCCTTCCACCACGGCGAGATCGCCGTCCTGCGCCGCCTGGCCGGCAGCGCACGCATCGAATGACGACCACCTTCCCACCGGAGCCGACATGACCTCGATCGACGACAAGGACTTCCTGACCACCCGTTTCGACCGCAGCGCCCAGCCCAGGCGTGAACCGGGGCCGATCGACCTCAGCCGCTATGTCGCCTCGCCGGCGCATTCCGGCATTCCCACCTTCATGGGCATCCCGGTCGCCCTGACGCCCGAGGACCTGGTCGCCGGCAAGGTGGACTGCGCCATCGTCGGGGCGCCGACCGACATGGGCAGCGGCCACCGCGGCGCCGGTTTCGGCCCGCGCGCCATCCGCCATGATGAGTTCTTCCTCCCCAACTGCCCGGCGGCGATCCAGAATCCGGATACCCGGGTGAAGCCCTTCGAGGTGCTCAAGGTCGTCGATTACGGCGACGCCGCGGTCCATCCCTTCGATCTCGAGATGAGCTGCGCCGAGATCCGCAAGGTGGTGCGCGAGATCGCCGCCAGCGGCGCCAAGCCGATCGTGCTGGGCGGAGACCACACCATCCTGTGGCCGGATGCGGCGGCGATGGCCGATGTGTACGGCGCCGGCAAGGTGGGCATCCTCCATTTCGACACCCATGCCGACTGCGCCAACACCATGTACGGCTCGCTGGTGACGCATGGCTCGCCGATCCGCCGCCTGATCGACGACGAGCACATCCCGGCGCGCAACTTCATCCAGGTCGGACTGCACAGCTACGTCATGCCGGATGACGACCTGCTCGATTGGATGCGGCGGAACGGCATGCGCAGCCATTACATGGCCGAGATCCACGAGCGCGGCTTCGAGGCGGTGCTGGAGACGGCGATCAACGAGGCCCTGGACGGGCCGGAATTCCTCTACGTCTCCTTCGATGTCGATGTGCTCGATGTCGCCTTCGCGCCCGGGACCGGCACGCCGGAACCTGGCGGCCTGACGCCACGCGAACTGCTGCCGGCGATCCGGCGGGTCTGCCACGAATGCCCGGTGGTCGGTTTCGAGGTGGTCGAACTGGCGCCGCAGCTCGATCCGACCCGCAGCACGGTGATGTACGCCCGGCGCGCGATCCTCGAGGCCCTGACCGGCATGGCGCAGCGCAAGCTGGGTATCACGGGAAAGAACTACCTGCACCCGGTGATGGCCGGACGGGAGCGCTGAGGTGCACGAGGTCGGCATCGTGCAATCGACCATCGATGCCGCCGCCGCCGGATCCGGGGGCCGCGACATCGCTGCGGTCCATCTGCGCATCGGCGCCCTCACCGGGGTCGTGCCGGCCGCGCTGCAGCACGCCTGGCAGGCCCTGCGCCTCGGCACGGTGTGCGAAGAGGCCCGGCTGGTCGTGGAGATCGTACCCGGGTCCTGCCGCTGCGCCGCCTGCGATGCGCTGTACGGCTCGCTCTCGCTGACCCCGTCATGTCCGCGCTGCGGCCGCGCCCCGGATGAGGTGCTGGCCGGCCGCGAACTCGAACTCGCCACCCTGGAGGTAACCACGCCATGTGCATCGACTGCGGCTGCGCTCTGAGCGGACCGGCGCATATCAACGGCAAGGCCAGCTCCCTGCCGCACCTGCCATCGGTGCGTTCTGCCGCGGTGGTTCCGCTGCACGCCGATCTGCTGGCGCCCAACAAGCGCGAGGCCGCCGCCAACCGCGCCCGCTGGCGGGAGCAGGGTCTGCTGACCATCAACGTCGTCTCCTCGCCGGGGGCCGGCAAGACCACCCTGCTGGCGCGCACCATCGAACGGCTGCGGCCCGCCGTCGCCGCCGGGGTGGTGGTCGGCGACCTGGAGACCGACAACGACGCCCGGCGCCTGCGCGCCACCGGCGCCCCGGCGGTGCAGATCGCCACCGGCACGCTCTGCCACCTCGATGCCCGGCTGGTCGCCGAGGCCGCCGCCAGCCTGCCCCTGGCCGACCTCGACCTGCTGATCATCGAGAACATCGGCAACCTGGTCTGCCCGGCCGACTTCGATCTGGGCGAGGATCTCCGCGTCACCCTCCTGGCGGTGACCGAAGGCGAGGACAAGCCGCTGAAATATCCGCCGATCTACCGCAATGCCGACATCATCCTGATCACCAAGACCGACCTCGCCGAGGCCTGCGGATTCGACCGTGCCGCCGCCCTCGCCAGCATCCGGGCGGTCAATCCGGCGGCCACGGTCATCGAACTCAGCTCCCGCGACGGGAGCGGGCTCGACCGGTGGTGCGATCTCCTCCGGGCCCGGATCCCGTCGGCGATGGCATGATCGTCGATGCGCGGGATCTGCCCGCCGCCCTGCGCGAGGCCGCCGCGTCCGGCCTGCGCCAGCGCCTCATCGCGGTGGCGCGCGGCGGGGTCCAGCGGGCCCGCGCCCTGGCTGCGAGGTGCCCCTTCGTGGACATCCGCATCGTGCCGCTCGACGACGAGGCGATCGCCGGGGCCGTCGCCGGCCTGGTGCCGCCCGATCACGACGCGGTGCTGGTCCCGGGCGAGCCGCGCCTGGCCAGGCTGATCGCCGACCGCGCCGGCTGCCGCTGGTCGGCCGGCTCGCTCGACCATCTGCGGCGCCACCCGGCGCTGCACCCCTGGATCCTGGACGGCGACGTCCTGCGGCTGCCCGCTGTGCGCGACCTGGTGGCGGCCAGGATCCCGCAGGAAACGCTGCGCCGGCCACCTGCCGCCGCAGGACCTCCGGCACCCGGACGGCTGCAGCCCCTGCTCGACCGCATGGAGCGCGACCTCGATCCCGGATTCGGCCTGGCGGACGGCCCTGCCGAGACGATCCAGCCGACGACGGGATGGGTCGGCAGCATCTGCCAGGATCTGCGCAGCGCGCAGGCCCGGCAGCGCCACCTGGTCGCCCACGGGGTCATTGCGCAGCGGCACGGCCGCGTCCTCCGCCTGCCGGCCGGATCCGAGCCCTCGGCGCCGGATTGCGCGCCTGCCGTGGCCGCGCCATCCGCGCCGCTGACCATCCTCCTGCGCCGCCCTGCCGACGCCGAGCCCGCCGCGCTGCTGCAGCGCATCACCGCAGCCCTGCAGGCAGGCGCCCGGAGCGTCGTGGTGCAGCCCCTGGCCGAGGACCTGCGCGACCAGGATGACCTGTCCGAGGACCTGCGGCTGATCGCCCGACGCTGTCCGTTCCTCGATCTGCATCTGGCCCGGCCGGTCGGCGTGGCCGAACGCGCCGGCCTGCTCGCACCGCATCTGACCGGTCCGGTCCGCCTGTGCGGCAGCGACCGTGGCGGGCTGGCCGTGCTGGCCGAGCGCCTGGGTGAACGCGGCGTCGAGGCCGATCCCGAGCTGGCCGGCGAGCCGTTGGATGCCGACTGCTGGGACGGACCTGGCTGCCAGGAGCTGCTGGTGCGCCGAGGCGATGCGGCGCTGGCGGACCGCAGCCTGATGCCCGACCCGTGGCTGGAGGTCGCCCAGGCGTTGGCGATGGGCGAGGCGCATCATGGCGGCCAGGCCGGCGAGACCGTCTCAGCCGTGGGCCTAGCGGTGGGCGCGGTGCAGCTGGCGGCGCCCGGGCCGGGACGAATGGAGGCGGACCTGGCCGGCGCCCCTGTCTCACCCCTGGTCGCGATGCAGGTCGAACCGGTCGCCGCCGCGGCGGCCGCGCTCGACCCGGTCCGTCAGGCCACGGTGCTGGCGGCCCTCGACCGCGGGCTGCGCCTGCTGACGGGTCTGCCGGTGGTGCAGGGCGGCACCCCAGGTTGGATCGGACTGCGCGTTCCCGATCCCGTGTTCGTGCTGCGGGCCGTGGTGGTCCAGGGCGTGCTGGCGCGACGGACGGGGGACATCGTCTGGCTGCCCGCTGGACCGGCTTTCACCCTGCGCCGGGAGGTGCGCAGCATCCTCACCGCGGTGGCGACCGCGATCATCGCGTTGGGCGAACTGCGCGCTCAGGAGCCGGTGAGCTCGCGATAGCGCCGCATGTCGTGATTGGGCAGGAGCAGCGCCCCGCTGCTGCGCGCCACCTGCTTCAACCGGCGGATCGATCCGAGGGCCAGGTCGGTGCGGTCCTGCCAGCAGAGACCCGGGGCGACCTCGTCGTCGAGGTTCTCCTGCAGGTCGGCGGCATCGCCGGCGATCACGGTGGCCGACCGGTCGCCCTCGACGAGCAGCGACATGTGCCCGGCGGTATGTCCGGGCGTGCACAGGGCCTGCACGCCGGGGCAGACCTGATAGTCGCCGTGCGCCAGGCGCCAGCGCCGCGCCCCGGCACATTCGCCCGGGAAGTAGGCCTCGCCGCCGGCCCGGGCCGCCGCCAGCTCCTCGCCGTGGATATGGATGTCGGCATGCGGGAAGTCGGCCAGGCCTCCGGCATGGTCGAAGTGTCCATGGCCGAGAAACACCAGATCGACATCGAGCGGCCCCAGTCCGAAGCGGCCGAGCTGCGCCGGCACGGTCTGCTCGGCCGTCATGGCCGGCGCGCCGAACGGGTTGGCACCGTAATGCCGGGCGCAGGACGCGGGATCGGCGATCTTGGCGTAGTCGCAGCCGACGTCGTAGAGCATCCGCCCGTCCACGCTCTCGATCAGCCAGGCGATGATCGGCGCTTCGATCATCGTCCCTTGCCCGCGTCCGCGGGTGGACAGCGACTTGTCGTAGCGGCTGACGCCGGTGAGCAGCGGGGTGATGACGGGAGCGCGACGCATCAGATGTACGGGATGTGCTTCTCGCGCTCGGCGTCGTCGACGCGGTAGAAGCCCTTCTCCCACTCGCCCAGCTTCTGCTTGAAGTAGATCTCGCGGAACTGCTCGCCGAACACCTCGCCGACCAGTTCATCGGTCTCCCAGGCGCGCAGCGACTCGATCAGGGTCGAGGGCAGGCGGTCCACCCCGAGACGCCTGCGTCCCTTGTGATCGATGACGTAGGCGTTCTCGTTGACCGGCTTGCCCGGATCGAGCTTCCTGGCGATGCCATCCAGGCCGGCGGCGAGGCTGAAGGCCGCGACCAGGTAGGGGTTGCAGGCGCTGTCCGGCGACCGGTTCTCGATGCACGGCCGGCTCCACGGCAGGCGCAGCATGGCCGAGCGGTTGTTGCGGCCGTAGCAGCGCAGCACCGGCGCCCAGGAGATGTCGGGCATGTCGCCCTGGGCGAGCAGGCCCTTGTAGCTGTTGTGCGTCGGGCAGCTCAGCGCGACCAGGGCGGGGGCGTGCGCCAGCAGCCCGGCGGTGAAGTGGTAGCTCGCATCGGGCTGATCGATGCCGTACTTCCTGGCCAGCTTGCCGGGTTTGCCGGCGAAGAGGTTCGCGCCGGTCGCGAGGTCGGCCAGGCTCATGTTGAAGTGGGCGCCGCTGCGGAAATCGGTGTGGAACGGCTTGGGCATCCAGGTCGCCACCGCCCCGATCTGCTTGGCGAACTCCTTGGTCATCAGGCGCAGGAACACGAACCGGTCGGCGGTGGTCAGGGCATCGGCGTAGTCGCAGTCGAGCTCGTACTGCCCGTTGCCGCCTTCCTGGTCGAAGGAGTAGAGCCCCCAGCCCAGGCCGTCGATGGCCTTGGCCACCGGATCGAGGAACGCCTTCGAGGCGGTCGTCAGGTGCAGGTCGTAGGCCGGGCACGGCCCGTTGAACGGGACGCCGGTGATCGGGACCCAGCGGCCTTCGACCTGCCGGAGCACGTAGAATTCCGCTTCGATGCCGAGGTTGAAGAGCAGGCCCTGCTGGCGCGCCTGCTCGCACACCCGCTTGAGGATGACGCGGGGGCAGTTCGCATACGGCTTGCCGTGGTAGTGCAGGTCGCTGGGCAGCCAGGCGAAGCTGGGGTCCCATGGGCAGACCACGGCGCGCTCGACATCCGGCACCGCGGCGCACTCGTCCTCCTGCGGTCCGATCAGGCCCAGGCCCTCCATCGCGCCGACGGTGAACAGCTCGGATCCCTTGCACATCTTCTCGAAAGAGGACATCGGACTGCCCTTGGCCTTGGGCCGGCCGTGCACATCGACATAGCTGGCGAAGCAGTAGTGCACGCCGGCCTCGGCCAGGCGCTGCTTGGTGGCGGTTACGGTTCCGGGATCGGCTGGCATGTCAGGCTCCTTCGCTGATGGGCGGGACGGCGCCGCGACGGCGGCGCCAACGGATGGGGGGTTCCTCGACGGCGGCGCGGCGCACCCGGTCGGCCAGGGCGCCGGCCATCTCGGCGAAGCGCGTGCCGCCCTCGGCGGCGGTGGCCAGCGACGGCTTGCCGGTGACGCCGTTCCGGGAGGTCTGCGGCACCAGCCAGGTGAAGACCAGCCCGTCGGTCCGGTCGCGATCGTCGGCGTCGCGCAGCCGGCGGCGGGCGACCAGTTCCGGCGCCAGATGCAGGATCAGGCTGGTCTCGGCGCGGTTGGCATGGATGTCATCACCGTCAGACAGGAACCACGCCTTCACCCCGCTGGTGATCTCCCAGGTGTTCACCGCACCGACATGGATCGCGCCGGCGTGCGCCAGGCGCAGGTGGTCGATGCCGCACCTGAGGGCCGCCCAGTTGCCGAAATGGCTGTTGACGATGAGCAGGCGGTCGAAGCCGGTGGCCAGCAGCCACCGTCCGATCTCGCGCACCGTGCGCGTCAGGGTCTGCGGATCGAGCGACAACGTCCCCGGCCAGGCCTCGCCGTGGCCGAAGCTGCAGCCATACGCCAGCACCGGCAGCGACAGGCACCCGGTGCGCGCCGCCGCGTCGCGGCACAGGGCGTCGGCGATCCGCGCATCGGTATCGACGGGCAGATGCGGACCGTGCTGCTCGATCGCGCCGACCGGCAGCAGGCAGACCCGCTCGGCCCCGCGACCGCGATCGCGGCTGCGCTTCAGGTCCGGCCAGGCGCGCTCGCCGAAGGATCGGAGGTCGGGCTTCATGGCGCAGGGCTCCGCAGCAGGAGGTGGCGATACCGGGCGCTGAGCACCGCCACGGCGGCGAGCGTCAGCGCCCCCGGATAGAGCAGGTCGGGCAGGTTCGGCACGCGCACCTGGGCGATGTTGCACAGGTTGGCGCCCAGCCAGATGAGCCACGAGCCGCCGTGCTCGCGGGTCGGATCGCGCCAGGCCTTGACGACGGTCGGCACCGTCCCGGCGAGATCGGCCAGCGCCAGCATGGCCGTGGCCAGCAGCGGCTCGCCGGTCCCCCACCACACCACCAGGGCGGCGGCGGCCAGCCCCAGGCAGGTCAGATCCAGGCGGCCGAAACCACCCTCGCCGCGCCGTATGGCGAGCAGTCCGACCACGACGCAGCAGACCGCGAACGTCACCGGCACGGCGACCGTGTCGCGGGCGCCAGCCGCCCACGAGGTGGCTGCGCCGGCCCCGGCCGACAGGGCGAAGATCCACCACGAGGCCCGGTTCGGCCGGTTCTCGCCGCGGAGCACCGCGAGGATGTAGGGGACGTAGCCGCCGATCGCGAGCAGGACGGCAAGGATCGGCAGGATCCCGCTCATGGCTTCCGCCAGGGCAACTGCTCAGGGGCTCCGCCCCTGCGGCCCTGCGGGCCTGTCCCCGCTGCCTGTGTCGCAGCTCGGTTTCGTTCCGAAACCGCGGGCGGATGCCCACCGCCGCTCGGCGGCAGCCCCATCGCTGCGCGACGTGGCCCCAGCCTGCGTTGTTACCCGCCAGGATCCCGAAGCGAAGCGCGCCATCGCGCGCTGGCCGGCCCAGCGGCAGACCTCCCACAGGTCGGCGACCGGCTGGTTGGTGAAGGGCAGGTGGTGCAGGTAGCCTTCGATGCCGTACTCCGGCGTCCAGGTCACCCGACGCAGGCCGCGCGCCTCCTGGCTGCGCCAGATGGCATCCCACCACGACTCATGGGCCGCCAGGGCCACTCCGTATTCCGGGGCCCGCGGGTCGGGCACCTGCGGACCCTGGTCGTAGCCGACCCGGCCGTGCACATGCCAGGCATGGCTGGCGCACAGGTCGATGATGTCGGCCTCATGGGTGAGCAGCCGCTCGGTGACCACGCACCAGTGGCTGAAATCGCAGGTCAGCTTCAGGCTGGGGAAGCGCCGGAGCAGATCGCGCGTGATCCACGGGTTGTAGAGGCTGCGGCCGCGATGCAGCTCCATCGTCATGGCGACGCCGCTGCGCCGCTCGAGGTCGAGGAATCCCTCGACGAACCGGCACTGGTCGTCGAATCCCCAGGCATCGCGGCCGTGATAGCCGTTGATCAGGACGGGCGAGAGCTCGAGGGCGGGACCGACCTTGGCGGCCAACTCGGCGAGATGCTCGGCCGGGCCTGCCTGCGGTTCGGGGACGACGTAGCCCTTGGCGCTGATCTCGGCGATGCACAGCAGGCCATGGGCATCGAGGGTGCGCGCGAGCCGCCCGCGTTCACGCGGATCGCCCGGAACCCGCGTCTCGATGCCGCGGAATCCCTCGTCGTGTAGCTGCGGGAAGACCTCCTCCCACGGACCATCGACCCCCCAGAGGGAACGGCACACCACGAGTTCCATGCCTCATCCCCGTTCCGGGCCGTCCCGGAGATGCACCGCGCCGATGGGCCGTCCCAGCGGTGGTCCGCAGAGGGCGGACGCTCACGGTCCAGCACACACGATGCCATGCCGCAACCGGTCCGGGACGCCGCTTCTGCTGCGCCGCTACGCAGGCTCGGTGCGCCCACGGCAGGCAGGTGCGCACTCTTCACGCAGGGCGGAACGGACGTGGTGGACCGGATGCCTGGCGGATTGCAGCATACTGCGGCGAATCCGCGATTCGGGCACGGCTCTTGCCTGTGACCTGCACACCTCCGGCGGCTCCGGAACCCCTGGTCCTGGAGCGCCTGACCGGGCGCAGATGACGCTGCACCGAAGGCTTCTCCGCCGTTGGGCGCGCGGACATTCGTTGCCGCGCCCTTCCGCGACTCAGTGCCTGATGGCGCGCTGCGGTCCGGTCTGCACCCCGCCACCTGGCGGGCTGATCGCTCCGGTCAGGTAGGCGCCGGTGAAGTTCGCCCCCTCCCAGTTGGCGCCGCTGAAATTGGCGCCGCGCAGATCCGCCTTCTGGGCCTGCAGGCCGCGCAGGTCGGAGTCCTTGAAGAAGACCTCGGCGGCGCTGGCCTCGCGCATGCTCGCCTCCTTGAGCAGGGCATGCGACAGGTCGGCGGCATGCATGTCGGCCAGGTCGAGCTTGGCGCGAAAGAGGATGGCGTGATGGAACCGCACCTTGCGCAGCCGGGCGTGCGACAGGTCCGCCTCGGTGAGATTGCAGCGCGTCAGGTCGCAGTTCTCAAGATCGGTACGGTGCAGGTTGCAGTTCGACAGGTCGGCGCCGTGCAGGCTGGCGCCGTGGAGATCGAGGTGCGACAGGTCGAGTCCAGAGAGATCGATGCCTGCGAGGCGAGGCTGCGGACCGGCGGCGATGAGGGCGGTGACCAGGTCACGACGTTCGATCTCGGCCATGGCGGCGATCTCCCATGGCAGCTTAACCGCTGCCGCGCAGGGGAGCAACCGGGATCAGCTGGCCTCGGCAGGCTGCCGCCTGCCCGCCACCACCGCCACCAGCAGCACCCAGAAGCACAGTACGATGCTGAAGATCGGCACCTGCAGGGCGGAGGGCAGGCTGTAGACGAGGCAGACCGACGGGGCCCACACCATCCAGGCGGCGAGGATCAGGGCGGGCATGCGCACGGTGAACAGCTCGCGGTCGAGGCTGGCGCGGAAGCGGGCGAAGTCGCCGTCGCAATCCTCCCACCAGCGGTAGACCAGGGTGGTGGTCGGGATGCTCCAGAAGGCGGTGTAGACCAGCATGTCGAAGGCCATCTTCGCCAGCACGATGCCGTAGTCGACGCTGCCGTCGGCGCCGCGCGCCTCGCCGAAGAGCCAGCCCTGGAACTGGTAGAAGAAGGCGACCTCCAGGCCGCGGTAGATCCAGAAGACGAGCAGGAAGGCCAGTTGCCGCGCGCGCGCGCGGGACGGGATGCGGCCGAGGACGATGAGGAACAGCCAGGGCAGCACGGCTCCGCACAGCCCGGTGCTGAGGGCGGAGAACCACAGGCCCCAGTCGCGCTGCCAGCCCTCGACCCGGTCGTAGGCCGGGCGCGCCGCCGGGACCAGGGCGTAGATCAGGACGAGCGCGGTGCCGACCGACCACAGCAGGATGCCGGGCTTGAGGTTGGCACGCATGCCGGCGAGGCCGGCGGAGATGGCTCGTTGCATGGGCTGGACAGCAGAAGGAGTCGGGCGGACCCGTCCAGCCGCGCACCCCTGGCCCGCTCGCGTTCGGCGCCGGCGACGGCATGCTCGGCCTCGACGACACCCGGACCCCGGAGCGACCATGCGCGCCCTCCTGCTCCTGCTCGCGTTCCTCCAGGTGACCGCGGCCGAACGCATCAACCATGCCGGCCGCCGCCTCGGCCCCCTGCCGTTGGTCACGGCGCCGATCCTGTTCAACACCGCGCAGGCCGATGCGGTGCTGGCGGCGATGCAGATCATGCCGCCTGACAGCGCCTGGAACGAGGACATCAGCGCCCGGCCGGTCCTGGCCAACTCGGCGGCGATCATCGCGCGGATCCGCATTGACTTGGGCAAACGCCAGACTCTGCGGGTCTTCCCGGAGATGAACTTCGTCCTTGTGCCCGACGCCCAGGATCTGGTCCCGATCCGCTTCGTCGAATACCCCGGTGAAAGCGACTACAATGGCGGCAAGGCGCCGGTGGCGACCTGGCCGCTGCCACCCCTGCTGCCGGTCGAGGGCTGGCCGCTCGGCCGTCCCCAGAGCGAGCAACTGGAGCAATGGCAGCGCGATCCCGCCCAGGTCGGCGGCGACCGCCACACCATCGTGGTCCAGCCGGGCCGCATGCGTCTCTACGAGACCTGGCAGGCCCGCCTGGGCGACCAGGGCTGGCAGGCCTCCAACGGCGCGATCTTCCAACTCGACAGCAATACCCTGCGTACTCCCGGCTGGACCTCGGGCGATGCCGCCGGACTGCCGATGTTCCCCGCCCTGATCCGCTTCGACGAAGTCGAGCGTGGCATGATCGAGCATGCCCTTCGCATCGTGGTGAAGGTCTCACGTCGTGAGTTCATCTACCCGGCGACCCATTTCGCCTCCCGCGTCAAACCGGGCGATCCGGAGACCGCGACTTATCCGGCGATGGGCCAGCGCGTGCGGTTGCGGGCCGCTTTCTCCATTCCTCCGCATTGGAGCAAAGCCTCCCAGGTGGTAGCCCAGGCGCTGAAGACCTATGGCGCCCTGGTCGCTGACAACGGCGGCTTCTTCTCGGTGTCGGCCACCCCCGACCACCGCTGGCCAGCCGGTTGCTTTCGCGACGTCGAAACCATCGCCATCGACCAGTTCGAAGTGGTGGCCACCAGCGGTCCACGAACCGCCCGCTGACCAGGATGCGGAAGCTGCGTCGCGGCGTCGTGGTGGCCGGGACGTCAACGCAGGAACCCCGGGCAACTGCCCGGGGTTCCGTGCCTTACGCGGCTTTCGCCGTGTGCCGCCGTCTCAGCAGTCGTAGTACAGGACGTACTCGAGGGGATTCGGGCGGAAGCGCGAGGCCTCGACCTCGTTGGTCTTCTTGTAGGCCGAGTAGGCCTCGATGAAGTCCGGGGTGAAGACGTCGCCAGCGGTCAGCCAGGCCTGGTCCTTCTCCATCTCCTCGAAGGCCTGGCCCAGGCTCTCGCAGGTGCTGGGGATCTTGGCCAGCTCCTCGGCGGGCAGGTCGTAGATGTTCTTGTCCATCGGCGCACCCGGATCGATCTTGTTCTTGATGCCGTCGATCGAGGCCATGAGGATCGCCGCGGTGACCAGGTACGGGCTGCCCGAGCTGTCGGGGCAGCGGAACTCGAAGCGCCGCGCCTTGTCGCTGAGGACGTGCGGGATGCGGATCGAGGCCGAGCGGTTGCTGGCGCTGTAGGCCAGGTTCACCGGCGCCTCGTAGTGCGGGACCAGGCGACGGTAGCTGTTGAGCGACGGGTTGGTGAAGGCCTGGATGGCCTTGCCATGCTTGATGATGCCGCCGATGGCCCAGATGGCCTCCTGCGACAGCTTGGCGTAGCTGCTGCCGGCGTAGACGTTCTTGGCGCCCTTCCAGATCGAGGTGTGGCAGTGCATGCCGCTGCCATTGTCGCCGAACATCGGCTTGGGCATGAAGGTGGCGGTCTTGCCGTGCTGGTAGCAGGTGTTCTTGACCGCGTACTTGTACATGTGC
>JFJP01037717.1_pt1 | contig 23622 bp, 17 predicted proteins | sample 431651 | NCBI WGS metagenome assembly JFJP01 (sample SAMN02602958, study PRJNA72255) | Microbial mat metagenome, whole genome shotgun sequencing project. | biome: fresh water; feature: sink hole; material: water; isolation source: purple microbial (photo- and chemosynthetic) mats found in...
AGATATGAAAGGGATGGGACAATACACCTTTGATAATCTCAGGGGTTATGAAGACTTTTCTAAGAAAGCACAAGCCGGGGATATTATTATCACGGGTAAGAACTTTGGATGTGGCAGCTCAAGGCAACAGGCAGTAGACTGCTTTTCATCACTGGGAATTAAGATGATAATTGCGGAGTCATTTGGCGCAATTTACGAAAGAAATGCAATCAATGCAGCCTTTCCTGTTATCACCTGTAGAACTCTGGCCGATATGGATTTAAAGGACGGTGATGTAATAGAATTAGATCTCAGTTCCGGTATAATCAGAAACCTTCGTACCGGCTTTTTAACAGGAGCCGTCCCTTTCTCCGATGTTCAGCTTGAGATCTACCAGAGAGGTGGTTTATTGGGTAAATGATCAATTGTAAGTTATATGAGCGTAGGTAATGATAAATAAATGACTAAATTGAGGAAAATATTTGACAGAATATTAATCGCTTGTATTACTAAAAATCATTAAAACATTATTAATCATAACCGATAGTCATATTTCATTAAAAAAAAATAGCTGGTATGGAAAAAATGATAGTAGAGCTCTTTTGGGGTTCAAAGGATAAGTATTTAGGTATGAAAAGAGCTTTTATATTAATTGTTGCCTTATTTTTATTTGGTTCGGGTTACTCGTTAATTGCCCAGGACATTCTGATCCTGAAAAGCGGTAAAGAGTTAAAAGTAAATATAGTTGAAGATGGAACAGAAGTTGTTAAATACAGGGAATTTGATAATCCTGCAGGGCCATTATACTCTGTAACTAAAGACAAAGTAGCTAGTATTAAATACAAAAAAGGAGCCACGGATGGGCAGGATATTAAGGTTGATGTGAGTGTAAAAGAGAGATATGGGGTACAAGAGACTGCAACACAGCCAGGCAGCCTACCGCTGCTTTCTGTAAAAAAAAGATATGTATTGCTTGATGGTAAGACACAATCGACACGGCAAGTCAGAACCATTATGGAGGATCACCCCGAGGCACTTTCTTTGTATGAATCAGGGAAAAAATTATGCAACCTGAGTAACAGTTGTGCATTTGGTGTAATGCTTACCAGCTTTATTACCTCTCAGATTGTAAATAAAAAAGTTGACTCTGAAGATAAGATAAAAGCCGGTATACCAGGATTAGCTATTGATGGAGCTTTGATTATTGCAGCCATAATAATGTCATCTACAGGTAAATCAAAAATCAAGAAATCGGTATCAATGTATAATTCCGTAATAAGCAAACCTGTCTCGTATAAACTCAATTTTGGAATTCAGGAAAACGGGATTGGCTTAGCCCTGAAGTTTTAAAAAATGTGTTACTCAACAACCACTTGATTATTCATTTTAGTATAAAAGGACCACTGAAGCCCAAAGCTTACATAAGGGCCGTTCCATTTAATAGCTAATAGTTCTTCACTTGGTGGATCGACATAAAAATTATAGAATTTGGCTGGGTCGACACTTCTGTCTTCCCATATTGCTTTGATTTTCATAAAACGGTAGCCTCCTCTAAAGCTGGCTGTAAATCTCTTTGATATCAGCCAGTCGGCTCCAGCAGCTGCGTGAAAGCCCCCCCCCATATTTCCGTACATATTATATTTTTCGGAAGTACCAGTATTTGTGCTAAAAAGTTTTATGTAACCACTCATAAAAGCAAGATCCAAACCGGGTTCGATTATTGCCAGAAGACTGTTTTTATGGTTCAGTGAGCGACCATAATACATAATAATACTCGTATAAAAGTTTTTAAGTTTTATTTCATACGATCCGGTACTATTTGTTGCATATATTGCATCAGAAGGGGTAATAAAAAACTGTACTTCATCGCCTAACCAGTTTCTCTTCATATTACCGAGGGCCATGTTCATCTTGAAATTAAATGGATATGAGCGGGGATTGCCTCCTATTGTGGCCTTCGGGTCCCCAAGCCTGTCACGCCAGAATACAAGCAGTCTGTCATCAGTGTTCCTGTTGAAATTTTGTACTCCACCACCAAAACTGAACTTTACAGAATTCATTGTACCTGCTTTTGCAATGGGAGCTGCCGGTTTGTCAGCAATTGCCGGCTGACCAGCCTGTGTGTAATCAGCTATTATACCATCCTTGTAATGTATGCTTTTCAGATCGCTTACAAACACTGAATAAATTGCTGCAGGTTCAGGCTGTCCGAATTTCTTGTATTTTATTTCTGTATCATTCTTTTCAATAATAATTGCAGGAATTCGCTGACCTGTCTTTACAAAAATTGTATCCTGAGCTGACAAGATTAACGGAAATGCAAAAAGCATAACCAGAAGGAGTTTGTTTTTCATTTTACAGCAACTTGTTAATTAATCTGATAATTACTCAAATCTAACAATTAATATGCTTTTTAATTACCTTTAAGAGGTAATCATTTAAATTATTTGATGAAAAAAATATTCATACTTATTCCGCTCTTTTTTTCTACGGCATTGATCTGTTTTTCTCAGCAGTGGGCCACGACTGAATCTCTCCATAATAAATTCATGTCTGAGGCCAGATATGATTCAGCACTCTATTATGCAGAGGAGTCAGCTGCCATAATGAGGGGAACAATAGGGGAGAATAACTTAGATTATGGGATCATGCTGGGCAAGCTTGCCTATTCTCATTTTTATCTAGGCAATTATAAAAAGGCAAAATATTTCATATTAAAAGAAGCCTCGTTATTGGAATCGTTGAAAAAATCTAATCAACCCGTATACGTGAATTGTTTGCAGGCTGCCTCTATTATCTGTAGAAGTACTGGTGAATACGAAGAAGCATTGATACAGATCAGGAAAGCCGATAAAAAAGCCATGGACCTGTACAGAACAGATAGTCAGGAATATGCAGAGATTCTGTACAATTATGCAGGAGTATATCATGATATGGGTTGCGCTAAAAACGACATGATCTATCTTAACCTGGAAGAAAAATACCTTAAACGGGCTGAGTCAATATATGCAAAACTCGGAGAAAAGGCGAAGTTTGAAACTGTGATTAATAAATCTGACCAGGCTGCCTGGAACAATAATGTCGGAAATTTACCGGCTGCGGAAACAAGATTTCAGGATGTGGCTGCCTTTTGTAAAAATGAGTTTGGCCCTGAGAGCCCCGGTTATTCAGCTGCTATCAATAACCTTGCTGTGCTTTATTATAATTCAGGAAAATATATGCTTGCAGAAAACAATTTTATTCAAGCTATCGGCATCCTTAAGAAAAAACCTGATCTGATCGAAACTGCCATCTGTCTTAATAATCTGGGGGCCGTATACTATAAAATCGGAAACTTTGATATCGCGTCAAAAACTATAAGTATGGCCACGGAAATAGCTGAAAAAGCTCATCAGCAGGATAATGTTGTTTATGCCGTGATGCTAAATAATCTTGTATCAGTGATATTAACAGAAGGGTATTATGAGAGTCAGGAAAATATAAATGTCGAAAAATTAACTAATTCCCTTAAATTGATCACCAAAGCGGATTCCATTTTCAGTTTAAACTGTCAGGGGCCGCATCCATATTCGATATCTATTAATTATAACCTCGCAATTCAGTATAGCCTTCTTGGAGACAAAAAAAAATATTTCCAGGTTTTTACCAGTGTAGCTGAAGAAGCTAATTTGTCGCTCAAAGTGGTTGCAATGATGAATAAGATGAGTATGTCGGCAAAATTACCCAAGACAATAAATATTCATCCGGCCCCTGAGCCGGTAATTATTCCCATAAAGAACACCCTGTATAACGAGGTCAACGCTTCAAATACAAAAACAGGTGGATCAAGTGGTGATATGAAAGGAGTAACAAACGCTCTTGTCAGAATGGTTATTGGGAAGGCAACAAATATCAAAAAAGCAGTTGGTATCTACCACCCTGCATACGCAGAGATGCTGAAGGCATTAATTATTGTTTATGCAAATATCGATGACGTCAAAACGGAAGAGGAGCTTACCCTTGAATATATCAATGTAGTAAATCATAAGATGCTTCAGGATTTTTCCTATCTCTCAGAAGTTGAAAAAGAGCTTTATTACAAGACACATCTGGCTGATGCAGATGCTTTTTCTTCCTATTCGCTTATGAGAAAAAAGGATAACCCTCTGATAACCAGAAAAGCCTATGATAATGTTCTGCTAAACAAAGGATTAATGCTTAAGTCAAGCACAGCAATGAGATTAGCCATCCTTAACAGCAATAATCCTGCTCTTTTAAAAAAATACGACGAATGGATAGTTTTGCAGAAGGAGATCTCTGTTCTTTATTCAACCCCTGTAGAAATGCGTGATAAGGATGTCGCTGAGCTTGAGAGTAAAGCCAATTTACTTGAGAGATCACTTGTGGCCAGTTCACAGGACTTCAGTGATTACAGAACCGGATTACAACTCACCTGGGAAGATGTGAGGAAGAACCTTAAACAAGATGAGGCAGCAATCGAATTTACCAATTTTAAAAGAAGAGAAAGTACCGGAAAAGAAGCAGTAACATATTGTGCATTGGTCCTCAAGGCAAATTCAGAATACCCTGAGATGATCAAACTTTTTACAGAAGATCAGCTTACAAGCATAATCAATAAAAGTGGGGCTAATGATATTAATGACATTAATGATATATATGGTACCACAGCAAGGCAGAATGAAAGGCTCTATAATCTGATATGGAAACCTCTTGAAGAGTATTTGTCAGGGGTGGTAAGTGTATTTATTTCCCCTGCAGGGCTACTGAATAAAATTTCATTCCCAGCAATAAGCAACGGCAAGGGAGTTTACCTTTGCGACAAATACCAGGTACAGATCAAGGGAAGTACCGGTTATTTATCAAAGCAGAACCTTTTTTCACAGGGGAACACTCCTTCAGCCCTTATTCTGGGTGGTATTAATTATAGTGAAAAGAGTTCTGGTTCTGATGTGTGGGGATACCTTGAAGGTACTAAAAAAGAAGCAGATGTTGTGAACATTATTCTTCAGAAAGCAGATGTAAATGTCCGCTATCTTTCTGGCAATAATGCAACTGAAACATTCATAAAAGAGAATGCAGGTAAATACACTATCCTGCATCTGGCAACGCATGGCTTCTTCTTTAATGATCCCAATGAGGTTAGGTTTGAAGAGAAAAAACAGAATATTGAATATGGTCAGATAGCATTCAGGGGAGCTGCTGCTGGTTATGCCGTCAATAGTTTTGTAAACAGTGAAAATCCGCTGATGCGTTCAGGATTGGTTTTAGCCGGAGCAAATGATGTTTGGGTCAAAACCGAAAATATGGAGACAGATGATGGTGTTTTAACCGCTCAGGAGGTAACACAGATAGATATGCGCAAGAGCAACCTGGTTGTCCTGTCAGCATGTGAGACAGGGCTTGGAGACATCAAGGGCAGTGAAGGAGTCTATGGGTTGCAGCGGTCGTTAAAAATGGCAGGTGTAAAGTTTATTATTATGAGCCTCTGGGAAATACCTGATAAGGAAACCGTTGAGTTCATGGGTGCTTTTTATGAGAATCTGTTGAAGGAGAAAGATATTAAAGAAGCTTTTTACGGTGCCCAGAAAGTTATGAGAGCAAAATATGATCCTTATTACTGGGGCGCATTTGTATTAATGGAATAATAAAATCAATTCACCGGTTTATTGCTAATCCAATAATTACGACATCATCAACCTGAGGGGATTCACCTTTCCATTCATCGAAACATTTCTCCAATATGTCTTTCTGCTCTTCCATTGGAGATTTATGGATGTCCAGAAGCAATTGCTTTAATTTTTTCGATTTGAACTTTTTACCATCCGGACCTCCAAACTGATCTTCATATCCATCAGAATACATATAGAATACATCACCTTTTTCAATCATTATCTCATGCTTACTGAAATCACTCATATTCTCATAAATTCCTATTGGCATTTTGTCTCCGCTTATTGCAGATAATTCACCGTTTCGTATCATTATCAGAGGATTATAAGCTCCTGCAAACTCGAGTTTATTTTCCTGCTGGTCAATACTTACAAGGGCAATATCCATACCATCCCTTGCTTCTCCTGAGATACCATGTTGCTGCAACGCCTGGATAACTTTTTTACGTAAATGATTCAATATCATATCAGGAGAGGTGATATTGTCTTTATTGACGATTTCATTTAAAAATGCGACGCCAAGCATACTCATAAATGCCCCTGGCACTCCATGTCCGGTACAGTCAGCTGCTGTAAAAATTATCTTGCTACCAACATGGCTGATCCAGTAAAAGTCGCCACTAACAATATTGAGTGGTCTGAAAAATACAAAACTATCTGTTAATAAATTAACACAATCTTTCTCGGATGGAATAACTGCAGATTGTATCCTCCTTGCGTAACGAATACTGTCTTCAATTTCTTTTTTCTGATATTCAAGCACAATATTCTTTGTCACGATCTCATCCTTTTGCCTGACAACCTCCACAGTTCTTTCATTTACTATCCCTTCGAGCCTTAAATTTTCACGCTTTAGCCGGTATGAATAGAGTCGTGCAAAGAGCCAGAAAAGAATTATTGCAAGAATTGCATAAGATATATATGCAGATATTGATCTGTACCATGGAGGGAGTACTGCAAAACTATATTGAGCGGGTTTACTCTCTGTTCCATAAATGTTTTTTGCTTTTACAATGAAAGTGTAATTTCCTTCATGGAGATTGGTATACTCCTGAAAGGTCTCCTTTGTCCACTGGCTCCATTTTGAATTGTTGCCATCAAGTTTATACGAGAAAAGTGTTTTATCGGAAAACTCATAAAAAGGTGCTGAGAATTCAAATTTTAGTGAATTATTCCTGTAAGCAAAAGTTGGCCTCAGATCAGTAGGCTGGTCAGTTGAAATTCTAAGAACACCTGATTCAGCAATTAAATTTGTACCCATGAAAACAGAAGAATCATTATTTATAAGTGTTACTTTTCTGATAAGGCTGGGAAATTCCTTATCAAAATCTTTTCCTCCGTTCTCATCAAATCTTATCAAACCATCAGTTGTCCCTATCCAGCATATCCCGTTATCTTCAGGGTAAATTACATTTATCTTTCCTGCTTCAATTCCTTTAAAAGGTTTATTTACCCAATTCATGTTACCCCTTTTATCAAGATATCCAACATTATTATCAGAGCACATCCAAACTTTATTTTCGTTTTCCAATGCAAACGAAACTGACTCACCGATAGCATCATACGTCCCTGATGATTCTGAGAAATAACCTTTGGAAAATTCTTTATTATTTTTTAACGAATCAGGGAGAGACTCTTGAACAATATTTTCATTCGTGAATTCATATAGTCCCCTTATCGTTCCGAATGTTGTTTTTGAATTGAAGGTGAAAGGAATCACCCACCCCTCTGGCAGGCCATCAGAAATATTGTAACTGTCTGTGATAAGAGAGAGGTCTTTTTTTACTTTAATTCTTATAACCCCATTATATCTTGTTCCCAGCCAGAATTCAGAAAGATCTGAGGATCTGCTATTTTCGTTTGTTATGCCAATAATATCCTGACTTTCAATTCCAGCAGAATTTAGCTTTCTGAATGACCCATCGTACTTATATGTAATTAACCCTCTTGGCCCTCCTGAAAAAAGCAGCTTCAATTCGGGGGAGTAAAAAAGGATAACAGAAGCTTCATTTCCTATTTTTTTGAATGTATTTTTATTAATCTGATAGAGGCCTCCGTCAGTCGCGGCTAAAAGATTACCTTCTGATTCTATCAGGCTCCATACAGGGTCTGAAATGTTGAAAGCAGGTTTGAATGAAATTTCAGTTCTGAATTCCTGATCCTGAACAAGCAATCCGGAACTAGTGCCGACATAAAGAATATTATTGTATCTTTTTATTGCATTGATATTTCCTTTAATACCTGATTTTTCAGATTTTATTGAAAATGGAGAACTTATGTCAATCCTGCTTAATCCATTGTTCAAAGCGAGCCATAGATTTTGATTCTGGTCCAGAATGAGCTGTTTTACATCGTTATCTGTCAACCCACCTTTATTGTTAATGACTGCTTTCGTTTTTCCAGTAGTGTCAATTACAATTATCCCATTGAGCATAGTGCTAATTGCTATTGATCCATCGCCGGTAACTATCCCTCCGGTAATTTTTGCCTGTTCAAGCAGCTTATCATCTTCAACCCGGAACTTACTGAACATTTCTGATCCCTTCTCAGGTTCAAACAACCAGAATCCCTTCTCCTGAGTCCCTATCAGAATTTTCTTATTGCTATATCCAATGGGAAGCATCATGAAGATCCCCGTTGTGTCAAATATCCCGCCTCCAATTACTTCCACAAGTTTTTTATCTTTCCATTCCATTAATCCAGAGCCACGCTGCCTTATATATAGTTTGTCGTTGACAATAAATGAAGTATGAAATGAAGCTTCAGGTTTTATTACTTCTGTCTTACCATTTCTATAAATAAACAATTTCTCCTCAGATTGAAAAACCACACCACCTGAGAAAGGAAGTACCTTCCATATATTTGAAAAACCTATATCATCTATATCAAGTGAATCGGAAAGTGACTGGTATTTAAGTTCACCTCTTTTATCAGGTGCAAAGAGGCCGAATTCATTCTGTGATCCGGCGTAAATATTTCCTGAATTGTCTACACCCAATGACAATATCCATGTCTCTTTATTTATTGGATAAGAATTCCAGGTGGTTCCGTCATATTCCAGTAATTTGAATCCGTTAGCAGCATATATTATCCCGCGCTGATCCTGGGCAATAGCCATATTAGTCGGATGGAAGTTCTTACCGTAATCTTTTGTAGTGTAGTTAGTTATGGGATAAATAGTCTCCTGGGAACTCACCTTGCAAAAGATGCCGGTTAGAAGGATGAAAAGTGTCAGCAAATATTTCATGATACAAAGGAGCAAACTATTTTAAACCAAAGTTGATGTCGAGCCATTTAGTAAGATTTTCCCTATCCACTTTACCATAAAATTCATCTATATATGATTCTACTTCTCCGGTTTTGTCTTTAACTGATTTTTCTTTTGTTTCTGCAAGAATGACCTCAATCTCTTTTTTCAATTGATTTGTTTCCGGAAAAATAAGATCAAAGTCATTTATAAAAACAGACTCAGTCCCTTTACGGTAAAATAGTTTAATAGAAGTGTTATCCGCATTGGGAATTGGATTGCCATCGACGGTTAATAGAGTGGCTTTATCAATAATCAGAGAATCATCAGAAAAACTAAGTTTCTTGTTTATCTCTTCGCCCTTATAAATATATCTTAAGAAAAAGAAATTATCCTTGTCCATCGGGTAAACATCTGTATCTATAGGAACGCTCTGTTTGTCAAACACTACACGCTTTCCGGAGAATTGAACTTTAATGTCTTTACTATTAATTGCTGATCCACTTCTGGAGCTTATATTATACATGGAAGGAAGGTTATTGGTGCTTGCAGCCGAGAGATCGTGATTTTTGTTTGTTATAACGAGCCTGCCTCTCTGTGAATTTATTACAGCGGCCGTAGCATCTTCTGATCTGAAAAGCAGATCCTCATTCTCCGAAAAAACTGTGCCAGTCTCGAGGGAGACGCCTTTTGACTTAAGTAAGATCGTGCCATTAACCTTAATAACCTTAAAATCAGTCTGACTGAATACAGAACCAATGACAATAGAAAGAAATATTATGGTTGCAATTATTGATTTCATTTTCTTCCAGTTTTATTAATCTCAATTTTAATGGAATAATCCCCACAGGTAAATATAACAAAAAGTATACCTCAATTTTTCTATTATCAAATATAATATGCGATGAATTGAAAAATGGTTTCATTTTAAACAGGTTTAGATATGAGTTCTTATTCATGATTCCCGATAGTCATATATATTATTAATACTTACATATAAAGTAAAACCGGATTATTGATGAATAACACTATTTAGCAATACAATAGGTTGTATTACATTTTAACTTATTAATTTTGCTTATTGCTTTTATGAGTGTCGGGAATAAAAAAATATTGATTAAACTATAGGAAACTATTTGACAGATTGTTAAACGCATGTCGTACTGCAAATTGTCAAAACATTATAAATTATAACCGATAGTTATATTACGTTAATAAAAATAAATAATTATGACTCCAAGAACATTTGCTGAAAAAATATTCAAAGCCGCTGCAGGTTCTCTAGTTTTTGCCCGGCCCGACTTAATTCTTACTCACGATAATACCTCAAGCATTTATAAGACCTTTCAGAAAATGGGAGGAGTTAAGGTTTCAGACCCTGAACAAATGCTTGTTGTTCTTGATCATAATGCGCCTCCTGCAGATGCAAAACTTGCAACACAATATCAGGAGATAAGAGATATTGTTTCAGACCAGAAAATAGGGAAATTTTACGATGCCGGGAAAGGGATCTGTCACCAGTTAATGTCGTATCATGCCCGCCCCGGGATGCTTATCGTTGGCAGCGACAGCCATACATCAACTGCCGGTGCGTTCAACGCTTTCGCTGCAGGCATTGATCGTACAGAATCAGCAGGCATCTGGAAGAGGGGTGAAACCTGGTTCAGGGTACCCGAATCAATAAAAATAACTCTTTCAGGCAGAATGAAAAAAAATGTATCTGCAAAGGATCTGGCGTTATGGATTATAGGAATGATCGGATCAGACGGTGCTAACTATATGTCAATTGAATACCATGGCGAAGGGCTTAGTTCACTTAACATCTCAGACCGCATGACCATAGCTAACCTCGCATCCGAAATGGGGGCTAAGAATGCTGTTTTCCCGGCTGATAATGTGTTGTGTGAATTCTTTAACAAGAGAGTAAAAGGCATTTGGGCTGATGAAGGTGCTGTGTATTTCAACACAATTAATATAGACCTGGGTTCAATATTTCCTGTTGTTGCTGCTCCACATAATGTTGATAACATTAAATCAGTTGCAGAGGTGGAGGGAACGATTGTTCATGAAGGCCTTATTGGCACATGTACAAACGGGAGAATTGAAGATTTGAGGATTGCTGCATCAGTGCTGAAGGGAAAAACAATCAAGGAAGGCTTTCAGCTTAATGTAATACCAGCTTCCAGGGAAATATTCCTTCAGGCAATTGAAGAGGGAGTCATCGCAGAATTGATAAGGTCAGGCGCTAATGTACTTACTCCTTCCTGTGGACCATGCCTGGGAACAGGGCAGGGCATTCCGGCAAACGGACATACAGTTATCTCTACGGCAAACAGAAACTTCCCCGGGAGAATGGGCAACAAGGAAGCCAGTATATACCTGGCATCACCAGCAACGGTAGCTTCGTCGTCGTTAACAGGCACTATAGCATATCCAGGAAAGGCTCAGGGCAAAGAAAAATATCCTTTCACAGCTGCCCAGAGCAGAATATTTGAGATTAAAAATGGAGAAAACCGAAAAAATGGCTCAGTATGGAACTATTCAGACGTGGATAACCTGAATACCGATCAGATGTTTTCTGGAAAACATACATATAATGTACTAAGTACCGATCCTGAAGCTATTATGCCCCTGCTGTTTCAGGATTTTGACCCGGGTTTTAGCAAAAATGTAAAAAAAGATGATATTATAATTGCAGGGGATAATTTTGGCTGCGGCAGCTCAAGAGAACACCCTTCAGTCGGACTGGCTCATGCCGGAGTGAAAGCAGTTATTGTGAAATCAGTAAACAGAATATTTTACAGATCATCAGTAAACCAGGGCCTGGTGCTTATTGTTCATAAACAGGCTGTTGAAGCTTTTAAGCCAGGAAGCAAGGTTGATATAAATTTTGAAAAGGGAGAAATAATTATTGGCTCAGGAATTTATAAATTTCAACCGCTTCCTGAGAAACTGAAACAGATAATTGACAAAAAAGGCCTTGTAAATTATATGAAATCACTTTGAGAAAGTTATTTCATGCTAAAATTCTTACTCTCATTTCCTGATTGAAGTTGGAAAAACTGAAAATTAATGTATTTTTGCACCCTGTAAAATGGTTCCGTAGCTCAGTCCCGATTTGAACGAAGTCTTTCAGACTTCGTAAACAAATCGAGGATCCTCGAAAAACAAAGAAATCAAAGATTTCTGTTTTTCGGGATTGGATAGAGCAATCCCGCGTACGCGGGATGGGTAGAGCGTTCGAAACCTGAGTAAAGATAGTTTTTGAGTTTTAAAATATTGGTTCCGTAGCTCAGTTGGATAGAGCAACAGCCTTCTAAGCTGTGGGTCCCGCGTTCGAGTCGCGGCGGAATCACAAAAGAGATAACCACTGTTGTCTCTTTTTTTTGTTGGCTCCATATCTTCAGTCATATATGCACCTATACATGATTGCGAAATTGTTTACCATTTCCTTTGCGATAGATGATGCATTTTTTTCTTACCTGTATCCGGTCAGAGATAAAAACCCTTCACCCAGAAACTGTATTGCCGGCCAAATAGGCAAAAAATTAATTTTTGTGATGGCTGTTGCTATAAGAAGGCCAAATAAGACGAAAGAGCCATATTTATATAATCCGTGGTAGAGTACCGGGTACTTTTTGAATTGATGCAGGAGAAGATGAGAACCATCAAGAGGTGGGAGAGGTATAAGGTTAAAAATAAAAAGTCCCCAGTTAATGTATATCGAATACAGAAATACTTCCGAAATAATATCCAATGCATTACTATGATAAGAGGAGATCAGGGATGAATAAGCCGAAAATATCACAGACAGAATCATAGCAATAACTGCATTTGACAGAGGACCTGCCAGTGCAATTTTTATGACATCTGTTTTCGGATTGCGAAGGTTGCCTTCGTTGAACTGAACCGGCTTGGCCCATCCGAATCCGGCAACCAGGAGCATAATAAATCCAAAAGTGTCAATATGTTTCAGCGGATTAAGCGTTACTCTTCCCTGGTCGCTCGATGTATTATCACCACACATCCTTGCAACTAAGGCATGACTGAATTCATGCACAGTTAGCCCAAGTATTATCCCGGGCAGAAACTTAAGTATTCTCTGTATATCAGGTAGATCCATTTTAATATCTTATAAATATATTGTTCAGCAGCAACAAAAAACTGAGTACAATAGTACGAAATCAAAATGGATAAAATAACACCATTATTTACTCTTAAAATGCTGATCGGCGAAATCAAGATATTGCTGCCAGTCATACAATTTTACATCATGACCTCCCGTCCTTACATGATAACCTATTGTACCTTTCACCGGACTGTTTACATCCGGCATATTAACTGAAGGAAATCCTTCGAGTCCAAGTAACTGGTAAACCGGTGATGCATTTAAGCAGGAAAGGTATTCTCCTTTTGGATCCGCCCATTTGTCATCTTCAGCACTTGCTACATAGACCGGACGTGGAGCTATCAATGCGAGAAGTTCATGCTGATCAACAGGAAGGTCTTCTTCCCTGTTGTTGTAATTATTAAAATTATCGCAAAACCAGTGAGTAAATGCAGTATTGATGAAACTTGCTGTTTCTCCAAATTTCCGGTTAAATAATGCAGCTCCTCCGCAACCTGAGTTGTTTGAAATAACAATTGCAAATCTTTCATCGGTCGCACCTGCCCACAGAGAGGTTTTTCCCAGCCTGGAATGACCAATCACACTTACTTTATTTTTATCAATTGCTTCAACAGTCTCTATCCAATCCATTACACGCGATAATCCCCATGCCCATGCAGAGATACTTCCCCATGATGATTTACCTGTTTCCTGATTATAAAGCGCGTGTACACCATTCTTAAAGCCATCATCAAAATCGGGATCAACATCACCATAATAAATTGTTATGAGCCCATACCCTCTGGAAATAATTTCATTTACGGGCCAGCGCGAAGCTGCTTTTCCCCTTCCGTCTTCTGATGCTTTGTTTTCTGTCACTCCATTGATGCTGTTATTGCGCATCCATGATGATGTGATCGTAACAACAGGATCTTCGGTCACTGTATGATTTCCTCCAAAGTTGTATCCCACAAAAACAGGAACAGGCTTTGCTGAGTGAGGCAGGTATGTAAGAACCATCATATCAAGTTCCTTATCTCCATTTTTGAGTGTCAGTCTAATCTCTTTTCGTATTGCAGAGCCATTAATGGCATTCCGGTCTTCTGATATTTCAGCCGATACAATGGTTCCTTTCCATTCAGGGGATATCCCATATACTTCATTTTTGAAAATAGTGAGTATTTCAGAGCGTCTTTTGCTCCAATCTTCCTTATCATGTACCCTGGTGCCATTATTAAAGATCAAAGGATCGGGAAGAATATATACCGGTACCTTTGCCTCATCATAATTTGCAGGTATCTCCTGTGCTGATAATGATGCGGTAAGAGACATTATCAAGATGAGAATAGTGTATTTTTTCATTTCTTCTTCTTTTTGTGAGTCATTTAAACATTGTTATCCTAATACTTTTTCTTTCATTTCAGCTATTATACTTTCAGTCCCGGCAATGACAGCAAAATTCTTCTCCACGATCATTTCGTCAACTGAAAAATGCAGATCTTCACCATTAATATCTTTAATAACACCACCGGCTTCTGAAATGATTAGCCCCAGACCTGCAATATCCCATATCTTTGTAAAAAGATTTATCACTCCCCCGAACTTTCCCTCAGCCACAAAAAGAAAATCCATAAGAGAATTCGTGGAACGGATATTTCTGGAAGTCTTAACCAGGTTCCTGTAAATATCAATACTCTCATTCAGAACAGATTCATTGTCAGTGAAATCAACTGAAAATGAAAGTAATGAATTTTTCAGCTCCTTGTTTCCAACTATCCTGAAAGCTTCTCCGTTTTTGAATGCTCCGGTACCTTTCCCGGCGAAATATAATATGTCCTGTACCGGAAGATATGCTCCTCCCATAACAGGAACATTATTCCTGAGAACTGATATGAGAACCCCAAACCACGGTACTGAAGCTGCAAAATTTGAGGTTCCGTCGAGTGGATCGATAACCCATGTATACTCTGAACCATTATCAATTAATCCTCCCTCCTCTGAAATTATATTATGAGAAGGAAATTTTTTTGTTATTAATTTGACTATCAGCGAATCACTTTTGAGATCAGCTTTGGTAACAATGCTGCTTTGAGATTCTTTTACTGAGAAGTCAAGTTGTTTACCAAAGTGCTTTAGCAACTCTTTTCCTGCTACCTTGAGCGCTGATATTAATGTTTCTTGCATAATCACAGTTTGATAAATATAGTAATGGTCATTACTGATCAGTTCAGGCTGCAATATACTAAATTCGAAAACCTGAATTACACACACACACATTCTATGTCACTTTTAACTTCCCGGTTCAGACCTTTCATATCTACTTAAAATCCCTTAAGTTTACAAAAAGCGAAAAACATGAAAAAGATACTGTCAACCCTTTTGTTTTTTTTAGCACTAAACCTACCGGCAACACTTTCACAATCTGCTTCTGATACAACAGTTTACCTGATAACCTGCGGACCTGGGACGGAAACTTATTCAATCTACGGACATAGCGCCCTGAGGATTGTAATCCCTGACGAGAAATCTGATATTGTATATAACTGGGGAGTTTTTGATTTCGACACACCAAATTTTGCCTGGAAATTTGCTAAAGGCAGATTAAACTATATGCTTTCACCAGAAGCCCCACAGAGGTTTCTGAAGACATATTTTTACGAACAGAGATATGTGTATTCACAGCTGATCAACCTGAATTCTGAAGAAAAGAGTGCCTTAATGGCTCTAATAAATGAAAATCTGAAACCTGAGAACCTGAACTACAGGTATGATTTTTTTTATGACGATTGTTCTACGCGGATTAGAGATCTTCTCGAAAAGGCCATTGGAGAAAAACTGCTTTATCCTCCGGGCGAAATAAAAGATCCCCCAACGTTCAGGGAGATGGTTGGCAAATACCAGCATTCGTATCCCTGGCTTAATTTTGGCATCGACCTTATCATGGGTTCTCCTGGCGACAAAAAAACAATATTCAGAGACAGAATGTTTCTTCCCATCGACTTAAAAGATGCTCTTTCAGAGGCTGTCGTTAACAGGGATGGAAAAATGACACCCCTGGTTCAGAATCCTGAGCTTATACTTGATTTTCAGGCACCATCAGTTAGTCCGGCTTTTATAACATCACCAGCATCTGTTTTTACGATCATTCTTATTGTTGTAATTGTTCTCTCAGCTATTACTAAAGATAAAAAGAGTAACAGACTCCTGGACATAACACTGTTTCTTATTTTTTCAATTCTGGCTCTTTTAATGATCTTTTTTAACCTGTTCACCGATCATGCCCAGATGAAATGGAATCTGAACATCATATGGCTTAATCCTTTTATTCTCGTCTGTCTCGGATCTCTGCTGTTAAATAAAAACTGGCACGTATGGTTCAGAATTGTCTTTTACATCTCTGCAGCTTTTATAATAATTCACCTGTTTTTACCTCAGGAATTTAATATTGCATTTTTCCCTCTCCTCCTGACATTGCTGATCCGCAGCTCTGTCAGAGCCGGCTTTGACTGGAATCCACTAAGCCTGGATTAATGTTTTAGTATAGCTGTCTGATTCAATGATGATTACTATGAAAAGAATTTTGAGGGCGCTCTCTTTTTGCGCACTTATTTACCTTTTAACTAAACTTTAACACTCCTTAACATCATATTAGATATTCTAAGGTTTCTTTTGTGCTATGATATTTGAATGTTAATTCGTACACGTTTTATTATATTTGCTACTTAAATTTTTTAGCTATGGAGCAAACTGCTGACATCAGAATTTTAAATGAAAAAATCGAAAAAGAGAGTGCCTTTGTCGACATAATCAGGATGGAGATGAATAAAGTAATTGTTGGTCAGCGACACCTGATTGACAGTCTTATGATTGGCCTTCTTTCGAATGGCCACATCCTTCTGGAAGGAGTTCCCGGACTTGCCAAAACACTTGCAATAAAGTCACTTGCATCAATTATCGATGCCAGGTTCAGCAGGATACAGTTCACACCCGATCTACTCCCGGCTGACCTGATTGGTACAATGATCTATAGTCAGAAAAAGGAGGAGTTTATCGTTAAAAAGGGACCTGTATTCGCCAATTTTATCCTTGCCGATGAAATTAACCGTTCGCCTGCTAAAGTACAGAGCGCACTGCTTGAAGCGATGCAGGAAAGGCAGATAACTATTGGAGAATCAACATTTAAACTGGATGAGCCTTTCCTTGTACTGGCTACGCAGAACCCGATTGAACAGGAGGGAACTTATCCTCTTCCTGAGGCTCAGATCGACAGGTTTATGATGAAGGTGCTGATTGATTATCCGACAATGGAAGAAGAGAGACTTATCGTAAGAGAGAATCTTGCAAAAGACTTCCCTACAGCAAATTCAATCCTGAAAATCGATGATATAGTCAGGGCCAGAAGCATTGTCAGAGAGGTCTATATGGATGAAAAAATCGAGAGTTATATTCTTAATATTGTCTTTGCCAGTCGCAATCCTGAGAAATACGGGCTTCCGTTATATAAGAATATGATATCGTATGGCGCATCTCCAAGAGCATCAATTAACCTGTCACTTGCTGCTAAGGCTTTTGCATTCATTAAAAGGAGAGGATATGTAATTCCTGAAGATGTCAGAACAATATGTCCTGATGTGATGCGTCACAGAATAGGACTTACTTATGAGGCTGAAGCCGAGAATGTTACTCAGGACCGGATCATTTCCGAGATACTGAATGTTGTGGAAGTTCCTTAGGTACATGATAATGAGAATATTTGCTCTTTCTGCTATCCTTTCACTAAGTAATCTGTTTACATCAGGTCAGAATCTTATTGGATATAACGGAAGAGACATTCAAAGATTTATGCAGGAGAACAGAAGAGATATGAACTCCGAGAAAGTGGTAAACAACAAATTCAAATACCTGAAATATTCTGATAACTCAGAAAATCAGACCCTTCTTTTTTTTCTGAACAGCGATTCTGTCTGCAAAAGCATAAAGCTCATCTGTGGAAGGGATTTAAGGACTGAAAAAATAAAAGAGTTTAATACCATTTATAGATCAAGTGGAGAAACCAGCTGGACAGATCAACGTGACGGCATTGGTTACAGAATTGATCTCAGGGATGAGAAATGGTCGTGCGTTATAACAATAGAGCCTGATAAATAATTTATTGTAGGGTGGAAGCAACCGAATTATTAAAGAAGGTCCGGAGGATTGAAATTAAAACCAGGGGATTGAGCCGGCATATATTTGCCGGGGAGTACCATAGTGCATTTAAGGGAAGAGGTATAGCTTTTAGTGAAGTCAGGGAATACCAGTACGGTGATGATATAAGAAGCATTGACTGGAATGTCACAGCCCGTTTCAGCCATCCATATGTGAAAGTGTTTGAGGAGGAGAGAGAGCTGACAGTAATGCTCCTTATCGATGTCAGTGGTTCTGGAAATTTTGGAACGTCAGTCAGCTACAAGAAAGATATTATGACTGAAATAGCGGCAGTTCTTTCGTTTTCAGCAATATACAACAATGACAAAATAGGGGTGGTGTTTTTTTCCGATAAAGTTGAGAAATTCATTCCTCCACAAAAAGGAAGGAAACATATCCTCAGGATAATAAGAGAACTTCTTGACTTTAAACCGGTAAGTACAAAGACCAGTCTTGATGAACCCTTAAGGTTCCTTACTAATGCTATTAAAAAAAGATGTACGGCTTTCATTATCTCCGATTTTATTGTTCCCGACTTCGAAGAGGCGCTGCGGATCGCTTCCAATAAACATGATATAGTTGCTTTGAAAATTTATGACCCGGTGGAGATGGCAATTCCCGACATTGGCCTGGTTAAAGTTTATGATTCTGAAACAGGTAACGAAAAATGGGTGGATACCTCATCTTCGTCAACCAGGAGATCTTACGGGAAATGGTGGAACGACCACATCGCTCTTGTTAAGAATATTTTTAAACGGTGCGGCGTAGACTCTGCAGAAATAAGAACTGATGTTGATTATGTTAAACCACTTGTTAAACTGTTTGAGAGCAGATAAATAAAATGAAGAGGTCTGTTATTATCATATTGAGTTTGTTTATTACTCTTTCTTCAGCAGTATGTCAGGAGGTAGTTGTAACATCTGCGTTTGATACTTCCAGCATATATATCGGAGACCAGATTAAGTACACAATTACTGTCGATCAACCTGCGGAACTCAGTCTTGAACTTCCATTCTTTAAGGATTCGCTGTGTAAAAATATTGAAATAGTAGCAGGTCCTGTCAGAGATAGCTCAACTCAGAACGGAAGAGTTAAGATAATTGAACAATATCTTATAACCTCTTTCGATTCAGGACGATATCAACTTGATCCTGTTTATGCTGAGTTAAAGAACCAGTCGGGCATCAAACGGTTTTATTCAGATTATTCTCAGCTTGAAGTGCTGCGTGTTAAAATAGCTCCTGCCGATTCTACCGCAAAAATATTTGACATAATTCAGCCTTACAGGGCCCCGGTAACATTAGGAGAAATGCTCCCATGGATGCTTGCGGCACTACTTGTGTCTGTAATAATCTGGTTTTTAATGAGGTATATAAAGCAACTAAGGAAAGCTAAAAAGCCAGAGGAGGTTGAAATAACTCCCGACCCGGCTCACCTTATCGCCTTCCGTGAACTTGAAAAACTGAAAACAGAAGAGCTGTGGCAAAAGGGTGAGATCAAATATTATTATACCAGGCTCACTGAAATATTGCGCCAGTATCTTGAAAACAGATTCGGAGTATATTCACTTGAACTGACAACTTCCGAAACGCTCGACGAACTTGTTCGAAAAGGATTTAAAAAAGGTGATTCATATAAGGTGCTTAAATCAGTGCTGACAGGTGCAGATCTTGTGAAGTTTGCAAAATATAGTCCTGAGACTGCCGAACATGATGAACATTTTCAGAATTCGTGGAACTTTGTTTCTGCTACTATGAAAGAGGAAATAGCTGTCAGTAGTTCCGGAATAATTGAAAACACTAATGAGGTAAAGGTATGAGCAGAATAACATTTTCTGAACCACTGTTTCTTTACCTGCTTGCAGTTATTCCTGCAATGATTATTTTCTATTTGCTGAAACAACAAAAGAGTACTGCCTCATTAAGAATGCCCGGACTGGATCCTTTCAGGGAAGCGGGGTTCACTTTCAGGCACTATCTCAGACATATACTATTTGCCTTCAGAACAATTGCCATTGCCCTGCTGATCGTTGTGCTTGCCAGGCCACAAGCTACCGACAAGTTCCAAAATACCTCAACCGAGGGAATCGATATAGTGCTGGCTCTCGATATTTCCGGTAGTATGCTTGCCCGTGATTTCAGACCTGACCGGCTTGAGGCATCTAAAAATGTTGCCACAGAGTTTATTTCCGGAAGACCTTACGACCGGATGGGACTTGTGGTATTCAGTGGCGAGAGCTTCACTCAATGTCCCCTTACAACTGATCATGCTGTTCTGATTAATCTCATGCGTGAGATTCAAAGCGGGATGATTGAAGATGGTACGGCAATTGGCATGGGACTGGCAACAGCCATAAACAGAATAAAAGATTCAGAAGCTATAAGCAAAGTAATTATCCTTCTGACCGATGGCGTAAATAACAGGGGGGAGATCGCTCCAGCTACGGCTGCAGGCATTGCTCAGACTTATGGTATCAGAGTTTATACTATTGGAGTGGGTACTCAGGGCACAGCACCTTATCCTGTTCAGACTCCATATGGCATTCAGTACCAGGATATGCCTGTAGAGATTGATGAAGCTATTCTTCGCGATATTGCCACAAGAACAGGCGGTAAATATTTCCGAGCAACTGATAATGACAAACTTATCCAGGTTTATAATGAGATAGACCAATTGGAGAAGTCGAAGATCGATGTAAGGCAGTTTAGCAGGAAGCAGGAAAAATATTTTTTGCCTGCCCTGATTGCCTTCTGTCTTTTAGCATTTGAAATTTTATTGAGAAATACAATTTTCAAAACTTTAACTTAAACGCAGGGGAATATATGCAATTATTCAGATTTGCTAATCCGGATTATCTTTACTTACTGCTTCTTCTGCCGGTATTGATTCTCTTGTTCATATTTAACGAGTTAAGAAAGAAAAAGGCATTAAAACGACTTGGTGAGATTAAATTAATCAGCAGCCTTGTTCCGGAATTATCGGGTATACGACCAACTTTGAAGTTTCTGTTAACCCTGACAGCTCTTGCATCTGGTGTGATTATGCTGTCGAGGCCGCAGTATGGATCGAAGCTTGAAGATGTGAAAAAACAGGGTGTCGAGGTGATAATCGCTCTTGATGTAAGTAATTCCATGCTGGCTGAAGATATTCAGCCAGACCGGCTTACTCGGGCCAAGCAGGCTATCTCGCGACTTGTCGACAATCTTGATAATGACAAGATAGGATTGGTGGTCTTCGCAGGTGATGCATACACACAGATCCCGGTTACCACTGACTATATTTCCGCTAAAATGTTTCTCTCAACTATCAGTCCCGATATGGTTCCGAAACAGGGTACAGCTATTGGAGCTGCTATTGACCTTGGAATAAGATCCTTTAGTCCGGGAGAAGGAAAAAGCAAGGCGCTGGTTATCATTACCGATGGAGAAAATCATGAGGATAACCCGCTGGAAAAAGCAGAAGAGGCTGCCAAAGCAGGAATCGTCATACATACTATCGGCATAGGATCAACAGACGGAGTTCCTGTTCCTGTTGTAATTAACGGAAAAAAAGATTTCCTTAAGGATGTAGATGGCAATACCGTGATATCGAAGCTTGACGAAGAAATTCTTAAAAATATTGCCGCAGGCACAAATGGCAGTTATGTGAGGGCGAGTAATTCAAATATAGGACTCGATGAAATATTCAGCGAGATTAGAAAGATGAAAAAGCAGGAACTCGAAAGCACTGTTTATACAGAATATAACGATCAATTTCAGATCTTTGCTGCAATAACTCTTCTGTTACTGATACTCGACTTTTTAGTTATGGATAGAAAAAACAGGAGATTGGCTAATATAAGGCTTTTTAATTTTAAGATTTAAGCAGTTTTTAGTAAGAAGATGATAAGGAGAAATTATACAAATAAGCGCAGATTGATGAGGAACTCCCTGATCTGTCTCTCCCTTTTGTTGTCTGTTTCATTAAAAGCACAATCGGACAAAAAATATATCAGAGAGGGAAACAGGGAGTACAAGAATGAAAAGTTTCCGGAATCAGAGATCTCTTACCGTAAAGCAACAGATAAAAATAAACAGTCACCCGATGCCGTTTTTAATACAGGTGATGCGCTCTACCGGCAAAACAAATTTGAGGAAGCTGGTAAACAATTCATGGAGAATGCAAACATGAATGAGGATAAGAATAAAAAATCTGCTGGCTTGTACAATCTGGGCAATTCTTTGTTAATGGCCAACAAACTTAAAGAGAGTATTGAAGCATATAAAGAGTCCCTAAAATTAATACCCGACAATCCTGAAGCCAAGTATAACCTTGCATATGCCCAGGATTTACTGAAAATGCAGGAACAACAGCAGCAGCAGGATAAAGATAATAAGGACAACAAAAAGGAAGATCAGAAAGAGGAGCAGGGCGATCAGGATCAGAAAAAAGACCAGCAGGGCGATCAGGATCAGAAGCAGGATCAGCAGAAGCAGTCACAACAGGAGATCTCGAAGGATGATGCTGAACGTCTGCTGAATGCTATAGAAAATGATGAAAAGAATGTTCAGGAAAAAGTTAAGCTCGCAAAGGCTGCTAAATCAAAAGTAAGAACAGTAAAAAACTGGTAACCAGTATAATGGTGAAATGAAAAGGGCTTTATTATATTTTACACTCCTGTTGATAACTCTATCCGCCGCAGGACAGGATGTCACAGTTCAGGTTGAGTACCCGGCTGTAGTTACGGCTGGTCAGCAATTCAACATAATGTGGACTGTTAATTCCGGCGGAGGAGAGTTCGCAGCCCCTTCTTTTGGTAATTTCTATAAGCTGATGGGACCTCAGACATCATATAGTTCGAGTACCCAGGTTATTAACGGAAAAGTTTCACGCCAGACCACATATAGCTATGTGTATTTTCTTCAGGCTGCAAATGAGGGTAAATATGTTATTCCTCCTGCAACATTCACCCTGAAAAATAAAAAATATCAGTCTGACTCATTATTTATCGAAGTAGTAGGAAACCAGTCACAAAACCAAAACGGAACACCAGGTAGCAGTGATGCTAACGCCAACAAAGATGTTCAGTCTTCTGGTAATGATATATTTGTCAACCTTTCTCTTAACAGGAAAGAGGTCTATCTTGGAGAACATATTGTGGCTACTGTTAAATTATTCACACGTGTAAATCTTTCAGGTATTAATGAAATAAAATTTCCATCTTTTGAAGGCTTTCTTAAATCTGATATAACCACACCTCCTCTTACTTCGCTGAAACAGGAGAATGTCAACGGAACAATATACGGAACTGGTGTTGTTCAGAATTTTCTGCTGTATCCACAGATAACAGGTGATATAAATATCGATCCGGTCCAGTTATCTGTGCTTATTCAGCAAAAAGCTGCACAGTCGGACCCATTCTTTGGAGATTTTTTTGCTTCATACCAGAATGT
>JFJP01005414.1_pt1 | contig 23621 bp, 23 predicted proteins | sample 431651 | NCBI WGS metagenome assembly JFJP01 (sample SAMN02602958, study PRJNA72255) | Microbial mat metagenome, whole genome shotgun sequencing project. | biome: fresh water; feature: sink hole; material: water; isolation source: purple microbial (photo- and chemosynthetic) mats found in...
CGGGCGATGGCAAAACCCATCTTGCCACTCGACAGGTTGGTGATGCCCCGCACCGGGTCAATCGCCTCGTAGGTGGGCCCGGCCGTGACCAGCACCTGGTGCCCGGCCAGCAGCTTGGGCTGGAAGCAGGCGATCAGGTCGTCCAGCAGTTGGTGCGGCTCCAGCATGCGCCCGTCACCGGTTTCGCCACAGGCCTGCTCCCCGGCACCCACACCCAGGTTGACGGCACCGTCGGCCACCACCTGCGCCAGGTTGCGCTGGGTGGCAGGGTGCACCCACATTTCGCGGTTCATGGCCGGGGCCAGCAGCAGCGGCACCCGCTCAGACGGGCGCGCCAGGCACATCAGGCTGAGCAGGTCGTCGGCCTGCCCCTGTGCCAGCCGGGCGATGAAGTCGGCACTGCAAGGGGCAATCAGCAGGGCATCGGCGGCGCGGCTCAGGTTGATGTGGGCCATGTTGTTGGCCTCACGCGCATCCCACTGCGACAGGGCCACCGGGCGCTGGCTCAGCGCCTGCATCGTCACGGGGGTGATGAACTGCTCGGCCGCCGCGGTCATCACCACCTGAACCGTGGCACCCGCCTTGGTCAGCAAGCGGCAAAGCTCGGCCGACTTGTAGCAGGCAATGCCCCCGGTCAGGCCCAGAACAATGTGTTTTCCAGCTAGATCTTTCATGCGCCGCAATGTAACAGAGCGCCCGGTGGGCTCAGGGCGATGGCAGCCGGTATCGACGCATGGCATGGCGACTGTGGCTCATGCTTGGGGATGCAGAAATTGCAAATGTCCCGTCTATGGCGAGCGCTGACGGGACAGGTCTGTCCACATTTCGCACATCGTGCCCCGGTAGTACCAAACCAACCCGCACATCCAGTAAAGCGAAAGTGAAGCGGGCGCATTGGCCTCGCGCATCAACTCTAGTGCAACCGGGTTCTTGAAGTACCAATACAGCCAGTAGCATCCGTCCACGGTAAACCAGGTCCAAAACAGCATGGCCGGCCACTGCCGCCAACGGCGCTGCACCATGACGTGCATCGACCAGGAAGCTGTCAGGTAGGCCATCAGCGCCATGATGAGGCTGATGGGTATGTCCCAATCTGGTGCCGTGTAATAAAACGAGCCGACAACCAGCAAGCCAACGCCTATGGCGAGGGTAACCAGTTTCCAGGGTCGTCGCAGTTCGGTTAGCGCGTCCATTTGAATGTTAGGTGGCACGGCGAAACCATTGCATCGCGACCCATGCGGCAGCCCCCAAAACACCGGCCATTGCACACAGTTGATACACGCCGTCGTGACTCACCAGCCCCATCAATGGGTTCGCCGTTGAAAACGGCAGCAAGGGCTGAATGTCGTGGTGCATCAGGCTGTCAAGGACAACATGGCTCAAGGTGCCGAAAAAAGCGCCCGCAGTCACGGCAGTCCTGGAGCACGTGTCGGATTGCGCAAGCCATGACAGCCCATGGTGAATGACCTCTTTATTCCATTTTCTCAACAAGAAATTGCATAGGCCTGGGGCAGCAAGCATGACGAGGAATGCCATGGCAGTGGCGCCAAGAATCGTGTGCGTGGGGCCGTGAAGTATGTCCGCGCCGGTCAGCATGCCAACCAACGGTTCAATGTCCATGGCAACCTGAGCCATGCCAAAGGTCATCAGGCTAAAGTTTTGATTCAGTCCCGGCTTGGCGAGAAGCCCAGCCCCCATATGGAATGGCGTGAAAGGCAATTTCAATCTCCTGACTGTTTACTGAATGCGCCGATTGCATCGATGATCGGCTGGTACGCGGCCACACTGAATGGTAGCTGAATGCCGTCTGACGGATAAATTTCTCATCAGTAAACCATCTTTGAAAAGCATGCACCAGTAACCGAAACGTAAACCGGCAATGCAGCGGTTGCTGTTGGCCACCAGCGCCCATTTTTGGATCAGCCAATGGCATGAATTTGAAGGCTGATTCCATTTCCAAATCATTGGTGTCACAGGCCCTCGTGGTTGCGGATGATGGCCGATGCCCATTTGCGGTGCATGGTGCTACCCACTGCCTGTCAGCCAAGCAAGACATCCACTAGCGCCCACCGCTATGCCCATCAGCATTTCTGTGATGGCGGCAATCGGTTGCTGCTGCGGCTCCAAAACCGAGCAACTTGGGTTCGATGGGTTGACGTATGCCGATACATCCTGACCTACTGGGTACTTGTTGACAAAGTGCGCCGCTGTGGACCGAAAGGATGACCAGGATTCAATTGGCGCGAGCCTTTTACCTTCTCGGGTCACTCCCTGGAACTGGTAAACATAGCGGACCTTGGCCCGGTAAATTTCATCTGAAAAATCGATCTCGGAGGTGACAACCTTGCCCGGAACCCGGTGCCACAGCTCCTCCGGATTGCGTCGGAAGAATCGTAACATTCCATGAAAGAAAAAATACACGCCAAAACACGCAAAGACCATCGCAATGACTTCACCGGCGGTCCAAGGCCACGCCACGCTCATCGATCAGATCTCGGGTTAGACACAGAAGCGGTATGGATGTTGATGCGGATGTTGATGTCTCGTTGTGGGCAGTGCTTCGTTCAGTGTACCCGGCGGCGGCATCCGAATGGCCGGTCTTGAGGAGGCAGAGCGCCAACCGCTACTTCGGCAAACGGTCTCAAGAAGTCCGTCAACCTGGATTCACCAAGAACTCTATAGCTATAAATAACAGAGCTATCAGCGCAGATAGCGCTAGGGCTACAGGCCAATTAGACATAAAATGCCGAGCACGCAGCATGATTACTGCCATGGTAAACCGTTAAAAGCCCGATGACGCATGGCTTGCGGTATGCCAACGGCTCTGGCTCGCGCTTGGCGGCATCGGCGTAGCAGCACCGACCCGCCACACAAGCAGGACGCGAGGACAGCCGCCGTTCGCACCATTTGTTCAGATCAAAAGTCAGCCCCAGGCTCCAGGGCGGTAAAACCCGGCCCCTATAATCGTTTTTTCCAAGTTCTCGGAGCATGCAGCTCCCCCCGACATGACCAAATTTGTCTTCGTCACCGGCGGTGTGGTGTCTTCCCTGGGCAAGGGAATCGCCTCCGCATCACTTGCCGCGATTCTTGAATCGCGCGGCCTCAAGGTCACGTTGATCAAGCTCGATCCTTATCTGAATGTCGATCCGGGCACCATGTCGCCATTCCAGCACGGTGAAGTGTTCGTCACCGACGACGGCGCTGAAACCGACCTGGACTTGGGCCACTACGAGCGTTTCATCGAGACGCGCATGAAAAAGGCCAACAATTTCACCACCGGCCAAATCTACAAGAGCGTGCTTGAAAAAGAACGTCGGGGCGACTACCTGGGCAAAACCGTGCAGGTGATTCCGCATGTCACCAACGAAATCCAGGACTTCATCAAACGCGGTGCCGGTTTTGGCACCCCCGACGCTGTTGATGTGGCCATCGTTGAAATTGGCGGCACCGTGGGCGACATTGAGTCACTGCCGTTTCTGGAAGCGGTGCGCCAGTTGAGTCTGCAACTCGGCCCCAACCAGAGTGCGTTTGTGCACCTGAGCTACGTGCCGTGGATTGCCGCAGCCGGCGAACTCAAGACCAAACCGACCCAGCACACCGCCAAACAATTGCGTGAAATCGGCATTCAGGCCGATGTGCTGTTGTGCCGCGCCGACCGGCCGATTCCTGACGAGGAACGCCAAAAAATCTCGCTGTTTTCCAACGTGCCAACCTGGGGCGTGATTTCGATGTGGGATGTGGACACCATCTACAAGGTGCCGCGCATGCTGCATGAGCAGGGTCTGGACGGCCTGATCTGCGACAAGCTTCGGTTGAACACGCCGCCTGCCAACCTCAAGCGCTGGGACGACTTGGTGTATGAAACCGCGCACCCGCAGATCGAAGTCCATATCGCCATGGTTGGCAAGTATGTCGAGCTGAGCGACAGCTACAAATCACTCAATGAAGCGTTGCGCCACGCCGGCATGAAAAACCATGCGCGGGTCAGGATTGAGTACATCGAGTCCGAGACCATCACCCCCGACAGCGTGGCCCGCCTGGCCAGGTTTGATGCGATTTTGGTACCCGGCGGTTTTGGCGTGCGCGGCGTTGAAGGCAAGATTTGCGCAGCGCGCTTTGCGCGTGAAAACAAGGTGCCGTACCTGGGCATCTGTCTGGGGATGCAGGTTGCCACCATTGAGTTCGCCCGCCATGTGGCTGGCCTTGAAAACGCCAACAGCACCGAGTTTGCGCCGCAATGCCCCCATCCGGTGATCGCACTGATCACCGAGTGGAAAGATGCCGACGGCAGTATCAAGACCCGCAGCGAAGAGTCTGACCTGGGCGGCACCATGCGGCTGGGCGCGCAAAGCTCGGACGTGGCCAAAGGCACCCTGGCGCATCAGATTTACGGTGATGTGGTGACCGAACGCCACCGCCATCGCTATGAAGCCAATGTGAACTACCTTGATGCCCTGCGCCAGGCGGGCCTGGTGATTTCGGCGCTGACCCAACGCGAGCATCTGACCGAAATTGTCGAATTGCCGCAAGATGTGCATCCCTGGTTTGTCGGCGTGCAGTTTCACCCCGAGTTCAAATCCACGCCATGGAATGGTCACCCGCTGTTCAATTCATTCATTCGTGCGGCGCTGGACCACCAGACCCCCACAACGACTGAGAAGGCGCAGGCCTGATGAAGCTGTGTGGCTTTGAGATCGGACTGCAGCGGCCGTTTTTTCTGATCGCCGGCCCCTGCGTGATCGAATCCGAGCAGTTGCAAATGGACACCGCAGGCACGTTGAGGGACATCACGGCGGACCTTGGGATTGCCTTCATTTTCAAAAGCAGTTTTGACAAGGCCAACCGCTCCAGTGGCAGCACCTTCCGCGGACCCGGCATCGACAAGGGGCTGGAAATTCTGGCCAAGGTCAAGCGGGAACTGAATCTGCCTGTGCTGACCGACATCCATTCTGAAGACCAAATTGCCCAGGTCGCCGCGGTGGTCGATGTGTTGCAAACCCCGGCTTTTTTGTGCCGCCAAACCGATTTCATCCGCGCTGTAGCGCAAAGCGGCAAGCCGGTGAATATCAAAAAAGGCCAGTTTTTGGCCCCTGGCGACATGAAAAACGTCATTGACAAGGCCCGTGCCGCAGCGCGTCAAGCCGGTCTGACAGAGGACAACTTCATGGCCTGCGAGCGGGGTGTGAGCTTTGGCTACAACAACCTGGTGAGTGATATGCGCGCCCTGGCCATCATGCGCGACACCGGCGCGCCGGTGGTGTTTGATGCCACCCATTCGGTGCAATTGCCCGGCGGGCAAGGCAACAGCAGTGGTGGCCAGCGCGAAATGGTGCCGGTGCTGGCACGCGCGGCCGTCGCTGTGGGCGTGGCCGGACTGTTCCTGGAAACCCATCCCACCCCCAGCCAGGCACTTAGTGACGGGCCCAACGCCGTGCCGCTCAAACACATGAAAGCGCTTCTGGAAACGCTGCTGGCGCTGGATCAAGTGACAAAAAAGCACGGTTTTCTGGAACGCAACTTTGCCGAATAAATCGAAATCATCCAAACCACACCACGAATTGAGTGCTTTTGTCTTGCCATTTCACATTTCGTCATTTTTATTTTGTCCTTTTTGTTTCGTTGTTCGTCATTCGTCATTACCATTTCCCTTTGTTTAACTTTTGAAAGAAACCCATGAGTGCAATCGTAGATATCGTCGGTCGTGAAGTTCTGGATTCCCGTGGCAACCCCACGGTGGAGTGTGATGTGTTGCTGGAAAGCGGCACCATGGGACGTGCCGCCGTGCCGTCTGGTGCCTCCACCGGCAGTCGCGAGGCCATCGAGCTGCGCGACGGCGACAAAACTCGCTACCTTGGCAAGGGTGTGCTCAAAGCGGTTGAGCACATCAACACCGAAATTTCCGAAGCTGTGCTGGGCCTGGATGCCTCCGAGCAAGCCTTTCTGGACAAAACCCTGATCGACCTGGACGGCACCGAGAACAAATCACGTCTGGGTGCCAACGCCATGCTGGCAGTGTCGATGGCGGTGGCCCGCGCCGCCGCTGAAGAATCCGGCTTGCCGCTGTACCGTTATTTTGGTGGCATGGGTGGCATGCAGATGCCAGTGCCCATGATGAACGTGATCAACGGTGGCGAGCACGCCAACAACAACCTCGACCTGCAAGAGTTCATGATCATCCCGGTGGGTGCGCCATCTTTCCGCGAAGCCCTGCGTTACGGCGCCGAGGTATTCCATGCACTGAAGAAAATCCTGCACGACAAGGGCATCAGCACCGCCGTGGGTGACGAAGGTGGTTTTGCCCCCAAGGTCGAAGGTGGCCATGAAGCCGCGATCCAACTGATCTTGCAAGCCATCGACAAGGCTGGTTTTGTGGCCGGTGAACACATCGCCCTGGGCCTGGACTGCGCTGCCAGCGAGTTTTACAAAGACGGCAAATACCACCTCGAAGGCGAAGGCCTGGTGTTAAGCGCGCAAGAGTGGACCGACATGCTGGCCACCTGGGTTGACAAATACCCCATCATCAGCATCGAAGACGGCATGGCCGAAGGTGACTGGGACGGCTGGAAGGTTTTGACCGACCGCCTGGGCAAAAACGTGCAGATCGTAGGCGACGACCTGTTTGTCACCAACACCAAGATCTTCAAGGAAGGCATCGACAAGGGCATTGCCAATTCGATCCTGATCAAAATCAACCAGATCGGCACCTTGACCGAAACCTTTGCCGCGATTGAGATGGCCAAACGCGCCGGTTATACCGCCGTCATCAGCCACCGCTCTGGCGAGACCGAAGACTCGACCATTGCCGACATCGCTGTGGGCATGAATGCCGGGCAGATCAAGACCGGATCATTGAGCCGCTCTGACCGCATGGCCAAGTACAACCAGTTGCTGCGCATCGAAGAAGACCTGGGTGATGTTGCCAGCTACCCGGGTCGTGCGGCGTTTTACAACCTGCGCTAAACCAGGCCATGGGCAGTCGCCTGGTTCCGGTTCTGCTGATCACACTGCTGCTGACTTTGCACGCGCAGTTGTGGTTGGGCCGGGGCAGCCTGCCCAAGGTAACGCAGTTGCAGGCGCAACTGATCGAACAAAATCAGCGCAACAGCCAGGCTCAATGGGCCAACGATCAGTTGGCCGCTGAGGTGCGCGATCTCAAGGAGGGCCTGGAGATGGTCGAGGAAAAAGCCCGCATGGAATTGGGCATGGTCAAGTCGAATGAAATATACGTGCAGATTTCGCGTTGAAGGTAACGCAAGCGGCATTTGCCGGACTAGAATTTGAGCGTCTGTTGTGCTTACCGGGCTTTATATATCCTTGAACCAATGCTCATAGAGCTCGGGCTAGGAACATCGTGAAGCCGGCGTGATCATCTCGCGTTAGATGAACCCAAGGCTCCACTGACCTGGCCCACCTGAACCCCGGTTCAGGTTGCGGGTTCGGTAGCACAGCAGGCACCTTTCCCAGTTGATCCCCCATCTTTTCGCCTCATGCCGTTTGAAATCACCCTGATTCTGGAGCTGGCGCTGCTGGGTCTGGTCACCGGTTTTCTGGCCGGGCTGCTCGGCATTGGTGGCGGCATGATCATGGTGCCCTTCATCACAGCCATTCTGACGGCCCGTGGAGTGGCAGCACCGCTGGCCATCAAGATGGCCATTGCCAGTTCGATGGCCACCATCGTATTCACCTCGATCTCCAGCGTGCGGGCCCATCACCAGCGCGGCGCGGTGCGCTGGGATATTGTCAGAAGCTTGGCACCCGGCATTGTGCTGGGGGCAGCGCTGGCCAGCATGGGCGTATTTGCGGTGCTCAAAGGCTCGTCGCTGGCGCTGCTGTTTGCCTTGTTTGTCGGCTTTTCGGCAACCCAAATGTTTCTGGATAAAAAGCCGGCACCCAACCAGGTGCTGCCAGGCTTGGCCGGTCTGGCCGGGGCGGGTACGTTGATTGGCTTTTTGTCCGGGCTGGTGGGCGCTGGCGGCGGATTTATCAGCGTGCCCTTCATGGTCTGGTGCAACGTGGCTATTCACAATGCGGTGGCCACTTCGGCCGCACTGGGTTTCCCGATTGCAGTGGCCAACGCTTTGGGTTACGTGGTCAGCGGTTATGGTTTGACCGACTTGCCGGCGTATTCCCTGGGTTACATCTGGCTGCCAGCGTTGGCGGTGATTGCCTGCTGCAGTGTGCTGACAGCGCCACTGGGGGCCCGCGCCGCACACCAGCTACCGGTCAAAAAGCTCAAACGTGTGTTTGCGCTGATTTTGTATGTGCTGGCTTGTTACATGCTTTACCGTGGGTTGAGCACCTGAACAAAAACAGCCTGTAGCCCTTACAGCAATTGTTCTGACAGCTATGATTTTTGTAAAAACTCAGCGCCTTCAGAAGGATGGTTCTCGGTGTCTGCATCCAGATTGCTTTGCAGGTTGTAACGGCTAATCACCCCAACCCAACAACCGGAGACCCACTGTGAGCAACATCCCGCCCGAACTGCAACAAACCGCCCTCAACGCCGATCAGCGAGAAGAACTCGACACGGCCTTTGCCAAGGCTCGCTCAGCGCTGGCCGTCATTGAAACCTATGACCAGGCGCGTTTGAGGCGCTGCTGGCGCAACTGATCAAAGAAGGTGGGTATTTGGCAATGACGCTGAAAAGGCGACCCTGCGCAAAGCCCTGTGGCATGCCCATGACCTCTAGCCTGGGCTGCGGCACCTGGGGTGGCAACGTGATCAGCGAAAACGTCAGCCTGAAGCACTATATGAACACCACCTGGGTGTCGGTGCCGATCACGGAAGATCGCCCCTCTGACCAAGAGCTGTTTGGTGCGTTTTACGATCCGGCGCTGGAAGAAGGCGAATTCACCGCCGAAGTTATGGCCAGCGCCTGCTAAGCTTGCCTCGGATGGCGTAAAGTGACTGCCTGTGCCCATGTGGCGCAGACAGGTCTTTTTATTGGAGAAAAACATGCATACACCCAAACCGATTGCACTCAAGGGCAAACCCATCGCTGACGGGAAATTTCCGCTGATCTGCACCCCATTGGTGGGGCGCACCTTTGACAAGATCATGGCAGAGCTTGATGTGGTGCTACCCAAGAAGCCCGATGTCCTCGAGTGGCGCGTTGACTTTTTTGAGCACATTGGCGACACCGTGGCCGTCATTGCTGCGGCACTAGCTATTAAAAGTAAAGCAGGCCGGGTGCCGCTGCTGTTCACCCGCCGCTCCATCCTTGAGGGTGGTGAAAAAATCGCTCTCAACGAAGGTCAGGTCATTGCCCTTTACACAGCGGTATGCGAGAGCAAAAGCATCGACCTGATTGACTACGAAATGGCCAATGATGCGGCCAACATCGTGCGGGTGCGCTCAGTGGCCCAGGCCAATGACATCAAACTGGTGCTGTCTTTCCACAACTTCTCCTACACGCCGGGTCTCGAAACCCTGGTGGGCAAATTCCTGATGGCAGACCAATTGGGAGCCGAGGTGGCCAAAGTCGCAGTGATGCCGCGTGACCTTGACGATGTGTTGACCCTGCTGACGGCCACCCGTGAAGCCAGCAAGAAACTGCGCATTCCACTCATCAGCATGTCGATGGGGCCTTATGGCTCCCTGTCACGCCTGATTGGCGGCGTTTTTGGCTCATCCCTGAGCTTTGCGGTCGGTGCAGCCAGCTCGGCACCGGGTCAGGTGCCCATTGAAGATCTGAACACCGTACTTGGCATCCTGCATCGGTCGATGGGTGGCAAGTAGACCGGTCTGGCTTTCATCTCAGCCGCTTCAGGTCCTGGGCAAGCCGTTTGTTAAATCAGGTTTCGCATCGCTCGGGCCGTCTCCAGCAGCACTGGCAGTACCCGCGCCACGGCATCTTCGGTGCTTTCATGGCCCATCGGCATGGTGACATTCAGTGCACCAACCATGTCACCCCGGCGATCAATCAGCGGCACCGCTACACCCCGGTAAGTTACCCTAGGTTTGCAAAATATTCTTGCAAATTCAGGAAAACGGGGAAATCAGACCAACACGAAGCGCGCCACCATCTCGGCGATGTTGGCACGCCTGGCAGCGACCGCCGCGCCTCGGTTGGGCGCGTCCTTGAAGATCAGCCCAAAAGTGTGCTGGTTGGACACGGTGAAAAAGGTCAACGCCGAAATCGACGCATGGATGTCGGTGGCATCGAGCCCGGGGCGAAACACGCCCTGCGCCACACCCCGGTCGTACAGTTCCTGAATGGCCGCGATGGCGGGCACGTTCAGCTCTTGAATGCTCTTGCTTTGCGCCAGATAAGCGCCGCGCTCGATGTTTTCGTTCATCACCAGACGGATGAAGTCCTCGTTGCTGCTGTGGTGATCAAAGGTGAACTCCACCAGACGGCGCAGGGCCGCCACCGGCTCCAGGTTTTCCAGATGCAATTCAGCCTCGATCTCGCGCATGCGACGGTAAGCGTGCTCAAGAACAGCCACATACAAGCCATCTTTGCTTCCAAAGTAATAGTAGATCATGCGTTTGCTGGTGCGGGTGGCATCGGCAATGGCATCAATACGCGCCCCGCTCAAACCCTTTTCGGCAAACTCCTTGGTCGCCACTTCCAGAATACCGGCCATGGTGCGGGCCGGGTCATTGGTGCGGCTGGTGGCCTTCCGGCCGGGCTTTTCGTTGAAATGGACTAGTTCGTTCATTTTTCAAGTTTAGGTTTGCGCGGCGCATCTCGGCAAGCGTTCAATCAATCATCGGCTGATGGACATTAAAATATCAGCCAATGCTGATCTTTACAATGCCGCCACCGATGTGTCGGCCTGCCAAACACACACACTGAGCGTTCAGCATTCAACCCAAGGAAACCCGCATGTTCACTATCCAGCACCCACTCAAGGCCCTCGGTCTGGCAACCTTGCTGTGCACCGGCACCCTGGCCCAAGCCGCCGACCCGGTCACCGATGCCATGCAGACAGCCAATGCACCCTATCGCATGGCACTCTTTAAAACCAATGGCACCTCGCAGGCCGAGGCGCTGCAGGCACTCAACCAGGCACAGCAGGCCTGGGACAAGCTCAACACCCAGGTGGGTGCAAAACCCGCCGCACCCTATGACCGGGACACGGCCTTTGCCGCTTCGGTGGCGGCAGTGACCAAGGTTTACACCAAAGCACTGACCGAGATCAATGCCAATGACCTCAAAGCTGCCCACAACACGCTGGAGGATGCCCGCGAGATCATGGCCGCTATGCGCCAGCGCAACAATGTGGTGGTGTTCAGTGACCACATGAACGCCTATCACGCGGTCATGGAGCACATCATTGTGGACGGCAACACCACGCTGGCCCAACCGAAAGGCCTGCTGCTGATGACCGGGCAGGCCGGTGCCTTGAGTTATCTGGCCAAGCGCCTGACCAGCCAGGCCCCAGAGAGCTTGACGAAAAACACCGAATTCACCGGCTTGGTGGACGCTGTCACCAAATCAGTCAACGCCCTTGACGCGGCCTTGCTGAATCAGGACATGGCGGCAGTCAAGGAGGCCATTGGCAAGCTCAAAGGGCCTTACAGCAAGCTGTTTTCAAAATTTGGTTGATTTTTACAAGGAGTTTTTGACAATGAGTACCTTTGACGCGATGGGCCTGATGAAAGGCATCAATGACAACCTGGGACCGTTTCGCAAAGCACAGAGCGAAACCATGACCGGGTTTGGCCAGATGTCCAAAGCCGCCATGGCCGAGGGCACGGTCAGCGCCAAACACAAGGAGTTGATTGCGCTGGCCATCGGCATCACCCAGCACTGCCATGGTTGCATTGCCTTTCACATCAAAGCCTTACGCCGACTTGGTTGCACCCGTACCGAGCTTGAAGAAGCGTTGGCGGTGTGTGTCTATATGGCGGGCGGCCCGGGCTTGATGAGTTCAGCCGATGCCCTGAGCGCCTGGGACGCGATGGAGCCCGCTGCCTGATCCATCCAAAGCGACTTGCGTCACACCCCCCTGGTGTCCATAACTCGCAACGCCTGATGGCCAGACCTCGGGTCTGCGGTCGATAAACGGTGCGCCGGACCGATTTTTCAGGTAGCCTTGCTCACCATACGGACAAAGGGGGGGTGTAATGAAGTTGATTTGGCCAGTGCTGCTGGGCATTTTCCGGGCACTGTATCTGTGTTATTCGTGGTGGTGCCGCTTGTTTCTGCCCGCCTTGCTCGGGGTTCTGGCGCTGTCGATGGGGCTGCTTGCCGGGGCCTACCCGCTGTCGAGAACCGTCTCTCTGTGGATATTGGCGCTGTTGGCCCTGCTGGCCGCGCTGGCCGTGATCGGCGTGTACTGGCGGCGCACCAGTGATGACCCTAACCCCTGGCAAAGCGGATTTCTGGCCTGGTTTGGCACGCTGAAGCTGTTCAAAAACGCTGGCGGCTCACCCGCCGTGAAGTTGCACTGGCCGTCTTCGTATCTGGTGGAAAACCCGCGTGGCTATCGCATATCGGGTGCCAGCATGCGCGACATCCTCAATCAACTCCAACCCGGCGACATCCTGCTTCGCGGCTATGAAGGCTATGTGGATGGCGAATTCATCCGGCGCTCTTCGCTGTCGTCGCAAAACGGATTCAAGCCAGGCTGGTTTACCCATGTGGCCTTGTATGTGGGTGAGCTCACCCCCGCAGATCGGGCGCAGGTGCCAGCCGCCTTCAGGGATGATCCGGGCTATTTTTCGCTCGGGCCACAAATGGTGATTCATTCGATGGCCAAAGGTGTCCATACCGAGGACATTCTGACTTTTTTGCGCTGCGACTATCTGACGGTGCTGCGTGTTCCACCCGAGCTCAGCCTGGTGGTCGGCAAGCCCGCGGATATCCGGGCGCGCTGCAAACAGGCTAACCCGGCCTCGGTATCGGACGAAATGGTCTCGCACATCCTGCAAGAGCTGCAGGCCGGTCAAACCATTTCGCGCGATCGTGCAGTGCTGGCAGCCCGTCAATCGGCCCTCGAAAAAATCGGTGAAAGCTATGATTTTGATTGCAGCGACACCACGGAATTCAACCGCTTTAGCTGCGCAGAGCTGTTGTACTACTGCCTGCGCGGGGTGCTGGCAGCGATTGATCTGAAACCACAAGCACACGCGTTTTACCCGCTTGCGCCGCAGTTCACACAACTGAAAGTGCTGGAACGTTCCACCATCACACCAGATGACTACTACGATCTGGTGGCCAACGGTACATTGCACTGTGTTTGGGAGGACAGTTTCAGCAAGAGCACGCACGGATGACAACTGCCAACAACATCGACAGGCTGGCGCTGCTGGCGCGCCTGCGACAACATGTCGTGGCCATGCTGGGATTGCATTTGCCCAATCTGGCGGGCACTCAGGAGCGCATGGGGCAAGTACGCACAACGGCGTGGATTGGGCTGGTTGTCGGCAGCACCTTTGCCGTGTTCAACCTACTCACCCCGGGCATGGCGATGCTGGGGCTGGTGGAATTGCTGGCGGTGCTGTTCCTGCTGTTGCCATCCGTGGTGCTGGCGCAACAGGCCGATTGGGTGGAACCGGCCGAGCTGTTGATGTTGCTGGCAGCACTGGTGATTTTTTCGGGTCTGATCGTGTTGGGTGGTGTTGAAGGCACCGGGCTGTATTGGACCTACACGGCACCCTTTCTAGCCTTTTTCCTGAAGGGACAAAAGCAGGGTTGGTGGTACAGCCTGGGCTTTGCGGCCCTATGGGCACTCTACTTTGCCCTGGGTGGTCCGGACCTTGATTTTGCCTACCACTACTTGCCGACCACACGTGTTCATTTTCTTCTCGCGCTACTTTTTTACACGCTTTTGGCAGCCCATTTCAACTTGTTGCGCAGCCGCTTCGAAGAGAAACTGGCGCAGCGGGTCGAAGAAAAAACAGCCGATGCCAAGCGTCTTCTGACACAAATGCAGTACCTGGCGACGCATGATCAAACCACCGGCCTGCCCAACCGAACCCTGATGATGGAACTGCTGCCGCAAGAAATCAACACCGCTCAGGCCGGCGGCCATCGGCTGGTGGTGTGCAACCTGCGGCTGGAGCGTCTGTTTGAGTTTGGCAACGTGCTGGGTTTGGCCGGAGCCGACAGCGTGGTGAAGCAGGTGGCCAGCCACTTGTCACAGTTTGCCCATGGGCATGGACTGCTGGCGCGTGGACGACGCGACGAGTTCACCCTGACCTACCGGCTTGATCAGGCTGAATTGAACGCCGAGTCGCTGGGTCGCTTCATCGCCAAACACCAGTTTTCGGTGCAGGAACAGGGCATGTCGCTCTACATCGAGCTGACGCTCGGTCTGGCCATTTACCCGGACCATTGCACCAAGGCTGATCTGCTACTGAAGAAAGCCGAACAGGCCTTGCTGCAAGCCCGAAAAAATGCCCAACGCTGGTCGATTTATGACGAACAGCAAGACCAGCAGTTTTTGCGCCACCACCAACTATTTGGCAAGTTGCGCGATGCCCTGCAAAGCCAGCAATTGAGCATGCATTTCCAGCCACAAATCGACCTGCAGACCGGCCGTGTCAAGGGTGCCGAGGCGCTGGTGCGCTGGAATGATCCGGTGGACGGCATGATCCCGCCGGGTGCTTTCATCCCTGTGGCCGAAGAGTCCGGCCTGATTCGGCCACTGACCATCTGGGTGCTGGCCGAATCGATGCGCGAATGTGCGCGCTGGCATCGCGCAGGACTGGACCTTGACATCTCCATCAACCTGTCAGCCATGAATTTGATGGACCCGGAATTGCCCGATGCGTTACAGGCAGCACTGACCGAGACAGGCTTGAACCCGGCGTGCGTCAATCTGGAGATCACCGAGAGCTGTTTCATGGCCTCGCCGCAGCGTGCCTTGGAAGTGGTGCAAAAAATCCATGAATCCGGCTTCAAGCTGTCGATTGACGACTTTGGCACCGGTTATTCATCGCTGTCTTACCTGAAAAGCATGCCCATTGATGAACTGAAAATCGACCAGAGCTTTGTGCTCAAGCTGCTTGACGAAGTCGGTGATCAGGCCATTGTGTCGTCAACCATCGCGCTGGCGCACAACTTTGGCCTGCAGGTGGTGGCAGAAGGCATTGAAGACGAAGCCACCGCCTTGTGGCTGAGAACACATGGCTGTGACATCGGCCAGGGCTACACCTACGCCAAACCCCTGCCACCCAGTCATTTTGTGGCGTTTGTCCGGGCCCAAGGAACACTTCGGCAGCCCTGAAGAGAAGTTGCGCCAAATCTGCCACCCGACTACAGGGTCAGCACCGTGCACCCTGTTGTCTTGCGAGCTTCCAGATCGCGATGCGCCTGCTGTACATCTTCAAGCTTGTAGCGTTGATCGATATGAATGTTGACTTGGCCGCTGGTCACCACCTCAAACAGTTGATCGGCCATCGATTGTGTGCTTTCGCGCGTGGCCATGTGGGTAAACAAGGTCTGTCGCGTCACATACAGCGACCCCTTGGCACCCAGTATGCCGGGCGCAAAGGGCGCCACCGGCCCGGAGGCATTGCCAAAACTGACCATCAAGCCGAAGGGCTGCAGGCAGTCCAGCGACTTGTCCCAAGTGTCTTTGCCGACAGAGTCATAGACCACCTTGACGCCTTGCCCGGCGGTGATTTCTTTCACACGCGCCAGAAAATCTTCGCTCGAATAGTTGATGGCGAAGGCGGCACCATTCTGGATGGCCAGCGCGCACTTGGCATCGGAACCGGCGGTGCCAATCAATTGCAGGCCCATCGACTTGGCCCACTGGCAGGCGATCAGGCCAACACCTCCGGCCGCTGCATGGAATAAAACAAAATCCCCGGGATTCAAACCGCCCTGCGGCTGCGTGCGTTTGAGCAGGTACTGGGCCGTCAAGCCTTTGAGCATCATGGCCGCCCCGGTTTCAAAAGACACCGCATCCGGCAGCCGACACACACATTTGGCCGGCATGACCCGCAATTCACAGTAACTACCCGGTGGCTGGCTGGCGTAGGCGGCACGATCACCTGGCCGCAGATGGGTGATGCCCGGCCCCACCGCCTCAATCACCCCTGCGGCCTCCATGCCGAGTTGCAGCGGCAACACCATCGGGTACAGACCGCTGCGCTGGTACACGTCAATAAAGTTTAAACCCACGGCCCGGTGGCGAATGCGCACTTCGCCTGGGCCGGGTTCACCTACGGCCACTTCAACGAATTGAAGTTGCTCCGGTCCACCGTGCTGCTGAATAGAAACTGCTCGCGATGTCTGCGTTGTCATGAAAGATTCCTTCTGGCCAAAAAAGCCGCATGTTGCCATGAAATAACCGAGCGTGTTTTCCTGCCAAAATGCCTGCTGGCCAACGCTGGTGCTGATCCGTGCTTCCTGGGGGTTGCTGGTGACACCGCACGACCGTCCATGAAGCACGTCCATCTGAATCTTTCCACCGCCCTGCTTTTGACCCTGCCCCCATTGCTCTGGGCCGGCAACGCCGTGGTGGGTAGACTCGTCGCGCCGGCAGTGTCTCCGATGACCCTGAACCTGCTGCGCTGGACCATCGCCTGCATCCTGCTACTGCCGCTGGCAGCCCGGGTATTGCATCCATCGAGCCCTTTGTGGTCAAGTTGGAGACGCTTCATGGGGCTTTCCCTGCTCAGCATTGGCGGCTACAACGCCCTGCTCTACCTGGCGCTGAACTCATCCACACCCATCAATGTCACCCTGGTCGGCTCCAGCACACCGGTGTGGATGCTGCTGATTGGCCGGGTGTTTTATGGCTACAGCATCTCCCGCCGTCAGTGGCTGGGTGCAACATTGTCCATCAGCGGTGTCATGTTGGTGCTCAGTCGGGGGCAACTCGAGGTGTTGCTGCAAGTGCGCCTGGTGGCAGGGGATCTTTACATTCTGCTGGCCTCAGGGGCCTGGGCTTATTACAGTTGGATGCTGGCCCACCCAACCACCGAGCCGACCGAGATCCGGCGCGACTGGTCGGCATTTTTGTTGGCCCAGATCGCACTGGGGCTGGTATGGTCCGCGCTATTCGCGGGAGGTGAATGGGCTTTGGGCATGGGAAAACTGACACCAAGCTGGCCGTTGGCCGGAGCACTGTTGTTCATTGCGCTCGGCCCCGCGCTGCTGGCTTACCGTGCCTGGGGGGCTGGTGTGTCACGCGCCGGGCCTTCAGTGGCCGGGTTTTTTGCCAACCTGACACCGCTATTTACCGCGCTGCTCTCTAGTATCTTTTTGGGTGAACTACCTCACGTTTACCACGCCATCGCGTTTGCCCTGATCGTCGGCGGCATTGTAGTTTCGTCCCGGCGCTGATTTCCCTGCCTCAGGCTGCCTCCAAACGATGATACTTTTAACAGTGACCTCGCCATCGTCTGCCATCGACTGTTGGCATTGCCTATAATTTTGCGTCAGCCCCAACCAACCCGGCGTTCATCCAATGCCTAACGATCGGCCAAGCAACATGAAAATATTTCTGCTGGTTTTGTCAAGTTGCCTGGCCTTCATGGGTGCACCCCAGGCTCAGACCTTCAAGTTCTCAACCGCAGAGAACGAGGACACCGCACCCAAGGAAGCACAGCAAGCCAAAGTAGCAGCCATGCTGCAGACACCTTGTCGCAGCAAAATCAAGAACCAGAAGATCATGGTCTTGATCGGTGAAGATCACAACGGCCGGGTAGTTACCAGCCAGACCTCGTTCAGTGCACATTTCGATGCCATCAACGCCCGCCTGCAGACGCTGGGTTTAAGAACCTTTACACAGGCACAAATCAAGGCGCAGGTGGCGCAAGCCGAGATCGATGCCTACTTCAGGAACGATCCTGATGCAGCCATCAGCGCCTCCAGAAAAATGGCGGCCCAATACATTTTGCGGGGGTTTATCAGCACCCAGGCCAGTCGCAACGCCATGATCAGGGTCAACCAGGTCAATGTCCGCATGAATTTCACCCTGACCAGTGCGGCCGGCAAGGCGGTCTCGCAGACTAGCGCAGAAAGTGCCAGCTACGCCGGGCAGGACACCGCAGGCATGGCGCTGACACTGATCAACGAAAAGGCTGACGAGGTGGTCGCCACGCTGTATAGCGATTACTGCAATCAGGCCGGTTTCAAATAGTTCACAATGTTCATGCCATCATTCAACCCATCCAGGAAATAAGCTCATGCAAATGATCAATTACAAAAAATCGGCAAGCGCCGCGTGCGCGGCCATTGGCCTCTTATTGACCCTTGGCAGCGCATTGGCACAACCCTCATTTGGTAACCCATCACCGACAGCAGGGACGTCAACCTCTGACAAAGCCAACGCTGCGGCGGATGCAGCAGCATACAAAGAGGTTGAATATAAAAACAAAAACCAGGTGGGCCCTGCCCTGGTGGTAATTCCAGGCGAAGTCAAAAGCAATAACGCCAGCTTTGTGCAGAAATTCGGCCCCAACAATATCGCAGATTTTGCCGAACTTGAGTTATCCAATGCCAATTTCAAGGTACTGGAACGTCAGAACCTGGGGAATCTGGTTCAAGAGATTTCTCTCGCCTACAACCTGGGCGATCCGGCGGCGGCTCGTAAATCCATGCAAATTGGCAAGCTCAAGACAACAAAATGGATCGTCAAGTTTGACATTCTGAAGGCCGAACAGATCGCCGAAAACAAAAAAGGCTTTGATGGCCGGGCCGTAGGCGGCTTGCTGTCGATGTTCGGTGGATTGGGCGGTTCCGTGGCGGGCTCAGTCACAGGATCGGTGCAAAACAGCGATTCGACCGGGGTTTGGCTGATTGGCATGCGTTACAAAATCATGGATGCCAACACCACAGAACAAGTCGCGCAAGGCTACAAAGATCTCAAAATGGAAGTCGGCAACACCCAAAGCAGCGTGATGGGTGTGTCGGACAGTGCCAAAGGCGGAGTTGGTCTCGACACCATGGTGCAACGCCTGGTACAGACACTGGTGTGGGACATTGACGCCAAACATAAATAAGCCAAGCAAACTTTCCAATCCACGAAAAATGGCCACCATCACCAAAATCGGCAAATACCTGATCCGGCGTGAACTGGGTCAAGGCGCGATGGGCATCGTCTACGAAGGCTTCGATCCCGTCATTGAACGCACCGTCGCGATCAAGACCATCCTGCCGGGCAAACTGTCATCGGCCGATGCAACCGACATATTGGCGCGCTTCAAGCGTGAGGCCCAGTCCGCCGGCCGCTTGAATCATCCCGGTATTGTGGCCATCTACGACTACGGGGAGGTCGTGCCTGAGACCAACGGGGCACCCGGCAATGCCGATGCCACCCTGGTCGATGAGGTGGATGCAACCGTGACCAACCCACCGGCGGGGCAAGCACTGGCGTTTATTGCCATGGAGTTTGTCAAAGGCCATGAACTCAAGGAATTTTTCGAATCCAGCGAGCGTTTCAAGTTATCCGATGTGGTGCGCCTGATGAGTGAAATATTGACGGCACTCGGCCACGCCCACGCCAATGGTGTGGTTCACCGCGATATCAAGCCTGCCAACCTGATCGTCCAGGGCGACGGGCGGGTCAAGATTGCCGACTTTGGCATTGCACGGGTCGAAAAGTCCGAATTGACGCAGATGGGAACGGTGATGGGAACACCATCATATATGTCACCAGAGCAGTTCATGGGACAAACGGTGGATGGTCGAAGTGACCTTTTTTCCTGCGGCATCGTGTTGTATCAGTTCCTCACCGGCGAGAAGCCATTTACCGGCAACACCACCACCATCATGTACAAGGTGTTGCGCGAGGAACCGATTGCTCCGTCACTGCTCAACGTGACACTGCCGCCAGCCTTTGATGAAGTGCTGAAGAAGGCAATCGCCAAAAATCCGGACCACCGCTACCAGACCGCCGCAGCTTTCGATGCGGCGATCAAGGCTGCACTGGAGCGATCCGTAGCGCCTGAGCCGGTGCCAGCGTTGGTAGCCGATGCGGTATTGCCAGCCGCACCTGCAAGCGCCCCCATCGCGCCAGTTCCACCTGATTCAACTTTGCCCCGCCCCATCAACCCCGGTCGATCATCCACTGCGGTCTGGGTTGGCGCGGCTGCTTTGGTATGCCTGACTGCAGCCGGGGTGGGTACTTACCTGTGGACTGCACGAGGTCCGTCTGATGCGCAACCGGCAGCCCTGAAGCCAGTCGCCACAGTGGCTGCTGCGGCCCAGCCCACACCCGCTACAGTGGCAGCCACTGCGACACCCCCCGCCCCCCCGCCGCCTGCGCCTGTTGCGTTGGTCGCGGAGCCAGGCACCCTGGTCGTCAGCGCGCTGGGCCTGGTCGACCCGGCCGACACCCGGTTCAAGGGAGATACCGTCGCTGCAAAAGCCGAGGCACAAGCTGATGCCAGACGCCAGTTGGTCGAAAAGGTGCTGGCTTTGTATGTAGAAAAGAAATCGCTGGAGTCTCATTACCCCCTGCTCGAACAGAAGCTCATGTCGCAGTCAGGCTCGTTTATCAAATCCGTGCTGTACGAAGAGGCAGCGGTTCCCGGCAAGGACGGCCTGCTGGAGACCCAGACACGGGCCGTCATCAACATCAAGGACATTCAGAAATCACTGAACCAACTGTCAAAAGAGGAACGCATCAGTTTCATCCGAAACAATGGCGACCCGAAAGTCGCCATCGCCATGACCTTAACCAATGCGGACACAGCCAAGGCCATGCCGCCGACCCGCTCCCAGCTTGCTGAAAACGTGGTCAAGGAGCGCATCAAGTCATTTGGATTCCGGGTTTGGGCTCATGACGGGGAAACTGGGGCCAATACACAAAGTGCCGACTTCCTGATTCAGGGCGATGCCAAAATCAAGCAGCTCTCCATGAAACTCCCGGCTTCGGGGCTGACCATCACCAAATCAGTCCTGACCTCATGGACCGTGAAAGCGACAGACAAGTTGACTGGCGAAGAAATCTACCTGAATACAGTCTTGCCGAAAGGCCAAAGTTGGGCCTCAGAAGACCAGGCACTGGCGGATATCGGCAAGCTCATGGGTGACGAGTTTTCTCGTGATTTCTTCCTGCAACACTTCAGTGCGGGTGTCAAGTCAACCCGGTTGAACGTGGCCGGCTTGCCCAGTGCCGCAACGGCACAACTGCTGCTGCGCGAACTGCGCGGGATTCGCCAGGTTTTGGATGTTCAATTGCTGGATCAAAGCAACTATGCGATAGAACTGGCCCAGGGTAATGCAGGTGACATTGTTCAGGAGGCCATTGTTCGTCCCCTCAATGCCAAACTGGGGCAAAACTGCTTTGCCTTTGTGGGCAGCAGCGGCTCCGAAGTCAAATTGAGCTTCAGCAGTGCCTGCCAGGCGGTGGCCGTGACCGGCCGCTTTGAAACAGCGCCGCCTGCCGGCGTTTTGACAGCACCGAGCAAGCGCAGTACCCCCCTTCTTAAAAACGCGCTGGTGAAGACAATGACCTGAGGGTCAGCTTGGCTCACCCAGGCTGAAGCGGACAATTTGGTCTGAAGCGTCTTCAACCGCACGACCAAAAGCGATGCGTCCTGAACCTTGCAGCATGACTTGCTCACGACGCAAGGCAACCTCGGGTTCGCCATCAAGCAGCACAAACGTCCCATTGGTGCTTTGGTCAATCAAAAAAAACTTTTCCTGACGCAACTCGATGCAGGCGTGTTGCCGTGAGGCTTTCTTGTCTGCCACAACAAAACGGCATCCGGCATCGCGCCCCATATCGATTCGGGTGCATGAGGCATCCATGACGCATTGATCATCCCGGTAAGAGAGCTTCAACTGCAATTGACGCGGTTGCAAGAAAATCGAGGGTGTGGCCATGGTGAGATCATCGCTATCCTGCCAGATCACCTCACAGACCTCCACATCTTCTTCTTTGCCCTTGATGGCCAGCGCGGCAATTTTTCGGGATGAACTGCGCAGCAGGTTGGGCAGCATCAGCACCGTCGCGGCGGTGGTCATGATCTGTCCCGCTTTGGCCAGCCCGGTCATGCGTGCAGCCAGGTTGACCGTGTCGCCAAAGACATCATTGTCTTGATGAATCACCAAACCGGCATGAAAACCAATGCGAATCGACCGTTGTTGCGCTTCAACCACGGGCAAAGCGGTGACCTTGAGTTGCATGTCCATGGCCGCAAGACAGGCTTTTTGCGCATCAGGCAAAACACACATGAGTTCATCGCCAATCGTCTTCACAACATAGCCGTCATACTGGCCCAGCACACCCCGCATCACCACCATGCATTCATCAACCATTTGCTTGGCTTTCACGTCGCCAAAAGCATCATAAAGCCGCGTGCTTCCTGCTACGTCCGCAAAAAGCACCGCCACCAGACTTTCATTTGTGTTCATCAGGTATACCCTCCAATTTGGCGCGGAAATTATCCCGGATTGTCCATCAGGATCTTTGGCCGAATTGGACGATCCTACAATCGCGCCCCGTGAACGATACCATCCCTCCTACCCCGTCGCGCAGTGTGCCGGCCGCGCCGCGCCAACCAGGCCTTGGCAAATCTGCCCCCGACGGTGTTGCTTACCCCAAGGGCATCAAGAGTTTTGTGCGGCGCGCTGGGCGCATCACCAGCGGCCAGACCAAGGCATTTGAAAAACTGGGCTCAAGGTTCTTGCTGCCGTATCAGCCGCACGCTATTGACTTTGTAGCTGCTTACGCAGACCCACAAAGGGCTAAAGCCATAAATGATGAGCAAATTCGAGCCGTGGTGCTGGAGATCGGCTTTGGCATGGGCGAGGCCACGGCACATATTGCCGGGCTGATGCCGACCACCTGCTTCCTGTGCTGTGAAGTGCATCAGCCCGGAGTCGGAGCCTTGCTCAAACGCATTGGCGAGCAAAACCTGCACAACATCCGCATCTGTGCGCATGATGCCGTTGAAGTCATTGACCACATGCTGCCCCTGCAAAGCCTGAATGGTGTGCACATTTTTTTTCCCGACCCATGGCACAAGGCACGTCACAACAAACGCCGCCTGATCCAGCCGCCGCTGGTGGCCAAGCTGGCAGCGCGGCTCAAGCCCGGTGGCTACCTCCACTGCGCCACCGACTGGCAGCCCTATGCCCAGCAGATGCTCGAGGTGTTTGGCACCGAGCCGTTGCTGACAAACACCGCGACGGCCATGCACCCGGAGTTGTTGGGCTACTCCCTGAAGCCGCATTACCGGCCGCTCACCAAGTTTGAAAACCGCGGCCTGAAATTGGGTCACAGCGTCTGGGATCTGGTGTTTGAGCGGATTTGATGCTCACCCCATGCGTTTTACTGCGCCCACCCGTCAGGGCATTGGCCCAAGCTGCGTCGGTTTGCCCCCTGGCAACTGGCCGACGCTGCTCGACTTTCTGGTGGCACGCTTTGCTGGCATCAAGCGCCAGACCTGGCTACAGCGCCTGGCACGCGGCGATGTGCTGAGCGAGTCGGGCGCAGCACTCAGCCCTGAGCTGGCCACGCAGATGCCCTACTCCACCCTGTTGCGCCAGTTTTCGCGTGTGTATTACTACCGAGAGGTGGCCAACGAGACACCGATTCCCTTTGATGAGCAAGTGTTGTACCAGGATGAACATTTGCTGGTGGTCGATAAACCACATTTTTTGCCGGTGGTGCCCTCAGGCAGCTATCTGACCGAGACCGTGTTGGTGCGCCTTAAACGCAAACTGGGCCAGGATGATCTGGTGCCGATTCACCGTATCG
>JFJP01001862.1_pt1 | contig 23615 bp, 27 predicted proteins | sample 431651 | NCBI WGS metagenome assembly JFJP01 (sample SAMN02602958, study PRJNA72255) | Microbial mat metagenome, whole genome shotgun sequencing project. | biome: fresh water; feature: sink hole; material: water; isolation source: purple microbial (photo- and chemosynthetic) mats found in...
ATAGGCTCCGCAAGCGCTCATGTCTTGCATGGCATAAGTTTCCGTGCAGATTTCTCTGACGTTCTCTATCGGAGTCGCGAACAACTCCGCAATCTCCAACTGCAAATCGTTGGGGTTGACAACCGCCAAAAGCATGTCAACGTCATCCTCGTCAAGGGGCCGGAGGCGCATGGTGGCCTCCTCCACCCGGTTCAGGACGGGCAGGAGTTCGTCCCCGAACAGCAGGAGGTCGATCTCCTCGTCCACGGGGTGGTAGTACCCTCGCTCGATCCAGTAGTGGGTTTTGACGCTGCTGATGGCTTTCAGGAACTCGCAAAGCTCAAACGCGAACGCACCCTCCACCAGCCCCTCACGTTTGAGTGGATTCCGGTTGGCGAGGTAGCGACCGAGGTTCCTGTGAAACCGCTTGCCAGCAGTGCTCTTATGGAACCCGCGCACGCCACGCAGCATCTTGTATCTGTTCTGTCGCCATGCCTGCTTGGCGTCCTGGGACTGCCTGAAGTCTTTGAGCTTCGGGATGATGCTTCGTCGGCCTTTGATGAAGCTCTCGAACAGGTCGTCGGTCAGGTCGGCCTCCGACTTGGTGGTCGAGATCAGGTCAGGCCTACCGAGTTCGAGGAGGAACATGTGGACGTCTTGGAGAGACTTGAATTTCAGCATCAATAACTCCAGTCCTTGTAAAGCTCTCGCGCCTTCGCCTTCACGGGATCGGGGAGATCATCCATCGAAGCTACGTGTTTGAGAGTGCCGTCGATGTCGTCGTCGTTGGCATAGTCGTTGGTGATCTTGCCGTGTGCGTCCATCTCCACGCCACTCCAATCGGTCGCAGTATCTTGCATCAGCATGACATAGCGATTCTTGCCATCCGTGTGGATGGTAACAGTGATGCGCGCTTCAGTCTTCATTGAGTGCTTGCGGGCCTTCTTGGGCATGCGGGCAATGGCCGCGTGAACCTTCATGGGGAGGCTGTGGCGCTTCACAGAGGAGAGCACGGGGGCACGCATCTTGCGCTTGCCCTGTCGCACCGTGCGGGCCTCGTTTGGCCCAGCCAAGCGTGGGTAGCTGCCCTGATTGGGCTCCACGCGAATGTCACTGCCGGGGTTCAGTTTCAACCAGTATTCACGCTGTTTTTGTGCTTCTTCTTCTGTGTCATAAAACGCGGAGTCCGTGAATGGCACGATCTTTCCGTTCTTCTGACGCTTGACCACGACGAAGGAGCGCTTGCTGGCGGCATCCCTTGCGTTCGCCTGTCGATTATGGGTGAGGGCTCTAAATATAGCATGCGTGTTGTTAGCCTCGCTGGGGGCCGCGATCACGTTGCCATAGGCGTCCAAGTTCGGCGCGTCGGGCGACTCGACCTCGACGTCCATCTCCTCGCCTGCGGAGAAGATGGCTCCCATCGTGCTGCGGTTGAGCCATGTGAGATTCAGCATGTCGAGGTACAGGCCAAAGTCCGTTTGCAGAGTGGCCGGGGCCAGAGGGTCGAGGTCAAACGAAAGCAGCTCCTCGCCATCGTCGTCCAGCACAATGGCTGTGGCGTTTGTGTTGTCCATAAAGAACAGCACGGTCATAATGTTCTGCGTGGAGTCCGCGAAATCAACGGTTATGTTTCCTTCATAATCCACATCCACATTGTCCACCGAAACACCCTCAAACCCAAGGCGCACCAGCCTGTCCGCAAGGGAGGTCTGGATAGAATCTGCGCTGGGAGCCGAGCCCCCGTTGTCGTTTTGCTCTATGAGCTTCAAGAGTGCTTTAGCCTTCGACATGATGTGTCTCCTCAAAGTTTGACGTGCCATTCTCTCAACAGTCTACCTGCTCGCGTCGTCCTTGTCGTGGTGGTGATGCGCGCCTCGGTTTTACCTTCAGTCTCGAAGTCGATGCCCATCTCTTTCAATGGGTCGATGAACTTCTCTCGCGTGCTTGCGATGAATTCTGTGTCAAATGAACCAAAGAACGCCGACACATCTTCCGAGTTCTTTTCCAGATCCTTCTCGACGGCTTCCAGGGACTCGCCGCGCCCGCAGATAATGCCAAGCGTGGAACAGCCAGGAACCGAATAGATGTCGCCTTCTTTATCTTGCATGAAACGCATCCACTGGACGTTTTCACCACCGGACAGCTTCAGGTACTTGTTGATGCCTTCCTCGCTAGAAATCTCCGCGCAGCCAAGATACTCCCCGAGCGGAAGGCGGGAGTCCTCTGCCGTCCCTTTGGCGATCTCAAAGAACAGCTGCCCCAGGTCGTCGATGTAGTTCGCCCACATGAGCCCGAGTGGCATGCCAAAGCGTGGCGTGGCGTCGATCCAGTAGCAGTCCTTGCCGTCATAGATGCACTCCCAGGAGAAGGCACCACGGTAGTCAACGCTCTTGAGATACTCGCCCCATTTCTCGATATCTGCTTGCTGAAATCCGAGGTCGGAGACGATCTTGCAAACGTAGTTTGCCCCGTTCTCAAACCCAAACTGCACGGGCATCACCCAGTGGTCGCCCGCATAAAAGCCGTCGCCTCCGGTCTCCACGCCCTCAATCTTCTCCTGGATGACCATCGGGATTTGATCGGCAAACGTGCCCAATCCGGGCCTCACGCTGTCGAGGAGGAACTTGGTCTGCTCCAGGCTTTCAACCGGGAACGATTCAAGCGTGCCGCGCCAGATGTTGAACTTCACAAAATACTTGCCGGTGGAGAGCTGGTTGGTTTCGCTGGTGCCCAGGAGTTCCTGGAGCTTGGTGAGGCACTCCTCAAACCCGCGAACCTCCCAGGAGGGGGGCCGCTTCATGCCGAGCTTATCCTGAAGCTCTACGAACTTCATCCGGTCGAACTCGGTCTCTTCGCCGAGGCCCGCGCCGAACACCACATGCCCTTTGCGTCTGAGATAATCAGCCACGCCGCCCATGCCGGAGTCGGGAAAAACAATCAGGTCTGCCTCGTCGGCATAAATGCCCCAATCGAGCACCTTCTCAATCTCGGGCACGTTGCTGCCGGGAGCGTAGGTTTCGAACTTCGGATAGGCGGACACCCAAGGCACATGGTACCAGACCTTGTGTCCTTCCAACCCGAACTTTCTCGCGGTTGAGACGTGAAGCCCCCCGGCGTCAATGACTAGGATTTTCACGCGAGTCCTCCTTACGGCACTAAGTATTGTTCCGGTTCAATGGTGGTCGGATCGTCTTCCGGCTCGTCATCCGTGGGAGGCGCAGGAGGAGGTTCCGCCTGTGCAGGCTGCGTGATTTGTTGCGGAGGTTGTGCGGGCTGTGCTTGGGGTTTTTGAGGCCCTGCGTTTCGCTTTGCCTGCAGTTCCTTGAACTTTGGAATGTTGATTGTGTTGTGGAAGCCGACCATGTTCAAGTGGTTGTTCATGAACTCCAAGTATGAGGTGATGTCCACCGCTTGGAAAAAGGTAGGATTCGTCTCTGCACTTGCAAGGCCAGTGATGAACTCCTGTACGTTTTTCATCATGCCAATGGTCGTGTCGGCGAACTCCAGGTGGTCGAGATGGTCGATCTCAATCAGCTTGTTATAGAACTCTACCTTGATATCTTCGGTCTTGAATTTGATGCCCTTGTTGGCCAGATGGATGTAGCAAATCTGCCGCATGCCTTCTTCGATGGCCTTCTGAATAGCTTTCAGCTTGCGCAGGTACCGCGCATATTTCTTGAGAATATTTCCGGCCCCGTCTGCTCCGTCGTTTGAGAACAGCAGCTCGTAGGGGATGCCCGATGAGGTGAGGATGGCTTTGCGAAGGTCTGCAATCGAAGCCAACATCTCGTCTGGCTCATCACTCTTGTAATCGATCTTGGCGATGGTTCCTTTGTCGCCGAACATGGGAATGACTTTATGCTTCCCAGCGCTGGCGATAATGTTCTCCAGGGTAATCTCACCGAGCTTGGCATCGACGCCGATCTTCTTGTTGATCATCTGCTCGACGCGGCGCGCTGCTTCCAGGGCTTTGTCGGTGTCATATCCCGGAGGAACCTGCACGCCCAACACGGTACCGCTCGACAGTTTTGACAGCTTTGTCGCTGGCACCATTGCTTCGAGGAGTTCCAGTTCTTTGAGCTTGGAGAGGATGGGAAAGATGACAGACTTTCCACAGCGAACGTAGCGGGGAATATCCTCGCACTTCTTGGCGTCAATTTTGAATTCTTTGTGAAGGTCAATGCGGATGCGGGATGAGTTGAGGCTGAACTTCACGTAGTCCGCTGGCTCTTTCCGGTCTGGCATGCCTCGCGGGTTTGAGACAAGATATCCCTCGATGTTGGCGTACTTCGTGAGTGCAACAACGGTGCCCTGTTCGACCACGTCAAGCAAATCGAGAAGGCCGCTATCTTCTTCTTCGTCGCTGGTTGCATCGGCGGTGAGCAAAGCCTCACCCTGATCTGCGCGTTTCTTGGCGGCAGGGTCGACTTTAATTCGGGTTTGGAGAATGTATTCCCCGTAGGCCACAAGGTCGGGAGCGATGGTTTGAGCGAGCTGGTCGAGGTCGAAACGCTCCTCCAGCCAGTCGATCTCTTTCTGAATCTCCTGTCGCGTGGAGGTGATGTTGAGGATGTCGCCCGTGCCGATTTCCGGAGACAGGGAGTCCTCGACGAGCATCTGGATAATCACGTCCACCAGATAGAAGTTGCGCATCTTTTCGACTTCTCGAATAGTGCGCTTTCGGTCGTCGGTGATTCGGGCATAGACTGCCGCATAAGCGGCGGCCACTTGGTAGTCCGAAAAGCTGTCGATGTTGCGCGCACGCATCTCTTCAGCAATCAAACGTGCTTGTGCAAGCAGCAAGACGTCCTGGGTGGGAAGCGTCGATTCCTGCGCGGGAGCGACCGTTTCAATGACGGGCTCAACTGTGGTTTCTTTAGTTTCCATGTGTGCTCCTAATCGCGCTGCCAGAACATCGATGCAATCTCCTGGTCTTGAGTCTTCTCTTCCGGGATAGCATGGAACAGTCTAGCACTGCCAGAGTTCATATTAGCATTATACAGACTTCCTGCGCAGGAGTCTGCTAGATCCTTTGTCGATTGCGGGGTGTGGTCGATTTTGTCGCCTGTGGCATTGATTTCCAACTCCTCCAACTCAACCTTCAGGATAGGGTTTGCCGGAAGGGAGGCCCGCCCTTCGTAGATCATTGAGCGCATGGAAATGTACGGAGTGATGGTGCGGTCGACAGAAATGACGTCGGTAATGTACCCGTCCTTCTTTAACTCCTGCAACAACTGGGTTGACTGGAATCCATCGGCAGTAACCGCACCGATGGGGTATCCTTGCTGCGCCAACCACTGCACGAAGAACTTCAGTTTAAAGAGCGGGATCTGCTTGCCGGGTGATGGTTCCACGCCAAAGCACCACTCGGTCACAAACTCTGGCACGCTGGTAACGGTCTCCTCAAACGTCGTTGGGTCGCGGTATTTGATGTCCTTAAATCCAGAAATGTACGATGCCGCAAACCCCATCCGGTCACCAGAAACGGCCACGTCGATATGCAGATAGCGCGGCATGTGCGCGTGAAAAGGCTTGGCAAAATAGGTCGGGGTGTAAGCGAAATTGAACAGCTGACTGTTGTCGTCGTCGAAATCGAGCTGCACCGTGGGGGGAAACAGCATCGAGACGTTGAGCGAAGCGTTGAGCTTCTCCCGCAGACGAAAGACCTTCGAGGAGCTGACGGTGGATCGCCCGCCGAGGTCGCGGATGGCCTCGTTGATATCCGCGTTGAAAGCATCGAAGTGTTCTACGGGGACGTGCATACACTGCTCAGGATACTGCGTGAGCAGGCCCTGGTTGGTGTCGTCGATGATTTCTGGGCCGCGAGTTTCCGAGCCACAGAACACCCAGAATCTATTTCCAGAATAGATGTTGGTTCCGTTCTGGTCGGTAAGGTGCCCTTTCACGTCCCAGATGGCGGCCTGGGAGATGTAGACTCCCTTGCTCTTTTTCCAGGACTCCACGATGCGGTTCACCACGGAGAACTTGTCGGACTCGGATGAGTCTATCCAAATGCGACCTGGAATGCCGCCGCCCACCGTCATGAAGCGTGACTCCATGCGGCGCAGCAAGTTATTGAACGTGTGGTACATCTGGTCTTCTACGACCTGAAAGTTTGCTTCCGAAAGGATGGCTGAGAACACTGCTTGGCCCAAGGCATGGCCGGAACGGGAGCCCACGATGAAGTCAATACGGTGTGGGAACAGCGTGTCCCGCGTGAGTCTTCTGCGTGATATCTTGCCATCGGATGAGCAGTGGAGCAGGCGATTGAAGAACGGGGACTGGACGAAGATTTGAGAAAGCTTGTCCCAAACAACGTCGCCTGCAAGAGTAAGTGTGCGGTTAATGAGTGCGAATACGATCTTGGTGGACGACACAAGGTTGAAGTGTTTCTGTGGGTTGATCATGCAAATCAGGCGATAAAGATCGTAGGCAATCCCGGCGCAGGCAATGGAGGTTTTTCCTTGGCCCACCGAGCCGCGCAGCACGACCATCCAAGACGGGGTGTAGTGTGGCGAGGGATAAATATCCCTGAGCACCTTACGCCAGTACGGATACAGCCCACCTGAAAAGAACTCCCCGAGAAATTCGGGAGAGTCCAGAAACTCGTCTATGGACACAGGAGACTGTGTAAATCCGGCGAGGTCAGCAAACAGGGTGTTGAGTTCTTCGATGGTGACGTTTTCAAGTTCTTCTTCGAGTTCTTCGAGATCAAAGTGCATGCGAGATTCCTTATCAAGTCCGATGAGGCAGTATCTCGCACGCGGAGACTGGGGTCAACCGTCGTAGGGTTCGCCCTTCATGAATTTAATCCAATCTTGCGCAAGCCGATCCATAAGTTTCGTGTGCGCCTGTATGAGATCGCTCTCTCTCGGAGAGATTGTGTTGTCGGTCTGCTTGTCGACCTTCTCTTTGAGGACATTGAAGTCATGGATGGCGGCGGTGATGGAGTTGATCGCCTTCTCCAGATATGGTTTCAGTTCGCCCTCGGCCTCTTTCATGTTCAGCTTGGCCATCAGATCTTTTGCTTTCATTCCTCGTGTCTCCTTAAGTGATTTGAGTTTCGTACGCACTTTGGCCCGCGACTCGCATGCCGTGTGAGCGATGGTCTGGTCGCTGTAGCCCTTGCCTGCGGTGGTGCTGGTCGCGCCACGGAGCCGCTCCACGGTCTTCCCGAGGTCGTGCCCAAGGCAGTACACGCTGACGATCAGCTCGCGCAGATGGCCGAAAGAGAAACCCTCGGTCTGCTCGGCAATGGTGCCGATGTCGCTTTCGTCTTGGTGCTGGCCCAGCTTTCCCCGCAGGTAGGCCAAGCGCCCTTCGAGTGGGGGGAACGGCACCTCGATCTTCCGGTCGAAGCGTGGTGGGCGCAGAAGACGCGCAGGGAGGCGTTCCAGGAAGTTGGTGGTGGCCAGATAAAGCACGCCGCCGATCTTCTCCTCGCCGTCAAGAAGCTCGAGTAATGAGTGCTCGTCGTAGCGCACCATCTCATCGATGTCTTCAAGCACCACGCAGACCTTTCGGTCGGCCTCGACCTCGCGGATGATCTTCAGAGCTTCGCGCACGGAGCCAGGGCTTTTGCCCATGAGCACCACGGAGCCGTCGTTCACCATCTGTTCCATGACGAGTTTGAGCACGCAGGTTTTGCCCGAGCCCGGAGGCCCGTAGAGCACCATGCCGCGAGAGTGGACGAACTCGTACTTGTCGTAGGCGTCCTTGAGATTCCAGAACTGCGCAACTTCTCCCAGCACCAGATCCTGGCGCTCGTCGGGGAAGCGAAGCAGGCCGTCTGAGAGCACGTCCTTCTTCTCAAACTGCAACCCCTCCATGGTTATGGAGATGCCGTAGACGCCCGCCTCCAATGCGGCCTGGAGTTTCACGTCGCCCATAGCACTCGATGTGTTTCCGGCGCTGCGATATTGAGTCAACGTGCGCACGCGGGTGGGTGCGGCCTCGTTGAGGGTTTTGAGGAGGTCTTTTGCTCTCATTTCTCCTCCACGCTGTAAAGGTTGTCCCGCTCTTTGGAAACGCGGTAGGTCGAACCATCAGCCCCATCGAGGAGCATTTCCGGTTCACTGTCTTCATGGTTTTGCAGATACTGCATAGCATCTCTGGTGAGAATACTTCGCAGAGTTTCTTTAGAAACATTGCGCGATGTTTCGCACAGGTTGATGAGGTCTCGTGCTTTCATTGTGCCTCCAGATGCGCCATGAAGTTTGAGACGCCCGCAGGCGGGATGTTCAACTCACCCAATGCTGCTTCAATGTCAGCACCGCTGGGAGATCTCTGCTGGCCCGAAGGAAACAGCTTTGCTCGCATCTGCGCCTCAACCGCTGGGCTGAAAAACTTACGGAGCACGGCCTGGATCTGCACCCAGTTGTACAGGGTGTCAGCTGCCTCTCCGCATTGCCGGAGCACGCGGCGCGCCAAGTTCTCCTCGGGATGGAACTCGCCATCATCAGTTGAGTCAGCATCAGGATCGGCAAACTGTGTGTCGTCCGCAGGCGGCGGAGCTTCGGGTGCCAAAAGGTCTGCGAGGCCAGCGGCGAGAGTCTTCTCTGCCTTGCCAATCACGCCCGACAGGGCCGCAGGATCGAGCTGGGGAAAGGCGGCCAGTAGTGCGCGGAGCAGGTCGTGGGTCGCGTCCTGAAGCGCCGCGTCTGCGGACATCGCCGCCTCTGGGTCAACTCCTGGAAACCAGGATACGGATTCGTTGCGTTTACGACGCTTCATGTCGTCTCCTTTATTTCTTTGCACCTTTGGGTGGTGGTTGTTTTCCACTGTCATCTGTCGACCAACCACCGGGATTTGCATGGTTGCGATTCAGATGTTTTTCGGCTTCATCCTCTGACGAAAACGGCCCTGCAAATGAGGGGGGATCATATTCCCACTCCTCAGCATCCTCATCACTTATATAAGCGATTGAGTAATACCATTTGCCATCCGTTGCCTTCCAGAAATGACAATCCGCATTCGTGGACTCGCACATTTTGAGGAGGTCTTTTGCAGTCTTCATACTCAACCCCTCGCAGCGCGTGAAGACCACTTGTCGTGGAGCTTAGATTTCTGATCCTTCAATCCGTCGATCTGCGTGTTGATCTTTTCAACCTGCACATTGAGGTCGTTCTTTTTCGCTTGCAGTTTCTCAATCTGGCCAGCAAGCTCGGCGGCCTGTTTACCTTCGGGGGAGTTCTTGAAAGCGGCGCGCACGTCGTCCTCAAATCCCTCAGTGAAGTTCTTCTGGTTTTTGATTCCAAAATAGTGCTCGCACGCTTTCATAAGTCACTCCTTAACTGGCATGGTTTTTAAATGCGTCAACAAGTTCTTTTGATTGCTGCTCGATGTATTCCAAATCCCCACCGCGCCCAATGCCAGCCCAGCTGGTTGGATCATTTTTAAGCTGGTCGAAGTATTTCTTCTCCATCGCATTGTAGGCAGCATCAAGGCCACTAATATTTGCCTTGATATTCTTGAGCTGCTGCAGGCATGTTGGTTTAGGATCTTCTCTTGCTTCATCTTGCTTGATAACTTTGAGCAGGTCTCGTGCCTTCATAGCTTATCCTCATTGTTTCTGAAGCCACGAAGGGCCTTTTTGATTTCTAAGTTGTTGCAATCGGGCCTTCTCGTCTCCCGAAAGATAACTTGGATAATTGCCAGACATCCACCAGCTGCTCACAGAAGATTTCCACTTGTTTCCTTCTGTATCTTTGACGTGATTGATGAGGTCGGTGTCATCAGTATCGTCTTCAGACTCCTTGAACTCCCTCGTGTGGACGTCAAAAGCCTTCATCACTGTCTGCTCAAATGCCTGCACAGCGCCTTTGATCTCCTGAGCAATCTTCTCTGTAATAGCCACCTGTGCTTCTCGGTCGCCCTTTGGCACGGGAAAGCTTTTCATGGCATGCGATCCGGTGGTGGCAGTCAAATATGTTCCAGAGTCCGATGCGTGGATCTGAAATCCAATGGGGATCTCACTCATGGAAACTGTGGAACCAAAGTTATCGCTTTTGACAGAGACGTTTTCCTTCAAACCATTCTTGTTCTGCCGAAGTGACCTCCGGGATTCGCCAGCCGCACCCTTGGGTGCTCCGACGTTGTCTGGGTTGGACACAAGCTCCAAGTCCGAGGGGTTGATGTCAACGCGCAGGCTTTGGCCGAGCATCACGTCGACCGTGCTGCGCTCGGGGTGCAGAGCGACAACCGCGCCGACCATGCCAGCGTATTCGGTGCCGTCGTTGAACTTCACTTGGTCTCCGACGTTGAGCCCTTCAGCTTCGCCGATGATTTTGAGCAGATCACTTGCCTTCATAATCGTTCTCCTTGAAATGAATTAACCCGAAGCCGAGGACGCCTCTTCTTCGATAATACCAGACTTCTCCCGGATCTTTCTAGCAATGAGTTCCCTGATGCGAGCCACAGCCGGATTGGTGGCGTTTGTGTCAGCCCCAGGAACGGGGCCTTGCATGTTCTGGATCTGGCTAATCACGTCAAGTTGTTGCGTGAGATTGCTGTTCACAGAACGGATATAGTTGATGCTGTTGTTGAGGTTTGTGCTCGCCGAGTTGTACACCTTTGCCAGTGTCTGCTCGGGCAACTTGCGGATGGTCTCGGGGGAGAACAGCCGCTCCTCGATCTTCTCGATGGTGCCCCGGAGCTTGCCCACCCGGTGGTACTCGTGGGTGGCTTGGTTGGCCATGAGCTTGGTTGAGATGAACACCGACTTGGCGAGGTCGTTTTTCAGCGCGCCAAAATCCATCTGCTCGTTGTCGGCAGAATGGGGAGCGTCGTATTGGGCGACAGCTGTTGGTTGAGCCACGTCCTGTTCGATGCGGGCAATGGTCTCGTCCAAGAACTCGTTGAGCTTGGAAAAATCACCCGTAGGAATGCACTTGACCAGCAGGTTACAGATTGAGTAATCGAGCACGGGCAGGTCAGCCTGCTGCGCTGCGGCGATGAGCTTGTCGCGACTCATGGACATGTATTTTTCCACGAGCTGCTTTACGTAGACGCGAGTTATTGGATTTTTCACTACTTTCAGTCTTGCCATTCGAGATCTTCTTTCGCCTCCTCATCCATTCCCATTTGAAGGAGTTGTTCTTCGAGATCGGGGCATATGTGTAGGATGGCTGTTGCTTCGCCCACTCTCACAAATATCCGGTTCGCTCCCACGCCAAGCCACATGGCAGACCTCCAGCACTTCTTTGGTTAGAGTCGGTTTCCTCTTAACCAGTCTAGCAGATGGGGTCGCACCGAGTGAGTTGACGCTGCTCGCGTTCATGTCAGCGCTTTGGTACTTGCAGACAGGACAGATGCCGGAGCCATTATCCTCAAACTCAACCTTGCAGTTCGGGCACGAGTTCGGCCCAGCTTCGGCGACCTTGACGGAGGTTGCAAGGGTTTGAACGACAGCACGCGCATTGACTTCCACGTCGGCAGCGTAGCGGTTCATGAGAGACACGACGTCTTGCATGATTTTCTTGAAGTCATCTTTGAATCGGTTGAGCTTCACGGGATCAACGGCGGACTCGCCACGCATAAACTTGTAGATGATGCTGGTGTCGGGATGCTCTTTTGAGAATGCGGCGGTGCGAACTTTCTTTTTGAGTTCTTCCTTGTCCACCACCACCGGAACGCCGTAGCGAGCCGCGACTGAGTAAATCTTATCAATCGTGGAGTCGAGCATGGTGAAAAGGCCAGCGGTGTCCATCATTCATCTCTTTCTACGCCGGTCGCGTCAAACCACTTGCTCTTGGTGCCGCTGTCTTCGTACCAATATGGTTTGTGGTCTTCGGTACAGAAAAACATCTTACCGTCTGAGAGGTTTGTGGATGGGCGCTGAGCCCAGGTTCCTGCGTTCACGTGCGTGTGGTAATAGCTGGAGTATGTGCCAGCATGGTTGTGGTTTGCAAGTGCGAAATCCTCTGGGTTCACCGTGCCGCTCGGCGGAACAACCACCAAATCTGGAAACCCATTAGCGAGGTTGATTCCTTCGCTCATGCGGCGATCATCGATATCAAACGTCTCATCCGGTGCGAGCTTGATCAGCACGGCGTCAAAGACAAAGGACATTATTGTGGTACCAGCATTCTTGAGTTTCATGGAGAACTCCTCACTTAAATTTTGCGGCCAATGCAGGGCTGAGTCGCACCCAATACCTGCCATACGAGTACCCTTGTGTGTCCGCGAGAAACACAGCTGATATTCTCTTTGTTCCTCGGTTCATCACCCGTACAACGTAATATTGCTCCGTGCCAGCGGGCGCATCGTTCGCTAATGGTGTGTCCCCATTTGCCACGGTTTGGCGAGGGAGCTTCAGAATTTGATCCATGAATGGTTTCACGATTTCGTCGCGCACCACCGAGATGTAATTGAAATTATCCGGCTTGGATTCAGCATTCTGGAAGATGGCATCCATCTCGTTTGTTTCGCAGATCTTCAAGATGTCTTTTGCAGTTTTCATACGCTCTCCTTCTCGACCGACACGGCTCGTTTGAAGTTCACCTTGCGGCGGTTGCTCGTGCCTCCCGACAGACTTAGCACGACGGCAGCGAACACGGTAGAATCACTGCCCGCTGTAACGCTCAGGGAGCGCGTAGGGTTGGCGATGTTCCACACGGCGAGCACTTGGGCCACGGTCTTTACGCCGTCGAACGTGAGCGCCACGTTGCCTTCCAGGCCGGGAATATCTGCGGTGATGGTCACGGCAGCCCTCTGCGCGGAGGCGCGAGCACCTCGGTCGACCACAAGCGTGAAGTCTTGGCGCTGGCCCACGATCAGCTGTGGGGTGTCGAGGGTTGAGAGAAGCACGTTCAGGCGTCCTGCGTGTGCGTCGGTCACAGTGATCTCGGAGCGCGACAGGCGCTTCTCCAGCACGGTGCCGTCTGCTTTCTTGAACCGTGCCCGAATCTCTGTGGCCCCGGTCAAGTCGTAAGGACTCTGGTCGCTGTTCGCCACGCGCAGAGGCAGCGAGCGATCTTCGCCTTGAATGATGGTCAGAAACTCGATGGCACAGGTCATATTCTCTCCTTAAAACTTCGATAGAAAAGCCATGGCAGCATCCTGCGCCCAGTCTTTGGGGAACAGCAATAATGTCGCTGCTGCACGACGTTGAGCCTTGTCCACCTTGTCGATGGCACCAGCCATGACGTTCACCAGCTGCATGGCCTTGGCTTTATTTCCTGCCGCTTTGTCTAGGATATCTTGAATGCGAGCGTAGTCTTTGTCGCCGGGTTTGATGCCTTTAATATCGGCAAGCCCCACTGCGTGGCCATCATACTCTGCAAGATTGATTAGGTCGCGTGCTGTAATCATACTCACTCCTTAGATTTACATTCGGATTTGTATCGTTCAATTGTGGATGCTAAGGTTTCGTTGGCAGCTTTGGGATTATTTAAAGCATCCTCAAAGGTCTTCCAATCTCTATCCGTGAGTTCTAGCACCTGATTGTTTTCTATATTTTCCGTCATTCCTCATCCTCCATGACGCCAATGGCGTCCTCATTGCCGTCGAGAATGCCTTGCAACTCGCCAGCAGGTTCCTCCTCAAGCAGACCGAAAATCTCATCTTGGTTGCTATCAATTGTGCCAACGATGTCGCCCATAAATACTCCAAGAGATGAGCCACCACCGCCAACATCGGCTGGCGTTGCTCGCGAGGAGATCGGCGCATCAATAAATGTCAGCCGAGGGTCGTTATCGCGCAGCGGGTTGAGCGGGATGGCCTGTATGTGATTATCCACTGTTTGGCAACTTGCCTCAAGAGCATCCAATTTATCGTTTGCCTCATCGACCTTCGGCTCAATGCCCATGAGGCTGTCGAGCTTGATATTTGCGGCGTCGATCTTCGCGCCGAGCGGTGCTACCTGCGTTTCAATTGTGGAAACCGTGGAAGCCATGGCCGGAATCTGAGCGGTCTGCGATTGAATTGTGGTCACAGATGCCTGCGTCAAACCTGCGACGGTTGAGAGAGCTGCGATATCCAAAGACACCGTGCCGTGCGCGGGGATGCCAAGGAGAGTCATCACCTGTTGCACGTTGATGCTGTTGATCATGTCCTCCAGAGTTGGCAGGGCAGCGGGGCCGAGCTTGGCGCGAATGTCGGCCAGTGCCTGGGCCACGGTGCCTCCTGCCGGGGTGCCAATCCTCTGCGTGTCTGAGTAGACGGCAGCCACGTCCGCGTCGAGGTTTTGAATCCGAGCGATGAGCGCTGCAATGTCGCCCACCAGTGTGCCCGAAGTGGGTATGCCAATGCGCTGCGTGTCCGTGCGCACAAGGCCCAGGTCGCCTGCCAACGTGCCCGTCGTGGGGTTACCAATCTTCTGCACCCAAGACTGAATGCCAGCGATGTCGGCAGCCAGCGTCACCACGGGAGTGCCAAGGAGGAGCTGGATGAAGTTTGCCTCGTCGAGGATCGCCTGGGAGCGGGCCGCGAGGTCGGCGTAGTAGGTTGTGAGGTCGAGCGCCGAAGCCCTGCTCGATGTTGTTGCATCGATGCGGTCGAGGTTGGCAGCCCGAGTTTGAGTGAGGCGTTGGAGGAGCAGGTCGAGTTTCGACTCGTACTCCTGAACCTCAGTGATGCGCGTCTGCTGAAACGGCACGGTGTTCTTTGCGTAGCTGAAAATCACAAACAGGGTGCGCTCTGCGTCGTCCCACTCCACGGGGTACTGGCAGTAGAAACTGCCTGCCGAGGTGCGCACCATGGCCGTGGCCGCGACGATCACTGCGCCGGTGACATCCTCAATGCGGAAGGTCACGCCAGCGTCCGGGTCTTCGGGGAGGCCCTGCGCGTCAAAGAGGTTCACGAAGAACTTGTAAGTTTTGCTTACGGGTTGAGGCGGCAGGACAAGGGTAGGTGGCACGATCCCGACAAACGATGTGTTGTTCGGGATAGCGCCGATCCCAGCGAGAACAGCTTGGATACCTTGAAACAATGCTGTGTAGCGGTTCGAGGCGTCGGCTTCGCTTTCTCTAGATGACACTGCCACGTCGAGATTGTCAAGGTTGCTGGCGCGCTGCGCGGTGAGGCGTGTGACCAGCGTAGAGGTGTTGCCTTGTACTGCAGCGATGTCGGCGCTGACGGTGCCGTTGGCGGGCGTGCCCACCTTGGCATCGAGTGCGGTGATCTGCCCTTGGGTAACGGTTTCGTTCGCGTCGTTGGCCTGGATGGCGTCCAGGATGGCTTGGTCATCCATAGCCAGCGAACCGAAGGGCGGCGTGCCAATGAGGTCGGTGTCCGATTTGATGCTTGCCAGGGCTGCGTCCTGTGCGCTCAGGTGTGCGTTCAAGGCAGCAATGTCGCCTGCCAGCGTCCCGGTCGAGGGGATGCCAAGGCGAGATAGGAGATTCAAAATTGAGAGGTCATTTGCAAATGACACCGCGTTGTCTGCAGCGAGCGTCCCGTTGGTAGGCACACCGATTCGTGCTGTTTCTGAGTGAATTGCTGCAAGCGCGGTGTCTAAAGCATCCAGATGGGAGTCGACGTTCGAGATGTCATTTCGGATGGTATTGGACTGCGAGATTGCGGCAGAGGCCGATTGCCGAGAAGACACGGCCACGTCAAGGTTATCTAGGTTCAAAGCTCGCTGTGCCGTGAGCTTCACGAGGTCGAGCGATTGGGTATGTGCGTCGGTGGCGATGGTCTCTGTGACCTGTCCGGTCAGGAGCGACACGCCCCCGCGTTCAAAAAGAAACTCAATCCATAAAGGTCGCTCTGGATCTGTTGATGCAATGGTGTAACGATAGAGATACACACCGACTTGTTCGCGTGTCATCGCAGTATTCGGTACGATCACATTGTTGTCAATGTCCTCGATGTGAACGAACGCCTGAGAAGAATCTGGGTCAACAGGGAGGCCCGCATCATCGAAAACATAGAGAACAAAGCGATAGGTCTTGGTGCCAGAAAGAGGCAACTCCAGCTTCGGGGGAACGCAAATCTGATAGGATGAACGTGCGCCTTCTGCGGATATGTCGAACACATCTTCGGTGCGCAGGTCGTACTCATACGCGGGCCAGATGAACCCGGCGTCGTCAAACACCTCATAAACAGCGAACACACGCTTCAGAGGCACGGTTGCCACAACGGAGGCATCACGGTAGAGCCCCTCGCCGATGTGAGTCAGAGGCACAGGGGAGCCGACAGGATTGTTCGCGTCATCGAAAAGAAACGCCCGGACGAACTTGTCCGTGGCCCCATCGTCTAGCACGACGTTCAATGGAATCTTATCGCCTGCGCGAACCTGGATGCTCATCGACGTACCTCATACGTGATTAAAAAATCTCCACAATCGTACAACATTGAAGGAGTGATTGTCTTGCACCGTTTGAGGAGTTTCTCAAATGCCGCAAACTCCACATCGTATTCCTTACACGCGGATTTGAGCGCATGGCGAATCAGCTCGATGCAAGAAAGTTTGGAGTCGTCGAGCACATTGAAAACGGTGTCATAGGGTTTGCCAATCTGCGCCGCCGCATCGAACAGGGCGGCATCCCACTCCTCTGGGGTAAATCCTTTGGGAGTGAGGAGTGCAGCGGCATCGCAATCGAAGACTTCCAAGAACGTGGAGTATTTCACTCCGGTGCCGATGGCCTCGATGATTCTGAAGTCGTCGTTGTTGTTCACTTCATCTTCTGTGTTCATGGCGCAGTGCGACCAGAAACCGAACTTCCCCCGCAAGAGAAGATCGGAAAGCCCAATGAGATATGTGCTCAAATGAGTGCGGCGGCGAGTGAGAATGATGTAATGATTACGAACGAGAAGGTATCGCAACCTCGATTGTGAAACGATGTCCAGATTATAGTATTTCCCGTTCAGGGCCTTCGCTATAAAGTTCCAGTTGATCTTTCCGACAACGGAAATGAACCAATTCCACAATCGCAACATAAATCTATCCTCCTTGTGGTTTTTGTGGACACTCAGGATCCTCACATTTATCTGGCGGGCACTCACCAATGGTTTTCTGGCACTTTGGACAGCGCAGGTCGGCAACGGAAATGCCGCGAGGGATGGCGGACGCCCGATGTGGCTGTGGCTTACTTACGAGGCTTTCTTCTTGTTCTAGCATGTCTTTTTCCTAAATGTGCTCGGGGTGAAATTCCACCACCATTCGTGATCTGCACCACGGGTGGTCGCGATGATTTTGATGCGCACGTTGTGACCAATCTGCGTCATATCGTTTGTGGCGATGCGCTGTGCTCCGGAGCCCAGAATCGAAACCCGGTTACCAAAACGCCCGAGGCGAGCCTCTGCGCCGAAGAGATTGAACTTGCCATCGCCAAGAGGTGCTGGAGTGATGTTCTCAAATACTTTTGTCACTGGGTTGAATGTGGCGTTCCAATAACCTGCAACGAAAACCCCAAACTCGTTAGGGGTGCATTCAACCAATTTCATCTCTGCCTCGTTGACAGTGATGTTTCCATTGCCCGCAGCAGGAAGGATGAGGTAGCCACCGTAGATGATAAAGTTAGTATTCGTGCCCGCAGACCACGGCGTAACTCGTGGAACAATCTCAAGAGACAAGCAATCGTTCAATGCATCTTTCCACTGGATATAACCCTCGTTGATGAAGGTTTGATTCGTGATTGCATTGAAGTCTGCGTACACAACTTCGGAAATCGGCGCACCAACAAGATGGTGTCCTATGAGATCGGTGATGTTTGAGGTGCCTCCGGTCGACGTCGGATCAGCCGGATTGTCCCCAGCCCCCGTGAAATATGTGTAGGTGCCACGGGGGCGCGGCGTGCTTTGCACGACCGTGCGATCATCTGTGCCAGTGACCTTGGCGACGGTGATGGGGATGCCGTCCTTGTCTTTTGCTACGTCCGATGTGGTCTTCACTGGCTGATCATTGAGCGTGTAATACCAGTCCTTAATCACCTGCTCTTGCTCTGGGGTGAGCACTATTGTCCCAGACTTTATTGCTGCCAGAGCCATGGATTTCGAGTTTAATGGCGACAAAGATGTGATGAGAGACAGGTACTCATCCATCGTCACAATCACCCACCCCTGCTCGGCATAGTCTCCCGCTTGAGAATCTTCGATGTATTCCATCGACCATGGGGTTTCTGGAAGCACACCCAGCGGGTGTGACTCCAAATCCAACAGAGAGTATGGCTTGTAGGCAACCAGCATCTTACACGACCTCCGCAGTGATTCGGGAGTTTGCTTGCACAGTGATAAGGGTTCCGTTTTTTTCAGAGCGGAATTGTGGAATGAATGTCCCTCCGGTACCACCAGTGGTCAGTATGATTCTCGCGTTCATAATTTGATCCTGGTTTGTAACGGCAGAGCTGGCGAACGTCGAGTTCGTTGTAGCAGAGACGAATGGTAGACGGCCAACTGTCGTGGTGTTTGTTGATGTTTCATTGTACCCAGCTATGGATGATATGACCGCCGTACCTGCACCATATGCCATGGAAATGCCAGTGTTTGTGTTCGCACTTCTGAAAACTAGGGTGACGTTAATCTCATAGGTAGTGTTTGCTACGAGAGTAATGCTCAACTCATTTAAGGCCACGTTCGTTACGTTCGAGTTGTTCGTGACAGCAGCAGATGTGCTTGCTGTGATCTGCCCGCCAGGGACTGCCTGGATTGAGACGGCGGTAACCCGGCCTTGTGCATCCGTTGTAATAATTGGATAGCTCGTGGCATCGCCGTAAGTGTTCGGTGTTCCAACATTCGGCATGGAGATGCTTCGGTTCGCGGTGAGATCCCCGCCTCCAGTCAACCCTGCTCCCGCTGAAATACTTACAGCCGAGTGGTCAACATGTTCGTTCGCGACAAAGTTTTGCAGGGCGTCGTGGTTCACACCAGCAGGAAGAACAACACCTGTGAGCACACCCGTGGCAGGAGTGTAGGTGAAATCGATGGAGCTGGAGTCCGTTGCCGAGTGGGAAGCCCTAGCGCGAGCATCGGTGTAGTAAAGATTCGTTCCTTCGGACAGGTTTGCCGTAGTGAAAGGCGAGAGCGAAACAGATGCAACAAGAGTATTTAATGCGTCGTTGTACGCCCAGGAGAGTCCCGTGCCATTCTGCAATATGGACGCCACCGCGTCCTGCGCCTGCTCATCCGTGTACTGCGTGATGGTGCTCGCAATGGTGAGCGTATTGGAAGGATCGTTGTAGCTCACCGAAATCCCGGCCCCCTGAACAATCAGGGCTGCCACGCGATCATCCACCGCCTCAGAAAAATCTGTAACTTGAGAGGCAGGAATGGCGATGGCAACAGAAGAAGCTGCTGTCACGCGACCATAAGTGTCAACTGAAAACGTGGATACCTGCGATGCTGATCCATACGATGATGCGGTGACTCCGGTGGTCGTGAGTGCCAAGGATCTATTTGTGGTGAGATCCCCACCGCCCGTAAGCCCAGCCCCAGCGGAAATTGAAACTGCAGAGTGATCGATGTGTCGATTGGCTGAGTAGTTCAGGAGAGCGTCATGGTTGACTCCTGCGGGGAGTACCACGCCCGAGAAAACACCCGTCCCTGAATTGTAGGACAGGTCAATAGAAGTCGTATCCGAAATAGACAATGCAGCACGGGCCGCTGCCGTGAAATCTGTAACCTGCGCTGCCGGAATGGCGATTGCAGTGTTCGTCACCGCCGAAACTCTGCCCTGCGCATCTGTGGTGAGCACGGGAATTTGAGTCGCAGATCCATAGGTGTTTGGCGTGCCAATGTTGGGCATCGAGAATGTGATGTTCGCCGAAAGATCTCCACCACCAGAAAGGCCAGCCCCTGCTGAAACTGTCCTAGTCGTCGGCACCTTCTCCGAGTCGAGTTCGTTTAGTGCCGCTTGGACTGTGATGGCAGAAATGTTCCCTGAAGGGGTGTTGGTGATCTGTGCGGCTGAGTAATCGCCGCTCTGTGCCACCACAGCGCCACTGCGCCCGAAGACGGAGGTCACCGCCGAAGGGCTGATTTCAATGTAGGCTGAGCCGCTCCAACGGTAGGTTTTATTTGAGTCGAGCGCCACGTAGATCTTGGCGTTCTCTCCTGTGCCAGGAAAGGCCGCGAGGTTTGCAAACTCCAAAACGTCATCGACGTAAGAAGGCAGATAGAGTGCGGGCACCTTGCTGTCTACGCCAAGGGGGCAAATTCCACTCGCAGCACCAATCAGTGCAACATTAACTTTTTCAGAATCCAGCTCGTTCAGTGCGGCCTGAACAGTGGTTGCGGAGATCCCACCAGCCGGGGTGTTGGTGATGTTCGCTCCCGGCACTCCATTGATTGCGGTGTTGGTTACGCTGGTCACACGCCCTTGAGCATCGGTGCTGAAGGCAGCAACCTGCGCGGCTGAGCCGTAAGATCCAGCAGTACCCACGTTTGGCATAGCAATGGAGCGCGTGGCCGTAAGGTTGCCACCGCCTGTTAAACCCGCGCCAGCGGTGATGGACACCGCGCTATGGTCGATGTGTTTGTTTACTACGAAGTTCAAAAGGGCATCGTGATCCACGCCTGCAGGGTTAACAGCGAAATACTGGAGGTTTGCCACATCATCATATGTTGGAGTTATGCTTGCGGACGACGCGAACGTCGCGCCCATAATGTCTTGCACCTGCTCTCCTGTTATACCAGGAGAATAAACGATGATGTTTCCATTTTCGTCTTTAGAGCACACGTTTCCAAAGGAATGGTTTGACGAGGAATAGAGGCGCACTTTCCCGGTCGTTGGGTTTGGTACATCTGCGTCATCTATGATTGTGTAAGTTACATAACTCATCGTATTATTACAACCTCGCCTTCAATGTCCAACTCGCCGCCGAGCCGGATGTCTATTTCTTGGTACCCCACCATCTGTTGCTCATACGGCACCAATACAACGGCTCCTGGTGCAATAACTCTAAACGAAAAGTTCCTGGCCACACTCACTCGTTCTTCTTGAAAGAGGTACAGATGGTAGGTTGCTTCGGATTTAGAGAGATCTCTTGTACCATTGTTGACTACAATGACACCCGAATCAATCAGCTGAAACACCTCTCCGTTTTGCAGCAGCTTTGCCCACAACGTGGGTTCAAACAAAACACTGCTTCCAGGAGCGATGCTTGTGTTGATGAGAAAGATTTCGTTTGGAGATGTGTTGCGCAGTATTTTTGTGATCATGGCAACCTCGATATCCAAACCACAAGCGCAAGATCAGATAGAGATGTGCCACTTGGTTTGACGTACTTGACGTACATAATGTCTCCAGCCGCCCAATCTAAATCGACAGGGAACACAAAGAATCCATATCCAGCGGTACGTTGTGGTGCTGTTGCAGTGTAAGTGTAAACCCTGTTTCCAACAGCGGTTCCATTCTTATAAAACTCAAACGTAAATGCGCCGAGGTTGGTGTTGACGTTGTTCCACGTAATCTCTTTGAGGCGCGTGTTCACCGGGAACAAGATGCGGGGATTGGCGAGCAGCTCGGTGTAGTTGATGAAGCTGCCGCTCGACACGGTTCCGTTGGCGGTTAGTGGCAATCCTGCGCGAGGAAAACCTTCTGCATTCTGTTTGGCCTCTTCGATGGCCGATTGCACGTTTGAGGCAGCAAATCCGTTGGTGGCGTTGTTGAAGAAGATATTAAAGGCAACATTGCCTTCCTTCCAATCCGTTGATGCCGATCCGAATTTCTGCCAGTAGCGTGCTCCGCCATCCAAGAGAGCGAACGAACCGATGGGCGCATCAACACCAGAAGTTGTCGGATCTGCATCCACTTCTATTAAAAGAACTTCATTGATGGTAATACGCCCACTCATAAATCACTCCACGATGAATTCAAGTGGCTCCAAAATCTCTGGCACCAAGGAAACCTCGCCGAAGTCTTCGATGGAGATCTCTTTAATTTCAACCTGCACGGCGAGAAGGTCAGAGATCTTTGTGTTGACCTCTGCAATCTTGTCCACAGGAATCTGTGCGACGTGGTTATTTCCTACGAGATTGGTGAGCACCTTCCCGTTCTCGTCCTTGTCTGCGTAAGCCTGCACAATGGCTGTGCGGGCGGCCTCATAAACCTCGGTTTCGCGGCGAACGAGGCGCGAGATGGTGGCCAGCCGGTGCGCTGCCCGAGCGGGCATTCCGGGGGTGACCATGAGCTTTTGCAGAGCGGCGGTGAGGGTGGGGCTGACCAGTTTCCGGAGTTCCAATTGCATACGAGATCCTTTCGAGTGGCGGTTAAAGCTTGATGGTTATCTTACTGACTCTCATGGGACTGTCTATGATGGATTGAACTTTTGCACGAGTTGCAGGGCTGGGAATATCCGCCACCGCAGTGTACGTGAGAAAAGTGTGGTCGGGTTGTTCAACCCGGATGAGCAGAGGAACGCCTGGGATAAGCATTAGTTACTCCTTAAATAAGCACTTGAACGAAATAAGTCACCGTCCAATCGATGGTGGTAGCTGCGGCACCCTTCACATTTACGACAGCATTGGTTCCCGAGACAACCAGCGTGCCGTCCCAAGCCTTCACATCTTCCGAGGTGAAGTCAGATTGCAGGGTGTTGATTGTGCAGGTGCCGCCCACGTTCTTGAAGCGGGCCGTGCGGATGTACGCCGCGCTGTTTCCAGTGGTGTTGTCACGCCCGATAATGTTGGCCGTGATGAGCACTTCACTGTCCGTAGGCAAAGCGATGGTCGCCGCCGCAGTGACCGTGGCATTGGTGGTCTGAACGCCGCCCTGGAAGGTTTCGTAGTTCGCCTTGGGGAACGCAGCGTCAGCGTAGCGAATGGGCGCATTGAACAGGGAGCTGCCCACGACGTGCAACTGACGGGCCGGAGTTGCGGTTCCGAGGCCCAGGCGTGCGTTCGTGGCATCCCAGAAGAAGTTCGCGTTGTCTTGGCCAGGAAGGCCGGTAGCGTTGGCGAAGAACACCGAGCCCGTGGTGAGCGCGGAGTGCTCGACGATGGCCCCACCAACAGAAACCATGATGCGGTTGTTGTTGAGAGCGGTTGAGGAGTTTGTGCCGCCATTGCCAACGGGCAGAACGCCGCTGACTTCAGATCCCAAGAGCACGGCGCTGGACGAAAGCACACCAGCCGCGCTGGAGTGAACGACGCCCAATCCCAATGCGCTCAGGGTGAGGTTTGGAACGGTCAAAACACCTGTAACGTAGGTGAAACCAGCAGCAGACACGAGGTTGTTTGCATCTTGCCAGTAGGCAATCTGCCCTGCAACTCCGGGAGTGGCGTTGGGCCTCATAACAAATGTGCCAGCGGTATCGGCATAGTTTTGCACGCGGTTCGCGGTCAACCCATTCTGATTGAGCGAGAGAACGAACGCGTTAGCAGGAACTAGCGAGTCCCATCCTTGGCGATTTGCGGACACTTTCCAGTATCCAGCAATGAGAGAGTCTTCCTCAATTTCCAGACCTGCTCCACCGCCAGAGGCAGCGGCCCCGCCCTTGTTGATGCGGATGAGTTTGTCGGTGACTTCAAGATTCGTTGTGTTGACGAAGGTGAGTGTGCCGTTAACCGTGATGCCATCTTCAAAGGTCTTCAGGCCATAGATGGACTGAGCGCCTTGGGTGAGAACGAAATCTGCGGAGGTAATGGCATCACCAGGATTGGGAATGCGGTATTCGATGGCAGCAGAGCGCGTGGGTTGAGCTTCGATGGCGACATCGATGAGCTGGGAGTTTTGAGTGACGGTATCGTTGACGTGA
>JFJP01037754.1_pt1 | contig 23611 bp, 20 predicted proteins | sample 431651 | NCBI WGS metagenome assembly JFJP01 (sample SAMN02602958, study PRJNA72255) | Microbial mat metagenome, whole genome shotgun sequencing project. | biome: fresh water; feature: sink hole; material: water; isolation source: purple microbial (photo- and chemosynthetic) mats found in...
GTGCAAGAAGCTACTCACTTCAAAGTGCTTGAAACTCCGCCTATTAGAGGCTTTGCCAAAGATGGTGTTGAAGTTACGATGCGTTGCAGAGTTACAATTCGCACACTTATTAGAGAAATTGTAAGTGGAGCTGGTTCAGAAACAGTTTTGGCACGAATAAACGAAGCTGTTGTTTCGGAAGTAGGTAAATTAACTTCGCACTATCAAATTCTCGAAAATGCGTTTATGCTAGCCGACAGTGTAGAGAATCGTCAAGGGTTGATGGACGGAACAGCTTACAAGTTACTTTCTGTCGATTTATCTGATATTCAAGTAGGTAAAGACCTTCATGCTGAACTTGCTATCGAGCGAGCACATGCAGCCAAAGCACAAGCAGAAGCCAAAAAAGCCGAAGCTTTGACACGTGAACAAGAAGAAATAGCGAACGCACAAGAAGCCAAAGTAAAACTTATTTTAGCTGAAACCGAAGTGCAAAAAGCAATGGCTGCCGCATTTTTAGATGGAAAATTGAGCATTCACGATTACCACCAAATGCAAAATACCGAAGCCGATACAAAAATTAATATTACAGTTTAATTATTATCTTTTTACAATCCCATAAAGAATAATCGAAACGGCATCGCGAACGGTAGTTTCTACATTTCGAGCTAAATTATTGATAAACAAAGGTGTTTCCATTCCTTTTATGGCAGTGATAATGGCAGTTGCTGCCAACTCGCTGTCGTAAATGGAAAATAAATTGGTTGTTACACCTTCGTCTATAATTGTTTTAAATTGTTCTATTTCATTTTGGTAGTACGAATGCCTAAAGTCTTTTATAAAGTCGATTGATTGCAAACGCTCTGATTTTAAGGCTTTGTAGAGGTTTGGATAGTTCATAAAATAGTGAAGCCTGCTTAGCACATAAATTCTTATTTTATCGAGCGGATTGCTTTGATTTTCGAGAGCTTGGCTAATTTTTCCATTCAATTCATTGGCTTCGTATTCAACTACTTTTTTGAAAATTTCGTTTTTACTTTCAAAATAATAATAAAGTGAACTTTTAGCCATTTCCACAGCCGCCGCAATTTGGTTCATGCTTGTTTTTTCGTAGCCATTTTGACTGAAAATCAAGGCTGCTTTCTCAATTATTTGTATTTTAATGTCTATTTTGTTCGACATATTTTCAGTTTAAGTAGTGAACCAAAATTAATTGTATATTTTGTTTGTCAAGTGCTCAAAAATAAAGCAAAACTGGTGCTTAATTCGTCAAATTTGCTAGTTTTGTTACAATTTTATCACAAAATAGACATTTAGCGAAGGAATGTAAGCATATTGTTTGTAAGTTTCGGCTATATCTTGCTCTAATTGTTGATACAAAAGCTCTGGATAAGGCGTTTGCGACGAAAATTCGTTGCTCGAATAAATATGCTTGCTTGCCGAAAGCTCTGCTCGTATTTCGTACCGTGAGTTTGGAATTTGAAATTTGTACCCAACTAACACTCCTGCTTGCAACAAATTGGTTTTCAATCTAATTTCAGTTACTTCATCACCAAATCTTTTTTCGCGCAAAATAGGAAAACTTCCGCCAGCCCAAAAGCTAGTTAAATCTATTTCAGGGTAATACACATCGATAATGTCGAGAGGCGTTTCGGTTGCATTGAGGCTCAAATATTGCAGATAAACGCCAGCATAAAGGTTGTTTTGAAAATGATAATTTTGCTTTAAACTAAAAACAAATCCTTTTTCATAAGCTTTGCGCACGATTTCAATTAAATTTTCGTCGGCTCCAAAAGACTCGATAATGTCTAAAATAATGCCATCGTAAGGGCTTGTAAGTGCGCCAAACTGCAATTGTGTGCTAAAATTATGATATTCCAAATTTCCACCTACTGTATATTGTATTGGAAAATCAGTTCCAATCAAAATCGATTTTTCTTGCGCTTTTGCACTTACGCTTAACGCAACAATACAAATTAAAAGTAATTTTTTCATAACAAAAAAGATGAAACAAAATTAAACGAAAAGCGAATATAAAAACAATAGTGCAATTTACGAAAAAAAACTTTTGTTACAAATAAGAAGCCATTTCTTTTTGCAATTTTTCGGCTTCGAGCTTAGCTTTTTCGGCAAAATCGAGCCCTTCCGAAGCAAAAATTATTCCACGCGACGAGTTTACCAATAAGCCGCAATCGCTGTTCAAACCATATTTTGCTACTTCTTGCAAACTTCCGCCTTGCGCTCCCACACCCGGAACCAGCAAAAAATGATTGGGTATTATTTTGCGTACTTCGCCCAAAAATTCAGCTTTTGTTGCACCTATTACGTACATCATTCGCTCGCTGTCAGCCCATTGCTGCGAGGTTTTCAATACTTCTTCAAACAATTGGTTCTCTGAGTCTTTCAGTTTTTTGAATTGGAAATCGAATGCTCCTGCGTTGGAGGTTAATGCCAATAAAATAACCCACTTATTTTCAAATTCCAAAAACGGACTTACCGAGTCTTTTCCCATATAAGGCGCAACTGTAACCGAATCGAAACTCATTTCGCTAAAAAAAGTTTTGGCGTACATCTTAGAAGTATTTCCTATATCGCCACGTTTGGCATCGGCTATGGTAAAAATTTCGGGGTAATTTTCGTTTAAGTAAGCAATTGTTTTGCTTAAACTTTTCCAGCCTTTTACGCCTCTGTATTCGTAAAAAGCAGTATTGGGCTTGTAAGCAACTGCCAAGTGGTGAGTTGCATCAATTATTTGTTTATTGAACTCAAAAACAGGGTCTTCCATGTTGTGAAGATGTTTTGGGAGTTTTTCAAATTCGCTATCCAAGCCAATGCACAAAAAAGATTTTTTTGCGCGTATCTGTGCTATTAATTCTTCTTTTTTCATAGTTTACTAGTTTTTTAACAAAAATTCAATCCCTTTTTCGGTCATAACAACTGGGTATTTTTTATTGTATTCAAAATAAAAATAGCTCATTTTTGATTCTGAATTCATTTCGGCATGGTTCAAATATGCGCTGTAAAAATCTACATCTTTTGAAATAATTTCTTCAAAAGAATTTTTGTTTTTGGGCAATATTAAATTGAATCTCAGGTCGATAAAAAGGTCTTTTATTTTGTAAGTACTTGTTGTAGTTACGCCAAAAAGCGCTAAAGTAGCTGCTTGTGCTGCTATATTTTTTTCTTGATAACTTTCGTATCGCAATATCGAAATTCTACCAAAGAAAAGCATTTCGTAAGGTTTGTTTTTATAAACTACAAACAGTTTGTATCCATCAAAAAAGCCCCAAATATCAGACATTTCCAATTGATTTTCAATTCCCATTTCATTGTAGTAATTTAGATAATAACTATCCCTTTCGCCCGGGTACAAATTGTAATTCAAATTTGTGTTGGTTACTTTAAAATTTTCGGTTATTGCAGGACTGTTATTATAAAAATCGTTTATTGTACTGTAAATACCTTTTTTCCAGAACTTTATAGAATCAGGAACCAATCTATTTATTGTTCGTTCTTGTGTGTACGAATTTAATGCACTTAAAAGCATCAATCCGGTAACGATAGATTTTAATGTCAAAAATTTCATATCAATCAATTAATTAAACAGATATGGATTTAATCTGTGGATAAATTTGTCAAATCTCAAAGATTTGACAAATTTTAAATCAATTTTCAGCAGATTTGCCCATGCCTTAAAAAAAATATTCACAATTCACAGCTCACAGTTCGCCATTTAACTTTCCCAAAGGTTGTTAGGATATTCGGCATTTGCAACCAATTCGTTGAGTTTTTCTTGGCTGAAGGCTTTGTCTTCTTGATAAGTAACCCCAAACCATTTGGCTGAACTTTGCAACACTTTAGCATTTGCTTGTCCACTAACAATCAGATTATTAACAACTGTTGGTATATAAAATTCCGATTTTATTTCATCGCCATGCAATGTTAAAAATTCTTTGAACATTTCTTCGGCATACGAAAAGAAGGAAGGAGTGAAGCCCCAAAAATTCATCGACACTATTTCATTGCCCGTAAGCGATTGAATTTGTTTGTTTTCGTCGATAAATTGAATTTTGCCGTCTTTCTTTTCTATGGCTGTTCTTTCTACTACGCCTGTTAAATTTCTATCGGCATCGTGCGAGCAAACTCCACGCGAAACGGTTCCAAACTCGGACAAGGTATTAACCAATTGATAGCCAACCATGGCGTAAATATTGGTTTCCGAACAAAGCGAAGCAAAAAAATTGGCTATTGTTTTGAAAGCATCGGCACTGTAAAAATCGTCGGCATTGATAACCGCAAAAGGCTCATTGATAACATCTTTGGCTACCCAAACGGCGTGCGCAGTTCCCCAAGGTTTGCTGCGCTGTGGGTTCAATTCAAAACCTTCGGGCAGTACATTTAATTCTTGAAAAACATATTCTACTTTTATCTTATCCGAAAATTTGTTTCCAAAAGCCTCTTTGAAAGCCAATTCGATGTCTTTTCGTATCACAAAAACGATTTTGCCAAAACCCGCTTTTATAGCATCGTAAATGGAATATTCTAAAATTGTTTCGCCCGAAGGACCTAGTTTGTCCACCTGTTTCAAGCCACCATAGCGGCTTCCCATTCCGGCTGCTAAAATTAATAATGTTGGTTTCATTCTTATTTTTTATAGAGATTTTATTTATTTTTCTGTTCTTATTTGAAAACAAAAATAGGTTAATTCTTTAGATTAAAAAAAAGTTTTTAATTCAATTATAGTTTAAAAGTTGTTTAGTAATTAGGAATCAATGCTTATATTGTTAAATTGTTGATAGTGTAAACAACTAGTAACTTAAAAAATAAAAGGCAATTTAATTAGTTGTTATTCCAATTTAGAAAAGTTACATAATTTTACTTTTTTTAGAATTTCGGATACCAGCAAGTTGCGTTATTAAATTATTTTATTTTTGTGTATTTGTTTTGTTTTACTATCAAAAATAGATAATTTTGCTGGCGTAGTTCAAAACAATTTGCTACTTTTTTTTAGTTGCGCACTAATTTTAAAAATCCTCTTTTATAGGAATATCCGTTGGGTTTTAAATATTATTTGTTTTTCTAAAAAAAAACTAAAAACTTTTATTATTTACTTATTTCTTTTAAAAAAAATATCATGAAAAAAACAGTTCTTACAATTTTTATCTTTTTAAGTGTATTTATTCTTAGTTGTGGAAACGAGAGCGAAATGGATACAACAATTTTGACTCAAAACACTTTCGAATTATCAAATCCGGCATTTGAGTACACGCTTGTTTTTAAAGAAGATAAGAGCTACCAAGTTACCTATCAAGGACCTTTAGAAGCAGGTTTGGGAGTAGCTATTGCAGAAGGAGAAACAAACGGCATTTTTTACGTAGAAGGCGAATATGAATTAAATGGCACCACAATTTTGTTGCACCCAAAAAAGTTTTTCGACAAGCCCAATGGCGAAACAATTGCACCCGAAAAAGCTTGGGGCGAAGCAGAATGTACGATTGTGGACAAGGAATTAAATACCGATTTTCTTGGAAATTCAACAATTTACACAAAATATTTGGCGGTTAAAATATCGAATGCGCCCGCAGATATGCAAAACGTAGATTTGGGTATTTCTGGTTTTCTGAAACAACAATAAATTAGAGTTTATTTAATTCTATTTTACGAAGAAAAAAATAGTATTTTCGTAAAATCAAAAACCAATAGCACCGTTTTAAGACGGTGCTATTTATTTTTTAACCAAAGTAAAAACAGAACTAATACATTGATACAAATGATTTAATGTCATCTGTATTAATTTATTAACCGACACGATGCGATATTGATACGATGACTTAGCGTCATCGTATCAATTACAGGCAACCAACTGCCACTGTGCGGGTTTCTATTAAAATTCAGTTACCGTTTTATCTTTTTTCATTGCAGCAGCGGTAATAAGTGCAATGATAGCTCCAAAAATAGCTGAATAAAGAAGACCGTTTATAATAGTCTTGCTTACGGTAGTTGATTCTTTAATTTTTTCAATAGCTTCTTCCATCGCTTCTTCAGGAACATTGAAGCCTTCCATCATTTCTACCGATTTAGCTATCACTTGTTCTATTGCATCGGGATTGATGACAGTATAAAACAAAGCGTTGTAAGCTGTTGAAATTAAGCTTGATACAATAATAGTAATAAAGCCAGTGAAAAAAGCTTGCCCAAAAGTAATACTACCTCCTTGAGCCGCTCGCACAGTTCTCACCGCCCAAATAGTTCCGCCAATTAAGAAAGCAAAATTAGCAAATCCGAGCCAAGTATTTAACCAAAGCCCCATGATAAACAAAATAACGGCATAAATAACCAACACTAAGCCCAGTATAACTCCCGAAGTTACCGAACTTTTAAGCAAAGAAAGATTTCTTTCCATAATTTTAATTTTAAATTAAGTTTTAATACTTGTTTTTATTGAAATAAATAATAAAATAGGATTCAGTTTAAAGTTTTTTTAAGAAAAAAAATTCGTTCTAATTAACTCTATTACAAGATAAAGACCTTAATTATTGTGAATTTTTGACTAGACAAAGATAGTAATTTTTATTTTTTTTGAAAGTTTTTTTTGGTAGAATAAAAAAAGATTCTACTTTTGTGGCGGGTAAGTCTTACACGACCAGCTCCTCTCGAACTCCCCCAGGGCTTGATCGCAGCAAGGGTAGAGAGTCGTAGCGGTGCGATGTAAGTAGCTTACCCTCTTTTTTTTGCATAAAAGAGAGGTGAAACAAACAAAAAAGCTTCAAATTATTGGTTTCTCAATAATTTGAAGCTTTTTTAGTTTCAAAATGGACTCATTTTCAACACAATAAACCTTAGTCTTTGCTGTAAAATGCTTCCACCTCTTTTCGGTAGGCTTCGCAAAGTTTTCTTCGTTTTACTTTCAAAGTTGGCGAAAGGAAACCGTTTTCGGGAGTCCATTCTTTTTCGGTCAATACGAATTTTTTAATTTTTTCTATCTGTCCAAAGTTTTCATTAAACAAATCAATTTCGCGCTGAAAACGCTCTATGATTTCGGGCATTTCAATCATTTTTTTCTCACTCGAATAGTTTATTTTTTTGTGAGCGCACCAATTGTGCAAGTAAGTATAGTTTGGAAAAATAATAGCCGAAACAAATGCTTTTCCTTCGCCTACCACTAGAATTTGTTCAATAAAGTCGGATTCTTTAAACTTATTTTCGATTACTTGCGGCGCAACGTATTTTCCGCCCGAAGTTTTAAAAAGTTCTTTTTTGCGGTCGGTGATAAATAAAAAATTGTCGGCATCTATTCTGCCTATATCGCCAGTGTGAAACCAGCCATCGGTATCAATTGCTTGAGCAGTAAGCTCTGGCGCTTTGTAATATCCGAGCATTACGTTGGGTCCTTTTACTAAAATTTCGCCATCTTCTGCTATTTTCACACTCACGTTGGTCATAGGAATGCCCACACTACCAAAGCGAAACGGTGGTGGCAAAAAGCGGTTAGCCGTTACAATAGGCGAGGTTTCGGTAAGTCCGTAGCCGTTTTGTACATTAATTTCGGCGGCTCTAAAAACCCTTTCGAGGCGTTCCTGCAAAGCAGCTCCGCCCGAAACAACCCAACGAACTTTTCCGCCCATCGCTTCTCGCCATTTCGAGAAAACAAGTTTTCGAGCCAACTTTAATTTAAACGAATAAATAGGGTCTTTCAATTTTTCGTAATCAAACTGTAGTCCAATATTCAAAGCCCAAAAGAAGATTGTTTTTTTGTGTAAAGGCAAATTTTTGGCAGTTGCAATAATTCTGTCGTAAATTTTTTCGAGCAAGCGGGGCACCGAAATAAAAAAATCGGGATTTACCTCGCGCATATTTTCGGCAATGCTTGTAATGCTCTCAGTATAATAAACTTGCACTTTGTGGTATTGATACAAATAGCTACCCGATTTTTCGAGTACATGGCAAAGTGGCAAAAAACTAACGGCTTTGTCGCCTTTTTTGAAAGTTGTCAGGTTTTTGTCATCACTTACATTGGTAACAATATTATTGTGCGAAAGCATAACGCCCTTTGGAGTTCCGGTAGTGCCCGAAGTGTAGATAATTGCCGAAATATCGGAAGGTAAAACACTATCTTTGGCAGTTTGGAGGGCTAATTTGTCGTTTTGGCTAGCATTTTTTTGTGCATTGTCGGCTATTTCGTGCCAAAAAGCTACATTTTGGATTTTTTCAAACGAATAAATCAAAACATCGAGTTTTTCGGTAACAATAATTTCATTTACCTTTTGAAAAAGCTCTTCGTTGGATACAAAAATGACTTTTGACTCGGAATGTTTTAGAATATAAAAAAACTCATCGCGGCTAATGGTTGGATAAATAGGTACATGAATGGCACCTAATTGCATGATTCCCATGTCGATAAAGTTCCATTCGGGCATATTATTGTGCACTACACTTGCTACTTTGTCGCCTTTTTTGATACCCAAGTGCATCATACCTAAGCTAAGTAAATCAGAAATCTCGGCATAATATTTTCGCGAAAAACTTTCCCATTTTCCATTTCTTTTAGCTGAAAAAATATTAACTTCCGGCTCTTCTTGAGTAAGCCAAACCGGTAAATCTATTAATCGGGTTACTTTCATCGTATCTGTTTTTGATTGGTTAATTGTTCTATTGTTAAATTATTAAATTGTTCGTGTTATTTAATTATAAAAAATTTAAAAAAAAAGCACTTGTCTGTTATACAATCAAATTATTTTCATTTTGAATAAAAACAAAAAAAAAGGTTAATACACGTTTTTTTTAACTTGGGCAAGATATAAATTATTTTGAAATAAATAAACTTAGAGTCATTTTTTTCAAACAACAACAATTTTATAAATCTAACAATCAATAAACTGTACCCATAAAAAAGGAAATTATGGTGTGTTTTCAAATAACTTAAACCAAAATTGGTGAGGATTTCGAAAACAAGCAAAAAAACATAAAAAACATCTTTTTTTGTTTTTTTAAAAAAAGAGAAAGAAAATTTATAGCAAATGGAAAGCTTTTTTTAGAAATAGAAAAAAGTTTTTATTTTTGGGCGAAAATTTTAAAGCATACAGGACTTTTATAAACAAACAAAAAATTGAAAAAATAAAACAAACTATAAAATAATAAAAAAAGTAAAATGATGGAAGACAACGGATTACGAGAAAGTGCCGAAAGAGTAGAAAGAGAAGAGATATTCTCAAAAGCTGTTAGAGCAGGAAAGAGAACCTATTTCTTTGACGTAAAAGCCACTAAAAGAAATGATTATTATTTAACAGTAACAGAAAGTAAAAAACGTTTTCACGACGATGGAAGTTTTCATTACGAAAAACACAAAATTTTTCTTTACAAAGAAGATTTTGAAAAATTTTCAGAAGGTTTATCTGAAATGGTTGATTTTATTAACAAAAACTCAAACCATGAAGCTTATCCTGACGAAATGACGAAAGAAACAGTATTGAATGAGAACTTTACTGATGTTGATTTTGAAGATTTAGAGAACTAAGCCTTGAAAATAGATGGCAAACATTTACAATCAGTAAACAAATAGATGATTATAAGCATAAATAGCTCTTTTTGAAACAACAACAAAAAACAAAACTCAGGCATATTTCTGGTCTGAGTTTTTTATTTTTCACTTTATATACAAAAAAACAAAATTTTCTATTAATTTTGCAAATGAGCATAATGTAAGCAGTTTGCTTAGCAAACTTTCAAAAAAAACAAGCTGCTTTTTAAAAGTTTGCTTTCTATTTTTCATTAAAAACGATTCTAAAAAGTACACAAAATGTTAAGTTTTATAAAACTCATCAGACTTCCTAATTTAATTATAGTAGCTCTTACTCAATATTTTATGAGGTTTTTGATTATAAAGCCAATGCTTGGGCATTTTTCGATGAAAACCAGTGGGATTTACCAAATGTACGAGCTGGAGCTACAAATGAGCGAGTTGGATTTTTTCTTATTGGTAATGGCTACGGTGCTTTTAACTGCAGCGGGTTATGTAATTAACGATTATTTCGACCGCCGAATAGACCAAATAAACAAACCCGATAAAGTTGTAGTAGGAAAAACTATTAATCGCCGCACCGCCATGACGCTTCATTGGGTTTTTAATGTCATAGGTGTTGTGTTAGGTTTTTATGTTTCGTGGAAAATAGGAATTTATAAACTTGGTTTTATTTTTTTAATTATTACCGGAATTTTGTGGTATTACACTACTTCCTACAAAAAGCAGTTTTTGATTGGAAATCTGGTAGTTGCATTGCTCACTGCACTTGTTCCTCTTATGGTTATTCTGTACGAATTGCCGCTACTTAATACGCTATACGGACCAACTATTATATTGCATGATGCCGATTTTAGAGGTATATTTTACTGGGTTTTGGCTTTTTCTGTTTTTGCTTTCATTACCACACTCATTCGCGAAATGGTAAAAGATACCGAAGACTTTGAAGGTGATAGTATGTATGGCGGAAATACTTTACCAATTATTGCCGGAATTTTTATCACAAAAGTAGTGATTATCAGTTTGAGCCTTGTTACTTTAGCTGGCATTGTAGTTTTGTATTTTACTTTTTTAAATGATTGGTTATCTGCTATTTATGGTTCTGTTTGGTTAATTATGCCATTTTTAATTTTTATGTTTTTAATAATTAAAGCTAAAACGCAAAAAGAATATCACTTGGCAAGTACCATAATGAAATTAATTATGCTAAACGGGATTTTTTACTCTGTAGTAGTTTGGTATATTGTAAATAATATTTAATTAAAAATTGATGACAAATTTCGTGGAAAAATATAAGCAAATAATAGAAAATGCTTGGGAAAATAGACAACTACTAAGCGATAATGCAACCATAGAAGCTATAAATGAAGTTATAGAACTAGTTGATAAAGGGCAACTTAGAGTAGCTGAACCTCTCGAAAATTCGTGGCAAGTAAATGAATGGGTAAAAAAGGCTGTCATTTTATACTTTCCTATTCGCAAAATGGAAGTTATGGAAGCAGGTGTACTCGAATTTCATGACAAAATGAAACTTAAAACTGGATATAAAGAGCTAGGAATTAGAGTTGTACCTCATGCTGTGGCGCGTTATGGAGCTTATATTTCAAAAGGCGTTATTTTGATGCCTTCGTATGTAAATATTGGTGCGTATGTGGACGAAGGCACAATGGTAGATACTTGGGCTACAGTGGGTTCGTGTGCGCAAATAGGAAAAAACGTACATTTAAGCGGTGGCGTTGGCATTGGTGGCGTACTAGAACCTGTGCAGGCTGCTCCGGTAATCATTGAAGATGACTGTTTTATCGGTTCGCGCTGTATAGTAGTGGAAGGTGTGCATGTAGCCAAAGAGGCTGTTTTGGGTGCCAATGTAGTGCTTACAAAATCGACCAAAATAATTGATGTAACAGGCTCTGAACCTGTTTATTACAATGGTTATGTACCTGAGCGTTCGGTGGTTATTCCGGGCACAATAACTAAGCAATTTCCGGCAGGCGAATTTGGCGTTCCTGCAGCTTTGATTATTGGAAAGCGCAAACCTTCTACCAATTTAAAAACTTCGCTAAACGATGCACTAAGAGAATATAATGTGGCAGTATAAAAGCCTTCTTTTTTTTTAAACAAAAAAAACCGCAAGATTTTCTTAAACTTGCGGTTTTTCATTTTTCCTATTTTGAATTAAAGAGATAAAAGTTTCTCGGCATTTAGAACTACATTTTGAGGAGTAAGTCCAAATTTTTCATACAATTCTTTGTAAGGAGCCGATGCACCAAAAGTATCTATTCCCATAACAATTCCATTTCCGGCTATATATTTGTACCAAGCTAGAGTAGCTCCTGCTTCTATTGCAATTTTAGGGGTATTTTTATCGCCCAAAACGCTTTGCTTATATTCCTCGCTTTGCGCCTCGAAAATGCTCACACTCGGAACTGAAACAACGCTAACTGCAATTTTTTTGTCGTTCAAAAGTTTTTTAGCATTCATGGCTATTTCTACTTCCGAACCCGAAGCTAACAAGGTAATTTTCGGGTTTTCGTCTTGTTCTAAAATATAAGCACCTTTTTCTGCATTTTTTGCTTTTTCGCAATCCAAAATTGGCAAATTCTGGCGAGTTAAAATCAAAGCAGTTGGCTTATTTTTATTTTGAAGTGCTAATTTCCAAGCTATTGAAGTTTCGTTAGCATCAGCCGGACGAATTACGCACAGGTTTGGCATCAACTGCAAAGAAGCTAATTGCTCAATAGGTTGATGAGTAGGACCATCTTCGCCAAGCCCAATAGAATCGTGGGTTAGCACAAAAACAACCTGCAATCCCATCAATGCTGACATACGAATGCCATTGCGCATATAATCAGAAAAAACAAAGAAGGTGCCACCGTAAGGCAAAACTCCACCATGCAAGGCTAAACCGTTCATAATGGTAGCCATACCAAATTCTCTAATGCCAAAATGCAAATATCTGCCTTTAGGATTTTCGAGCGTAAAAGATTGCTCGCCTTTGGGAAAGGTATTGTTAGAAGGAGTCAAATCAGCCGAACCGCCCAAAAGTTGCGGAATGTGAGCGGCTATTTTGTTGAGCACCTCGCCTGATGCTGAGCGAGTTGCCATTGTCTTTCCGGTTTCAAATTTTGGCAAAGCCTCAAAAGCTTGTGTAGAAATAGTGCCTTCGATAACTTGCGCTAATTCAGCCGCAAGAGCTGAGTTTTCTTTTTTGTATTCGTCGAAAAGTGCGCTCCAAGCGATTTCTCTATCGCTACCTTTGGCTACTTCTTTGAGTGCGTAAGTTGAAACTTCGTCGGAAACAAAAAAATCTTCATTTTCGGGTAAGCCTAAAAATTTCTTAGTTAGTTTTACTTCTTCTGCGCCAAGTGGTGCGCCGTGTACGTGGTGAGTGCCGGCTTTATTTGGGCTTCCAAATCCGATAATAGTTTCGCAAATAACGAGCGATGGTTTGTTGGTTTGCTGTTGTGCTTTCCAAATTGCTTTGGCTATTTGTTTGGGTTTGTGTCCATCGATTTTGATTACTTGCCAGTTGTAAGCTTTGAATCGTTTCGTTACGTTATCGCTTGTAGATAAGCTAGTTGCGCCATCAATGGAAATACTGTTTGAATCGAAAAAAGCAATTAATTTGCCCAATTTGTGATGCCCTGCAAACGAAGCAGCCTCGTGTGAAATGCCTTCTTGCATATCGCCATCGCCCAAAAAGGTATAAGTTAAATGGTCGACAACATTAAATTTTTCGGTATTGTAACGAGCGGCAAGCGACTTTTCAGCCAAAGCCATTCCTACGGCGTTGGCAAAACCCTGACCAAGAGGTCCGGTAGTGGTTTCAACTCCTGGCGTTTCGTGGCGTTCGGGGTGTCCGGCGGTTCGGCTTCCCATTTGTCGAAATTGCTTCAAATCGTCGATGGTCAAATCGTAGCCTGTTAAATGCAATAAACTGTATAACAACATACTACCATGTCCTCCAGATAAAACGAAGCGGTCGCGATTGAACCAATTGGGGTTTTTGGGATTGTGGCGCATAAAATGAGTCCACAAAGTAGCTGCTACATCAGCCATTCCCATGGGCAAGCCCGGATGTCCGGAGTTTGCTTTTTGTACACCATCAATAGATAATCCTCTGATTATATTAGCCGTATCTTTAATAATTTGAACTTTTTTGTCAAATTTTTTTCCTTTTTTCATTCTCTAAAAATTATATATTTAAAAGTAGTTCGATTATTTATTTGGTTTGTATAAGTAATGTTGAATTTGAAAATTAAAGTACAAAATTAAATAATTATTTCAATTATTTATAAAAAAATACAATTTGAAAAAAAATCTATTTTTTAACATTTATTTCATTGATATAATCTAAAAAAAAAATTAACTTTGCGGTGATTTTAGTGAAAATATATCATTTTTTTGCTCATTTTAAGCATCAACCCAAAATTGATTTTTCAAGTAAACCACTAAAATTAAACAAATTACCTTTTTCTGTAATTGAATATAACAGTGATTATGAATATACTAATAATAGAAGATTCTTATTTAGAACGAGAATTTGTTAGCAGATTATTAAAGCAAGAAAATTTATCGCCCCGAGCAGTCGATAATGGTGAAGAAGGTTTGGAAATAGCTGAAAAAGAAGAGTTTGATGTTATTTTGTTGGATATAATCATGCCTGGAATGAATGGCTACGAAGTGTGTAGAAGGCTAAAAAAAATTGAAAAAAACAAATATACGCCGGTAATTTTCATAACTGGAAATAATGATATTGATAGTTTGCAAAAAGCGTTTGAATCGGGAGGTGTCGATTACATTTTAAAACCTGTAAATAAATATAATATTTTAGCCCGAGTAAAAGTTCATATTGAGAATAACAGGCTGATAAAGAGCCTAAAACAAGAAGTAGAATGTAGAAAACAAATAGAAACTGAGCTAAAAGAGGCAAACGACCAATATACATCTCAAAATGAGGAGCTTATGCAAATTATTTCGCAGCTCGACGATGCTAAAAATGAATTGGAAGAAAAAGATAGAAAAATAAGAGAGCTTATCAATTCTCTTTAAAAAAAAATAGTCGAACTAAAATTGATTTAAAAATATATTTTTTTAGCTATAATTTGAGATTAATTTGAGTTAAAAATCAACTAAAAAATAAAAAGTAAAAAATAAAATGAGTGTATTATTTATTTTATAAAAGTGTATCTTATTGTTTTTCAGCAAGAATTTTGCTAAAAGAATTTCAAAAGAATATTTAATACATATTAATCTAAAAAAAAATAAAAAGTATTGTACTATTTAGAAAAAAAGTTGTAATATTGCACCCGATTTTCAGAAAAGAAAGAACATAAAAAATACATATATAAAAAAGATGGAAGCAATTAAAGCAGTTGAACGTGCATTTGCGTTGGAAGATGCAAAACACCCAGACTTTAAAGCGGGTGATACCGTTACAGTAAGTTACAAAATTGTAGAAGGAAGCAAAGAAAGAATTCAAAACTTTAGAGGAGTTGTAATTCAAAGACGTGGTGCTGGCAGAACCGAAACATTTACAGTTCGTAAAATGTCAGGAAATATTGGCGTAGAAAGAATTTTCCCTGTTCATTCTCCATTTATTGAAAGCGTTGTGGTTAATAAAAACGGAAAAGTACGTAGAGCTAGAATTTTCTATTTCCGTGATCTTACTGGTAAAAAAGCAAGAATTAAAGAAAAACGCATGAAAACAGTATAATTTTTCTTTTTCTTTAAAAAAAACTCGATTTTTCGGAATGAAAAATCGAGTTTTTATTTTTTGGAAAATCATAGAATAAAATACTTGTAAGTAGGTTTCAAGGAAATCTTTTTTCTATTTCACGGTAACAACAAACTCCGTTCGTCTATTTTGGTCACGCCCTTTTTTAGTAGAATTAGAAGTTATTGGAAATTTTTCGCCAAGCCCTGTGTATTTAATTCTCTTAGATTCAATGCCTTTTGCTATTAAGTAATCATAAACAGCTTCGGCACGGCTTTGCGAAAGGGTTAAATTTGCTTCCTCAGAGCCAACGTTGTCGGTATGCCCAAATATTTCGATAAACACAGTAGCATTGAGCGTTAAAAACTCGGCAAAATTATTGAGGCTCACTTCACTTTTTTCATCTAATTTTGACGAGTTAAAATCAAAATAAATATCTTTTAGCTTTATTTTTGTGCCAACTTGTATGGGTAAAATTTCAAAATTGATTGTTGTTGGCGGATTCAATAGCATTTTTTTGTTCGATTTAATGTATTTTGAGCCATAAAAATAACCGTGCTTTTTTACGGTAAGAATAAATTCATCGTCATCGCTTTCAATTGCCATTGCAATAGCGTATTCGCCAGTTTTAGCGTCAACAAGCCCTTTGGTGAGCTTGAGCGATTTTAAATTTTGCAATTCTACTTCGGCATTATTTAAGGGTTTGCCTAGCTCGTCAGAAAGTTTTCCATTTACAAACAACACCCTTTGTGGCTTTGCCTGCTCGTAAAGCGGTGCCGAGTAAATATCCCATCCGCCTTTTCCTTCTTCCAACTTGTTCGATGCAAAATAGATTTTTTGACCATTGGTGCTTACCACAAAAGCCAATTCATCGTTGTCTGTATTAATAGGATAGCCTAAGTTTATTGGTTTTCCCCAGTTTCCATTTCCCAAATAATTAGAATAAAAAATATCGAAACCTCCTACTCCTAAATGTCCATTGCTCGAAAAATACAAAGTTTGGCTATCGGTATGCACAAAAGGGGTTTTATCATCGCCCTTTGTGTTGATTGCGCTGCCTAAATTATAGGCTTTTCCCCAATTTCCATTGGCATCTTTTTTTGAACGGTAAATATCAATTCCTCCGTAACCTCCTTCGCGTGCACTGGCAAAAAAAAGTCCATTTCCGTCGGCAGTAACGCTAGGCTGTCCTTCCCACGTTTGATCTGAATTTATATTGGAACCCAAGTCTTTAAGAGGCGTCCATTTGCCATCTACAAAATCGGAGGAGTAAATATCACAATTTTTGTACGAAGTATTTCCGGTTCTAATATACGAACAAATAGTTATAAAAAGACATTTATTGTCGATTGTAATACTTACGCCTCCTTGGTCTCTATTACCTTGATTAAAAGGCATTTCCATAGGCAACCCTGCGGAGTATTTGTCTAAGTTATGGTCGAGCGGATTGAGCCTTTCGGCAAAAGAAAACTCTTCGATACTTACCGGAATATTAGAAAAGCGCGAAACTCTATTGAAACGATGCGTATAAAACAAAAGCTTTGCATCGGGCGAAATATAAGGCAAATATTCATCGTCTTTGGTACAAATACCTTGAACAGGCTTAGGCGCAAAAGGCACAGGGTTGTTAATTAGCTGATAATAAGCTTCGATAGTGGCAAGTTTTGTTTGCGCCAATTCGATAGTATCGCACGAAAAATTGTTGTTGTCAATGTATTGCTTCAAATATTTTTGAGCAATAAAATACTCTTTTGAATTGAAATGAAATTCGCCTAAATAATAACAAACACTATATTTATCGATAGTTGAATCTAAATAAAAAGCAGTATTGAATGAATTTTCGGCACTTAAAAAATAAGTTTCGGCACTTTTGAAATTTTCAATATTGGTTTCAAGCATTTTTTTTGCTCTATTAAAATCAATAATCCCCAATAAATAATAAATTTCTGCATACTCTGGGTGAATTTCCATAGCCTCCTCCAAGTATTTTCTAGCATTAAGAGGTTTAAAATTAATAACTTGCTTAGCTTCTTTTATTTTTTCTTTTGCTTGAAGTAATTGCAACGAATCGCAAGATATATCAAATTGCGCATAGCCATTGCTCAAGTCAATAACTAAAAAGAAAAAAACAGCAATTATCTCAAAAACAACAAGTTTCATTAAAAGTGCGATGAATATGAATTTTTTAAAATTGCTTGCAATATACTAAATATATTTCAATTTGAATTGAAAAATATCAATTTAAACGGCTAAAAAAAGTTTTTGGGTTTATATTTTTAATTTGTTTGGAAAAAATATAGCGTTTATAAAAAATGGAAAAATTTAAGGTTAAATATTTATTAATTAAATAATTACTATAAATAAAAACTAATTTAATTTTCATCGAAAAATAAATTTGTGTGTTTTTTTACATTATTTTTTTATATTATCTTGGAAATTTTAAAGATTTAATTTAACTTTGGAAATATATTTTTGAAGTAAAATTCGGTATGAAAAACACTTCTCAAATAAAAAAACCTTTTATTAATAAAGCCTTTAAATTTTTCATTAATGGATTTGAATGTTAGTTTTATAAAGTCAGTATTAAATCTTTACGACGAACTGTTATCAAACGGTATATCACTAGTATATTTAGGGGAGTTTAACCACCAGATAACAAAGATGTTCACCACTATGGCAGACAATGAAATGGGGCGTAATGATGAGCATAAATCCACCAGAAAAAAAGTATATCACTCAATGGTTGAGACCTTACAAAATATGAATAAACATTCAGATGAGATTGTAAGCAAAAATAACATTGGGAAAGGATTATTTTTAATTGGAAAAAAAGATAGCATTTATTACATAATTACTGCCAATAAAGTAAATAAATCGAAAGTAGATACCCTTAAATTAGCTTTAAACGAAGTTAATAGTTCTTCGCCCGAAGAATTAAAAGAAATGTACAAAAAACAGCTAAAAGAAGGAACTCTTTCCGAAAAACAAGGTGCTGGTTTGGGGCTTATAGATATAGCCCGAAAATCGACTAGGGAGCTTCATTATCAATTTATTCCATTAGACGAAGAGCATTCGTTTTTTATACTAAAAGTTGAAATAGAATCGGAAATTAATTTCCCTCTGATTGCTTAGAAAATTTAACAAAAAATAAAACAAAAAAAAGCTTTATGCCTCTTTTAAATTAGAGCATAAAGCTTTTTTAGTTGAAACTTACTTTTTATAGACCAAAGAGTTTTTGTAAGAGTGAACCAAAATTAGTTGCACATTTCGTTTTGCCAAGCACTTAAAAATAAGCAAGTAACAATTTTCTCAAAAATAAAATAGCACAGGTTCTTATTTATTTTCTCTCATGCGAAGAAGAAGTTCCTTTCCTTGTTCGTCTAACGTTTCAGCAAACTCATTGAGCCAAGCAAAAGCCTCATTTTCAGGGAGAACATGTGTAAGTATTTCTGTCGAAAATTCCATTGCTTCACTAAACTTGGGCGTATTGTTCATATAAAGATAGGTTTCGTCGGTAATTTCATGTTCCTCATAAATTTTTCGGAGCTCGTTTAATTGTTCAAAAGCGGTATGGTATTGCTTTTTTTTCACCAGTTCTTTTAAATAAAATAAACGAATAGCTGGAATGGACGTATTAATGCTGGTTTCTGACTCATCAAACGAATCAATTGCTTTTTGAAAAGCATTGGTATCCATAGCATTATCGCTCGAAAGAGATGTAGCCAAAGCTAAATTGAACCAATCTTCTGAATTGTTTGTAATTTCGGCTATTCTTTTGTAAAAACCCAATGACTTTTTGAATTCTTTCATCTGAAAATAAGCCAAAGCTGCTAATTTATTGGCTTCAAGCTCAAATTCTTTTTCGCCCGAACTCAAATAATCTTTACAAAGCTTTATGGCTTTGTTATATTTGGCGTCATTCAAATAATTCCAAGCTTGTTCTAATAACATACCTTCAATTTATTTAAAACAGATTTGTAAAAAGTTATTGGGCATTCTGCACAATGTTTGGTTTCTCGCCTTTTATTACTTCGGCTTTAATCGAAAGCTGCAGCGAAGGGGTTTCTGAATTTGAATTGATTGTTATGGTTTTACTTACGCTTCCTAAGTTGTCGTAAGGGTCAAATTCTACGGTCAAAGTGCCTTCTTTTCCGGGCTGAATGGGAGTTTTAGTCCACTCGGGAGTGGTACAGCCACACGATGATTCTACTTTAAAAATAATCAAAGGCGCATTTCCTGTGTTTTTGAATACAAATTTGTACTTTACTGGTCCTCCCTTATCGTTAAGTGTGCCAAAATTATACGTTTTTTGAGCAAATTCCATTTTTTGAGCAAATGCACTTCCTACTAAAAGGAATAAAGTGATGAGTAATAAAAATCTTTTTTTCATATCAAACTAAATTTATTTAATTATAAGATATTTGCAATTTATAAACTTCAAAAGAATAAATATTTATACTTAAAAAAACAAGAAAAATATTCTTTTTATAAAATTATTTTGCCAAGAAAAACAAAAATAAGTTTTGTTTTATACTATAAAGAAACAATTTTTATACCGTTTTAGTATGTAAGCTGTTAATTTTTTTTAATAAAAAGTGTTTACGAAAATAATTTACTGTTCTATTAAAAATAAATCCTAGAAAATGAATTTGAAACAATAGTTAGCACCAAATACTATTGATACGATGACTTAAAGTCATCGTATCAATTAGTTAGCCGCATTTATTAATTAATGAATCAAGTACAATACACAAAAACGAGCTATCGTAAAAAGCAATAAAACCATTTTTGATTTGCATCAAAGCAAGTTAAGGCTTTGAAATTGTATATTTTTTGTTCAAATTATCGGCAAGGGTCAAAATGTCATCAACTTTAGCCAGTTCGCTAATCCAAAGTTTAGGAATTGCCTGCCAACCATAAACTAATCCTGCCAAACCACCTGCAATTGCTGCCGTAGTGTCAGTATCTTCGCCTAAATTAACGGCTTTTAAAACTGCTTTTTTGTAAGTGTCGGTGGTAAGCAAACACCACAAAGAAGCTTCTAATGAATCAATTACATAGCCCGACGAATTTATATCTCTTTCTCTAACCTTAGAAATATCTTTCGCCAAAATGCGCTCGAAAGGTTTTATTTCGATAGGTGAAATTTCATTTTTTGCTAAAAATGCAGGAATTTCGGTTTGTAAAAGGTTATATGCTTCCAATTTTTCTTTACCATAGAGTAAATGGCGAGCATATTCGAGGTAATAAAAGCACGCAATTACCGAGCGAATGTGCCGATGTGTGAGCGATGAAACTTTTCGCGTGATTTCAAAACGAGCTTCGATAGGCTTGTTATGAGTGTAAAATAAAAGCGGCAAAATGCGCATCAATGAGCCGTTTCCATTAGAACTTTCACTAATTTCGCCTGCCAATTCTGGCTCTACTCCACGCTTGAGCTTTTCGATGGCTACTTGCGTTGTGTTTCCTACATCAAATACTTCGCCATAAGGTGTCCATCGGTTGAAGTAAAGCCAAGCAATGAAATTTTGAGCTAGTGCATTGTAATCCAAACCATTGAGTAGTGTTTCAGCCAAGCAAAAAGTCAGTGAGCTATCATCTGACCAAGTTCCGGCAGGTTGTCCGTAAGTTCCATAGCCAATCATATCTGTAGCAGGGTGATAGGCTATTGTAGTACGGCTTTTGAACTCAAAAGGAACTCCTAAAGCATCGCCTACGGCAACACCCAATAAAGCATCTTTGGCATAATTTCTATTTTCCATAACAAAAAATGTGTTTCTGAAAAGTAATTTTAACGAATAAAATTTCTAAAAACAAAGAACGTAAATATACTTCTTTTTTTTCTATTTTCAAAGAAAAACTCATTATTTTATAAAAAAGCGCAAGCCAGCATAGGTTTTTCGTCCAAAAATAGGACCCCAAATCAAAGAAGCATCAAAATACTCTGAGCTTGGGTCTTCAACCGAAATGATTGGGTTTTGCTGTGTAAAGTCAAATAAATTTTCAACGCCTAAGTAAAGTTCTAGCTTTTTCCAATTTTTGCTAATTTGTCCGTTGGTTAAGAAAAATGCTGGCGAATATTCTTGCATTTGGTAAATTTCGGGGTTAGATGATGTGTTTGGAATGCGTTTTTTGCCTTGATAATTAACAGTTAAATCAAAATTCCATTCTTTTTTGGTGGAATAAGAAAAATTGACAAATGCACGATGCACCGAACTTAAAGGAGCTGTTTTAATGAGCTCAGAACTGTAACTTGTTTTGGCATCGTTGAAGCGATACGCTACTCTAATATCAAAGTTTTCAAATAGTTCCATATCTATTTGTGTTTGAATACTGTTTGCAAAAGACTGTCCGTCGAGGTTGTAAAAATGAATTTCTTGTGCCGAAATTTCATAGTTTACCACTATTTTGTTTTGAAACTGTGTGCGATAAAGGTCGATGCTAAAAAGCAATTCTTTGCTACCCAAATAAAAAGTTTGAGCAAAGTTAAAGCCCAAGTTATAAGCAACTTCTGGAGAAAGTCCGTAGGGATTTTCTTGATTTTGGGCATGAACAAAAATAGCTCTATTAGATGCGAACATTCCAATATTTTCGGCAAAAATACTTGCAGTACGCCAGCCTTTTCCTGCCGAAAACCGCATAACAGTTTGTTCGTTAGGCGCATAGCGCAAATGCAAACGAGGTGTAAAGAAAACACCATAATTAGAATGCAAATCGGCACGCAAGCCACCTACAAACGTAAATTTTGTATTTTTGGAGTAGGTGTATTCTAAGAAAGTTCCGGGTACTATTTCATTTCGCAGATAATCAGTAGTAGCTACATTTTCGTCAAATTCGTCTGCCTGAAAACTTATTCCTGTTTTTATTTCACTACCTTCGGTTTTTAGTTCTCTTTCGATAATTAAATTGGCATAAAAAGTTTGTTGGTTTGCATCAAAATTTCGATTTCCAAAAAAAGCATCTTGCTTGTGAAAGGTAGCTGATGCTTGAAATCCAAAACTAGTGAATTGCTCAAAATCAAGAACTTTACCTACTTTCAACCATGTTTCGGCTCTTTGTGTATTCATTTCCGATTTCCAAAGGTTTGAAGTGTTGAGTTCCGAAAGTTGTCCACTTTTGAGGTCAGAAAAAGTGCCTTTTATACCCAAATCGATATGCCAGCCATCGTATTGATACATCGAGCGGCTAAGTACAATCTTCTGATTCATAAGTGGGTGGTCGATAAAGTTATCGTTGTTCATATCCCACTCGGTATTCAAAAAACTGCCGTGCACAAGCAATCCGGTACTCCATTTGTCGTTAAATTTGATGCGAGTAGTTAAGTTTGCTTCTACTTTGTTTTCGCTGTTTGCATAAATATTAAGGTAAAATTTTTCTGAATCGTTTGGTTTTTTAATTTCTACATTGATTTGTCCTGTAATACTTTCATAACCATTTATAACACTGCCAGTTCCGGTATTAAGCTGTATGCTCTGAATCCAAGGTCCGGGCGTATAGTTAAATCCTTGCAATACAGCCAAACCACGCACATCGGGAATGTTTTCGCGGGTTGTTTGCACGTAAGCTCCTGAAAGTCCGAGCATTTGTATTTGCTTGGTTCCGGTTACAGCATCGGTAAAACTTACATCGACGGTAGGGTTGGTGTCGAAACTCTCCGAAAGGTTGCAACAAGCGGCTTTTTTCAACTCGTCTTGATTGATAGTCATTAACTTAATGGAGTTTGTGAATGACATTTCGGTTGTCTTTCTTTTGTAAACAATGTCAATGTCTTCCAATTCAATTCCTTTTTTGAGAGTAAGTTCCAGATAATTGTATTGCTTAATTTCGATAGTGTCGTTTGAATAACCTATAAAGCTAATTACAAGGCGATTAGTTTCGTCTAGCTTTGTTAGTTCAAATTCACCATGTTCGTTGCTGATTGTTCCGGACGTTGTTCCAGCCCAGTAAACACTAGCTCCAACAACGGCTTCGAGTGTGCCGTTGCCTGCTAATTCATTTATTTTGCCCGAAATAGTGTTCTCATCTGCCTCGTGCTCGTTGTGAACGTCTGTTTTGGAATGATTGTGTCCGTCGTGTTCGTTATGTTCGTGGCTATCTTCCTCTTTTTCAAAAGCTTCTACTCTATATTTGCAACACGTATGCAATTTATTGTATGCTTTATTGCTGGCTTTCTTTTTTTGAGTATCGTGCCCTACTTCAGCCATTTTTGAATGTAATTTATCTTCGTTGAATTTTGCAGTATCTACATTTACAGTTAATTGCTTGCTTTCAATATTCCAATTGGCACTCGCAACTCCGGTTGTTTTCAAAGCTGCTGCTTCAATTCGGTCTTTGCACATTTGGCAAAGCCCATTAACAAAGATTGTTACATTTTGTTGGCTTTGCGCCAGTACGCTTTG
>JFJP01031714.1_pt1 | contig 23608 bp, 23 predicted proteins | sample 431651 | NCBI WGS metagenome assembly JFJP01 (sample SAMN02602958, study PRJNA72255) | Microbial mat metagenome, whole genome shotgun sequencing project. | biome: fresh water; feature: sink hole; material: water; isolation source: purple microbial (photo- and chemosynthetic) mats found in...
ACGGTAATAAAGCAATTAAGTTGGCTGTGTTGTTTAATGCGGGCTAAATAGGTTTGGGTTAATTCAAGCGCGGAAAATTCTTTATTGCGCAAGGCTTGGGCTAATTGGGTAATGGTTTTTGTGTGCATAATGTAAAAAAATGTTAGGCAATTAAAAATTTAAGAGGTTACTTTAGCGTAAAAACGGGCAACGGTCAGCGTTTCATTTAGTGGCAGAATTGCACCTGCATAAACAGATTCAATGGGGCAAGAATTTTTTATGGGTATGAATTGACATTAAAATCCCAAATGTTGCCATTAAGGTCACCATTGACGTGCCGCCGTAACTAATCAGCGGCAGCGGCACGCCAACCACAGGTAAAATCCCAATCACCATGCCGATATTGACAAACACATACACGAAAAAAGCAAAGGTTAGGCTGCCTGCTAATAAGCGGCTGTAAGGGTCTTTGGCTTCTAAGGTAATTACCAAACAGCGACAGATGACTAAAAAATACAGAATAAGTAACCCTAAGCAACCTGCTAGTCCAAATTCTTCGGCAAACACCGCAAAAATAAAGTCCGTGGAACTTTCGGGTAAATAGTCCAATTTAGCTTGGGTGCTGCCCAGCCAGCCTTTTCCTGACAATCCCCCCGAACCAATGGCAATTTTGGATTGAATGATGTGATAGCCACGCCCCATTGGGTCAGATTCTGGATTAATGAACATTAACACCCGTGAGCGTTGATAATCATGCAAGACATTCCACAGCACGGGTAGTGATGAGGTGAACAGCAAAACCGAATAACCAATAAATCGCCATGACAGTCCTGCAAAAAACAAAACGGCAATCCCTGAGCTGGCAACTAAAATAGACGTACCTAAATCAGGTTGTTTGGCAATCATTAGGGTAGGAACAAAAATCAATGCCAAAGCAATGGCTTGTTGTTTCCAATTCAACGGAAAAGGGTGTTCGGCTAAATACCATGCCAACATCATCGGCGCACTGATTTTCATCATTTCCGATGGTTGAAAGCGAAAAAAGCCAAAGTCTAACCAGCGTTGCGCTCCCAGTGCCACTTTGCCTAAAACCAAGACCGCGACTAATAACACCATTCCAACACTGTAAAGACTGGCAGAATAGCGTTTTAATTGATGCGGATTAACGTGTGCCAACGCGGTCATTAGACAAAATGCCAACACAACCCGCACAGATTGGCGTTGTAATGTCCCAATATCTTGATTACTGGCACTGTATAAAATCACAAAACTGAGCAAACTAATCAATGCCAATAAAATAAACAGCGGAATATCAATATGCAGTTTTTGTAAAAGTCGCCCTAAAACAGTCGGCGATTGAAAATGCTCGTTACGGGTTTCGATTTTCATCTTGAATAGGTTGGGTTAAATATTGATCGATAACCTTTGCGGCTAAAGGGGCGGCGATTGTGCCGCCATGACCGCCATTTTCCACCACCACCGCCACGGCAATTTGTGGGTTATCAGCAGGTGCAAAACTGATAAACAACGCATGATCCCGAAATTTAACGTTAATTTCTTTGTCATATTGTTCATTTTGCTTTACGGTATAAACTTGTGCCGTGCCTGTTTTTCCTGCAATGCGATAGGTTAAACCTTCTTGAATAATATTTTTAGCGGTTCCATGTTCACCATAAACAACGTTTACCATCGCTGAAATAACATCATCAACATTTTTTGTTTTTAAAGGAATAACACTATTTGTTTTAGCAGCCTCTGTTACCGTATGGTCAGTGCGAACCAATTTTGACACTAAATGCGGCGTAACCACTTTGCCATAATTTGCTAAAGTTGCAGTCGCTCGCGCTAATTGCAGCGGAGTGACTTGCATAAAACCTTGCCCAATTCCTGTGATAATGGAATCGCCCGCTGCCCAACCGGCTTTTTTGTTTTTGCGTTTCCATTGTTGTGAGGGCATCAGTCCTGCTTTTTCACCGAGCAAATCCAGTCCTGTTTTTTCACCAAACCCAAATTGTTGTAAAAAATCGTGCATTCTATCAATGCCCAGCTCAAGAGCAAGATTGTAAAAATACACATCACAGGATTCTGTAATCGCTTGATTTAAATCAACCGACCCATGCCCCCATTTTGCCCAATCTCGAAACCTGTGAGCAAACCCTGGTAATTGAAAATAGCCAGGGCAATAGGTTTTTTGATGAAACGACATGATGTTATATTCTAAGCCTGCCAAGCCAACAAAGGGTTTTACCGTTGAACCAGGGGGATACAAACCGCGTAAAGCACGATTAAACATTGGGCGGTCAGGCGAGTCTTGTAAAGTGCGGTAGGCTTTATAGCTGATGCCATTGACAAACGGATTCGGGTCAAAACTTGGATGACTCATAAAAGCCAGTACATCCCCTGTTTTAATTTCAATCGCCACTAACGCGCCATTTACACCTTCTAGGACATCGTAAGCGGTTTTTTGTAAGTCAATATCAATACTTAAATACAAATCTGCCCCTGCGGTGGGTTCGACTTTACTTAATATATTGATGGAACGCCCTTGTGCATTGGTTTCAATTTCTGTGTAACCTGCTTTGCCATGTAGCTGTTCTTCATAGGTTTCTTCAATGCCGACTTTACCCATGTAAAAGGTGCCACTGTATTCTTGCTCGGGTAAATCTTTTAATTCTTTTTCGTTAATACGCCCAACATAACCGACCACATGAGAGGTTAAAATTCCATAAGGGTAGTAGCGCACTAAAATAGCATGAATATCAACGCCTGGGAAAAACGGGCGAGCGGCGGCAAATTTAGCCACTTCTTCTTCGGTTAAACTTAACAACAGCGGGGTGCTATCAAAACGTTTGTGGTGTTTACGTTGTTTATGAAATTCCTCAATCGTATCTTCGGTTAAATCAAGCAAATCTTTCAAGCGTTCTAAGGTGTCATCAAGATTTTCGATTTGCTCAGGAACAATCTCTAAACTATAAGAGGGTAAATTTTGTGCCAATACCCGCCCTTTTCTATCATAGATAATGCCGCGCGTGGGTGGAATGGTGGAGATTTTTATGCGATTGTTTTTCGCTAGCACCGCATAGTGTTCATGTCCAACGACTTGTAAGTAAATCAATCGGGCGCATAAGCCTAGCATGAGTACGCTGACAAAAATAAAAATCACCAGTACCCGATTAAAGAAAATTTTATTTTCTAAAAAACGGTCTCTGACTTTGCGTGAACTGGAAACAGGTCGACCACGGCTCACTTTAGCGTCCTAGGGTGCGGATAAAAAGCAATAGTTTCTGCGCAATACACCACATTAAAGTTCCCGTTAAGATAGGCAGCCAGTATAGCAGTGAAAATTGGGTAATACTTTGCAGGCTTTCGATAAAAAATATCCATAATTGCTCAATAAATAAACAAATAAAAATATAACTGCTTTGCTGTAGGAGGGGATATTGGCGTAATCGTTTATGTCCAATAATGCTAAGGTAGCTGAGGAGGCTGTAAATGAGGGCATATTCCCCCAGTGTTCTGCCTGTTAAAACATCGGTGAGTAAGCCAATTATCCACGCGGTAAACACGCCATTTTGATAGGGCAGTCTTAACGTCCAATAAATAATGACTAAAATAATCCAATCAGGATTAATGATGCTAATAACGGCAGGAAACGGCGCGATGCGCAATCCCATTGCTACGATTAAGCTCAAAATCAAGCGTTGATGATTATTCAGATGCACTGGGTTTTTCTGACAAAGAAGGCAGTGTTACAACAGGGGGAGGTGTTGTTTGGAGAGGTATTTTCGCAGGGTCGTTGAGTAAAATAGGATTTGAATGACTCCAAACCAATAACACTTCACGGATTCTGTCTAAATGCGCCATCGGAGTTGCTGAAATATCGGCAAAAGATTTATTGGGTTGTTTGACAAACTGGTCGACTAACGCAACAGGATAGCCTTGTGGAAACGTGCTGTCTAAGCCTGAAGTGACTAAGGTATCGCCGGGTAAAATATCGGCGTTATTGGGTAAATAGGGTAAATTCAGGCGATTGTATTGTCCGCTGCCCACCGCAATGGTGCGTAATCCATTTCGGCTGACTTCTACTGAAATGGCATGATTGGGGTCGGTAATCAGCATAATTTCGGCACTTAACGGCAAGGCTCTGAAAACTTGCCCAATAATGCCCCGCGCATCAAGCACAGGTTGCTTTGCATAAACCCCAAAATGCGTGCCTTTATCCACCACCACAACGTGGTCGTAAGGGGCTTGTTTGACTGAAATTAATTCTGCCACTAACACTTGTTCGCCAATTTTAAAGGACTTTTCCAATAAGGTACGCAGGCGGATGTTTTCTTTTTCGAGTGTACCTAACTTTAACAACTCTGTTTTATGACGTAGCATTTGTTGGCGCAGCTGCACATTTTCATTTTGCAAAACATGATAAGACACAAAATAATTTAAGGTCTGTTCTGTGACTTGGACAGGTAAACTAACTAATAATTCAATAGGATAGACTACAACAGACAAACTTGCGCGCAGTCCACCTAATCGTGAGCTTTGATGGTCAACAGCCAACAAAATAACCGACAATAATACTGCCACTAATAAGCGCGTGTTAAGCGATGGCCCTGTTGCAAATAAAAGTTTTATGATTGACCTCGAAACGTATTCAAACAAAAATGGCCGAGCAAAAACCCAGCCATCCCATTGCATCACTCACATTGCAAGTGGCTATTTTTAGGGGGTAACAGCTATTGTAAAAAAATCAAGCCTTCATCGCGTGATTAAAAAGAGCTACCCATCACAAATTTTAAATTTTAGGTCATTATTCCAAAGAAAACAGCCCCGCGCCATTATTTTTATCAATCATTTCCAGCACGATACCCCCGCCTCTGGCAACACAGGTTAAAGGGTCATCTGCCACATACACAGGTAAACCTGTTTCTTCGGAAATTAATTTGTCTAAATCGGTCAATAATGCGCCCCCGCCCGTGAGGACAATCCCTTTGTTGGCTACGTCTGCCCCTAAATCAGGCGGCGTTTGTTCTAAGGCTAATTTAACTGCCCCGATAATTCCTGATAACGCTTCTTGTAAAGATTCTAAAATTTCGTTGCTATTGAGGGTAAAGCTGCGTGGAATCCCCTCGGCTAAATTACGACCTTTCACTTCAATTTCCCGCACTTCGCTGCTGGGATAGGCTGCGCCGATTTCGTGTTTAATTCGTTCTGCGGTAGCCTCACCAATTAACGTGCCATAATTTCTGCGCACATAAGCAATAATCGCCTCATCGAAACGGTCTCCACCAATGCGCACTGAGGAAGAATAGACAATCCCGTTTAATGAAATCACCGCCACTTCTGAGGTTCCCCCACCAATATCCAAAACCATTGAGCCTTGGGCTTGGTCAACAGGCATTCCCGCACCAATCGCAGCCGACATCGGTTCTTCGATTAAATACACTTCCCGCGCCCCTGCCATCGCGGCAGACTCACGAATTGCCCTGCGTTCTACTTGGGTTGAACCACAAGGTACACAAATTAAAATTCGTGGACTTGGGCGCAATAACTGGCTTTCATGCACTTTTTCGATAAAGTAACGTAGCATTCGCTCAGTGACGGCAAAATCAGCAATCACCCCATCTTTTAAGGGGCGAATCGCAGTAATATTACCCGGTGTTCGCCCGAGCATTTTTTTTGCCTCAATCCCTACTGCTGCGATTGTTTTAGTTCCCCGCACCCTATCTTCTTTAATGGCAACTACAGAAGGTTCATTTAACACAATCCCTTGCCCAGGAATGTAAATCAGGGTGTTAGCCGTTCCTAAATCAATGGATAAATCATTAGAAAAAAGCCCGCGAAATCGTTTAAACATATTTTTCGGTGTCCTTAACGCGTAAAAATACTGCTACTTTATCAATCAAGTAGGTATTTGAGCAAGATATAAAGTATCATAATTAGGTTAATTAGATATTGTTGATATAAATGGAGTAAAAAATGTCACTTTCAGCCGCTGAAGTAAAAAAAATAGCCCATCTTGCTCGTCTGGGGATTGAAGAAGAAAATGTTGCAGCTTACGCGCATGATTTGTCAGGTTTATTGGATTTAATTACGCAAATGAATGGCTTGGATACAGCAGCCGTATTGCCCATGTCGCATCCTTTAGACCAGCAACAACGCTTGCGGGCGGATGTGGTAACAGAAAGCAATCAACGTGAGCTATTTCAAACTATCGCCCCGCAAGTTGAGGAAGGCTTGTATTTAGTGCCGAAAGTGATTGACTAACCTTAAATCTGCATAACCTGTCCAAATCACGCTTTTATAAAATGAACCAACTGATTTTAGGCGATTGCCTTGACGTGTTAAAAAAGCTCGATTCCGAAAGAGTTATTTTTTACCTTTATCGGCATCAAGCTTTTTAAACTTAGTGTGAACTTTTTTAATTTTTGTTTTAACTTCATTAATCGGTTCTTCTAAAGGCAAATTTTCAGGAGTAACACCACTACTTTTAATCATCATAGTTCTAACTTCCTTACCCACATCTTTAGCTGTTTGAGAAACGCTATTAAGACCTGTTGCATGATGACTTTTAATGCGCTCTGCCGTTTGAGTGACTCTAAATAAATTACCCGCTAATTCAGTTAAGCCCATGAAATCATAAAGTGTTTTACCTGTAGGGAGAGCCTTATGTTCTTGCAATTTTTGTAGCGACATATTGTACATACCGCGAAAACCAGCATCTTTAAATATGCCAAACTGTCTACTTTCAACACCAGCTTCCGTTGCCGCTTTAGACATAATTCTTTCAGCAAGTTTTAAATCCTCTCTCGTTTCTATTCGACCCAAATCATTGTGATTAACAGAGACAACACTATCTGCAATCGCAGCTAATATGATTTGAGCTTTAGCGACTTCAGGTTTGCGCTCATCAGCTTGCATCGCTATTAAAAAACAAGCGAAACGAGTGAGTCTAAACGTCTTTTGCTCTTTGCCTTTTTCGTTGATATAGGTATCAGGAACAAATACATCGGTCACATCAATGTTGAGTTTGGAACAGGCTCCCATTGCTTTATTAATCACTTTTTGAAAAGTTTCCCATGACTCATACCCAAGTTCTAGCATATATTGATGAGCATACCAATAAGTGATGCCATTTTTTTTTGCAGATTCTTCAAAATGCTCAATTTCTAGCTTTAGTTGTTCAGGTTCAATAGGTTGCAACATGAAAGTTACCTTGTGTCATTAGAATATTAATTAATAGGCTTGAAAGTTTAACAAGAAAAAAGCTAAGGAAAAATAGCTTTTTTAGTCGTTAATGAGCTACTTTTTGTTATGCTGTTGAAGAAATTACATTTTTTTTGAAATTTAGTCAGAATTATGATGAATCAATTAATCTTAGGCGATTGCCTTGAGGTATTAAAAAAGCTCGATTCCGAAAGCGTGGATTTGATTTATCTTGACCCGCCGTTTTTTTCCAATCGCAATTATGAGGTGATTTGGGGCGATAAAGGCGAAGTGCGCAGTTTTGAAGACCGTTGGTCGGGCGGTGTGGAACATTATATAAGCTGGTTAAAAGAGCGCGTGGAACAAATGCACCGCGTTTTAAAACCCACGGGTTCAATTTTTTTGCATTGTGATTGGCACGCGAATGCGTATATTCGAGTTTTCGTTTTAGATAAAGTTTTTAGTCCACAAAATTTTAGAAATGAGATTATTTGGAAAAGAGCCGATACAATAAAAGGCAATTTTGGACAAAATAAAAAAACGTTTGATAGTAATGCTGACACGCTATTTTTTTATACTAAAAACGGCGATTATACGTTTGAAGAACTTTACAAACCGTATTCAGAAAAATATTTAGAAAACTTTTATAAACATACTGAACCTGAAACAGGTCGAATTTATCGCTTGATTAGTATGATAGGCCCTGGGGGAGCTGCAAAAGGAAATCCTTTTTATGAAGTGATGGGAATTTCTCGATATTGGCGTTATTCAGAAGCTAAAATGAAAGTTTTAATTGAAAAAGGGTTTGTTATTCAAACTCGAAAAGGTGCTGTACCACAAAGAAAACAATATTTAGATGAAGGAAAAGGCGTTGCTTTGCAATCTATTTGGGATGATATTTCCGCTTTATCCGCTACATCAAAAGAACGCATCGGCTATCCTACTCAAAAACCAGAAAGCTTATTAGAACGAATTATTCAATGTGTTACTCGCGAAGGTGATAGTGTTTTAGACCCTTTTATTGGCGGCGGCACAACGGTTGCGGTGGCGGATAGATTAAATCGCCAATGGATAGGGATTGATTCTTCTGTGGCGGCAATTAAAGTCACGGAAATGCGTTTGCAAAAAAAGCAAACTGATATATTTGCCAAACCCTTTTCCGTACAATTGCATAAATATGATTACGACACGTTGCGTTATAAAGATGCGTTTGAATTTGAAAAGTTTATTGTGCAGCAATTCGGCGGTATTTCTAATGCAAAACAACGCGGTGATTTAGGGCTAGACGGTAAAACCCAAGATGGCATTCCTATTCAAGTCAAACGCTCCGATGCTATCGGGCGCAATGTGATTGATAATTTTCAATCCGCTTGTAAACGTTATTGGGGAATTCAAAGTCGCGACTTTGAACTCCAAAACAAAACTTACGGCATTATTATCGCGTTTAGTTTTGGTAAAGGCGCGATTGAAGAAGTGGCACGATTAAAAAATCAGGACGGCGTAATCATTGAATTGAAAAAAGTTGACGAAATTATTCCAATTGAGAAAAAACCAGTATTGGCTTTAAAATTTAATGATTTAGGGCTGGATGCGAAAAATCAACGGGAAATCGAATTTATTGCAACCGCTGAATCCAATTCGGGTATTGAATTTTTTAATTGGGATTTTCATTATCTGGCTGAAAAAGGCTTTCAAGCAGACATTATGCTGGATAAAGGAGGTAAACAGAGCCAGAAATTTAAAGCCGGAACGTATGTCATCGCAGTGAAAGTCGTTGATAATGACGGTTTAGAAAACATTGAAGTGATGACGCTGAAAATCAATGGCGTGGTTTCCAGCCATTAAATCAACGGCTGACCACTGCCAGTTTTTACGCTAACATTATGAGTTAGCTCAATCTTTTTTAAGTAAACTTAAACCGCTTTACGAGTTGGCACTAACTTAAACTGCTTCACCGCACTTTCTAATTGCCTTAACAATTGCGGCGGGGGATTTTTTCCATAACGCAACGCAAGGTACAACGCGGTAACTGCCTGAATTTGTTCGGCATAACGGGGCAGAGCAGCACTGGCACGTTGAGCAAAATCGGCCGCACCTTCGTTAGGCAAACGAATTAACGCAACGAGGCGAAATTTATGGCAAAACTGCGCATATAAGCGCACAGCTTCTTCTGTTTTCGGATAACGCTGCCGCAACAAAAACCATGCCACGATGCCTGTCATGGCTATCACTGTTCCCATCAGCCATTGCAACAGGGTTTTTATATCCACAATTCCCAACGAGGCTAAAAACGCCCCTTGATTGGCGCGGTCATAGTTAATAACCCAGCGTTGCCAGTTGTAATCTACATTTTCCCACAGTTGTCGGGCTTGTTTTAACCACCGATAACGCCCGCTATTTTGCAGTGCGGAAAAATTAATGGCTTGATTGGCAACTTGCGCATCCACATTCACCCCACGTTCAATCCGTTCCGGGGCAATTGCCGCCGTTGGGTCAACCCGTACCCAACCTTGATTTTCCAGCCACACTTCTGCCCAAGCGTGGGCATCGGCTTGTCGCACTTCCAAAAACTGCCCAACTTGATTCATTTCTCCGCCTTGATAACCGCCAATGACCCGCGCAGGAATATGCGCAATCCGCATTAAATACACAAATGCCGTGGCGTAATGACTACAAAATCCCCGCCGGGTTTTAAATAAAAACGTGTCAATTGGCTCGGATTCCATCAACGGCGGGGTAAGCGTATAGCTAAATTTTTCTTGCCTAAAATGATTGAGTACCGCTTGAATAAACACAGGGGCAGGCTGGTCAAAGCCGTGTAATTGCTGGACTAATTGGGTTATTTGCGCCGATAATTTGTGCGGCAATTGCACATTTTGTTGATATTCACTGGGCGAAATCGCGCCTGTATTGTACTGCGGATAGGAAATCAGCGGGTATTCCATCCGTTTACTAAAATCGGCACTACTAATCAGTTGATACGTTGCATTTTGCAGTACATTGCTTGGCAGTTGTTGGGGTAAATCCAAACCAAATACCCAGCTTTTGTCTTGCGGCTCCATCAACAAAGTATAGTGATACGCCGTGCCACGAAATTTAGGGGTGGCTTGTTGATTATTAAAGGAAAAATCAGGGGCTTGTAACCACACTTTGCCATTGGTAAAAATATAGGCAGGGCCGCGCCAATAGCGTTGTTGTCGCGGCGGCAATGTGCCTGCGAATTTGACCCGAAACACCAGTTCTTTTGACAAGCCTAAATCGCTGATAGAGCCGGGTTCTAAACTATCACTCAACCCTAATTTACCTTGAGCTTGGTTTTTAAATAACATCCAGCGCGGGGCTTCCACACGCGGAAATAACACGAAAATAACCAAGGTCAGCGGCAAGGCTTGTCCGATAATTAAAGCCGCTTTTTTGAGGGCGACTTTGGTTTGTGGTTCTGGGCTATTAATGCTGACCAAGGTTGCGAGCAACACACAACTGACGAACAAAATATAGCCCGCCATTAAAATGCTCTGCTCGTATAAAAACAGCGAAGTTGCCACAATAAAAGCTAAGTAAGTGACCAAATATAAGTCGCGTTCTTGCTTGATTTCTAACAGTTTTAAGCCCAGTGCGACTAAAAACAAACTGGTTCCTGCATCACGCCCCAGCACCGTGCGATATTGACTAAACAGCACGATTAAACTCAGTAGCGTTAGAAAAAAAGTCAACAGGCTCGGGGGTAAATACTGTGGTTTCCACACGCAAAAAAACCGCCAACCCAGCAGCAGCGCGAAAAAAGCAAAAATCGGCAGCGGCACATTATAGGCGTGCGGCAAGGTGATTAAGGCAATCGCGCTAAACAGAAAGGTTAAAACGTGGCGGTCAGTGGCTTTTGACATGGTTTGCAAAGGCTTAATTATTTTCAATCACGATATTGGGAAACCGACTGCTAAAGTCTTTCCCTTTTAGGGCTAATCGTGCTGCCATTTTGCGGGCAATTAAGCCATATATTTGAGCCGCGCGACTCTCAGGTTGGGCAATCACGGTGGGGTTGCCGCTATCAGCATTTTGGCGAATGGCACTATCTAAGGGCAACGCACCAAGCAATGGCAACTGATTTTTTTCTGCCATTGTCGCCCCACCACCTGCCCCAAAAATCGCCTCTTCATGTCCACAGTGGCTGCAAATATGCACACTCATATTTTCAATCACCCCCAACACAGGCACATTGACTTTTTGAAACATTCCTAAGCCGCGCTGCGCATCGAGCAAGGCAATATCTTGTGGGGTGGTGACAATCACCGCGCCACTGACAGGAATTTGTTGCGCCAGCGTGAGTTGAATATCGCCGGTTCCGGGTGGCAAGTCGATAATCAAATAATCCAGCGCGTCCCAGCGCGTATCGCGCAACAACTGTTGCAACGCGCCTGTGACCATCGGGCCGCGCCAAATCATCGGTTCATCTTGGTTGATTAAATAGCCAATGGAAATGCTTTGAATCCCATGCCCTATTTTAGGCAACATCACTTTGCCATTTTCAGTTTCAGGCAAACCCGATAAACCCAACATCATGGGAATACTCGGGCCATAAATATCGGCATCTAAAATCCCAACCCTTGCCCCTTCTGCACTCAAAGCTAAGGCTAAATTAATTGCGGTGGTGGATTTTCCTACCCCACCTTTACCCGATGCCACGGCGATAATATTTTTAATCCCCGCCTGCGGTTTTAAATTTTGCTGCACCGCGTGAGATACAATGTTGACCGTCACCTCAACCGTCACCTCACCAACCTCGGGTAATTGTTGTAAATGTTGCTGCACCGCATTTTTTAATTCTTCTAAATACGATGCCGCAGGATAGCCTAATACCAAATTTAGATGAACATTCTTATCAACAATTTCAAGCGACTTAACCGCTTTGGCGGTGATTAAATCGGTTTCACTATGCGGGTCAATAAAGGTTTTTAAACGCGCTTCGAGCAATGATTTTTCCAGCAATGCCATAATGGTTTCCTGTTTTAAAATAACAGAGGTATCAACACACATTATGCTAAGACCTGTGTTTGCTAAATTTTGTGATTAAAACAGAGCGGCGCAATGACACGCCGCCCTTTTCAAACCTATTTTTTGCCTGCCTGTTCTTTTTGCTTACGATGTTCCTGCCGCTTGGCTTTTCTTTCAGCCATGTGCGCTTTCATCAATTCTAGCTGTTGGTCTTTGAGAACTTTTTGTTTTTTCGGGTCTTTTTCAGCCAAAATTTTCGTGGATAAATCGTGCATGGTGAGCAAATGGTCTTGCACATCACGCAATCTTTCAATATTTGTTTCAGATTTATCATCATCCTCATCAGCTAATACGTTCATGCTAAAAGGAATCAGTAACACTCCAACTATCAACGCTTTATAAAGGGCTTTCATAAATTTAACCTCGTGGCTTAAAACACAATAAATGGATTATAAAACGCAAATTTGTTAAACAAGCTTAAATTTGCTTGTCTATCTTACCATGCAGCAAAGTTAAATCAGATAACTTACCGCTGGCATTTTTTAAGCAAAAAAAACCTCGGGGATTTAAGAAAAATCACCGAGGTCTGTTTTAATGCGATTTTGCTAGATTATTCTCTGGAAGCGCGTTTACGTTCGTTTTCGGTGAGTAACTTTTTCCGCAAGCGAATAGATAAAGGCGTAACTTCCACTAATTCATCTTCACCAATAAATTCCAAGGCTTGTTCCAAAGTCATTTTTTGGATTTTATCCAGCGTCAAAGAGTCATCCGTTCCCGAGGCGCGCACGTTAGTTAACGGTTTAGGTTTAGTCGGATTAACAGTCATATCTGAACCGCGTGAATGCAAACCAACCAACATTCCCTCGTACACTTCTTCACCGTTCATCAAAAACAACTCGCCGCGTTCTTGCAAAGGGAACAAGGAATAAGCCACCGCTTTGCCTTTTGCCATGGAAATCATAACGCCACGTTGCCGGTTGCCGACTTCGCCAGCTTTCATTGGCGCGTAACAGTCAAAAACGTGATACAACAAACCAGAACCCGAAGTGGCGGTTAAAAATTCGGTTTGAAAACCAATCAAGCCGCGTGAGGGCATCCGATATTCCAAGCGAATTCGCCCTTTGCCATCAGGAATCATATTGGTTAAGTCCGCTTTGCGCTCCCCCAATTTTTCCATGATTGCGCCTTGATGAGTCTCTTCAACTTCGACAGTGACAAATTCATACGGCTCACATTTTACCCCATCAATTTCTTTCACAATCACTTCAGGACGCGATACGCCCATTTCAAATCCTTCACGGCGCATATTTTCAATCAACACCGATAAATGTAGCTCACCGCGACCTGATACTTTAAATTTATCAGGGTCTTCGCCATCTTCAACCCGCAATGCCACATTGTGCTGCAATTCTTTTTCCAAACGCTCACGAATTTGTCTGGAGGTGACATATTTGCCTTCCTGTCCACAAAACGGTGAGTTATTGACTTGAAAAGTCATCGTCACGGTGGGTTCATCAATCGATAACGGCGGTAACGCTTCGACATTATCAGGATGACACAAGGTTTCTGAAATTTGTAATTTTTCAATCCCACTGAAAGCAATAATTTCGCCTGCGGAAGCTTCTTGCACTTCAACGCGCTCTAAGCCATCAAATTCAAAAATCTGCAACATTCGTCCGTTGCGAGTTTTTCCTTCGGCATCAACTAATGTCAATGCCATATTGCGTTTTACTGTGCCACGTTGAATTCTTCCCACGCCAATTAAACCGACATAGGAATTGTAATCCAAACTGGAAACTTGCAATTGGAAAGCCCCTTCGGCATCCACTTTCGGTGGATGTACAATATCGACAATAGTTTGAAACAATGGGGTCATATCGCCTTCACGGACATCGCTGGTTAAACCTGCATAGCCGTTTAAAGCAGAGGCGTAAACGATGGGGAAATCCAATTGTTCATCCGTTGCGCCAAGCCTATCAAATAAATCAAAGGTTTGGTCAACTACCCATTCGGGACGCGCACTCGGGCGGTCAACTTTATTAATGACCACGATAGGCTTTAAACCTAACGCAAAGGCTTTTTGGGTGACAAAGCGGGTTTGTGGCATTGGGCCATCTACTGCGTCTACCAATAATAATACCGAGTCTACCATTGATAAAACCCGTTCAACTTCGCCACCGAAGTCGGCGTGTCCTGGGGTGTCAACGATGTTGATGTGGTAGCCGTTCCAGTCAATCGCGGCGTTTTTTGCCAAAATGGTGATGCCGCGTTCTTTTTCTTGGTCGTTAGAGTCCATCATGCGCACGCCGAGTTTTTCGTGTGCGGCAAATGTACCAGATTGTTCCAGTAGTTTGTCAACGAGGGTGGTTTTGCCGTGGTCAACGTGAGCGATGATGGCGATGTTTCTTAGTTTTTCTATCACAGTATATTTTTAAGTTAAGGGTTAAAAGTAAATTATTGTGCGTCATGTGTGACGGCTTGTTGTATGGAAATGGATTTACAGAAACTAAAGAAGTTTTTTAGGCTGGATAAATGGGGCGTTTCGTTAATGCGTTTGTTTAATTCTTCGAGATAATATTTTTCGCCAACTTCTCTCGGATTGGATTTTGAATATCTTATGTTTTTTTCTGCTAACATTTTTCTTAGATAAGTTTCATGATATATGGATATAGAATCATCATTAAACCATTTAGGCTTTTGCATTAATTCTGGGTCTTGTAGTGATACATCATAAAACAAAGAGTGATTATAAAAGTCGATTTTTTTATTAAGAATTTTTGTATAAACCTTTTTATTTCCTAAAAACCAAGTTTCCATACAATATTTTTGAGCTATAATACACAAGTGGCAACTTGAATTTAAGATTATATTGTTATCTACTATAAAACTTTGAACTTCTGCTATTTTGTCTTGTGCTGTCATATCATCAGCATCAATAACTAAAACAAGATAATTATAATTTCCTAGCTGATTAATATCCTCTACTGAATTGGCTAGTTCATCAGTAAGAATCCGCGGCGAACCCATCCCACTCATCAAGTAATAATTATTTTCTCTAGCATCGCACGAGAATTTAACCCGTGCTAATTGAGGAATTAGATGAGATAACCATTGTGGATAAACTTTAGGTTCGGTTTTTTCACCTTCAACTAGGAAGTAAATGTTCAACTTTCTATCCCTTCAGTATATTCGGTTAGGTTAGCTAACTGAGTAAAGGCTTTATGCTTAGATTTATCAAGCGGGAATTGATCCGCATCAATAGCTTTTACTTTTCCACCTTTTCTAGTGACTATTTTCCAATGCGAAAAACCTATGTCGTTAATAATATAAGGATGATGGCTCGTGATGATAAATTGCAAATTACGTTCTGAAGCGACTATGCTACCAGTAATTTGATTAATGCAATTTATACCTAAACTATTTTCAAATTCGTCTATTAGTATAACCGTATCATCCGCACACAAATACAATTCAGCAATGTGCATTAATGTTCTCAGCATACCGGATGACATTTTAAACTCATCTATCCAATGAGATACATTTTTTTCTTTAACATGAACAAATAAAGAGTCACTTAGAAAAATAGGTAGCTCTCTCCTATCATCTTTGATAGTCTCCATTCTTATATCTTCAACATATGGAAAAATATCAACAAAGCTATCTACGATTTCTTGAAATAGTTTTTTCTGATTTCTATGTAATAAGCAAAGCTTTGTTTTTATGTTTTCATCACTATTTCTAATAGATTTTAAGCTTTTATATTTTTTCGACTTTGATTTTACTTCATCTGTGAGACCAAATCTTGCAAATTGAAAGTTATTACCTGTATTGTCATCAAAGATAATTTTTTTAAAGTTTTCATATATATCTTTTATTTGTTCTTCTTCTTTTAAAAGAGATATAACACTTTCTTTTTGTGATAGTTTAACTGTTTTATTTTTGTTAAAAATAATCCCATCTCTATTTCTATCAACAATTAATTCATTATTAATAAACAGCTTTTCATTTTCTATAAATGGTCTATCTTTTTCATCATCTCCCACCATTTCGGATAGAATTTCTGAAATAAAACCTTTGTTTTCAAATTCTCCGCACCATTTATACTCATATCCTGCACTTGTACTAAACTCAATATTCCAATTCAATCCATTTATAGATTCTCCGCGTGAGATTTTTCTTAAATTCACTAACGCTTTTAGTATTTGTGTTTTACCGACACCAGAAACCCCTACTAATAAAGTTAGAGGCTTAAAATCTATTTGCTCTAATTTCCAATCCGTAGATTGGTCTTCATAAATGAGGGATTTAATTTTCATTTTGATATTTCTCTACTTAATTTAATGCAATTTTTAAGACTGTTCCCACGGCAACCCATGAAACCGCCAGCCGCCTGTTGTACCTCGATGTTTATCCGCATCCAAATTGCCTTCAAAACCTTCCATAATATTAATCAACCAAGTAAAACCTGCTTTTTCCAATAAATTTGCTGCTTCCAACGAACGCACACCGCTCCGGCATAACAACAAAATCGGCGTATTTTTATCCACCACAACGTGACTCACTTGCTCAACAAATTGTTGATTAATCTGCCAATCAGGAAACTCTTTCCACGCGATATGCACAATGTTACACACAGGACGACCTAAAAAGGTATGCTCCATTTTCGTGCGCACATCAATCATCACAGCGTGTGGATTTTCCTGCATCAAGCTAAAACAATGGGTTGGGGTTAAATTTTCTATCATGCTATCACCTATCAATCAGCGTTTTTGTCCGATGTACAAAGCCTCATCGCGCTCACCATAATCCATATTGCCAACTAAACTGTGTTCTTGATAAAAGACCGTTTTTAAAGGCGAAAATAAGTGTAATAATTCATTTTCAGCGAGCAAAAAAGCAGGATTATGGGGCGGGGAATCGGTTATTTTTTGTTGTGTATACGTTTGGTAAAAAAGCAAGCCATCCGCTTTTAATGCCGCTATTATCCCATGAGAAAGGCTACGGTCAAGAAATCGACTAATAACAATCACATCAAACGCATTTTCAGGCAAGGGTATAAGCTGTACATCGTGCTGTTTTGCAGTGATTGACAGGTTTTTTGTACGCGCCTGTTGTTGCAGCTTTTCTACCGCAACCGCTGAAATATCCACCGCTTCCACTTCCAAGCCATAATCGGCCAAAAACAGCGCGTTTGCCCCTAAGCCACAAGCAAAGTCTAAAGCTTGTCCCGTTTCAGGCAATAAAAACACATTTTCGGTTAAAACCAGTGCAGCTTGTGCGGTGTAATGGGTTTTTTGCTGATAAATAGCATCCCATTTTGCAGCTAAATTCATATAATCCCACCGCGATTGCGTAACCAATTTTGTAAAAAATCTAAAAATACACTCACTTTAGCCGACAAATATTTACGATGCGGATAAACAGCATTAATTTCTAACAGCGGATTAGAATAATTTTCCAACACAATTTCTAATTTTTTCTTGGCAATATCTTTGGCAACAATATATTTTGGCAACATAATCAGCCCCAACCCATTGACCGCCGCCGTTTTAATTGGGTCTGCCACGTTTGCCTGCATTCGCCCTGTCACTTTCACCACAGTTTTTTCACCGTTGGCACTTTTAAAATGCCATTCATTACGCGGCGACATCGCCCAGTTTATCAAGCAACTGTGGGTTTTTAAGTCATTGGGGGTTTGCGGTTTACCGTAGCGAGCAAAATAACTGGGTGCGCCACACACGACGGCTGCGGTTTTTCCTAAAGGGCGGGCAATCAAACTGCTATCTTCAATCACCCCTAAAAAAATCCCCATATCCAGCCCTTCTTCAATCAAGTCACTTCGGTTGCTTTTTAATAATAAATCAACGGTTAAATCAGGGTAAAGCTTTAAAAACTCGGCTAAAGCAGGGGCAATATGGGTAATCCCAAACACAGGCGGCGCACTCATTTTTAACACTCCGCGGGGCTGCGAATGCAAACAGGTCATTGCCATTTCCATTTCATCAATATCTTGCAAAACCTGCTGACATCGCTCCAAGTAACACATTCCAATCTCAGTTAAACTGATTTTGCGGGTGGTGCGATTAAATAAACGAATCCCAAGTTCTTGTTCTAATTGCATAATATGTTTTGTCACCATCGCGCGTGACATTGCCAAATCTTTTGCCGCACAGGAAAAACTTTCTGTTTTTGCCACGCGCACGAACACAGTCATGCTGGTTAGCTTATCCATAACTTAAATTTTTTTACTCCACGGAGGTTGTTTTTTGTAAAACATTGCTACTTACATTGTTTCTTAAAACGAAACAATCTGTTTAATATTGACTATATTGTAAACTGTTTTTAAATCTGTATAGTAAGCAACAACGTAAAAGGCAAAGTTTTTCACCTTGCTAGCTTGCCTTTGTATGATTTTTAAACTACTTAAATTTTGGAGTTCTATCATGACTCTCTTTAAAAAAGACATAGCCCTCGGTGCGTTGTTTATTATTGGTCTTTGGAGCTTTATTTCAGGTCAATTTATTATTTCAACGGTTTTGTTTGCAGTGGCAGCCATTTATAGCAATATCAGCCTGCAATCTAAATCTAAATTAAACAGCTAAATTCTGTATAAACGCCTTCTTGATGTGTTGTTATAACAAGCAGTTTTCTCCTCATTATCCTGCTTGATTTTTAGCCTTCCTTCCCCTTTCTTAAGGTGCTGGAAGGTTTTTTTTTGCCCATAATTTATTATTGTAGTGCTGTTTAAATTTTAACTTGATAATATGCTCCACGCCTATCTTAAATTGGCAAAGCTCATGAAAGTAACACTATCGTATTGCTTACAGTCAGCTTTACCCTTTAAGAACGGCAAAATGACTTTTGTAAACGACTCTTTTAGGTTATTTTAAAGATGGATGTAAATAAATTAATTACACTAAAGTTGATAGGGTTTAATGAGTTAGAACAAAGTAACTTAAAATCCATTTTAACTCTGGGTGCTAGAGCGTTGCACCATGAATGGCAGTTAATTGACAGCGCGATGGCCGATTTTTTTCTACTTTCTGTGGCAAGCACTGCCCAGTTTTCCAATAATGACAGTTTAAAAAGCTTGCCCAAAGCCCGCTGCATTTTTTGCATCACCGACAATCAGGTGGCGGCAGATTATGTGCTAAAAATGGATGAAAAACGAATTCCAGGACTGCGTGCCTTAGTTGATTTACTCAATCGCGCCAGTGCTGAAATGACGAACACTGTTGAACCTGTGATTCAAACAACAGCTGAACCTGTTGCAGTTGTCGCACAAACCGATAGTCCAGCTCTTGTTGAGCCACCACCTGTGGTTAAAATGCCTGTGGAACAAACTGATCCAGGTACTTTTTTCGAGCCACAGCAAGGTTTATTAGGGCAGTTATTGCAACCGCAAGCGCATTACCAAGTGATTACCCTCAATCATCAAATTGATTGTTTGGCATTGTATCTGGACATGGAAAAAAAGGTTTATTACAGCCACAATAGCCTAGAACAGTTAGATGCTTATATCTGTGCGAGCGATGAAATGCTATTTATTAAATCCTATGATGAAGAGGAGTTTAATGAATGTATTGTGGCTGAAAGTTTAAAAGCCCAGCCGATAAAAAATTTATTGTGGTGCGCAGGAATTGGTTTATCCAAAGGAAAAGTAATTAAAACGCACGCCCCGCAGAGTATTGTCACTTTAAAAAGTTGGCCTGACTTGCGCCTGCCTCAATGTATGGACTATGCTAAATTAGCCGCTTTTATGAAAAATAACGCGGCTACATTAGAACTAATTGCCGAGCATACCCAATTTCCGTTAGCCGATGTGCATGATTTTTATAATGCCTGTTATTTAATGGGCATTGTTGGATTGTGCAATGAAATTGAGATAACCAAAAAATAACACGCTTAGTTGAAAAAATAATGCGTAAACCAGCCTGTTAAATCGGGATTAACAATTTTACTTTCCAAGGTGGGGCGGCGGCGATTTTTTTTGCGCTGACAAACTAACACAAAATTAGGATGCAGCGGCGTTTGCCTTCGGTCGTTGCGCCATGAGCGCGGTAAATATTGGCGCGCCTCTAGTGTTTTTCCTTGGAAAGCGAAATTGTTTAAGTGTTCAATCACTTGTTGCGCCATTTTATCAGGGCTTATTCTCACAAGACCATGATACTCAATCTTATTGTTTTTTTTATCCCTCACTATTAGCATTTGTACGCTTTCTATTTCGCCACCTTTTCTAAAAAATCGCTTTTTAACCACTGGCTCAATAAGCGAAATAATGTCGTTATAGTGGGTGTTTTTAGAGAGGTTTTTTACAATGATAATCATAAGAATCGCTTAATTAGTCAGTAATATTGTAAATTAACACAGGCACTGTCATTGGCGCGGCGGAAATGTTTTGAACTAACCCAATCGCTTTAGCTTCAGCCGCCGTAAAATAGTAGGCTTGATTGGAAGAAAAATACTTCTCCCTTTCAGCGTGTGTTAAATCACTGCATTGACTGAATATCTCGCTAAAGGTTGATAAGTGCATTTTATTTAGTTTTAGCAAAGCTTCCATAGTTACCAGAGACATTCCCCCTTGATAGGTTGTCGCGCTGCCGTGTAGCATAAAAAATGAATGGGGCAAAGCATAGCGTTTACTGCCGCTGCAATAAATCAGTGCTGCCGAAGATTGCGCACTGCCAATATTCTGTGTAGTAAGGGTGATGGGCAACGATTTTAAATATTGATAAGCTGACACACCCGCATCGGTTTTACCGCCATAGCTATTAATATTAATCACAAAATTTTTAATCCCCTTATTCATCTCTTTTTGCACCGTTGAAGTTAATTCATTCGCCTTTTTAAAGGTAACATCACCGATAAAATTAATTAAAACTGTCGCCGTTTTAACCTCGCTATTTTTTTTCACCTGCACAGGCAAGGGCGGTTCAACCACTAAAACAGGGGCGACAGCCATTGGATTAACAGGTTGATTGATAACAGGGGCGGGTGTACACCCTGTTAGCAACAAAAGAAAAAAGAGGATAGTTTTTGTATTCATTTTGAAGTCCTTGCTTGAAAAGCTGTCATCACTCTTTTTACGTCATTTTCAGCCCATCCCCGTGTCATTTTCTAATGCCGTTTGCAATTGTTGATAAATCCCCGCAAAACTGCCGTTACTCATCAATACAATATGCCCATTTTCTTCAACAACGGCTTGTATCCGTTGAATAATCGCGCTAATACTGGGATAAATTTCCAAGTGCGGGGCTTTGTGTTGTAAAGCGGATAAATCCCATTTTAACTCAGGCGGTTGATACATAATCGCGACATCCGCCGCACTAAACGATTGGGCTAAATTATCCGTGTGAACCCCCATCCGCATGGTATTAGAACGCGGCTCAATCACCGCAATGATTTGTTGTTTGCCCACTTGTTGGCGCAACCCTGCGAGCGTGGTTTTTATCGCGGTGGGATGATGGGCAAAATCATCATAAAGCGTTACCCCTTTTATTTTCGCAATTACTTCCATCCGTCGTTTAACACTTTGAAAATCAGCCAATGCTTCGATAGCGGCAGCGGGTAAAATGCCCACATGGTGTGCCGCAGCAATCGCAGATAAGGCATTGTAAACATTATGTTCGCCAGTTAATTGCCACTGCACTTGCCCTTGCGGTTGCCCTTTTAATAACACCGTAAAGGCACTGCCATCGCTTTTTTGTAATTGCGCTGACCAGTGTGCATTTTCATTAATCGCCGTTTTTAAGACAGGTGTCCAGCAGCCCATTTCTAATACAGCGGTCAAATTCGCATCATGCTGCGGAGCAATCACCAAACCTTCGCTAGGAACCGTGCGTAACAAATAATGAAATTGCCGCTGAATGGCGGCTAAATCAGGAAAAATATCGGCATGGTCATATTCCAAATTATTTAAAATCACGGTTCTAGGGCGATAATGGACAAATTTAGAACGCTTATCAAAAAAGGCACAATCGTATTCATCCGCTTCAATCACAAAAAAATCCGATTCCCCTAACCGTGCCGAAATACCAAAATTTAACGGAATTCCGCCCACCAGAAATCCCGGCATAAAACCTTGCTGTTCTAAAATCCAGCTTAACATACTGGTGGTGGTGGTTTTGCCGTGTGTGCCTGCCACCGCTAACACCCATTTTTTTTGTAAAACGTGTTCTGCTAGCCACTGCGCTCCTGAGCTATAAGGCAAACCTAAATTTAACACCGCTTCCACTTCAGGATTGCCACGCGATAAGGCATTGCCAATAATCACTAAATCAGGCAACGGTTGTAAATTTTCTGCCCGATAGCCTTCCATTAAACTGATTCCTTGTTGTTGTAGCTGGGTACTCATCGGTGGATACACATTCGTATCAGACCCACTGACTTGATAACCTAACTCTCGGGCAATCAAGGCTAACCCGCCCATGAATGTGCCGCAAATACCTAAAATATGAATGTGCAATGCTTTGTCCTCTGTGGATTTAAGGAAAAAATGACACGGGTACGTTTAAAAATAGTTTTTAGTCCACACCATTGCCTTGTTAGCACAAAATTATGCGGTAAACTGCTATTTTCGTCCTTTATCTCCCTTTAATTAAGGTAAGATAAATCTATCTGTCATTAATTATCCGTCTATTATGAGTGAAAAAAATAAAATTGTTGTCGAGGCACAACCGCAATTTATCAAAGAGCAATCCTCACCTGAGCAGAATCGCTATGTGTTTGCTTATACCATTACGATAACTAACGTAGGCGAGCTGGCTGCAAAACTGCTGACCCGGCAATGGCTGATTACCGATTCCAACGGTAAAGTACAAGAAGTGCGCGGTGATGGTGTCGTTGGTAAACAACCTGTTTTAAAACCCGGAAATATCTTTCGCTATACCAGCGGTGCGATTATAGAAACCCCTGTTGGCATTATGCAAGGGCATTATATTTTCATCTCAGAACAGGATGAACGTTTTACCGCCATTATTCCTAAATTTACCCTGTCTATCCCGCGAGTGCTGCACTAATGGCTATTTATGCAATTGGCGATATACAAGGCTGTTATGATGACTTAATCCGTCTAGTCGAAGCGATTAATTTTGACCCAGCGCGTGACCAGCTTTGGTTTGTAGGCGATTTAGTCAATCGCGGGCCAAAATCATTGGAAACACTGCGCTTTGTTAAATCACTTGGACGTGCTGCGGTATGTGTGCTGGGTAATCATGATTTACACCTGCTAGCCATTGCTTATCAACAAACCAAGCCCAATAAAAAAGATTCCTTATCTGCGATTTTAAACGCACCTGATAGTGCTGAATTAATTGACTGGTTGCGCCATCGCCCTTTTTTTCATTACAACCGTGATTTTTGCATGGTTCATGCAGGCTTGCCGCCGCAATGGGATTTTTCCAAAACCAAACAAATGGCGCATTATGCAGAACGGCTG
>JFJP01011371.1_pt1 | contig 23605 bp, 16 predicted proteins | sample 431651 | NCBI WGS metagenome assembly JFJP01 (sample SAMN02602958, study PRJNA72255) | Microbial mat metagenome, whole genome shotgun sequencing project. | biome: fresh water; feature: sink hole; material: water; isolation source: purple microbial (photo- and chemosynthetic) mats found in...
TTATTCTCTACATCTTCGCCAAAGTTCCAGCCTTCGCCATAAAGGTAAATGGTTGGGTCAATGGCATTGAGGGCGGTGTGGGCTTTCACCATGTTATCTTTCGTATGATGTCCCATCAAGTCAAAGCGGAAACCATCCACTTTATAGGCCGTAGCCCACGTTTTGAGGGAGTCAATCATGAGTTTTTCCATCATGGCGTTTTCAGTGGCGGTATTGGCACAGCAAGTGCTATCTGCCACTGAGCCATCATCTTTCAAGCGTTGATAGTAGCCAGGGACGACTTTATCTAACACTGACCTATTGGCTTGACCACTCGCCGTGGTATGGTTATAAACCACATCCATAATCACACGTAAGCCATTATCATGCATCGCCTTCACCATTTCACGGAACTCGACAATCCGAGTTGTACCATCGGAATTGGTGGAGTAGCTGCCTTCAGGCACCGTGTAATGATAAGGGTCATAGCCCCAGTTAAAGCCATCTTTATCCCGAATCGCGTCTACGGCAATGGCTGCCGCATCAGAATCAGCCGTCATGGTTAACGGTATGGTGGGGGATTGCCATTGGCTCTTATCTTCATTTATTGTCGCAATGTCAAATGAGGGCAACAGGTGAATATGGGTTAAGCCCGCATCTTTCAAAGAAATTAAATGTTTCATGCCGTCAGAAGCCAAATTCGTAAAGGCTTTGAAGGTGCCACGATTAGCCGCAGGGACGGTCGCATCATTGACGCTAAAATCACGCACATGCAGTTCATATAACACAATGTTTTCGGGGGCAGTCAAAGCAGGTTTCACTTGAGCATCCCAACCCGCAGGTTTCAAGGCCGCATCACTCCAGTTGATGATTTGGCTACGGGTGCTATTTTGCGACAAACTCCATGAATAGGGGTCAGTCACCACATTTTTCTCAACTTTACCCGTTGACGGCACATAGACTTCCACCTCATACAGGTAATATTTCCCAACCCAAGTCGCATCGCCTGTTGCGCTCCATGTCCCTTTATCACCCGCCGCCATGTCGATAATTTGGGTGGCGGAGGTAATCGTGGAGGTATCAAACACATGCAACTTCACCGATTTGGCTGTCGGGGCCCACAAACGGAGTGTGGGGATTGCCCCATTGTAGCTCACGCCTAGCGCGCCGTCGTAGGTAAAGAGGCTATCCAACACGCCCGCAATTTGCAAGCTCGTCGCATCTACTACAATACCACCATTGACGGCTGAAACAGCGATTTGACCTTTGAGCATGTCTGCCGCTTTCGCCGCATCTGTCGCGCTCAGTTTGAAGGCCGCGTAATCTTTCAGGTGCGGATATTTCGCCTTGAGTTCAGCACTCAAACTCGCCGCGTCATAAGTCAAGGTCATGGTTACACCTAACTTACCATTTATATCCAAACCCCCATCTGCGGCAGCATGGAAGCCATAACTGTTGCCAGTTTTATGGGTAATTTTCCAAGCGATAGTATCGGGCGTTAACCAAATGGCGTTAGATTGTTTTAGATTTCCCCCTGCTTGTGGCCCAGTGGCTACACGCGGAATGGGCAGGACGAAAATTTGGCTGGCGGTTGAATCTTTGGGTAAGCCTGAGAGTTGCCAAAGTTCATGGTCATATTTGGTCAAATCTACGATGATATTGGTAGCAAGGGGGTCTTTAGTTTCATCACTACCTGCTTGCATAATGTAGGTTAATTGGGTGGTGTCGCTAAAGATGGGAACTTGGAAGTATGAGCCATAAGAGTCTTGCCCCAGGGGTTTGATACGGTCAGGCCAAGTTAAAGCTGGCCCAGAATAACCGCCATCTTTCCAGCTATAGACTCCATAGTAGTTCCCTGCCGTAACCGTGCCATATAATCCATCAGGACGATGGTAATGGACGGTAACATAACTATCGGCTCCGCCACGAGAGGTGTAAACTTTCGTATCGCCACTCTTGAGCCAAATAGTCGCGTTCTTAGTTACATCAAAACTACGGTTGCCATCGGGGTCTTTGTTCCAATTAGCATCACGTACCAGGAAACTCAATGGCGTAGAGAAATCAAGTGCAGGATAATCTGCTTTTGAAATCTTAGCATAAACGCCATAATCATCTTTCCCATCAAATAACTTAGCCGCGTTAGGCGTAAAAGTTGTATCTACGCCATTGACAGTTTGCCACAAATGCAATCCCCAGCCATCATACTTGGCATCGGCTCGTTGGTAATGAATTGTTACATATCCTTGAGCCGCAGCTTGCGAGGTGTAAACTTTTTCATCGCCTTGCACAATCCAAATTTCAGGTGACGCTTCAATGTTAAAACTACGGTCGCCACCAGGTTCACGGGTGGTTGGAATTGCATCACCGTTGGGTTGGTGGATGATGAAATTGAAAGGGATAGAGCTATTTTTGATGTTGAAGAAAGCGAACCGCCCAAAATCATCAGTCCCGACAAAAGGAATGGGTTTATCCCATTTATCTTGCCCTTGTCCAGAGGCTAAAGCATCGCCCCATGCATGAACGCCCCAATAATTATTGGCCTCAACTGTGCCATAATCGCCATTAGGACGCATGTAATGAATCACCGCGTAGTTATAGACGGCTAAGTTAGTGGGAGGTTTAGGTTCTTCAATCGTGGGTTTAACGCCCGTTACTTTAGCCGAGTTGATATGACCATTCAGGTCGCTAACAATCGCCTTAAAGCTGAACGTGGGCATGGGCTTGCCGCGATAATCTGACACATCATAGAACACCCGATAAGGTGGATTGTCGTCTGTGCCGATAGGCGTATAAGCCCCACCATCCATGCTTACGGCAAAGGTCACTTCATTATAACCATTGCCACCCACCTCAGCCCGCACTTCAATTATAACCATTGCCACCCACCTCAGCCCGCACTTCAAGGCGGTCTACAATGTCATGCCCATCTTGATTTTGGACTTTGAGGTTGACCGCCGCGCCCGTTTGCGGATTACTAATACTAACGCTTGGGGCTTTAGTGCTAGGTGTTAAAGCCGTCGGGAATTTGTAGATGATAAAACCCAGGGCAGGTACAGTTATTGTAACTTTACCATTCGCATCGGTTTCAACGGTTTGGCTGGCTGTGGCTAAAGTCTCTACCTCAGTCGTCGCCGTGCCAGTGATTCGAGAACTCTTCGCCATAACAGGTAAGTAGGTTAAAGAACTCTTCGCCATAACAGGTAAGTAGGTTAAATTAGGCAACCCTTTGGTCGAGTCATATTTCACTTCAACCGTAATTTTAGTTGAAGCAGGTTGGAAGGTTTGCACCGTAATAGAGGCTAATTGCCGCGTAGAGGAAATGGGCGCGTTATTAAACACGACTAAATATTCCACTTTTTCGTCACGGTCAATGCGGGAGAAGGCAAACACGCCCGCTTTATTGCTGCTCGCGCGATAAATTTGCGCCCCACTGCGGAGAGCCTTGTTCTCAGAATAAACCTTCGCATAATCTTGTAAGGCTTGATACATCGGATGAGAGGTATCAAAATTATCATCCGCCGTCGTTTTGGTTGTCCCAATCAACGTATTATCGTTATAAACCGCCACTTTACTGGGGAACATATCCTCACGGGCGTTTTTATCGCCGCCATCATCACCCGTAAAGCCTTGCTCATCCCCGTAATAAATCACGGGCTGACCCCGCGTGAAGAACATGAGCGCATGGGCTAATTTATCACGAGCCAGTAACTCGGCGTTACCTGCCGCTTTCTTGGGGTCTAATTTGGTATCAGCAATCAAGAAATTACCAATACGTCCCATATCATGGTTGCCCAAGAAGATAGGTTGCGCGTAGGCATTGCTGTCTATGTCGGTGTAATAATCATCGGTTTCAAAGAAACTCTTGAGGTTATCGGTTGCACCTGACTTCGCAAAATCACGCGCCGCCATTTGAAAGCCAAAATCGATGGTGGATTGTAATTTTCCTTTAGTGGAGAAATGACTCTTGAAGGAAGCTCCATATTGTTGGTCATACACTTCACCAAACTGGAAGAAATCATTGATGCCTTTGGCTTTGGCGGCGGCCACAATATCTGGCCCAAATTTTTGCCAAAATTCAATATTGACGTGTTTGGTGGTGTCAATTCGGAAGCCATCCACCTTAAACTCATCAATCCAGAATTTGTAAGCATTCACCATGCCCTCAACCACCTCTTTGCGCTCAGTGAACAGGTCATCTAAGCCAAAGAAATCCCCATACATGGAGTTTTCGCCTGAGAAAGTGGTGTTGCCCCGATTATGATACATCATGGGGTCATTTAACCATGCGGGGATTTTGGTATTTTCTTCGCCCGCAGGCACGACAGGTTTATAGGGGAAACTAGCTAAATTGAGGGTCGGGAAGGTGTTGGTAATTTGCCCATTATACGCATACATGGAATCGTTAAAAGCCATTCCCGTACTATCTTTATAGGGGAAATCGGTTTTATTACGATAATTCCCATCGCCACTTTCGACTTGAATCACATCAGCCGTGTGGTTGGTGATAATATCCATGAACACCTTAATGCCCATGCCATGTGCTTGGTCAACTAAAGTTTTGAAATCAGCATTAGTCCCTAAGTGCGGGTCAACATTCATGAAGTCCAAAATCCAATAGCCGTGATAGCCAGAGGAGAAGCCAAACTCTTGGGAGGAATCGGTTTGGGTGGCTTTATTTTTGAAGATAGGGCCAACCCAAATGGTTGTTACACCCATATTCTTAAGATAAGATAATTTGGCGGTTAACCCTTTAATGTCACCACCATGATACATGCCCTTATCAGAAGGTTTATATCCCGTAAGTTTTACATTTTCTTTGGTGTCGCTAATGACACAAGTCGCAACATAGCCACCACAATCGTTGCTGGTATCGCCATTCGCGAAGCGGTCAGGAATGAGGAAGTAAAGCACTTCATTCTCAACGGCATGTTGAATCATCGGGCGCACCAATTTATCATCGCCTGGTTCTGGCCCATCCGTAGGCACATCTGCTTCCACTTTAACCGTCGGAATCTTGGTGGTTGAGCTAAAGGAAAAGGTCACTTTTTGTGCGCCCGCAGGTACGGTGAACTTAACGTTATCAGCCCCACCATCTACACCATAATTGGGATTACCCCAATCTTGGCCTGTCGCGACCTTAAATTCATAGCTGCCCGCAGGAATGGACGTAGTAGCAAATTGATATGTGCCATCGCCATCTTTATCTTGGAGCCATGAGCGCAAGCAATCAGGTTTCCAATCACCGCCACAGCCAATGGCTTTTTGGTAGCTGCCTGGCGCAGTCGCAATCAGTGAGTTTTTGTTATCTGTCACCCAATGACTTTTATCATCGTACATAAACGTAACGGTCATGGTATTGGTAACAGCCAGCGCGATATTATCCGCGCCGCCATTTTTGCCATAACTCTCTGTCCAGGCAGCATTGAGGGCGGCTTTATACTCATAGTTACCCGTAGGAACATTAAAACTTCCTTGCCATGCATCATCTTCCGCGTCATACGCCAGAAATGTTTTGTCACATTCAGGCTTCCAATCATCGGCACAACCTAATATTTTTTGCAAACTACCCGCAATTGTCACCGAAGTGGGCGCGGCCCAAACGCCTGAGGCTTGGGAAATAAGCAACAGTAAAGCAACCATAGAAAAACCAGTCAAATTTCTTGATATTTTGGTATTTCTCATACTAACTCCTTTGTTAATAATATTAAACTAAAAACAGTAAGGTAAAAGAGAAGTCAACCCACTATCATGTGGGCTAGGCTTAATGGCACACAAGCCTGAATGAGTGGTATCATTCATTCAAACTTGACCATCCTGCGGATATGTTGAGGAAACAGACCGCCACCATATTTGTAACATGTAAATATTAGCAAAATACGTGAAGCATTATACTCTGATTTTGTTGACCCGTCAACTATTAATGATAGGCTTAATCAGGAGTCCAAATCTTCAGATTTGTTAGTGTCTGAATGGGTGGTTATAAAATGGAGTGCAAACCTTCAGGTGTAATGTCACTAGTACAGCTTGGCGTAAATAAGTACGTAGTTCGCCCAGCCATTATAAGGTTCAAAACCTTATAATGGCTTGCACCTTATTTAAGCCGAAGTGTACTAGAGATATTGATATTGCAATAGGATTACAGAATGACATAACAAACCGCGAAAAATGAAATGTGGTGCAATATCAATATGTCTAGTGATATTACAAACGGTAATCTTGTAAAATATTTACAAATAGCTATTCTTTGCCCTTCCCAAATTTAGCCATCGTTGCTGATAAAGCGGCTTGGCGGGCTTTTTTCTGTTCCGCCGCCCGTTTAGCCCGTTCCTCTTTTTTAGTTTCTTCCGCCGTTTGATGACGTGAACCGTCCAACATGAGCGTATTATCCAGATTACGGGCTTTCTTAAGCTGCTCCATTTTACCTTTGGCCTCCACAAAATTAGCCTCAGCTAAAACTGCTTCATCAAATTTAGCGTTAGTCAGGTCAGCCCCGCTCAAATTAGCCTTCGTCAAATTAGCCGCGCTAAAATCCACGCCCGATAAATTGGCGCGGCTCAGATTGGCTTCGCTCAAATTTACCCGATGAAAATTAAGGTCGGATAAATCCAAGCCACTTAAATCGACGCGGCTCAAATTCGCGCCCATCAGCTTAACCCGACTCAAATCCACCCCACTCAAATTCGCGCCTATCAACTTACCTTCCTCTAAATTGGCATCATCCAAATTAGCATTGGCTAGATTTGCCTCACTCAAATTTGCCCCGCGTAAATCGCTGCGGCTCAAATCCGCGTCACTTAAATTCGCCCCCGTAAAATTCGCCTCTTTCAAATTCGCCCGATGTAAATTGGCTTTCGTCAGCGTCGCCTCCGTTAGATTCGCGGCGTATAAATTAGCCTTCTGGAAATTGATTTGGTTCAAATTCGCTTGGCTAAAATTCGCCCAACGCAAATCACTTTCGCTCAAATCCGCCTTAGACAAATTCGCGCCGATTAAACTACAGGTGTCCAACCGTTCAGCATGTAATTTTGCTTCACTTAGGTCAGCCCCGTCCCCTTTAATGCCATGCAAATGGGTTTTGCGTACCTTAATGCCGCGTAATTTAGCTCCCGTCAAATTCGCCCGCATCAAATTCGCCCCGATGAGCTTACAAAACTCTAAATTCGCCTCAACCAATTTCGCCCCACGCAAGTCAGCCAGGCTCAACTCCGCCTGCGCCAAATTGGTCTGGCTTAAATCCACACCTCGAAAATTAAGGCTACCCAAATTCACCCCATTTAAGTCATCACCCTTAAAATCCGCCCGACTACTACTTTCCCGCGCTTCATGCAGCCTTTGAATGACTTCTTCCCGATTCATACTTCACCTCTCCCTTACGATGTTTAATCTTTAATATATCTATATAAAACGTTCGCCAAGTGGAGTCCAAATCTGGTTCTTTGAGGTATGGTGTGGTTGAGGTGAGGAGTGACACACGCCCTCGTGTGTCGCTGGTTAGCACGAGGGCGTGCTAACTCCGCGTGACCACACTAAACCTCAGAGAACCCCAAATCGTTAGATTTGTTAGATTAGGCCGTCAAATCTAAAAATGTGGACTCCAAAAATGCAATTTCTGCCCGTTTTTACTATAGTAGGACTTACGCAAACCCGTTTATTTTGAGGAGTGACACACGCCCTCGTGTGTCACTGTTAGCACGAGGGCGTGCTAACTCCGCAATTTTTGCGTAAGTCCTATATAGTTTATCTAAGTTACTTTAGAAACAAACGGATTCCCGTTTATCCAGAAACGCCAAGCTGCCTCACGGTCAGGCGCAGCCGCGTAATCAATCCCAATGCGTGGCCCAGTAGCCACCTGCGCGGCAATGATTGGCTCACCTGATTCTAGCCACAGGCTTTGCCCCTGGGTCACATCCCATTGATTCAACTGACGGTCTATGCCGAAGGCTTGGCACACTTTACCTGGCCCGTTGGTCAAATGGGTTAGCCGTTTTATGGCATGGTGGCGTAATTGCTGCATGGTCTCAACCCCAACCTGCGGCTCTATCGCCCGAATTAACACCGCCGCAGGAAAATCAACCTCATCAGTCACCAGATTAAGCATGGAATACATGCCATAAATTAAGTAAACATACGCCAACCCTGGGCGACCAAACATCACTTCGGTGCGAGTCGTGCGCCCTTTAGCGGCATGGCACGCTGTATCCTCGGGGCCAGTGTAGGCTTCCGTCTCCACAATCAACCCACTCAGCCGTTGCCCTGCCACCTCTCTTACTAAATATTGCCCCAATAAATCCCGCGCCACCACAGGTGCAGGACGGGCAAAAAAGGCAGATGTTAAAACAGCCATGATGCTTCTATCCTCAATCCAGAAGATTTTACTTAGGCGGGGGTGAGAGTTCAACTCATATAATATTAACGTAGTTTTGCTTTTTTATCAAGCCATTTGAAAAAAATATGGCGTAGGCGCGAGGTATTTTTAGACCTTACAAGTTTTTAAAACCTGTAAGGTCTAGGCTTCAGCTCCAATAACGGCAAAGACCCCTGAAACCGAGGTTGTTTGCAGGGGTCTTTCGAAAAAGTTTTCGACCAGCGAGGAGGCTGATGCTTTTTGTGTGGGGTGGTCATGGTAACACATCTCATTAAGTTGGTCAAATCAAATTAACTGATTATAGGCTTTCAGTCATTGCCAACTAGCTAGGAGTATGGTAAGATAACTGCATAGTAGTTAATCACTGATAGCTTAATTTTATTTAAGGAGATTGACATGCGAAAACCGATTATTGCAGGAAATTGGAAGATGTTTAAAACCTCGGCTGAGGCGGTGTTATTAGCCCGCGAAGTGCGTGAAGCCGTGGCTGATTTAGGCCAAGTTGAAGTTGTATTATGTCCACCATTCACGGCGTTAGCTGCCGTAGAGGGAATTATTGCCGATAGTAAAATTGGCTTGGGCGCGCAGAATATGTTCTGGGAAGAACAGGGTGCATTTACAGGCGAAATTTCGCCCTTGATGCTCCAGGGGCTGTGTGATTATGTTATATTGGGTCACTCTGAACGCCGCCAATATTTTGGTGAGACCGATGAAACGGTCAATAAAAAGATGAAAGCCGCGTTATTTCACAAACTCATTCCCATTGTTTGCGTCGGTGAAAACCTCGCTCAAAATGAAGCAGGCGAAACTGAAGCCTTTGTTGGCAGCCAAATTAAGGGTGCATTTGCTGGTTTATCCGCCGAACAAGCGACCAAAATTGTTGTGGCGTATGAACCCATTTGGGCGATTGGCACAGGCAAAACCGCCACCCCCGAACAGGCCAACCGCATTATCGTGGCGAGTATCCGTCAAGTTTTAGCCGAGTTATATGATAATAATGTCGCTGAAACCGTAAGGGTACAATATGGTGGCAGCGTAAACCCTGGTAATGTGGAAGGGTTCATGGGCCAGCCTGATATTGATGGCGCCTTGGTCGGCGGAGCAAGTCTCAAAGCTGATAGTTTTGTCACTTTAGTTAAGGGTGCTTTAGTTAAGTTTCGTTAGTTTAACCATCACTTGCTGAGGCCCACCATGACGAGTATCTCTCTCTCTTTATGGCTGTTATTGTGCTTCATTTTAATCCCCCCCATGAAACAATGGATAAGTGACCATTTACAGGGGGTGGCTTTTTTGCTGACGGGTAATATTCAATTCGCGCGCTGGGTTTTTTGGATAGTCCTTTTGCCTGGCACTTTTCTCCATGAATTAAGCCATTGGTTAACCGCCAAATTACTACGGGTTAAAACCTATCACTTTTCCATTTGGCCGCGAATGAAACCTAACGGTTGGATGCAAATGGGAGCTATTCACATGCAGGCCGCCATTGACCCTTTTCGGCATAGCCTCATTGGTTTAGCTCCCTTTATATTTGGTAGCATGGCCGTCTTATTTATCGGGCAATATTTACTGGCTTTAGATGAAATCCGCCATGCCATTAACAGTGGTAATCTGGCAACGGTTTGGCAAACTTTAAGCCACATCTTTACCGTTCCTATCGCCTGGCTCTGGCTTTATGCCATTTTTGCCATTTCCAATGCGATGTTCCCTAGCCATGCTGACCGCCAAGCATGGCGCACGGCCTTACTTTACAGCGCACTCATTGTGTTAGTGATAATTGGTCTAGGCTTTAACCCGTTAGTTTCCGTCACCATGCAACAACTTATTTTATCGGCCATGGCTGCCTTATTATTTGCCTTTGCCATTACTATCATGGTGGATTTACTTTTTATCATCGTGATAGGATCTTTAGAATTTGTGTTATCTTGGGCCATGGGACGGCAGGTGGTTTATAATCGCTAGTGTTTGCCCTAGTAGCGATTATAAGGCTTTTAAGCCTTATAATCGCTGATTGATACTATAGGAGTCCAAATCTTTAGATTTAATAAGTAGGTGAGCATAAATTCTGCGGCAGACCAATTTAATGATTTTCGTAGGGGCAGGGCTTGTCCCTGCCCAAAACGGGGCAAGCACAAGCCCCTACAAAATGCCGCAAAATTTTTGCTTGGGTACTTATATTCAAATCTAAAGATTTGGACTCCTTAAGTGGATTGACTCAATGAAAACGATTCTAATATTACGTCATGCCAAATCCGATTGGGGCGACCCTAAATTGAAAGATTTTGACCGCCCCTTGAATAAACGAGGGCGTAAAGATGCCCCACGTATGGGCGAGGCTTTGGCTTTTGCTAAACTGACTCCTGACCGTATTTTAGCTTCACCTGCTAAACGAGCCAAGCAAACGGCTGAATTTGTGGCTGAAGCCTGTGGTTATGTTAAACCCATCCATTGGCAAGAATCATTTTATGAGGCTGCCAGCGATGATTTATTGACCGCTTTACATGAGCTACCTGATTGGGTGGAGCGAGTTTTATTAGTCGGACATAACCCCACCTTAGAGGAAACCATTGCCAAACTATGTTTAGCCGACTCCAGCGTCATGGGCATTTCCATGGCCCCCGCCAGCCTTGCTTGCCTTGAAGCCGACATTGATGATTGGGCTGAACTCCAATTTGGGTTGGCAACTTTGCGCTGGCTCTTAACGCCCAAATTGGTCAAGGCACTTGTTTAGGACTTTTCCAAAGACCTCACCCCAACCCTCTCCTACATAAGGAGAGGGAGCAAAATCTCCCCTTGATGTCGGGGGGACTAAGGGGGGTAGACTCAGTATATCAAGATTTTGGTTCAACAACTAAATTTCCCTCACCCCCGCCCCTCTCCCAAAGGGAGAGGGAGTCTCTTGTCTCCCCTCGCCCTTTGGGAGAGGGCTGGGGTGAGGGTGACAAATCTTGAAATACTGAGACTTGGCATTTAAACTGCGTTTAATCATGGGTTAACGATTGTGTAAGAATTCTACGATACCATGCGGCTAATGATGAATTCTAAGTAAGTGAGCAAAAATTCTGCGGCAGACCTTTTTAATGATTTTCGTAGGGGCAGGGCTTGTCCCTGCCCAAAACGGGGCAAGCACAACCTGCCCAAAACGGGGCAAGCACAAGGCCTTGCCCCTACGAAATGCCGCAAAACTTTTGCTTGGGTACTTATATAACAAGGAGCGTGATATGTTAGGTAAAATATTTGGTCGTCGTGAGGCTGAAGTTCAAGGGAAGGCCACTAACCGCCTCCCATCGGGTCAATCTTTAACCCAAAAATTTCCCGTATTACATTATGGTTCGGTGCCTGATACTCATTTAAGCCAATGGGATTTTCGGATTTATGGGCTAGTCGAGGTCGAAAAAACATGGAACTGGGCGGAATTTAATCAATTGCCCCGCACCAAAATTCAGCTAGATTTACATTGTGTCACCCGTTGGTCTAAATTGGATACCACCTGGGAAGGCGTTTCGCTCAAATCATTGGTGGACGGTGGCTTTATCAACATTAAGCCCGAAGCCAATTATGTGATTCAACATTGCGAGCAAGGTTACACGACCAACACGCCGCTAGAATTGCTCATGCAAGACAACATGTTAATGGCAACACATTACGATGGGCAGCCCCTCACGCCCGACCACGGCTACCCCTTACGCATGGTCATTGGCTCATTTGCCGACCGCAGCGAGAAAAAATCGGCCTATTTATGGAAAGGTGGCAAATGGTTACGCGCCTTAGAATTTCGGCAAGATGACCAACTCGGTTTTTGGGAACGCCTCGGCTATCACAATGAAGCTGACCCCTGGAAGGAACAACGTTTCAGTGGCTTTAGTTTTTTGGGCTAAATGGCAGACCTCACCCCAACCCTCTCCTAAAGAGGAGAGGGAGCAAAATCTCCCCTGGATGTCGGGGGGATTAAGTGGGTAGATTTGTAAATAGAACCATGAAGGTGTGGCAACTATGAGCCACGCCTTTTTTGTTTTTTAAGAGAAATGTTATAATGGAGGTCACTATCAGCTTTTGATACTATCCATGTTAAATTAGCCCCAATTTTAGGAACAACTTATGCGCCCAGAATGGAATACCTCCACCAAACAAGTCGTTGGCGTTAGCCTCGTATTATTAGGGGTATGGGTCATTTATATCAGCTTAGATGTCTTTCCTATCCTGATAATTGCCACCCTATTGGCTTTTTTACTCACTCCCGTGGTGGATTTTTTCCAAGAACGCCTTAACTTGGGACGGGGTATCGCGGTTATTCTCGCGTATTTATTGCTATTTATTATAGTTTTTTTGCTCTTATTATTGCTCACTGGTCCCATGATGCAAGGGTTTCAAGTGTTAGCGGATATTGATTATCCCATTCTTGTGGCTGATTTCGTTAGCTACCTGCAAGCCACGCTCATCAGTTTACGCACCATTCGTGACCCTTTGTTTCAAACTAAACTTGACTTTTCGCCCCTCATTGACCCCACCCTCGACTTTTTGCAAAATACCGATACCACCACTTTTTCCGCCTCCGTTTTACCTCCCATGAGCCTCATTTATGACTCAGCGCAATCAGCCATTATGTTGACCTTTGGAGTCGCCGCCAGTGTTGCAGGAACAACCCTCTCTTTCATGGTCACCTTCATTGTCACCTTAATGTGTGCCATTTACATGACCAAAGACGGCCATAAATTCCCGCTCTATGTTCTCAGTCATGTGCCAACACTCTATCAGCCTGAAGTCGCCATTTTATTAAATCGGCTGAAAAAAACCTGGCAATCTTACATTCGCGGCCAAACCACCGTCATGATAATTATTGGCCTTGCCATTGGTTTGGGGAATTGGTTATTGGGCGTACCAGGGGCGTTTGCCTTGGGCATGATTGCGGGCTTCATGGAGCTAGTCCCATATCTTGGCCCCATTTTAGCCGCCATTCCCGCGGTGGTCATTGCCTTGATTCAAGGCTCAACCTATTTTGAGGTAAGTAATCTTAATTTTGCCTTCATAGTGATCGGCTTTTATCTATCGATACATTACGTCGATAATACGCTGGTTATCCCGCGCGTCTTAGGCCATGCCGTCAAACTCCACCCCCTGGTGGTCATTATCGGGGTGATTGTGGGGGCAAGTGTGGCAGGAATTTTAGGGGCGTTGGTCGCCACGCCCATCATTGCCTCTGGGCGAGAGATTACCTGGTATCTCTATGCCAAAACCACCAGCACCGACCCCTATCCCCCTCCCGCTGCCGTTAGGCCCGTCTCCGAAACGTCCTGGCTAGAGCAAGGCCGCGCCTGGCTCCAACGGCGGCGGGCGTGAGGTTTCGCGTGTTCAAAATTTACAGGTAAAAAAATAAGAGTCCAAGTCATTAGGCTTGGACTCCTGTTAGGAACGTTTTATGGTTCTCTGATTTGTTTTATTTGTTTGGCTAATAGGACTTACGCAGAACCCTCACCCCGACCCTCTCCCACAGGGCGAGGGAGTAAAACTTCCCTCCCCCTTTGGGGGGGGATTTTGCTTTTTTGCGTAAGTCCTAGCTAAGAAAATATTTCATTAAAATAACTTTTCTTGGCTAGCATTTACTTTTTTACATGGGGCCTTAACCTCTACCCCATATTTTTCTTTGACTGCTTTGGTGAAAACTTCAAGCGCATTTTCATGATTTTTAAGAAACCATTCAATATGATTTTCTAAATATTCACTTCTAATTTCTGGTCTTCTCAAATCATTAGGCACCCGTTCCATGCGTGGGTCTACACTATCAAACCCCTTAAAAGGTTCAGCTAATCGTTCTTTGGTCAGCTCAATGTATTCAGGATTTAGTTCAAAGCCTATGCCTGGTCTATTCAATTGTTGACAAACTCTCATGGTAGTCCCACTGCCAGAAAATGGGTCTAACACCATATCGCCAGGGTCGCTTGAGGCTAAAATCATGCGCTCAATTAATCCCTCTGGTTTTTGGGTCGGGTGATTTTGGCGATTGGGGTTAGAGTAATGTACATGGGAAAACTTCCAAACATCGCCTGGATTTGCACCTCGCATATTATTTCTAGCGCGATAATATTTTTGGGGGATTCTTACCTCATCAAGATTGAATTTATATTTAGTAGATTTAGTAAAAACCAATATATCGTCATGCCGAGGCGAAAAGCCCTTGGTTTTCCCTAGACCTTGAGTGTAATGCCAGACAACCCAACTATTGAAATATAATTTTAATTCTCGTTCTAATATGTCATATAGGTAGGATATAAATCGAACCCCCATAAAAACATAAATCGTACCCGTTGGCTTCAAAACTCTAGCTGCCTCGGTTAGCCAACGTCTCGTGAAATCTATATATTCATCAAAACCTTTAAAGTCGTGATTGTTTCCGTAATCTTTGCCAAGATTGTAAGGTGGGTCTGCCACAATCAGGTCAATGGAGGAATCATCTAATTGTTTTAGCAGCGCAATTGCATCACCACAGCGTAAATCTATCATTTCCATTATCCATCGCCTCTTTCATTATTGACTTTATGGAATGAATAACAAAATTTGAACACTCCTCGTAATCTATTGACTCTTAGGGCTTTTTTAGGTCAAGACTTTCATACGACATATCTAATTCCTATTTTTATTAAAAAGACCTTACAGATTTTTTAAGCCTGTAAGGTCTTTTTTACTTAATGATGTAAAATCTGGCTCAGGAACAGCTTAGAGCGTTCATGTTTAGGGTTTTCAAAGAAGGCCAGGGGCTGATTTTCCTCCACGATGTTGCCCTGGTCAAAGAAAATGACGCGGTGGGCGACGGTGCGGGCGAAGCCCATTTCGTGGGTGACGGCGAGAATGGTCATGCCGTCGTCGGCCAGTTGTTGCATGGCATCTAACACTTCCTTAATCATTTCGGGGTCAAGGGCGGAGGTGGGTTCATCAAACAGCATGATTTTGGGCTGCATGGCGAGGGCGCGGGCAATGGCGACCCGTTGTTGCTGTCCGCCTGAAAGTTGGCCAGGGTATTTGCCCGCTTGCTCTGGGATTTTGACCCGTTTGAGTTGCTTAATGCCTTCTTCTTCGGCGCGTTCCCGTGACCAACCCCGCACATGAATGGGGGCGAGGGTGATATTTTCCATCACGGTGAGATGGGGAAAGAGGTTGAATTGTTGAAACACCATGCCCACTTCGCGCCGAATCTCTTGAATATTTCGCACGTCGTTATTTAACTCGGTGCCGTCAATGATGATTTGTCCGCTTTGGTGTTCTTCCAAGCGATTCAGCGTGCGAATCCAAGTGGATTTGCCTGACCCTGAGGGGCCGATGATGACCACCACTTCCCCTTCACGCACCGTGGTCGAAACGCCGCGTAAGGCGTGGTATTCGCCATACCATTTATTAACATCCTTGCAAACAATAATATCTGGGCCTAATTCTTTTTTACTCATGTCAGGTTTGTGTTAATTATTTTGGCAACGAATTTCACGAAGTAATAGTCTAGTCATCAGGTGACTTGAAGTCACCTGATGACTAGACTCAGTATATCAAGATTTGGGTGCAATAACTAAAGCCCCCTCACCCCCGCCCCTCTCCCAAAGGGCGAGGGGAGACAAGATACTCCCTCTCCCTTTGGGAGAGGGCAGGGGTGAGGGTGACAAATCTTGAAATACTGAGACTATTACTTCGTGAAATTCGTTGCAGATGGTTAAGGTTTAGTATTTTCCAACACCAAGATTTTTTTCCAATCGCTGACTAGCGAGGGACATGCTAAAAGAGCAGACCCAATAGACAATAGCGACAAAAACGTAGGTTTCTCGTTGTAACCCTAACCATTCGGGTTGCGAGATAGCGGATTGAGCAATTTTCAGTAAATCGAATAAGCCGACAATGGATACCAGGGAGGTGTCTTTGAAGAGGCCAATAAAATCGCCCACCATGGCAGGAATAACGGCTCTTAAGGCTTGCGGTAAGATAATCAAGCGCATGGATTGGGTGGTGCTGAGGCCGAGGGCGACGGCGGCTTCATATTGTCCCTTTGGAATAGATTGTAAGCCACCGCGCACAATTTCGGCGAGATAGGCCGCGCTAAACATGATAAGACCCACGACAACCCGTAATAAATTGTCAATTTCAACCCCTTTAGGTAAAAAAATGGGTAACATAATGTTAGCCATAAACAGTACCGTAATCAAAGGTACGCCGCGAACGAGTTCAATGTAAACAGTACAGAACGTTTTAATCAGGTTGCCTTCCAAATAATGACCCACGAGCCAGAAAATCCCGACGACTAAGGCTGTTATTAAAGCGACATACATGAAGGGTGATAGGGTTACATTGACGGTGGGTGGATTGCGAAAAATAACGGGAATGACATACGTGGCAGATTCTGACGGATAGTTACCTAAGAGCCAATAGATTGCCATGAGGATGAAACCCCACACTGAGAGATATGGCACGCCTTTGGTTTGACTGCGGCGGCCTAACGCCAGGAGTAGGCCAAAGGGGAAGGAGAGGACAATGGAGGTGACGGAAAGGACGACGGTGAGCAGAAAACCACCCCATAAATCCGTTTTGACGACCATCATGGGGCCAGTTTCGTTACCAGGCAACCCATATAATATCCCGTAAGTTAGCGGAATGGTGAACAGCCAGGCATAGACTAAGGGGCGGCGGAATTTGATGAGGGGTGAGCCAAAGTTCCAGGCAAATAGGCTTAACGCGGCTAAAACCATCACGATGACGAGACAAAGTAAAGCTCGCCAACCTGCTTCAGTGGGATAACGACCAATGGCGAAAAGTTGCAGATTTGCGCCGACAATGCCCCAAACTGCGCCAGGGGTATTGGGGCGGATTAGCTCAACCACTTTCGGGTCAGAGCTAAATTCAGCCCCAAAAAAGCCCCAAGCCAACATAGCCCGCAGACTGAATACAATGATAATTGTGAGTAAGAGGGTGGTTAATGCCCCGAAGAAACCCGTAAACAAGCTATCTTTGAGCCAGTGGCTAACGCTGGTCCAACGGTGTTGGGTGGCACTATAGATGACCAAGCCCGCGCCAATCAGCCAGAGAATGATAACGGCGGAGGTTAAAAATGGGCCGCTCGTTACGGTTAATATCAGGTTGCCGAGGGCGGTGACTTGGCCGTTAGGGGCATAGCTAAAAGCAAGTTTGATGGGTTGGGCGGTGAAGCCACTTTGAATGACAAGCCCATTCAGCCCAATAAGCACGAAGGCAAAGAGGGTGTACCAAATATTACTAAATACTTGGTTTCTCAGCCAATGGTTTATATCGAGGCGAGGGACTTCGGGCGGGCGTACGTTTTTGGTTATTGTGGTCATGTTAACGCTCCACCAAGGCGACTTTTTGGTTATACCAATTAAGGAAAGCCGAAATAACGAGACTAATCAACAGGTAAGAGACCATGAAAATGATAATCACCTGCACGCCAACGCCCGCCTGGTTGATGACCGTATTACCAACACTGACCAGGTCAGGGAAGGCAATTGCCACGGCTAAACTGGAGTTTTTAGCAAGGTTAAGATATTGGCTGGTCATGGGGGGGATGATGACCCGCATGGCTTGGGGTAAGACGATGAGGCGTAAGCGTTGATTATCATTGAGGCCGAGGGCGCGGGCGGCTTCCGTTTGTCCTTTAGAAACCGAAAGGATACCCGCGCGGACAATTTCTGAGGCGAAGGCTCCCGTATAGATGACCAAGCCGAAGAGTAAGGCCGCAAATTCAGGCGAGATTTTTGCGCCTCCTTGAATGTTAAAACCTGATGGGGCGGGGGTGTTCATAATCAATGGGGCGACATTCACGGGTAAAACGGCGTAGCTACTGGGGTTTTCTAACACGACTCGCTCTGCGGCTAACTCGGCTTGGGAGGCCGCGAGGAGGTCACAATCCCCTTGAGCATAAGCCTCTGTCGCTTTCTTAAGCGTTTTATTGCCATTGACCTTCACGGGTATATCAATTTGGCGTAAGTTGCTGGCTGCGTTGGTTTCGCCGATGCTGTTTTCTACGGAGCAAACGACGATGGCCGCGTTATCAATTATTTCAAGTCGAGTATCCAGCAGGGCCGTATCAATGCCCGCTGATTTTGCTAAATCAATTTGGTTAACTAAATCGATTCTCACTTGGCTAACGCTATGAACATCTTTGAGTTTATCTAAGAGGTCATTTTTAGCTCCGCTGGCTTTGAGGGCATTTTGGTCAATTTTGGTGAGATAGATGGCTTCAAAACCACTAAAGTCGCGCACATTTTTGCTGGCACTGACCATGATAGCCTGGTCACTAATGAAACTACCTGTAACAAACCAGCCCGTCAGAACAACCACCAAAAAAGCGACAATGGCGGTGGCTATTTTATTAGCGGCATGGCCGCTTTTTTCTTCCTGCCGACTTTGAATTGTCCAAAGAACTAGCACTAAAATGACCGCGAGGACAATAAACGCTAACCAAATGGGAAAGCCAATCGTGGGGGTTAAGCCGGGGAAGGCCGCGCCGCGTTGGTTAAGATAGATGGGCAGGCCAAAAACTTGCGCGCTATCTTTTACGGCGGGTAGTTGGAGAAATAAACCGAAATAGACAAAATAGAGAACGACCAACAATGGAATATTTCGAATAATCTCGACATAAACTGTCGCGATTTGGCTGAGTAGCCAGTTATTCGATAAGCGCGCAATCCCGACGACAATCCCTAAAATGGTTGTCAGAATAATCCCAATGACGGAAACCCAGACCGTATTGACCATGCCGACCCAAATGGCGCGGCCAAAACTATCGGTTGAACTGTAAGCAATGCCCTCTTTTATATCAAACGCGGCGGTTGTATTTAAAAAATCAAAGCCTATATTCAGACCTTGATTTTCTGCATTATCAAAAAAATTACCAATGAGCCAGCCTAGTCCTGCCAACACCGCGGCCATGAAGATGACTTGAGCAATGATAGCTAAAACCCTGACATCACGCCAAAAAGGAATTTGGGCGGGAGGTTTAATATGGGGTGACGTTGTTGCCATGCACAGGTCTCCTAAAGCGTGTCAGCTAGTTAGCCTGTCAGTCTATCAGCAAGTCAGCGTTCAGTATGTCAGTTTATTGCTGACACGCTGATTGCTGACCGACTGACTAGCTGACAGGCTGATTGCTGACCGACTGACTAGCTGAAAGACTGATTAACGGAAGGGGGGAGCGTACATCAAGCCACCTTGATTGTACAGCGCGTTTTGGGCGCGGGGGAGGTTAAACGGTGTGGCGGGGCCTAAGTTGCGGTCATAAATTTCGCCATAGTTACCCACTTGTTTAATGACGTTCACCATGAAGTCATTATCCAAACCTAAACCTTTGCCTAAGTCACCTTCTGCGCCAAGCAGGTTGCGGATAATGGGGTTTTCACTAGCCACCATTTCCTCCACATTTTTAGAAGTAATACCATACTCTTCCGCAGCGATGGTGCCATAAATAACCCATTTCACAATATCAAACCATTGGTCATCACCATGGCGCACGAGCGGGGCCAATGGTTCTTTAGACATGGTATCTTCCAAAATGATGTGGTCTTCCGGTTTTTTGAGCAGGATTTGTTGTGAAACTAAACCTGATTTGTCGGTGGTGAAACCATCACAACGGCCTTCATCGTAGGCATTACGGGTAGCATCCGCATTTTCGATAACGACGGGTTCATATTTAATGCCTAAAGCGCGGAACACATCAGCTAAATTCTTTTCGGTAGTCGTGCCTTGTTGCACACATATTGTCGCGCCTTCGAGGTCTTTCAAGGTTTTAACACCGCTATCTTTGCGTACCATCATGCCTTGACCGTCATAAAACGTAACGGGGGCAAAATTAAAACCGAGCGACGTATCACGGCTAATCGTCCAGGTGGTATTCCGACTGAGCATGTCAATCTCGCCACTTTGTAATACAGGGAAACGTTCTTGCGCCGAGGTCTGGCGGACTTCCACTTTCTCCGCATCGCCTAAAACGGCAGCGGCCACAGCTTTACAAAAATCAACATCAAAGCCCGCAAATTTTTGGGTCGCGGGGTCAAGATAACCAAAACCAGGCACTGAAGCATTGCCACCACATTTTAACATGCCGCGTTCTTGTACTTGTTTTAATGTCCCACCTGCTGTTTGAACGGCAGGGGCGGCGGTTTGTGCCGTTGTAGCGGCAGCAGCAGGGGCCGTTGTAGCCGCAACTTCAGTGGTCGCAGCAGGGGCTTCCGTAGCCGCAACTTCAGTGGCGGCTTCAGGTTGTGTTTGTACTTCAACCGTCACTTCTTTAATCACTTCTTTTTCAACTTCAACGGTCACCACTTTTTCAACTTCAACGGTGACCACTTTCTCAACGACTTGCGTCCCACCACATTGGGCCGCGACGGTGGAGGTGGCTAATAAGGCTACCAAAATTAACAAAATACGCTTGAAATTCATCTTTTACGTTCTCCTCTGAAAATTAGCTAAATTTAAAATAAAAACACATCAAGTTTAGGTTATAGTTGAACAACTAAATGGTCAATAAAAACATCACCTCCTCATTAGACTTAATGCTTACAAATGATTGGGGTGCAACTCTACGTTGAAGGCACACAAAAATTGAGTTGTTGATGGTAATGCTGCGGTCTTAAGTGGGTCGGTGAAACAACTGGAATGGCTGAAAAATAGGGGATAAAACAGTAACTACGGTTGCTTAACTAGTTAAGTGGCTTGCATTATAACAAACAACCCATCATAGGTCAATTTATTGTCAAAATAGAAGGCGAATGAGAGAAATTAACTTTTAATCGCCATGAGCCTTTTGGCAAATAGGGGATTGTAAGATTATCCCAAATCGTGTATGCTTAGGGTAAATGTGGTATAATTCACACCCAAAGGAGGTGGTCTTATGACAACCTTAACGTCTACTGTAACCATGTTACAACCTACCCCCCAAATCTATCGCGGCCCCATTCGTGGGGCTGACTTACCTAGCGAGGACGGTGAACCGTTGGAAAGTAGTGGATTGTTCATTTAGTTTTTAGTATATGGTCAGACAGGAATGTCTGACCTACCAACGGTGGAACAGACATTCCTGTCTGTTCGGCAGACATTCCTGTCTGTTCGGATATACTAATAATTAAATGAACAGTCCAGTAGTTGGCATTTGGATATTATGTATTTGCTCATTCGCGTCTTGGAATATCATTGGCGTGACCGTACCGACGTATATTTGGGGGGCAACATGTTTATTTACTTTGACCCCAATCAGCAGAAAAACCGTAATTTTCGTGGCCCCGATTTCTTTGTAGTTAAGGGTGTCACCGACCAACGCCCACGCCATTCATGGGTGATTTGGGAGGAGGAGTATCGCACCCCTGAAGAAGAGAAATTTATTGAGGCAATAGAGGCGGAACTGTTCGCTGAGTCGGAGTCAGCGGCGCGCCGCGTGGCTGAACAACGGGCTGAATCTGAACGGCAACGGGCGGAGGCTGAAGCCGAAGTTGCCCGTCTCATGGCGTTACTCAAAGGACAATCATCTCATGACTCCCAAGTTGATTGACACACACTGTCACCTCAATTTTGACCAGTTCGATCTTGACCGTAGCGAAGTGTTACAGCGCGCCCATGACGTGGGCGTGGTGGCCTTTGTTAACCCTAGCGTTGATTTAGCCGATAGTCGGCACGTCGTTGCTTTAGCCCAAGAGATTCCCAACCTCTACGCAGCCATTGGTTTTCATCCTAATGACGCAGCCTCTTTTAATGAAGCAGCCTTGAGCGAATTACGCGAATTAGCTCAACAGCCCAAAGTGGTCGCCATTGGTGAAATTGGCCTAGATTACCATTGGAATGAGTCGCCGCCTGAGGTGCAAAAATCGGTTTTTGAGCAACAACTCACCTTAGCCAGTGAACTTAATTTACCCGTTATCATTCATCAACGCGACGCGGCAGCGGATACCATGACGATTTTACAACAGTGGGCTAATCAGCCACATCCTTACTTGGTATTACATTCCTTTTCAAGTGACTTGGCTGTAGCAAAAATGGCCTTAGACTTAGGCTTTTATCTTGGTATTAGCGGCCCCATCACCTTCAAAAACCCTAAAGAGTTACCTGACGTGGTGGCCTTTGCACCCTTAAGCCGTTTGTTAGTGGAAACCGACTCGCCCTTTTTATCGCCCCATCCTTTTCGGGGCAAACGCAACGAACCCGCCCAAGTGAAACTGGTCGCCGAGAAAATCGCCCAGATTAAAGGGCTATCTTACGCCGAAACCTGCCAACAATTAACCGAAAATAGTCTCGCTTTCTTTCATTTATAAGCGGAGTCCAAATCTTCAGATTTGACGGCCAAATCTAAAGATTTGGACTCCTGATACATTTTATTATGTCCAACATCAATCATTTACTTAATATGGTGGCTGACGGGATGCCCCATGTGGAAACCAAAATGCGCTCTGGTGTGGCGGAGCGTTACCCTGACCTGGCCGCCGTCGTTGATTATCTCATGGGCGCGGGCGGGAAACGGCTGCGCCCCGTCTTAAGCCTCATGGCCGCCACTTTTTTTGAGGTGGATAAAGATAAACTGTATTCCCTTGCGGCTTCCGTTGAATTATTACACACTGCTACCCTCGTGCATGATGACCTCATTGATAACTCCATGTTACGGCGTGGTATGCCTACCCTGAACGTCAGTTGGAGTCCTGGCGCAACTATTCTAACGGGAGATTACCTTTTTGCTCGTTCCGCCGAACTCTCTGCCGAGACGCAAAACATCCGTATTGTAACAATTTTCGCCCAAACTTTGATGACCATTGTGGGCGGTGAATTGCAACAACTCTTCAATGACGGCCATGACCATGTCCCCACACGCGAGGAGTATAATCAACGGATTTACGCCAAAACCGCCTCACTTTTTGCCTCCGCCACCCAATGCGCGGCCATTCTCGGCGGGGCATCTGAGGCGCAGGAGCAGGCCATGCGCGATTATGGCTATCATTTAGGCATGGCCTTCCAAGTCATGGACGATGTGTTAGATTTTGAGGGTGATGAGGAAATTGTGGGCAAGCCTGTCGCCAATGATTTGCGGCAAGGTTATGCGACCTTACCCGTCATGCTGTTTGAGCAAAAATCACCCAATCATCCGACCATTCGCAAAGCGGTGCGCCGTGAGCCTGTGACAGATGGCGAAATTAAGGCCATTGTCCAGGCCATTCGCACATCAGGCTGCATTGAGGCCACCATGCAGGAAGCGCGCCGTTTAGCCAAACTCGCCCAAGATGCCTTAGTAATATTTCCCAA
>JFJP01037718.1_pt1 | contig 23603 bp, 19 predicted proteins | sample 431651 | NCBI WGS metagenome assembly JFJP01 (sample SAMN02602958, study PRJNA72255) | Microbial mat metagenome, whole genome shotgun sequencing project. | biome: fresh water; feature: sink hole; material: water; isolation source: purple microbial (photo- and chemosynthetic) mats found in...
AGGGCTTCGACCTGGCAAGGATCGCCAACTACGACAAGCTGCAACTGCGAGACTACGAGCGGAGCTACAACGACTACCTCAGCTTCAAGGCTTCCATGGACTACCAGTTCAACCAGGGAATGGATGAAAAAGCAAAAATCACCGCCAGAAAGCTGATTAAGAAAGGAATGGAAAATGCGGAAGTGGCCGAAATCACCGAGCTTCCCCTTTCCGAAGTCGTGAAGATTCGCAAGGAAATCGAAGAAAATGGCGAACTGAACCCATGACTTTTGGCCAATCAGCAAGTCCTTGCCCAGCAAAAATCCCATCCTCCACCCCGTTCTTGGGCAGGAGGATGGGATTTTAACATGCTGAAAAGCTCAAATTTCCCAGACCATGCCGACCAGGAAATGCCTTCCCGCCTGCGGGTAGTAGCCGAGCATTTGCTGTGCTTGGCCGTCTTCGTAGTAGCGATAGACCCAGGCGTTGGATTCGTACTCGTGGCCGAAAAGGTTGATAACCGCCAAGTTGAGGTTCAGGCGGCTCTGGGCCGGCAGCTCGAAGCTGTGCGAAAGCCGCAGCTCGTGGACGGTGTAGGCCTCGAGCATGCGCTCACTCGAAGAAGAGTTGTCGATGAACTGGCGGCCGACGTGCTGGAAGTTCCAAAGCAGCTTGGCCCCTTCGAAGGGCGCCCAGGCCAGGCGTCCGGAGGCAATGACCGCGGGCGAAAACGCCAGGTCGGTCTGGCCTAGGCTCTCGGTGAACTGCCAGGGCTGCTCGGGCTCGCTCCAGGCGCTCCAGTTGTCCACGAAGGCCACGAAGTCGTCGATCTTGTTGCGGCTGAGGGTGAGGTTGGCCTGGGCCTCGAGCGCGGGAAAGGGCCGCGCCTGCGCCGAGAGCTCGATGCCGGCGCGGTGGCTTCGGGGGACGTTGGCCATGATGGGGGCGCCCACGTCGTTGATCTGCCCGGTGTGGACAAGCTGGTCGCGGTAGCGCATCAGGTAGGCGTTGAGGGCCAGGCTGATGCGTTGCCAGGCCACGCGGTGCCCCAGCTCGAAGTCGGTGAGGGTCTCGGGGCGGGGCACCTGCCCGGCGGGGGCGTCCACAAAGTTGCCGCGGTTGGGCTCGCGGCTGGCCACGGCCACCGAGAAGTAGCTGGCCATGAGCTCGTTGTGCTCGAAGTGCAGGCCCGCCTTGGGGTTGAAGAAGAGGAAGTCGTGCTGCTGGCCGATGGCGCGGAGGTCGTTGTCGGTTCCGGTGATGCGGTAGTCGATGGCGCGGCCCTGGAGGTCTGCCATGAGGTCGAGCCGGCCCAGGCGCAGGTTGGCCTTGAGGTAGAGGCTGGCGTCGGTCTTGTTTCCGGTGCCCTCGTACCAGCGGTGGCGGATGGGCTGCTGGGGCATGAACTGGGCCCAGATGACCTCGCCGAAGTGGTCGCCCAGGTAGTGGTTCCAGCCTCCGCCGCCCACCATGCGCAGGCGCGGGCCCTGCCACTGGCTCGAAAAGACCATGCCGTAGAAGTGGTTGTCGAGCCAGCGGCGGCGGACCAGGTCGGTGGCCGTGGGCGAAAGCTCGCCGAAGTCGGGCGGCGCGAGGCCGTAGGCGGCAAAGTCCTGCCCAGCCTCGTACTCTTCGAAGTAGCCCAGGCCGCGGGTGTAGTGCAAGGCCAGGTTGTGGTTCCAGTCGGGGCGGGCCTGGCGGGTGTAGAAGAGCTGGTAGTGGGTCTGCTGGTAGTGGTCGATCTGGTTGTCGTAGGTGTAGGGATTGTAGCGGAGGTTGGTGTCGATGATGTAGTCGGGCACGCCGTACCAGGCCTGGTAGGTGCGCTCGAGGCCCGAGAAGGTGTTGACCCGCAGCAGGTTCTTGGCATCGCGGTAGGCGCCCGAAAGGTAGTACGACTTGAGGTCGGACCAGGCGCGGTCGATGAAACCATCGGACTGGATGGACGACAGGCGGGCGTCGAAGCTGAAGTGCTCGCCCATGAGGCCCGTCCCGGCGCCGACGCTGGCCCGGCGGGTGTTGAACGAGCCGAGGTGGGTCTCGGCGCGGGCGTGGGGCTTGCTGGCGAGCTGGTTGGTGTTGAGGTTGACGGTCGCGCCGAAGGCTGCGGCGCCGTTCTGCGAACTGCCCACGCCGCGCTGCACCTGCACGCTCTCGACGGAGCTGGCCAGGTCGGGCATGTTGACCCAGAACACCCCGTGCGACTCGGGGTCGTTGAGCGGTATGCCGTTGACCGTTACGTTGATGCGGTTGGCGTCGGTCCCGCGGACGCGCAGGCCCGTGTAGCCGATTCCTGTGCCGGCGTCGGAGGTCGTAACCAGCGAGGGCGTCAGGGCCAGCAGGTAGGGCAGGTCTTGGCCCTGGTTGCGCTCGCCGAGCTGCTCGCGGTCGAGGTTCTGGTGGGCCATGGGCTGGCGCTCGCCCAGGCGCGTGGCCCGGATGGCCACCTCGTCCGTTACGAAGGCCCTGGGCACCAGGCGGAAGCTCCACCGCTCGGGGGCGTCGAGCCAGCCGCCGGCGCTGTCGCGGACCTGCCAGCGGTCGCCCTCCTGGCGCAGCTCGAAGCGCTGGAGCAGCGGCTCGAAGCCGAGGAACTCGACCAGGAGCTGGTGTTCGCCCGGACGCAGGCCGCCGAGCTCGAAGCGGCCGTCGGGGTCGCTGACGGTGGCCGCGAAGCCAGAGCGCAGCCGCAAGGTCGCGCCCACGAGCGGCTCGCCCGAGGGGTCGAGAACCTCTCCGCGGAAGGCGTAGCCTTGGCCGCAGACGGCCAGCGCATGGCCCAGCATCCAAACCCAAAAAAAGAAAAACCGTTTCATAACTCTTTGTTGGTTAAACCATTGGAGAATTGAAACGGAATGCCCGCGGTCTTTCTGTCCACGGCTTGTTCCCTTCGGCAGCATTACCTGCATCAGGTTCAATGGGTATGATCTCAGCCACTTTTTGGGCACCCCGTATATTCGGCGAAGTTAGCCTTTTTCCCCAAAAACCGAACTGCTTTCGAGCATAGCGCCCCGCAGGGGGAGCATTTCAAGCGACCTCGCTGCCGAGCGGCGATAGGCCCGCAGTCTTTACTCGTAGAGCCTTTCCAGGGGGTTGCCCCGCTTCATCAGGTGCTTGACCTTCTCGAAAGGCAAGTAGGCGGTGACATGGCCCAGGGCGGAAGGCCCGATTTCGTTGGGCTGGTAGGTGAAGGCCACGCCTGCGCCATAGCAGAAGAAGTTGTCGTTGGGCTCGATGGCCGCCTCGAAGAAGGCATCCGGGCCAAACTCCTCGCGCAAGATGCCGCCGACCAGCTCGGCGAGCTGCTTCCTGGCGGAACTTGAAAACACGTCCGAAGCGGTGATTTCCTTTCCAGAAACCAAGTCAAAACAAAACATCCGCGAACCTTGCGAGCCATGCGCCCCGCTCGAGTTGCTCATGAAATTCATGTCGAGGCTCAGGATGCCCTTTTCGTTGTAGGCCACCGTCATCACCGAGTGGTCGGACCAGTCCCACTGGTAGCCCTTCTCGCCCAGGACTTCATCGGCATCAAGCTCCAACAAGATGCCGTTGAGGACTTCATCCCGATAGACATCATGCTCGCGCTCAAGCGTTTGGGAGATGTTTTCCTCGGGGTCGTCGGGCAAGGCGTCCGCCCCGAAGAATCGCGTGGCGATTTCCTTGCTGAGCCTTGGGAGCAGGTCGGGGGCCGTGGGGCAGTCGGTGGGCTGGAGGAAGAACACCGAGCTGACGTGGCCGATGTCGCGCCCCAACCCGGCGTCCAGGAAATCCTCGCGGGCGTGGGCCTCGAAGCTCAAGGCGGCCGGCGCGGCACGGAAGCCGAACGACAGCGATCGCCCACCGTCGGAGCTGGCCCAGGCTCCGGAAAATCCCTGCGCGCCGAGCTGCCCGCTGAAGGCACCGATCTCGGTCCAGTCGTTGGCATATTCCCTAAGCTCCAGGGTCGAACCTTCGAGGGTGCCCACCAGGCGCCGGGGCTTGTCGAGGTGGGCGTAGTGGCAACTGCCCCAGGCCCTGCCGCGGTCGAGGTGCAGGTCCACGACCGCGGCCCAGTCGTCGCCGACCCTGCCTTCGAGATGGTGGTACTGCTGGGCGCGAAGCAGGCCCGGCCAGGCCACCAAGAGAAGGAATTGGAAAAAGATGGCATTCTTCATGGCGCAAGTGGATTGGAAAAGGTGGGGAAATACCAGATTATTTTGATGGAAGATGCCAATTTTCGGGCCACAGACGAAATTGGGAGGGCCAAATTGGCCCCGCGGAAGGCGCATGGGAAGCGGACGATCACGAATTGGCGCACAAAAAACGCGATCCGCTGGTCAAATTGCGTTTTTTTGTTACATTTGGTCAACGAAGAAACCCATCATCGAACCATACAAACCAAGACAAAATGAGTCAGAGAGTCACCGATTTCGTGGTCAAGTACTACCCCTTCGCGATCAGAAGCGAGCAGCAGACGGGCATCCCTGCGGTATTCACGCTGGCCCAGGCCGCGCTGGAGACGGGCTGGGGAAGCAAAGCCATCGGCAACAACCTCTTCGGCATCACAGCCAACCGGCTCTGGACCGGCCCCAAGGTGCTCGTTGACACCTTCGAGTTCCACGACACGCCCGATGTCCAGTATCCCGAGATTTCGAGCATCGAGAAGCTGCCCAACGGCAAGTACAAGTACATCGTCAAGCGGTACTTCCGCGAGTATGCGGACGTCTCGGAATGCTTCAACGACCACTACAAGGTGCTCCTGCAAGACCGCTACAAGGAAGCCTTCAAATACACCGACGACCCCAAGCGCTTCGCCACCGAGATCGCCCGGGGCGGCTACGCCACCGGCCTGAACTATGCCAGCACCCTGCACCAGATCATCGACATGGTGCAGCGCGTCGTTGACACCCTGGGCCAGAGCCAGCCCGCCGTATCGACCGGGGCCATGGCCGTGGTCAAGAGCCGCGCCCTCAACCTGCGCCAAGCCGGCAGCAACGAGGCCACCCTGATGATCCGCGACGGCCTGCAACGCGGGGCCAAGCTCGTGGTGCTCGGCCAGGCCGGCGCTTGGCTCAAGGTCCGCACCGAGGAGACCGCCTGGTGCGCCACCCGCTTCCTTTCCATCGCCGACCGCGGCGGCGAGAACTGGGCCACCGTGACGGCCAGCCTGCTCAACTACCGGCACGCCCCCGAAGGGATCAAGATCGGAGCCTTCTCGCGCGGGGAAAGCTACCCCGTGGCAGGCACGCAAGGCGACTGGACCAAGATCTACCTCATCGGCTGGGTACACGGCGACTTCGTGGAATACGCGAACGCCTGATCGCCAAGCGATTCCCCCACCCCCCAGCGAGCACCCATCGGCAGCAAAAAGGCCGCGCCAGATTTGGCGCGGCCTTTTCCGTTGTGGGCAAACGCCTGATCCAGGCTCAGAAGCGCTCGGTCTTCGCGAAATGGAAATCGGCTTCGATGTTGGCGTTCTCGTCGCTGTCCGAGCCGTGTACGGCGTTGTTCTGCACGTCCTCGGCGAAGAGCTGCCGGATGGTTCCGGGGGCGGCATCCTTGGGGTTGGTGGAGCCGATCAGCTTGCGAAATTCTTGGACAGCGTTGTCTTTTTCGAGGATGGCCGCCACGATGGGGCCGGAGGTCATGAAGGCCACCAGGTCGGCGTAGAAGGGACGCTCGGCATGGACGGCGTAGAAGGCCTCGGCCTGGGCCTTGGTGAGCTGGGTGTACTTCATGGCGCGGATGCGGAATCCGGCTTCGTTGATTTTCCCGAGGATGGGGCCGATGTTGTTCTTGCGGACCGCGTCGGGTTTGATCATGGTCAAGGTGATGTTGCCTGCTGCCATTTTGATGCTATTGTTGATTTGGGATTTGTAATGGCGCGAAGATAGAAAAAAAACACCGTCTTCGCCCGCCGGTCCGCCTTCTGGCTTGCGGTTCTGCCCCGCTCCGCTATCTTTGGGACATCATCAAAAAACCAACACATGGATTTCATTTACTTCCTCTTCGTGGGTCTGCTGGCAGGCTGGGTAGCCGGAAAGATCACCAAGGGCAGCGGGCACGGCCTGATCGTGAACCTGGTGGTCGGCGTCTTCGGGGCCATGGTGGGCCGCCCGATCTTCCATAAGCTAGGCCTCGGCCCCACGGGCTTCATCGGCGACCTGGTGGTGGCCAGCATCGGGGCCATCTTCTTCCTGTTCGTGGTGGGCCTGATCTTTGGCCGCCGCCGCCGCTGATCCCGCCAACCGCCCCAAGCACGACAAGCCCCGCCGGAAAGGTCCGCGGGGCTTGTCGTGCTTGGGGGTCATGGCCGGAAAATGGCCTACTCGTAGGCCTCCAGGTCGAAGGGGAGGTCCACCAGCTCCTTGATTTCCTGTCCGCGGTCCTGCATGAGGCCGTCGTCGGCGTGGTGCTTCCAGATGACTTTGACCTTGTGGCCGCGGCTGTGGATGTTCTCCAGCTCGGTGATGATCTCGAGGATCTGCCGGGCCGAGGACGAGTTGAAATACTCGAGGTCGAAGACCAGGAGGGTCTCCGGGTTGGGCATTGCCCCATATTCCTCCATCCACTTTTGCACCGGCTCGAAAAAATCAATGGCATCCTCGGGCAAGGCTCTGCCGCTGATGCTGAAGGTGTTGGCATCGGCATCCATGACAACTTTCGGATGCAATTTCGTCGAGGGGATGGTCAGGGCTTCTGGCATTTTGGGGGCTAGGGATTTGGGGTCTTGCGCGAATTTAGGCCAATCAGTTGAATAAGCAAATTTCAAAAGGCAGGTCGGCGATGTTTTTCAGTTCCTCGCCCCTCTCTCGCATCACGTCGTCGTTCTCGCGGCAGAGCCATGTGACCTGGGCATCAACGCCATTCGAGTAGCAGTCGTCGAGCTCGAAGATCAGCCCTACAATCTTCCGGGTGGCCAGCGAGTTCATGTACTCGAGCTGGAGCTCGAGCACGGTCTTCGGGGCGGGCGACTGCTTGTAGCTCCCGATCCACTCGTAGAGCGGGTCGTAGAAAGTGCTCGCGTCTTCTTGGATGGAACGTCCCGCCAGGCGCAAAGTTCCAGAAATGGGATCGAAATCGACGGCAGGGCAATCGTCGGTGGGCTCCAGGAATAGCTTTTCCATGCGACTATCAAAGTTTGACACTAAAAATGAAAAAATACATGTCATCCGCCTCTTTGTGGAAGGAATAGGCCATTTGCTGGTTGCTTTCTCGGGCGATGTCGATCAGGCCGAGCCCGGCGCCGCGGTTCTCGGTGGTCTTGCCTTCCTTGAGGGTCTTTCGGTAGAGCTTGTTCAGGCCGTCCTTGTCGAGCGCGAGCAGTTGCTCGAGGTCCGCTTTGAGCTTGTCTGCCTGCTTCTGGTTGACGAAGTTGCCGGTGTTGATCAGGTAGTTCTCGCCTTGCCGGCCCAGCACGAAGATCCCGTTCCGGATTCCGTCTTCCATCCACGAATGCTTGCTGAGGTTCTGCAGGATCTCGACCAGCACGTGGAAGGCCACCTTGCGGACCTTGAGCATCTGCTCCTGGGCCTGGAGGTTCTTCTCGACCATCGACAGCACCGGCTTGATGGAATCCTGCGAGAAGTTGTCCTTCTGGACCATGATGACGTTCTGCTCCAGGACCATGCGGTGGAAGTTGAGCGTCGTGGTGATGTCCATGGCCCTGTCGGGCTCCTGGTCCTTGTCGCTGTGGCGGATCTGGAGGTAGAAGTAGTGGTACGAGTCGTTGTAAGGCTCGAAGTTGAACTCCAGCTTCGAGCCCGACTTGCGCGCCATCTCGATCAGCCCCAGGCCGGCCCCCCCCTTGTCGGTGATGGCCTCATTGGCCAGCACGTCCATGTAGAGCGCCTTGAGCGAGTCGGCGTCCAGCTCGTTGACCTGCTTCAACTTGGTGGCCAGGCCAGCGACGTTTTTCGACGGGATGAGGTTGGCCGAAGAGATGTAGTAGGTGTTGCCGATGTTCCGGGTCACGAAAAGGTAGGGCTCGTCGCCCGGCCGGATATCCTCGGGTGCCTTGTCGCCGTGCCGCACCACGTTCTGGAAGCACTCGGCCATCAGGAAAGAGACCTTTTTCCGCATCTTCTTCAGCCCGCTGGTGGTGTTGATGTTGGTCTCGCTCAAATTGATGAGCATGTCTGTGACATCGTCGCTGAAGTAACCGCGGTAGATGAAGCAGATGTTGTCCTCGCGAAGCTCGCGGAAGAGGTCGTATGTAGTTTGCAAATTCATGAGCTTGCGTTTTGCTTCTACGTCGGTTGGTGATTCAATGCTGAAATATAGCGATTCGCGCTTAGGCAAGCAAAAAAATGATGCCCGACGCGGAAAAATTTAAAAATGCCCAAGGCAGTCGGCTCACGGTCCGGCGCCGTTGGGGGCGAAGCGCGCGGCATTTTCGTATTGGCGAAGCTTGATGTAGAGGTTGAAGAGCACCTCGCGGGACAGCGGGTCGTCCGGGCGCAGGCTCACCGCATGCTCGAAGTGCGGCAAGGCCTCCTGGAAAAGCCGCTCGGCCTCCAGGCGCAAGAGGGTGGCCTGCGCGGAGGCCGCCCCGAGCTGCTCGGCCTGCTTTGACAGCCGTACCCCAAGGTTGTAAGGCAGGGTGCCTAGCAGGAACGAGGCCTCGAAATCGCTCGGGCACAGCTCCAGGCACCGGGCGAACTCCCGCGTGGCCGTGGCCGTGTCGCCCAGCTCGAGCAGCAGCATCCCCTTCGACTTGGCGTAGCGGGGCTCCCTGGGGGCAAGCAGGGCGCATTGGTCGAGGTAGGCCAGCGCCGCGCGGGGCTGCTGCACCCGGAGATGGTGGTTGGCCAGCTCGACCAAAAGACTTTCGGTGTTCACGTCTTGGGGGTTGCGCTCGGCTCCGGCGCGCAGAACCTGTGCGGCCGCGGCCGTGTCGCCCAGGGCCATCAGGCTGGCATGGTGGTAGAAGAAGACCTTGGCCCCGCCGAAGCCCAGCTCCTCGGCCTGCTCGAAGTGCTCGAGGGCCGCCCGGTGGTCGTTCAGCTCCTGGTGGCTCAAGGCCGCGTAGAAGTTCGCCGAAGCCATTTCCGGCGCCCGCGCCAGGCATCTCTCGAACTGCTCTAGCGCCAGCCCGGGCTGCTTCTGGAAGTAGAAGTCCAGGCCCCTCTGGTAGAAAGCCGTCGCCCGGGTCTGGGCCTGCCCCCAGCCCGCGCTGAGGGCCAGTGCCAGCGACAGCATGGCCAAGCGGGCAAAACGGCGTGGAAATTTGGGTCTGTGTTTCACGATGGGCGGGGTTGGGTCCTGTTGCGGCTGTGTTCGGCGATAAAGATAGCGCGATCCGCCCTCTTTGTCAAACCTTCACAGCCGAAGCCCCATCACCAGCATGTCGTCGATGGGCGCCGCGCCGTCCAGCCATTGCTCGATAGCCTGGCCGAGCGCCTGCTTCTGCTCCGCCATCGGCAGGTGCTCCACCCCCAACAGCGTCTCCACCAGCCGTTTCCGCGTGAACTTCTTCTCGGTGGCGGCCGACATCTGGTCGGTGTAGCCGTCCGAGAAGAGGTAGATCTGGTCGCCTGGCAGCAGCTCGAACTCGTGGTTGGTGAAGTCCGTCCGCTCGCGCACATGGATGCCGATGGGCATGCGGTCGCCGCGCAGCAGCCGCGGAACGCCCTCGCGCACCATCAGCATCGGGTTGTAGGCCCCCGCGAAACGGCCCTTGCCCGCCCGGGGCTCCAGCACGCAGAGGCCGATGTCCATGCCGTCCTTGGCCTCGCCCGCCTGGCCCTGCTGGTTCAGCGAGAGCTTCACCTTGTCGCGCAACTGGCGAAGGATGCGCCCGGCGTCGTCCAGCGGGTCCTGGGCCACGATCTCGTTCAGGAAGGCCACGCCCAGCATGCTCATGAACGCCCCGGGGACGCCGTGGCCCGTGCAGTCGGCCGCCGCCCACACCAGCTTGTCGCCCACGGCCTTGACGTAGTAGAAGTCGCCGCTCACGATGTCCTTGGGCCGGTGGAAGATGAAATGCTCGGGCAGCCAGCCCGCGAAACTCTCGGCCGGCGAGAGCACCGCCTGCTGTATCTTCTTGGCATACACGATGCTGTCGGTTATCTTCTGGCTTTGCGCGGCCAGCTTGGCCTTCTGCTCCTCGATCTCGCGGGTGCGCTCGCCCACTTTCTGCTCCAGCTCGCGGTTCACCTTGGTCTGGAGCAGCTCGTTCTCCGTCAACTGCTCGATCAGGCTGGCCTGGGCCTCCTGCTTCTCCCGCTCGTTCAGGCGGATGCGGTAGGCCAGGCCCAGCGAGAAGAAAAGCACCTCGCCCACCGTGCCGCCCTGAAGCAGGTACCGCGGGTCGAAGGCCAGGGCCTTGCCCGTAACCAGGAAAAACAGCGCCGAGAGCGAGCCCACCAGCAGCAGGCCCGCCCCCAGCACGTAGTAGGCGCCCAGCTTGTCGCGGCCGCGCACTACCCGTACCAGGAAAAACATGCCATAAACCAGACCCGCCATGTTCAGCAAGTTGCTCACGTTCAGCACCGTGGGCAGGTGGAAGCTCGTGGCCGCCACGCCCACCAGCGCCAGCATCTCCACGCCCTTGAGCGCGATCAGCACCCGATGGGCCTTGTCCCAGCCGGGGTAGCGCGTCCCGCATTGCAGGAACAAGCGCAGGAACTGGAAATACGCCATGTTGGCCACGCCCGTGGCCACGATGAAGAAGTAGATGTCCAGCGTAGGCCGCTCGGACAGCAGGCTCTCGTTGAGCAGCCCGCCTTCGGCCAAGAAATTCACGGCCATGCCCAGGATGAAGGTCGAGTAGTAGAAATAGACCCTGTCACGGCCAAAGATGAAAATCAGCAGGTTGTACAGGAACATGATCCAGAGGATGCCCTGCACAAGCCCCTGCATCCAGTTCCGCGACTTGATCTCGGCCTGGAAGTCCGGCTCGTCGAGCAAGACCGGGCTGAAGCGCGGCGAAAAGCCCGAGATGTTCCTGACCCGGAAATAGACCCGGAGCTCCTCGCCCGGCCCCATCCGCAGGTTGAGCTTGGCCCCGAGGCCGTCGATGATGTCGCGCTCGGCACGGGGCACGAAGTAGCCGCCCCGGGCGCGCCGGTGGCGGCCCAAGGAGTCAAGCACGTAGAAATCAGCGTAATCCGCATGGCGCTTGCCTCCCAGCCGCAGCACCTGGCTCGACCAGTCGCCCGAGGCGTTGCGCAGCTCCAGCAGCCCCCAGTGCGCCGAGTCCGGGCTGAGCGCCTGCCCAGCGTAGGCCTGGAACAACGAGTCCAGCTCGCCTGCCACCACCCGCTCCCAGCCGACGCTGCCCTGCTCTGTCCAATAACGCAGTTCAAGCGTGCTCGACTCGTGCTGCGCGAGGATTGGCAAGGAGAAAAAATGCTGATAGAGTATCAAGAAGAGGACTAACCATTTGGTTTTCAAGCAATTCTGTTTTTTGTTTCTCCGATGATTCCTGACGGAAAGCAGGCTTTTCAAATTGAAAATAATCCAAAACCGATAATTATTTTCCTTCCATTTTCATAAAAAAAATTAAATCAAAACCAAAGTTAGCCAATCCGAGCACTCCCTTGCGGTCCTTCCTGAAAAACAGAAATCAATCGTCTAAAAATCAGCCGATTGAAAAAGGATAAATCGGATCAAAAGTTCAAGCCAATCCAAGGTCAAAAAAAACAAAATTTATTGTGTTATGAAAGAATCCAAAAAATTGCCTCTCCTAGGGATTGGCTTCTGGCCCTTTCTTCCCGAGGGCCTCGCGCAGCAGCTCGCGCAGCTCCTCCAACTGCCGCTCGATGTTCTCGACCCGGTCGGCGGTCTCCAACTGCTTTTGTTCCAAGACCTTGCGCTTTTGTTCCTGCTCCTTGCTGTCCGGCTTGAGGAAAAAGTCGGTGATGGTGCTGATCAGGGTGCCGAACAAGACCATGCGCATGATGGTCAGCACGATGGAGAGCACCTGGCCCTCGGGCGTAACGGGCGGAATGTTGCGCAGGTAGCTGAAGGTGATGGTCGTGATCAGGCCCCAGAGGAAAGAGTCGCCGAAGGTCTCGATGGCCGGGTTGACGCCCCGTTCGAAATGGAAGAAGCTCACGGAGATGAAGAAGATGAACATGATGTTCAGGATCACCAGGTTCCGGAAAGTGCTTCCGGCGTCGTTCTTCTGGATGACCGAGTAGATGACCTGGCCCGAGCGCAGCAGCCGCAGCACCCGCAGCACCTTGGCGATGCGCCCGATCCGCAAGAAGCCCCCGAACGGAATCGAGGAGATGAAGTGGATCCAGTTCTTCTTGACGTAGTCCCACTTGTTCTCGGCCAGCTTGAGGCCTTTGAAAAAGTCGTAAAGGAACAGCCCGCAGATGACCGTGTCAACCATGTTCAGCCAGAACGCGGTCTCCTCGGTGTAGTCCATCGTGGTGCTCACGTACAGCTCGATGATCACGTAGATGGACAGGAAGAAAAGCAGTTTCTCCCAGGGAGTCAAGGACTTGAAATTGGAGCTCATGCGGGCTGGCTTTTTCTTGGTGATGCCGCTAAAATAAACGCTTCGCGCATCGCTTGTGCCGAAGGCCTCACGGGAGGCCAAAAAAGCTCAGGCTGTGGCATGGCGACGAACTTAGCCGATGGGAAGGCTGACGAAGAACGTGGTCCCTTTGCCCGACTCGGTCTCGAAGCGAAGCGTTCCGCCGTGCTCCTCGACGATCTGGCGCGAGATGTCCAGGCCAAGGCCGCTGCCTTCGCCTGCCGCCTTGGTCGTGAAAAAGGCCTCGAACACCCGCTCCCGTATGGCCTCGGGGATTCCGGGCCCGTTGTCGGCGATGCTGGTGCAGACGTGCCCGCCCTGGCGCCAGATGCGCAGCGCCAGCTCGCCGCGGTATTCCATGGCCTGTATGGCGTTGAGGATGAGGTTGGTCCAGATTTGGTTGACCTGGTCTTGGAAGCCCAGGATGGAGGGGACCTCCTCGAAATCCTTGCTGACCTTGACCCCGTTCTTGATGAGGTTCTGGTAGATGACCAGCACGGTCTCCAGGGTCTTGGGGATGGAGATGAGCTGCTTCTCGCCGCTGTTGTCCTTGTGGGCGAAGATCTTCAGGGCCATGACGACCTTGGTGGTCTTTTCGGCGGCCCGGCGGATGTTGAAGTTGTGCCGGAACTGGGCCACCACGTGGAAGAGCATGGGCGGCACCTGGCCCGACTGATACCGGGCGAAAAAGTCCAGCTCCTGCGGCGAGCAATGGTAGATGCTGGCCTGGATCAGTTGCGACGAGATGAAGCTGGCATTCTGCACCTGGCTGGCTTCCAGCTCCTTGCGCAGCTTGTTCTTGAACTCGCGCTCCTGCCGCGTGGTCAGGATCTCCTTCTCGGCGATGCCCTTTTCGACCAGCGCCGCGAAGGTGGCCTGGTCGGCGGGCGAAAGGGCGCCGACGACCTTGTGGTAAACGTCCACCGTGGCCCGTATGTCGAGGAACTGCTCCTCGACCGAGGATTTGATGGCCCCGAGCGGGCTGTTCATCTCGTGGGCGATGCTCGCCACGAGCTGCCCGAGCGTGGCCATCTTGTCGGCCACGATGAGCTGCTTCTGGGTGCGCTTGAGGGTCGCCAGGGTCTGCTCCAGCTCCTCGTTCTTGCCCCGCAGCTCGGTGCTCTGTTGCGAGATAAGCTCACTGTTTTCCTTGAGCGTGAGGAAGTTGCGCCGCTTGATGCGGTTCGAGCGGATCAGAAGCCCGATCACCAGCAGGGACATCAGCACCACCACCGCCAAAGCGATCACCCGCAGGCGCTGGGCCTGGAGCTTCTGGTTTTGCAGTTCGACGCTGCTCTGGAGCTCGGCGATCTTGATGCGGATGGCGCCCAGGCGAAGCTCCAGGTTGGCGATCCACTCCCGCAGCAGGGCCGTGGTCTCCGCCGAGGGCGCCTGGCCCGGCTGGCTCGAAAGCTGGCTGAGGTACTCGCGCAAATTGCTCAGCAGAACGATGTTGGTCTGCATGTACGACTCCAGGTAGGCCAACGAGTCCGACAGGCTCGTCTCCGGCCCTTCGAGGCGGCGCAGCAGCTCCTGGTTCGCGCCGCGCAACGAGTCGAGCAGAACCTTGTCCACGAAGCCCAACGAGTCGAACTTGTCGAACTGGAAAAAGGAATCGAGCCGCAGCTCGAAGAAGTTGGGCAGAGGCTGCGCCAGGGAGAATGCCTCCGGCAGATCCAACGGCGACGCGCCTCCGGCTGGCGGGCTGGCGGGTGTTTCCTGGCTCCGCGGACTTGGCTCGCCGGGGCTTGCCTGCTGCTGCCACTGGTCGAACTCGGCGGCGCTGGCCTGGCCCTGGCTGTCTAGGTAGAGCGGCTCGGCGCGCTCGTACTCGAAGTCGAAGGTGGCCAGCACCTCGCGCGCGGGCGGCGCCCCGAAGAGCGTCAGCGCGCGGCGCCGCTGCCCATGCTCGGGATGCGCCACCTCCAAGGCCCCGGCCTGGCCCCAGCGGGTCTCGAAGCTGAAGAAGCCGTCGGCGGTGGTCTGCACCGCGCCCAGCTCCGCCCCCGCCCCATCGAGCAGCCGCACCTGGGCGCCCGCCAGCTTCTGGCCCCCGCGCAGCACGTGGCCTTCCAGGTAAAGCACCTGCCCAAAGGCCCCGAGCGACAAGGTGGCCAGCCTCACCCAAAGTAAAAACATCCCTATTCTTTTCATGCGCTCTTTGCTTTGTGGGACGATTCGGAAGCCTCCACCATCGGTAAAGGTAGGATTTTCCTCAAAACTTCGCCCGACGGAGCCACGCGTCCAAAAAGTAAAAAAGCAAAGCCAAACCGCGTTTTCGGCCTTTAATTTGGATAGGATTTGGATGAAGTGCCGATTTTCACCAACTTAGTACGAAAAATGTCAAGAGCCCTCATCACGTTCGGACTGCTGGTTTATTTTTCGACCCTGTCGGGAAAGGCCTTCGCGCAGAGCGAGCCTTTCTTCGATTTCAAATCCACCTTGGTCGAGTCCGGGCGTCTGGTGCTGGTCTATGAACTTCGGGCCGAGTCGCCCCAGAACGTCCTGGTCATGGACATCAACACCGGCGAGTTCCTCAGCCATGAGCAGGGCCTCGAAGGCGACGTGGGCCTGGGCGTCGAGCCGAGCCTGCGCTGCCGCATCGTCATGCCCGAGCGCTACGGCATCACCGAGACGGGCCGCTTCATCCCCCTGCTGGCCGACGAGTGCGACTTCGCCCCGGCGCCGAAGATGGAGCTGGTGCAGGGCGGCAGCTTCCTCCGCGGAAGCCAAGACGACCCCTGGGCCGACGAGGACGAGCAGCCGCACCGGGTCGCGGTGGCCGACTTCTACCTCGGCACGACCGAGGTTACCCAGCAAGAATGGGCCTGCCAGTTCCCCAACTACCCCAAGGACGGCTGCGACAACTGCCCGGCCTACCGCATCACCTGGCACCAGGCCGTCGAGTTCTGCAACCGATTGAGCTTCAGGCACCACCTCGAACCGTGCTACGTCCTCTCGGGCGGGCAGTGGGTCTGGAACCGTGCCGCCAACGGCTACCGACTGCCCACCGAGGCCGAGTGGGAGTACGCCGCCAAGGGGGGCAACCGCGCCAAGGGCAACTACTTCCCCGGCGGCGACCACTTGGATTCCCTAGCCTGGTTCCGCGGCAACACCGACCAGAACCGCCCCGTGGCCACCAAGGCTCCCAACGAGCTGGGAATCTACGACATGGCCGGAAACGTCAGCGAGTGGTGCTGGGACTGGTACGACGAGAAGCAGTCCTCCTACGCCGAAGGCCCCACCCAAGGCAACACCAAGGTCGTCAAAGGCGGAGGCTGGAACTCCGACGACAGCGAGTGCCGCCCCGCCGACCGCCGCAACTTCCCCATCGACCAGTTCTCCGAAATCGGCCTGCGCCTGGCCCGCTCGGCCTCCGCCCCCAACGAATGACACCCTGTCGCGTTCGTTGTTGAAATATCCGAAACATGAGTCCAGTATAAAAACTAGGGATTTGTCCACGAAAGGCACGAAGGGCACGAAGGGCACGAAATTTTTTTGAAATCAAAATTAAAGAGGATGAGTGGGACGGAGATTTGCAAGGAAAAACCATATGCGGTAAGCAAGACTGGGTCCAGCATAAAAACCATCATTTGCATTTTTCTATTTCTAACCAATTGATAATCAAAGATAATTTTTGAAAGCGAATTTCAGAAATGACCTTTTTTGACCGCGCTCATTTTTGTCCTTGGAGGGGATTTGTCCACGAAAGGCACGAAGGGCACGAAATTTTTTTGAAATCAAAATTAAAGAGGATGAGTGGGACGGAGATTTGCAAGGAAAAACCACATGCGATAAGCAAGACTGGGTCCAGTATAAAAACCATCATTTGCATTTTTCTATTTCTAACCAATTGATAATCAAGGATAATTTTTGAAAGCGAATTTTAGAAGTGATCTTTTTAGACCGCGCTCAAACATCAGTTTCTGACAAAAGCGGGCTGCTTCGCCAATCCCGAAGGGATTGAATGACAATAGCCCCGGATGAAATCCGGGAATCTGAAATCCGCCTAGAACCAGAACCCCGTAGGGGTTCAACGCGAAGACCAAGGCCTACCCAGTCAATCTACCGCCTTGGATGGCGGTTTACCATAAGCCCAAAAAAGGAGGAACCTTCCCAAAGGCTCCTCCTCGTTGATTTCGCGGCGATGCTCTCGCCCACCTAGCGCAGCTCGGCGGCCAGATGGTGCTTCAGGCTGCCGAAGATCTTGCCCATGGCCTTCTCTATCTGCTTGTCGTTCAAGGTCTTCTCGTCGTCGCGCAGGTAAAAGCTCACGGCGTAGGACTTTTTCCCTTCGGGGATGCCCTTTCCTTTGTAAACATCGAACAGCTCGACCCGGCGCAGCAACTGCTTCTCGGCCTTGGTGGCCACCTCCAGCACCTTCTGGTACGGAGTGCCCTCCTCGAGCAGCAAGGCCAGGTCGCGCTTGACCTCCGGGTACTTGGGCATCTCGGCGAACTTCACGGCGTTCGCGAGGTTCAGCAGCAGGTAGTCCCACACGAACTCGGCGAAAAAGACCTCCTCCTCAATGTCGAACGACTTGAGCAGCGACTTGCGCAGGGCGCCCAGGCGCAGGAAGGTCTTGCCGTTCAGCCTGTACTCGAGGCCATAGGAGAACGTGTTGTCCGAGACTTCCCCGATCTGGAAATCCTCGAGCCGATAGCCCATCGCCACCAGCACCCGCAGGGCGGCGCCCTTGAGGTCGTAGTAGCTGGCCGGCTGGGCCTTCTGCCTCCACGAAGCGGGCCCATCCTGGCCGCAAAGCGTGATGGAAAGGTGGACGCGCTCATGGAATCCAGCCAGCCGCGCGGCGATGCCGTCGGGCGAGCTCGGTTGGGTCAGGTAACAGTTTCCGAACTCGAAGAGCTTGATTTCAGGGGCCTTGCGGTTCAGGTTGTGCGCCACGTTCTCCAAGGCCGAGAACAGCAGGCCCTGGCGCATGGCGTCGAGGTCGGAGCTGAGCGGGTTGACGATGCGCACGGTCTTCTGGGCGTCGAAATCGGGGTGCTGCTCGTAGTAGGAGGCCTTGGTCAATGAGTTGTTCATGGCCTCGTTGAAGCCCTGGGCGGCCAGCATGTCGGCCACGCGGTTTTTCCATTTCTGGGGGTCCGGCTTGGGCGCGTAGGAAAGTGTCGAGTTGACGGCCTCGGGGATTTCCACGTTGTTGTAGCCATAGATGCGCAGGATTTCCTCGATCAGGTCGGCCTCGGCGCGGACATCGACGCGGTAGGTGGGCACACTGGCCAGGAAGCCCTGCTCGTCCTTTTCGAGCAGCTCGATCTCCAGCGCGGCCAGGATGCCGTGGATCGTCTCGGGCGGGAGGCTCTTGCCAATCAGGCGGTCGATGTTGCGGTAGTTGGCCCGGATCTGGCAATTCGCGATGGGCTGCGGATAAACGTCCACGATGTCCGAAGAAATCCGGCCTCCGGCGACTTCCTTGATGAGCAGGGCGGCGCGCTTGAGGGCATAGACCGTGATGCTGGGATCGGCGCCGCGCTCGAACCGGAAGGACGAATCGGTGCTCAGGCCGTGGCGCTTGGCCGTCTTGCGCACCCAGACCGGGTTGAAGTAGGCGCTTTCGAGGAAGACCGAAGTGGTCTGCGCGCTGACGCCCGAGTCGAGGCCGCCGAAGACCCCAGCCACGCACATGCCCTGGCTGTCGTCGCAGATCATCAGGTCCTGCGCGTGCATCTTGCGGACCTGGCCGTCCAGGGTCGTGAACTCGGTGTCCTGCGCCAGGCCGCGGACCACCACGCGGCGCCCGCCGATCTTGTCGGCGTCGAAGGCGTGGAGCGGGTGGCCGAGCTCGTGCAGCACGAAGTTGGTAACGTCCACCACGTTGTTGATCGGCTTGAGGCCGATGGCCTTGAGGCGAGTCTGCAGCCACTCGGGCGAGGGGCCGACGTGCAGGCCGGTAAGGCTCACGCCCGAGTAGCGCGGGCAGGCCTGCGGATTTTCGACCACCACTTCGATGGGCAGGGCGTGGTCATCGGCCGCGAAGGCCTCGACGCTGGGGCGCTTGGCCCTGGCCTGCGGATTTTCGCGGAAGTAGGCGGCCAGGTCGCGGGCCACGCCCAGGTGCGACGCGGCATCCACGCGGTTGGGCGTCAGGCCGATCTCGAAGACCCAGTCCTCTTCGAGCTCGAAGTAGCGGGCCGCGGGGCTGCCCACGGGCGCGGCCGGGTCGAGCACCATGATGCCCTCGTGGTCGGTTCCCAGGCCCACCTCGTCCTCGGCGCAGATCATGCCTTCCGATTCGAGGCCGCGTATCTTGGCCTTCTTCATCTTGAGCGGCTCGCCTTCAAGCGGGTGGATCGTTGCCCCGACGGGCGCCACCACCACCTTCTGCCCTGGCGCCACGTTCGGGGCGCCGCAGACGATGCTCAGCGGGCGCTCGCCGCCGACATCGACCGTCGTGGCCGTCAGGCGCTCCGAGTCGGGAACCGGAGCGCAGGTCAGCACCTGGCCGATGAGCAGCCCCTGGAGGCCGCCCGGCACGCTCTCGTACTTTTCCAAGGATTCTACTTCCAGGCCGATGGAGGTCAGCACAGGAGCCAGTTCTTCGGCGCTCAAGTCCAGCTCGATGTGGTTTTTGAGCCAGTTGTAGGAAATTGTCATCTTGCGGAATTTGTTTTGCCTGGTGGTGCCAGGATGGTAGGGAAACGCCGACCCGCGCGGCCTTCTGCCGCCCAAGCCGGGCACGGACATGGGCAAATGTAAGCAAAATCCGCGAAGCCGCTCCCGGCCCGCGCCGCGCCCCGATTTCGACCCGACGCGCCCGAGGCCGATGAACTTCGGGCCGAAATCTTATTTTCGCGCAAACCTTAATTCATCACCCCTTGAAAAGACTAGGACGTTTTCTGTTCAAGCGGCTGGGTTGGAAGCATGACCCCTTCCCCCAGTTGGACAAATGCGTGGCCATCGGCGCGCCCCACACCAGCAACTGGGACCTGCTCTTCTCCCTGCTATATGCCTGGACAACAGGCATGAAGCCCGAGTTCCTCATCAAGAAGGAGCTGTTCCGATTCCCCTTCGGGTGGCTCATGCGCTGGGTCGGAGGCATTCCCGTGGACAGGAACAGCAAGAGCAGCTTCGTGGAGCAGGCCGCCGAGTGGTTCCAAAAGCGAGACTTCATGCAGATGGTCATCTCCCCCGAAGGAACCCGAAGACGGCAAAGCGAATGGAAATCAGGCTTCTACCACATCGCCCGCCTGGCCGGAGTGCCCATCGTGGCCGTTTACATGGACTACACCCGGAAGTATGTCGGCATCGGCGGCGTATTCCAGCCCACGGGCGACTACGAGAAGGACCTGGCCGCCATCCAGGCCGTTTACAAAAACGTCATGGGAAAGCATCCCCAGAACTACGGCCAGGGAGAGGCCGGACAGGACACCCAAAGCTGAACCCGATTCCAAACCAACTTTTGATACCGACGTGAAGAAAATCAGCCTTTTCATCCTTCGGCTCATGGGCTGGCAAATTACTGGCCAGCTTCCCGAAAACAAGAAGTTCGTCATCATCACCGCGCCCCACACCAGCAACTGGGATTTCCCCATGGGAACGCTCTACCGCTTCGCGATGGGCTTCGAACCGAAGACCATGATCAAGCGGGAAATGTTCCGATTCCCCTTCAAGAAGCTGTTCTACGCCCTGGGCGCCATTCCCATCGACCGCGGCAAGGCCAGCAAGCTCAGCGTCGTGGAGCAGATGGTCGAGCACTTCCAGAAGGCCGACGAGTTCATCCTCGTGGTAACGCCCGAGGGGACCCGCGCCAAGGCCCGCCAGTGGAAGACCGGATTCTACCGCATCGCCCAAGGCGCCCAGGTGCCCATCGTCCTCTCGCACATCGACTACAAGAACAAGCGCGTCGGCATCCTCGACCACGACTCGGTCTTCCTGCCCACGGGCGACATGGACGCCGACATCGAGCACCTCAAGGGCAGGTTCAAGGCCGAGTGGGCCCGCTTCCCCGAAAACTACTAACCCGTTTTCCTAAGACCAGAAACAGAAAATCCCCCCAAAATGGAGCGAAACCTAAAAGTTAGCATGGTTCAGACGGCCCTGGTCTGGGAAAATCCGCAGGCCAACCGCGAGCTGCTGGAGCAGAAGCTGGACGAACTGGCCGAGCCGACCGACCTGGTGGTCCTGCCCGAGATGTTCACCACGGCCTTTTCGATGGAATCCGCCAAGCTCGCCGAGACCCTGGACGGCCCCACAGTCCGCTGGATGCGCGACATGGCCCAGCGCAAGCAGGCCGCCATCGTCGGCAGCCTCATCATCCTCGACAACGGCCAGTACTTCAACCGACTGGTCTGGGCCAAGCCCGGCGGCGGAATCTCCACCTACGACAAGCGCCACCTCTTCCGCATGGCCGACGAGCACCAGCACTACTCCGACGGCAAGGCCCGGCTGGTCGAGACCCTCGCCGGCTGGCGCGTGGCCCCCTTCGTCTGCTACGACCTCCGCTTCCCCGTCTGGACCCGCAACCGCGGCGACTACGACCTGGCCCTCTACGTGGCCAACTGGCCCCAGGTGCGCCGCGACCCCTGGAGCAAGCTCCTGCTGGCCCGCGCCATCGAGAACCAGTGCTACGTCGTCGGCGTCAACCGCGTCGGCACCGACCACAAGGGCCTGGCCTACTCCGGCGACTCGGTCGTGGTCGATCCCAAGGGCATGCCCATCAGCCAGACCCTGCCCCACCAGGAGCGCGTCGAGACCGTCGAGCTCGACGCCAAGGCCCTGGCCGACTTCCGCGTGGCCTTCCCCGTGGGCCTCGACGCCGACCAGTTCGACATTCGGATCTGAGGACGGAAGCCCTCGCCCAAGATGCTGGTTTCCAACGCGAAGGCCAAGAAAGCCCAGCGTATTCCGGCCCAAAGCTCCTGCCACGAAGCCAGGGCGCACGCCGAAAATCTTCCCATTATTTTTCGCGAAGGGCACAAGGTCTCCCAGCTTTCGCTATCTTCGCGCCAATTTCGAACCCAATAAATCGTATTTCAAATGATGAAGAATCTCTTGACCTTGGCCGCCGCCGCGCTGCTCTTCAGCGGCTGCAACAACATGTCCTACACCGAGGTCAGCCTGTCCGACCTCAGCCAGAATGCCGCCCAATTCGTTGACAAAGGCGTGACCCTCACGGGCGTAGTGGCCAACGTCTGCAAAGAAAGCGGCTCGGCCTGCGAACTGCTCTCTCCCGACGCCAGCTCCAGCATCCAGCTTTCCTCCAACTGCGAAGAGACCAAGCTCAGCTCCGACCTCGAAGGCAAAAGCCTGACCATCAACGGCGTCGTCAAAGCCCGCGTGATCAACGCCGCCTACCTCGACCAGTGGGAGAGCGAGGCCGTCGCCGCCATGCAGACCATCGACCCCAGCTTCGTCTGGGTGAGCACCAGCAAGCCCGCCAGCATGGGCGCCGGCTCTTGCTGCTCTTCCGGCCTGGGCACCGCCACCGCCGCCAAACCCGCCTGCGAAGACGAGACCGCCACCGTAACGGCCGTTGCCGCCACCACCACCGAGGCCTCTTGCGAGACCACCGGAACCAGCACCTGCTGCCAGTCGGGCACCGAAATCTCCCAGACCGAGGAATGCTGCGAGAACACCGCCTCCGCCACCGCCACGACCGTCGCCAACGAAGAGAAGCCCGGCTCTTGCTGCTCCTCCGGCTCCGCCACCGCCACGGCCATCAACTACAACAAAGAATCCGTCATGGCCGAGCTCAACCAGATCAAAGCCCTCCGCGCCCAGATGGACGAAAACGGCGAAGTAACGATCTACAGCGTGGAAATCGTAGAAATGACCACCAACGACCGCACCGCAATGAACTGAGCCTTTCCCCTGAAAAAGGAAAAGCCAACCAAACGAAAAACCCCGGGCCTAGGCTCGGGGTTTTTCGTTTTTGTTGGGCAGTCGCGAGGGCAGGCCTCTTGCTGACGCAATCCGGCGACGAAGGCAGGGCTAGGCCGCGAGTGCCCCGAAGGGGCACGATAAGCCTGCGAAGGCCATGACGCGGCCATTGGGCCTCACTAATCGTTATGCGGTTCTTCCGCTTCCATTTGGTTTACAATTTCCATTGTGCGAACCGAAACGGTTGTTACCCGTTTTATCAAATCAATTACCACATCTTTGTAATCGGCAAATTTGTAGGTGTTGAATTTTTCGCGGATTGTTGGGTCTTTGGGTGTTTTTTCTTTGTATTGGTCTAGTATCCAATGCAAAGCACTGCGATTGCCCAATTTGTAATCCCAGGCCAATTTCGGAATACCTGTTATGGTTGTAATTTCATCTAAAATTATTTCGCCGGTTTCGGTGTCGGCTTTCAATTTTGCCTTCGGAACATAGTCTTCGGTTTTTCCTTTCAATTCGTAATTCGTAATTCCTAACTCGTAATTGTCAACTGTTTCGTAACCAATATGCAAATCCATGAGTTCTTTGCCCCATCCTACCCACTTGTAAAAATCTTTATAGAACGGCAGGCGTGGAAATTCTCGTTTTAAGTTCAATTCGTATTTTTTGCGGTAAGCTGGGTTGTGCAAAACGCCATAGGTGTAATGGAAAATATCTTCTTTACTAATTACGAATTTAGAATTACGAATTACGGCTTTTCTTCCATTTAATTCTTCATTCGTAATTTTTAATTCATAATTATTTTTAAATTGTTCCAATCCCCAATCGGTGATGTTGTCGATGCGGTTGCCGGATTGGTCGTAGCGGTAAAGAGGAAGGCACTTTGAACCACCATTTGGCATAATATCATGTACTTTAAATATTCCGAGTGAAAAGAAATAGGAACCTAAACCACATTTAAACCAAATCATATTGTTATTTTTCTGTAAATTTTCACCTGATATTTCAAAGTGAGTTGTTGTCAATAAATCGCTCATATCAAAATCGCAGTAGTAATAAACCTTTTTATAGGGTCTATAAAATACAGTTGATATTTTTGACGCATCAAATTTTAATTCCTTATTATTTCTGTATTTGTTTTTAAAAGCATGACTCCACTTAATATCAGTAGGAAAATCTTCCCTTTGAATCTCGCCTGATTTAACTTTTTGAAGCAATTCATTATAAGTAAGGATTCAAAATTAGCTTAGTCTAAATGGGGAGAATTTGATGACGAGGTTTGTCCCCACGTTGGCAAGGCAACGGTTGGCGG
>JFJP01040087.1_pt1 | contig 23602 bp, 19 predicted proteins | sample 431651 | NCBI WGS metagenome assembly JFJP01 (sample SAMN02602958, study PRJNA72255) | Microbial mat metagenome, whole genome shotgun sequencing project. | biome: fresh water; feature: sink hole; material: water; isolation source: purple microbial (photo- and chemosynthetic) mats found in...
TTTTGCATCTTTGAAGCTTATAAAAATAACCGGATATTTTCCTTGTTTATTTATTATATCTTTTTCAGACTGCCATATTTTTAATTCATGAAAAAGTTTTTCATTATCAGGTTGGTCTATTTCAAAAAAATATTTGAGCATCGACAAATTAAGTGTTTTACCAAAACGTCTTGGGCGTGGAAGCAGTAAAACGGCTTGTTGCGACTTAATTACATCTCTTATCAACAACGATTTATCTACAAAATAATTGTCGTTTTCGATAATGCGTTTGAAATCGGAATACCCTAAATTTAGCTCTTTTCGTTTGTTCATTTGTTTCTTTTTTTTCAATGCACAAAGCTACAAAATATTTACAATTAAAGCAATTTATAGCAACTACTTATTTCATGGTTTAAAAAAAATACAGTTATGTACTACTTTTTCAGAATAAAAAAGCCGCGGTTTTTTTGCGGCTTTTTTATTATTTTTGTTTCCTTGTTTACTTAATAATAGAAAGTTCTTTTCCTACTTTAATAAAAGCAGCTACAGCTTTGTCCAAATGAGCTTTTTCGTGTGCTGCCGAAATTTGTATGCGAATACGTGCTTGTCCTTTTGCAACTACTGGATAATAAAAGCCGATAACATAAATGCCTTCGTTGAGAAGTTTTGCGGCAAAATCTTGCGACAGTTTTGCATCATAAAGCATTAAAGCAATGATTGCCGAATCGGAAGGTTTTAAATCGAAACCCGCAGCCGACATTTTTTGCTTGAAATAGGCAGCATTGTCCATTAATTTGTCGCGCAAATGTGTTGATGATGAGAGCATTTCAAAAACAGTAAGCGCAGCTCCAACAATAGCAGGCGAAAGTGAGTTTGAAAACAAATACGGACGCGAGCGTTGTCGCAACATATCTATAACTTCTTGTTTACCAGTAGTAAATCCGCCCATTGCACCGCCCAAAGCTTTGCCAAGTGTAGAGGTAATAATGTCCACTCTGCCCATTACATTGTGGTATTCGTGCGTGCCTCTGCCGGTTTTTCCAATAAAACCCGAAGCATGGCTATCATCTACCATCACTAGGGCATCGTATTTTTCGGCTAAGTCGCAGATTTCGTTGAGTTTGGCTATGTCGCCGTCCATTGAAAAAACGCCGTCGGTTACAATTATTCTAAAACGCTGAGCTTGTGCTTGTTTTAGCAAATCTTCCAACTCTTGCATGTTGCCATGTTTGTAGCGATAACGCTCTGCTTTGCACAAACGCACACCATCGATAATCGAAGCATGGTTCAATTCGTCGGAAATAATGGCATCTTCTTCGCCAAAAAGTGGCTCAAATACACCACCATTCGCATCAAAAGCGGCTGCATAAAGTATGGTATCTTCCATGCCAAAAAATTCCGAAATTTTGGCTTCCAATTGCTTGTGAATATCTTGAGTACCACAGATAAAACGCACCGAAGACATTCCGTAGCCGTGTGTATCTAAGGTTTTTTGCGCACCTTTTACCACTTCGGCATTGCCCGATAAGCCTAAGTAATTATTTGCACAAAAATTTAACACTTTTTTGCCCGTATTGAGTGTAATTTCAGCACCTTGCGAGCTAGTTATTATGCGTTCGTTTTTGTACAAACCTGCTTCTTTTATCGCCTGAAGTTCGGTGGCTAAATGTTGTTTGAGTTTTCCGTACATAAAATAATGATTTATAATTGAAAATTGAAAATCGGATATAATTTTATTCCTTTAACTACTCGTTTCTTTAACGAATATTTTTTCAAAAATACAACTTTTTCTTTTTCCAAAAATATGTTTAAAAACTATATCTAAAATAGGAGGTAGTAAATTGATAATTATAAACAAACAAGCCCATGAAATTACTCAATCCTAGTATGCACAAAGCCTTTAAGTGCTTGATTTAAAAAGGGAAATTGCTTAAAAGGGACTTTTTGTTGTTTTAGACCAATAACAGACTATGAACAGTTTGGTAATTATTGTAGTGTAAGCTATATGAATAAATATTTCTAAAAGCAATATTTATGACAAAATTAAGTGAAATTTCGAAAATCGTGCATAATATTTTATTTTTGTTTTTCTAAAAAAAATCTAAACAAAAGCAATTGACAAGAGCCTAAAAAAGCAAAAGAACCTCCCATGCCTATTAAAAATACGGTAGTAGATTTCTGAAAATGTTTGGTATAAGATACTGAATGATTTATTAAAATTGGTTGCTTCTATTTCAATTTCAGATAACTGATTTGTCAATTGAAACAATGGCAAAATTTGATTAATACGACAATTAATACTTATTAAACAAGTAAGCCTACAAAATCGTTTGTGAAATTTACTAAAATAATTGATAAAAATAGTTAATTTTCAATTGCTTGCTATTGTTATTTGATGATTCATTTTTCATTTAAAATATAATTATATAACTTTGCTGAAAAATAAAACAAATTTTACAGTTACTGCTGGTTACGGCTTTGGGTAAATAAACTATTGATATTAAACAAAAACGAACAAGGATATACTAATGAAACTGACAAAACATTTCAAAGATTTTTTTAAACACGAAAGTGCAAGTGGTATAATTTTAATTGTTATAACAATTTTGACACTTCTAACCGTTAATTTCATCTTAAAGGATACATTCTTAGGATTTTGGAAAACCGAATGGATAGGAAAACCGCTCGATTTTTGGATAAATGATGTGCTGATGACTTTCTTCTTCCTATTGATTGGTTTAGAGATTGAACGTGAGATTTATATTGGCGAATTATCCAATTTCAAACAAGCTTTACTTCCGATATTTGCAGCAGTTGGCGGAATGTTGGTGCCAGCAATGATTTATATTTCATTCAACCACTCTGGCTCTATCAATGGCTTTGGAATACCAATGGCAACCGATATTGCATTTTCATTAACGCTATTAGCAATTCTTTCGAGCCGAATACCTTCAACCGTTAAGATTTTTTTAACCGCTCTTGCAATTATCGACGACCTTGGCGCAATCATTATAATTGCAATTTTTTACACCAAAAGTTTTTCATTTTTATATTTGTCTGTTGCAATTGCTCTGTTTTTATTAATGGTACTCTTTAATCGAAAAAAAATACATAACTTGTTGTTTTACTTTATTCCGGGTATCGTTATGTGGCTTTGCGTTTATAAATCGGGAATACACCCAACAATAGCAGGTGTTTTACTGGCATTTGTAATCCCTTTTGGAAGTGGAGATGAAAAATCACCCTCGTATAAGCTTCAGTTAAAATTACATACACCTATTGCCTATTTTGTTTTGCCTGTTTTTGCAATAGCCAATACGGGTATTTTGCTTTCAACAAACGATTTGCCTTTCCTTTTATCGATGAATAGCTTAGGCATTATAATCGGCTTGGTTGTAGGAAAACCACTCGGCATTTTTATATTTAGTTGGTTGGGAGTAAAAACAAAAGTTTGTAATTTGTTTGAAAATTTGGAATGGAAACATATTTTAGGTGCCGGATTTATTGCGGGTATCGGTTTTACTATGTCTATGTTTATTGCGATGCTTGCTTATGAAGAGCCTGATTTTATTAAAAACTCAAAATTAGCAATCATTATTGCGTCTTTTACTTCGGCAATAATAGGCTTTCTTTTTATTCGATTTACCAACAAAGAAAAAATTATCTTGGAAATTGAAAATGAGAAAAATGAATAACGAGAATTGTTGAAAATAAACAAAAGATTTATCTATTGATACGATGACATCAAGCCATCGTATCAATTACACCTTGTGTTTACGCTAAATAGCAGAATCTATAATACTTTGAACTACTTCGGGATTTAGCAATGTGCTGGTATCGCCCATGTTGGTTAAGTCTTTGCAGGCTATTTTGCGCAAAATGCGGCGCATAATTTTACCCGAACGTGTTTTTGGCAAACCAACGGTAAACTGTATTTTGTCGAGTTTTGCAATAGGTCCAACGTGCTCAGTTATGAGCTGATTTATCTCTTTGCGCAAGTTGTCGTGGATACGCGATTCGCCAACTTCTTTTAAGATAATGAAACCATAAAGTGCATTGCCCTTGATGTCGTGCGGATAACCTACAATAGCCGATTCGGCAACTGCTGGGTGCTCGTTAATTGCATCTTCGATAGGTGCAGTACCTAAGTTATGACCCGAAACGATGATTATATCGTCCACACGTCCGGTGATGCGGTAATAACCTACCTCGTCGCGCAAAGCACCGTCGCCAGTGAAATATTTGTTTTCGAAAGTATCAAAATACGTTGTGCGGTAGCGTTCGTGGTCGCCCCAAATGGTTCGAGCCATTGATGGCCAAGGGAATTTGATGCACAAACGCCCATCTACTTGGTTGCCTTTAATTTCGTTTCCGGCTTCGTCCATAAGGGCTACTTGTATGCCAGGCAACGGCAAGGTGGCATAAGTGGGTTTGGTAGGAGTAGAAAAGGCGATAGGCGAAATCATAATTCCACCAGTTTCGGTTTGCCACCAAGTATCCACTATTGGGCTTTTCTTTTTGCCCACGTTGTCGTTGTACCAGTGCCAGGCTTCTTCGTTGATGGGTTCACCCACCGAGCCTAGTATTTTGAGCGATGAAAGGTCGTGGTTGTCTAAATAGCTCAAGTTTTCTTTTGCCAAAGTACGAATAGCCGTTGGAGCGGTGTAAAATTGTGTAACTTTGTGTTTTTCTATCACTTGCCAGAAGCGACCAAAGTCTGGATAACTCGGAATGCCTTCAAACAAAACGGTGGTAGCACCATTCAATAAAGGACCGTAAACAATGTAGCTATGTCCTGTAATCCAGCCAATATCGGCAGTGCACCAAAAAATATCTCCTTCACGGTATTGAAAAACATTTTTGAAAGTATAAGCGGTATAAACCATGTATCCGGCGGTAGAGTGTACCATTCCTTTGGGTTTTCCGGTAGAGCCGGAAGTATATAAAATAAACAAAGGGTCTTCAGCGTCCATGAGTTCGATAGGGCAAACGTTCGATGCTTTTTCGATGAGGGGAGCCAACCAAAGGTCGCGCCCTTCTTTCATGCTTATTTCGGAATTGATGCGTTTGGCAACAAGCACTTTTTCAACCGTTGGGCACGATTCGAGCGAAACATCAACAATTCCTTTGAGGTCGATTGTTTTTTCGCCTCTATAACCACCATCGGACGTAATTACCATTTTACATTCGGAATCGTTGATGCGAGTAGCCAAGGCTTTCGACGAAAAACCTGCAAAAACAACCGAGTGAATAGCACCAATTCGGGCACAAGCCAGAGTAGAATACACCAAATCGGGAATCATGGGCAAATAAATGCACACTCTGTCGCCTTTTTGAATGCCTTGCTCTTTCAAAACGTTGGCAAATTTATTCACTTCCTCGTGCAATTGCCTAAAAGTGATGTGTTGAGCAGCTTCGTTAGGGTCGTTGGGTTCAAAAATCAAGGCTGTGCGCTCGGCTTTGGTTTGCAAATGGCGGTCGATGCAATTCTGAGTTATGTTGAGCTTTGCATTGGTAAACCATTTCACGTCGGGCTTTTTAAAATCCCACTCCAACACATTATCCCAGCGTTTTTGCCAAAGAAAATGCTCTTCTGCTACTTCTGACCAAAAACTTTCGGGGTCGCGAACTGATTTTCGATATACTTGAAAATACTCTTCAAAATGTTTGATATGATAATTACTCATGGGTATAATTATTAGTTGTGAGTTATTAATTGTTTCTTCTTATTTTGTATTGATGCGATGACTTGAAGTCATCGTATCAATTAGTTTGTACGTTAATCGTTAGCACATTGATATTAAATCTCTGTCTTTAAAAAGGTCTATCATTTCATCAACTATTGCCATGTCGTCGATAGTAGAAGGTACTTTGTATTCTACCTTATCGGCAATATTTCTAAGTAGTTTGCGCAAAATTTTACCAGAACGAGTTTTTGGCAAACGTTCTACTACCAAAGCTTCTTTGAACGAAGCAACAGGTCCGATGGTATCTCTTATTTTTTCAATCAATTCGGCTTCTAATACTTTTGGATTGATATTGCTTCCCGATTTTAGAACTACGAGAGCCAAAGGTCTTTGCCCTTTGAGGTCGCAATTTACACCAAACACAGCGCACTCGGCTACGGCAGGGTGAGCCGAAACAACTTCTTCCATTTCGGCAGTTGATAACCGATGTCCGGCTACGTTGATGATGTCGTCCACTCGTCCGGTTACAAAAAGGTAGCCGTCAGGGTCTTGAAATCCTCCATCGCCAGTGAAATAATAGCCGTTGAAGCGTTCTAAATATCCAGCAACAAAGCGCGGCGTATTTCGCCATAAGTTGGTAAGCGTTCCGGGAGGCAAAGGCAGTTTTACCACCACAAAACCTTCGGTACCGGCAGGCAGTTGATTGCCATCGTGGTCGAGCACTTGAATATTATAGCCCGCTACGGGAAGCGAAGCAGAGCCTGGTTTTATAGGCATTAATTCAACGCCCGCCATGTTGGCAAGCATAGGCCAGCCCGATTCGGTTTGCCAAAAATGGTCGATAACAGGCACTTTCAAATGCTCTTCGAGCCAATGAAGCGTAGAAATGTCGCACCGTTCGCCTGCTAAGAATTGATATTTTAAACACGAAAGGTCGTATTGTTTCATAAATTCACCTTCGGGGTCTTCTTTTTTAATGGCACGAATAGCCGTTGGAGCTGTGAACATAACTTTTACATTGTGCTCGCTAATTACACGCCAAAACGTAGAAGCATCGGGCGTTTTGATGGGTTTTCCCTCGAAAAGTACGGTTGTATTTCGGTTCAAAAGTGGCGCATACACAATGTAACTGTGCCCTACCACCCAGCCCACATCGCTAGCAGCCCAATACGTATCACCTTGTTCAACGCCGTAAATGTATTTCATCGAAAATTTCAACGCTACGGCATAACCACCTGTGTCTCTTATAATTCCTTTGGGTTTTCCGGTTGTGCCCGATGTGTATAAAATGTACAAAGGGTGAGTCGATTCCACCACAACACATTCGGCTGGAGTGGCTTTGCTAACTAACTCACTATAATCTAAGTCGTAAGGTTTCTTTTCAAATTCTACGCCTTGTTTTCGGTCAAAAACCAAAACGTGTTGTGGCTTGTGTGTAGCCTCATCGACGGCTCTGTCCACCAAAGGTTTGTAAGGTATTTGCGTTTGAATTTCTATGCCATTCGATGCGGTAATAATCAATTTGGGTTGGCAATCGTCTATCCTAATGGCAAGCTCGTGAGGAGCAAAGCCGCCAAATACAACCGAATGAATTACTCCTATGCGTGCGCAGGCAAGCATAGCATAAACGGCTTGCGGAACCATAGGCATATACACTATAACGGTATCGCCTTTTTTCAAACCTAGCGCAAGCATAGCTCCTGCAAGTTTAGAAACTTCGTCTTTGAGCTGCAAAAAACTAATAAATTGCTTGGTATTAGTTACAGGCGAATCGTAAATAATGGCAGTTTGATTGCCAAAGCCATCGTTGATGTGCTTATCGATGGCTAAATAACTGATATTGAGCTTTCCATCGGCATACCAACTGTCGTAATTGTTTTCGTCTTTCGACAAAATGGTACTCGGAAATACATTCCATTCAATATCTTTTGCTTGCAGTCGCCAAAACTCTTCGGGGTTTTGAATGCTTTGGTTAAAAAAATCTTTGTAATTCATAGCTACTCGTTTTTAGATTTGAAAAGACCAAATCCGGTTGGGTTAAGTATTTTTAGTTTGATAAGTACAATGATAATAGTAAGAAAACTAAGCCCTATTACCAACGATTCGAAAGGGCTTACCTGGTTGTAAGCCTCATAAGCAAAGCGCAAATACAAAGTAAAGGCTATGTAAATGCTAATAAATATGTCTGAAAATAAATGCCCGAATTTCAGTTTCATAGTATATAATTTTAATGGTTTTCACACAATTCCATAATTTCAGCAACTACTTTTTTCACCGAAAATGGTTTTATCAAATATTTGTCGGCGCCGTATTCAAAACCTTTTTTGATGTCGGCTTCTCTATTTTTAGCCGAAAGAAAAACAATTTTGATAGTAGCAAACGCTTCATTTTCTTTAATTTGCTTAATGGTTTGATAACCATCTACGTTTGGCATCATAATGTCGAGCAGAATCACATTGGGAATTACTTTTTTGAGCAATTCGAGCGTTTCGCTTCCATCGCGAGCAATGAATACCTCAAAGTTCATTTTTTTGAAAGCATATTCTAAACTCATTACAATGTTGGGTTCGTCATCTACAATCAATATTTTTTTAGTCATATAACTCGTTTTCTGATTGATTTATAGGGATTTGAAAAAAGAAACGCGCTCCGTTTTCCATTCCTTCTTCAGCCCAAAGTTTCCCTTTGTGGTTTTCGATAATTTGCTTGCTAATAGCAAGCCCCAATCCACTGCCCAAAGGCTTGCGGGTATTTTGGCTTGCCGATTGGTAAAATTTATCAAAAATATATTTAAAATCTTCGTTGGCAATACGTTGTCCGTTGTTTTCTATCATCATTTCTACAAATTGGGCTTTTTGTTTGTAATCAATAACAATAACTCCGGCTGTGGGGTCGCAAAACTTTATGGCATTGGAAAGTAAGTTGGTCAAAACCTGAATGATTCGGTCTTCATCGTATTGAAAAACTAAATTTCCAAATTGTTTTCGTATTATTTTAATCTTTTTGGTGTAAGCAATTTGTTTGATGCTTCCAAGTACTTTTTCGAGCGTCAATTTCAAATCGTTGGGTTCAAAAATTAAATGCTGTCTGCCCGATGAAAGTTTTTCAAAGTCTAATATATTGTTAATCAGTCTTGATAAACGTTCTGAATCTTGTAAAATAACATTTAAAAATTTGTCTCTTACCTCGGCGGGCATCTCGTCGCTTTCGTCGATAAGTAGCTCAGCCGCAGCTCTAATGCCGGTAACGGGAGTTTTGAGTTCGTGCGCTACGGTATCGAGAAATTCGTTTTTTTGCTTGTCTTGCAAAATCAATTCGTTGTTTGCTTCTTTCAGTTTTTTTGAGAGATGAATCAATTCGCTCGATTTATCACGAAGGCTTTTGTTGCGAGCAATGGTTTCTTTGGATTCTTCCAGAATTTTCAATACTTCAATCAAACTAATGCGTTCTTCTTTTACCACACTTGCAATAAGTATTTTAGCCGAAGCTCCCCCAATGCTGCCCGAAAGTAATTTTTCGGAAAAATTAATTAATCGAGCATCGGCTAAAAGTGTATTTTGTGGTAATTTATGCTTTTTGAAAAAAGATTGCAATTCGGCTTGAGCATTTTCTTCGCCTAGGAATTTGGTTAGAACATTCACAATATCTGCTACATACGCTTCGCCTTTCCACACAAAAGCGTGTTCTTCCATGCCTAAGAAGTTGCTGTTATCTACTATCATTTCGGCATAATTTCGCTCTCTGTAATCGCTCACAAATACCAAAGAAAATACCATATACACAAAAGTATTGACAGATAAACTCCAGAAAAAAGCATGAATGGGTGGATTTAAAAAATCAATTCCAAGCAAAGCATACGGTTTCAAAAGGGCAATATCGAAAAGCCCATGCTCAATGAATGCTCTGGAACCGGTAAAACTTTCGATTATAAACGGCAAAATAAGAGTGTAAAATGTAACTGAAAATCCGGCAATAATTCCCAAAATAGCTCCTTTGGAAGTTCCTCTGTTCCAAAACAAACCTAAGAAAAAAGCAGGTGCTAACTGCGAAATAATTACAAACGACACCAAACCAATGGAATAGAGCGAAACTTCGATAGAAAAACTAATATAAAAAAGGTACGATGCTGTGATAATCAGAAAAATAGAAATACGTTCAAAAAACCGTAAGGTATCACTAAGTTGTTGCTAACCATAGTAGATAGTGCCAAAGTGGAAAGAATAACCATCGAAACCACCGACGAAAAGCCGCCGATAAAAACTAGCAAGGCTAAAAAAGTATTTCCATGTTTGAGCGGAAGCAGAAGTGTAAAGTAATCGGAATTTTCGGCACTGCCGAAGGTTAATATTCCGCCCCAAGCTATAAAAATAGTAAATAAATTGAACAACAACAAGTAAAGAGGGAAAAGCCAAATGGCTTGTTTTAAATCTTTTTCGCAATTATTTTCTATCACGCTAACTTGAAACTGACGAGGCAACAAAAAGATAGCAAAGAAAGAAAGTAAAATGGTATAAAACCAATTAAATCCATTTCCAAAACCATCGAAAGTAATGAGCTTTTGAAAACTAGGCAATTGGGTCATTTGATTGTAAATATCCGAAGTTCCATCGAAAAGATAAAAGGTAACATAAACACCAATAACTAAAAAAAAGACCAGCTTTAATATCGATTCAACGGCAGTGGAAACAACAATTCCCTTGTGTTTTTCAGAAGCATCAATTTTTTGAGTTCCATAAAAAGCGGCAAATATTGCCAGCAAAAAAGCAATATAAAAGGTGGTATCGTTTAAAATGAATAATTGTGCAGGCGAAGTTTTTGCAACAACAATATGAAACGAATCGTCTATTGCTTTGAGTTGCAGTGCAATATACGGAATGATTCCAATAAGCAAAATGATAGTAGTTAAAGCACCAATAAATCGGCTTTTGCCATAGCGAAGCGAAATAAAATCGGCAATAGACGAGACTTTGTGTTGCTTTGAAATACGAATAATTTTGCGCATAATGTAAATCCAAAGCGGAAAAGCAATAACCGGACCTAAGTAAATAGGTAAAAAGTCGAGTCCCGAAGTTGCTGCAACACCCACGCTTCCGTAGTAAGTCCAAGCCGAGGTATAAACCGCCAGCGACAAGGTGTAAATATACGGACTGTTGAGCCATTTTTTATTTGCATTTTTTTCAGCCCAAAATGCAATGTAAAATAGCAAAACAAGGTATAAAACAATAATTATGACTAACAAAAAATTACTCATAATGCTTTTTCAGAACAAAGTACGAAACTAAAATAGATACAATCCAAAACACAAAAATAGCAAAATAAACCAGCGGAATCCCAAAAATAGCAATAGGATAATTATACACCAAAATAAAAGGCATATTAAACAGAAATACTAAAAATATGGAACTAATTACTAGTTTTTGTTGATGCCGCTTTTTCAATTTTAAATCTTCTTTTTTTTTAAAAAAAACTATAAAATTTATTTAGTTGTTCGCTAAATCGGTTCGACCGGCTTGTCCGGTCTGTCCGATGATTTTCTAATAGCTCAACCGACAGACCGACAAGTCGGTCGAACGGTTTTTGTTTTTTTAAAATTTTCAAAAAAAATAATGAGTTTTCTTTCAAACACTATTTAACTAGAAATTAAGAGTTACGAATTAATGTTGCTCAAGGCGGGCTATTTTACAAATGACCTTAACTGTGGCGACATTGATTCTTAATTTCTAATTCATTTTGCCTTAAAACTTTTTTTAATAATAAATTAGAGTCCATTATCAAAAAAAGTGGAACAAATTAAATTTCAACTTATCTATTTGTACTAAAACGTCAAATTTTGATGCAAAACTACGAAATTACACTTTTTTATGCTTTTCTTAACACAAAGTGCACAAAAGCCATGTAAAACCATACAGAGTTGTTTTGCCAAAAAAAATAGCTATAAATAGTCATACAGAGCACTTTTGGCAAAAAAAATAGCCATCTAAAAGCTGCTTTTGGATTTTTGCACGTGTAAATGAGCCTTGTATGACCATACAAGCCTCATAAACGCGTGTTTGAGTGCCTTTTGTATAGTTACAACCCTCATTTACGCGTGTAAGTGCAAAAAAAGCATAGTTAGTTTAATATAGGCACCTTGCACACCTAAAAAGGTCAATATGAGATTGTACATGGCTTATTTACACGTGTAAATGAGGCTTGTAGAGTTATACAAGGCTCATTTACACTCGTACATGAGGCTTGTAGGGCTGTACATAGTTTATTTGCACGTGTACATGAAGCTTGTAGGGTTATACATAGTTTGTTTGCATTTGCAAATGATGTTTGTATGGTTATATCTAGTTCATTTGCCCTTTTTAATAGAAAAGAGAGATACTATTTCAAGCAAATGAAAAAAATATTCAGGCAATTTTTTTAAAATTAAGAATTAAGAATTAAGAATTAAGAATTAAGAATTAAGAATTAAGAATTAAGAATTAATGTCGTTTAGTTAAGGATTTCGCAATATTGATACGATGACTTTAAGTCATCGTATCAATTAGCTAGTTGCTAGCCTGACAGGTTTCTTAACTAAACGACATTGAATTAAGAATTCATTTTTCATTCTTCATTTCTCATTTTTCATTCCTAATTCTTAATTCCTAATTCCTAATTAAATTAGTGTACTACTGCTTTTCCTGCACCCATTGGGATACGAATATCTTCAATCAAATGCTGAATATTTTCGGGTGGAGCAGTTGTAAGACGCGAAACAATTATCGAAACCACAAAGTTTACAAGCATAGCTATCGAACCAAAACCTTCGGGCGAAACACCAAACCACCAATCGGGAGCGAGTGAAGCTACTGCATCTTTGCCACCATCGAAAATACCAAATTTGAATTTGAGCATATAAAACAACATCAATAGCAAACCTACTATCATTCCGGTAACAGCGCCTTGTTTGTTCATGCGTTTATCGAAAATACCCAACACAATGGCAGGGAAAAACGAAGCCGCCGCCAAACCAAACGCTAGTGCAACCACTGCCGCCACAAATCCGGGCGGGTTAATTCCAAAATATCCGGCAATAATTACTGCTACTGCTGCGCTTCCGCGTGCTGCATACAATTCTTGACGCTCAGTAATTTTAGGAACAAGTACTTTTTTCAATAAATCGTGCGAAATGGACGAGGCAATAACCAACAACAATCCGGCGGCTGTGGACAAAGCCGCAGCAAGTGCGCCCGCACCCACCAAAGCAACTACCCAGTTAGGTAAGTTTGCTATTTCGGGATTTGCCAACACGATAATGTCTTTGTCAATTGTCAATTCGTTTAGTTGAGCATCGGCAACGTATTGAATAACTCCGTCGGCGTTTTTGTCGTCAAAGGTAAGTAATCCGGTTTTTTCCCAGTTACCAACCCAAGGCGGCATGTTTTTATATTCTTTGTTGCTTACCGTTTCGATAAGGTTGGTGCGTGCAAAAACCGCAACAGCCGGAACAGTTGTGTAAAGAATAGCAATAAAAATAAGTGCCCAACCAGCCGAAACACGTGCATCGGAAACCTTAGGTACGGTGAAAAAACGAACAATCACGTGAGGCAATCCGGCAGTACCAACCATTAAAGCCAATGTAATGGCAAAAACATCAACCAGCGATTTGCTACCAGAAGTATATTCGTGAAAACCAAGTTCTTTGTGCAATCCATCAAGTTTTTGAAGCAAATACATACCATCTTCGCCTTTGCCGCCAAAGCCCAATTGTGGAATAGGATTTCCGGTCATTTGAATAGAAATAAAAATAGCCGGAACCATAAAAGCAAAAATAAGTACCATGTATTGAGCTACTTGCGTGTAAGTAATTCCTTTCATTCCGCCAAGCACTGCGTAAAACAACACAATAGCCATTCCAATATACACACCTGTATTAATATCAACTTCTAAATATCTCGAAAAAACAATCCCTACACCACGCATTTGACCCGCTACATAAGTAAATGAAACAATCAAAGCAGCCACAACCGCTACAATACGTGCCGAATTTGAATAATATCTATCGCCAATAAAATCGGGCACTGTAAATTTACCAAACTTACGCAAATAAGGTGCAAGCAGCAGAGCCAAAAGCACATAGCCGCCAGTCCAGCCCATTAAATACACCGAGCCGTCGTAGCCTTCAAAGGAAACAATTCCGGCAAGTGATATAAACGAAGCGGCTGACATCCAGTCGGCTGCCGTTGCCATTCCGTTCATAAGCGGCGAAACTCCTCCGCCCGCTACGTAAAATTCTTTTGATGAGGTGGCGCGAGTCCAAATTGCAATACCAATGTAAAGTGCAAAGGTAAGCCCCACAATAATCCATGTCCAAGCTAATATTCCCATGATATTTCTTTTTTTTATAAGTTTAGTTTTATTCTTCTACTGCGTATTTTTTATCTAATTTTGCCATTAATTTTACATAAATGAAAATTAAAACAACAAAAACATACATAGAACCTTGTTGTGCAAACCAAAATCCTAACTTATAGCCTCCCATAGTGATAGTATTCAATTGGTTTACCAAGATAATACCAAATACATAGGAAACTAAGAACCAAATACTGAGTAAAATAACCAAGTATTTTAGGTTTTCTTTCCAATACCCTTTTAAATCTAATTTTGACATAGTTTCTTTGAGTTTTAAAATTTATAAATAGCAGTTAATAAAAGTCTTACATTGCTTACAGGGTCTATTGCTTCAATGTCGATAGAGCCAGTTGTAATATCAAGCACTCCATATTGAGCCGATGTGTATTCAAGTTCGGTACCAATGGTAAGGCTTCCTGATTTGAATCCAATGCGAGGAGCTACACGATACATACTTGCCACATTGCTCAAAAAACCGTTTGCTGCCGAAAACGTTACCGCTTCGCCAAAGCCACTGTTTTCGGTGTATCCGGCAAATAAGCCCCATTCGCCTTTGTCCGAAATATCGCCTTGAATTTCAGTCCAAACCGACAAAGTGTTGTTTGAAACAAAATCGCCTTTTGCATTGGTTGCAAATGCCCCAATCATAAGTACATCAGACATATTTTGTCCGTAAATACCTTGAAGTTTCCACACTGCTTTTCCAAGAGCTAGTCTAGCAAAGCCAATGAACGCGGTACTTGTTACATTGTCCAAACCTAAGCCCGGATTTGCAGTTTTGTAATTAACACCCAAACCGGCAAGAACTTTTTCGGTAGAACCATACTGAAATTGAGCATTGAGTTGTGGCACAGCCGAACGGCTCACACTTGCTCCTCGTGTAGCAAAATCTCTTTCGGTAAAAGCGGTAAGAACCAATCGGGCTTTGCCTTTGGTAGAAAAACGAAGCTGCGGATTGCGCGAAAAAGCTTGGAAAGGAACTCCCGTATTGAACGAATAAACACCCGGAAATGACTCAGTTATAAACATAGGATGCCAAAATTGTCCCATGAGAATATCAAACTTATCGTTCGATAATTTTACAAAAGCATGGCGCAAACGAAATCCGTTTACATCGTCGAGTCCAGTGCCAGAGTTTCCAAAAAAATCGGCTTCGAGCAAACCGCTTGTTTTCATTTTGAAGAAATCGGGACCCGTAATAGCACCCGTCAAGCGCGACTGAATAGAAAGAATGTTGAAATTGGCATGTGCATTCAAATCGTTTCCATCGGCATCTAAATTTTCGGCAGCCGGAATAATACTGAAATGACCTTCGCGCGAAGCAGTAACTTGCCTTGTGTCAAACATATAATCTGTTTTCACAAAACCTTTCCACTTAATACCAAAAGTAGTTTCGGTAGTTTGTGAAAATGAAATAAAAGGCAAAATTGCTAAAATGGTTAGCCAGAAAAAGAACTGTTTTTTCATATAAAAATGGTTTAAAAGACTTGGCAATAATCTAATTTAAAACGTCAATTAAAATTATTGCTTTTATGTGCTCCAATTCATTCAAAAAAATTAAGCACTGTCTTGAGGTTTAGAAAATTAAATATTTTTACTCCTTGCTTTTTGTTGAGCAGTGCAAATATTACGAAAACATATTAAATACAATTATTTGTAATAGCTAATTGTTTATTTAGTATAGCTAAAAAATAACAAGGTTTTATGCAAAAAAGGATTGATATTTTTAGTTTCTATTTCAATGCCATCGAAGTTAAGGTTATTTGTAAAACAGCCCGTCAAGGGTTTTAAAACATTGACGGGCTTAACTTAATGAAGAATGGTTATTATTCTCTAAAACGTTCCCATTTTATAAGCATGTATTTATCGCCTAGCTCATTTACAATAACTCCGGCACCCACTAAGTTTTTAGGATTGGCGAAAAAATTAGATAATTCAGTGGCATTTAGTATCTTATAACTTGGGTGATAATTCAGATTCTTAGGTCGTTTGATGTTGTATTTTCGCACCCAGTTCATTACGCTAACGTGCGAAACGCCAAGCACTCGCTCTATTTCTCGGTAACTCAAACCTTCCAAATAGAGTTGGAGTGCTTTGTTTACATAATACTCGTCTATTTCTTTTCCATGTTTATTTACTGTAAAAAAATAAGCACACGCTTTGCATTTGTACCGCTGGCGATTGTTCACAACTCCGCTTTTTATAAACTCGGTAGAGTTGCAATTTGGGCAATTTGTTAGTTCCATAAGGTTTAGAAATTTATGTAGAACTTGTAAATATACAAATTTAGCATATATATATTTATTTAGCAAAAATATAATTTGTATTTTGAGAAAATGAGTTATAAATGTGTATTTTTTTACCAAAAGAATTAATCAATTTTGATAAAATAAAGACTTTGAGCTAAATTAATACCGTAATGTTAAAAATACAATGTTATTGTTGAAAGTAAATGATTAAAATTAGTTTATACTATTTAGGTTTGTTTATAAATTTAAAATCACTAGCACCGTCCTTTAGGGCGGTGTAAGAAAATGCAAAGAAGATTTGGGCTTTAGCCATTACTCTAACGTTTTGGGCTAAAGCCCATGAGTACATTTGTTTATTTACTACGGCATAAATGCCGTAGCTAGTCATAAAAGATAGCTCTGTGAAAAACAAAAGATAATCAAATACTTAGAGATGCTAAATAGTTACTATTTAATTTTGATTCACTACTTGTATTCTTTTTAAAAAGGTGTTTAATATTTTGAGTTTCTAATTTTTTTTCGTTATAAAATGATAGCGTAACTTGCTAATAAGCAATCAAACACGAGTAAATTATATTTCATATAAAAAAATTGCAAAAAGGTTATTCACGGCTTTCTTCAAAAAGTAATTTCCTTTATTTTATCCGATTCTATTCGTTTCATTGCAGGTCTTGTTTTGGCAAGTACCAGCATGGCTTGGGCAATTGTATCCGCTTCTATGGATTTGTATTTTTTTAAACCACCCACTAAGATAGGATTTATAAGCTTCATTATAAAAGTAGCAAAACCTTCGGCAAAGCGTTTCTCGTTTCGGTTGCCTACAATGAGTGAAGGCTGGAGAATGTAGGTATTTTGAATATTTAGAGCTAAAACGGCTTCTTCCATTTCACCTTTTGTGCGATTGTAGAAAATAGAACTCTTTGCGTTTGCACCCATTGCCGAAACAACAACAAAGGTATTGATTTGCTTTTGTTTACACAGTTGGGCAGCTTGTACCGGAATCCCAAAATCAATTTGTCGGTAAAGCGTTTTATCGGGTGTTTTTTTTGCGGTTGTGCCTATGCAGCAAAAGACCTCGTGAGCATCAAATTCGTTGGCAAAGGTAGTTAAATTAGTTACTTCGCCAATGTATTCGGTGAGTTTTGGGTGCGAAACGCCAAGTGTTTTTCGGTTGAAGACGAGTATTTGCTCGTAGTCTGGCAGTGCCAATAATTTTTGCAGAAGCAAGCTTCCGGTAAGTCCGCTAGCACCAAGTATAATTGCTTTTTTCATTTGAATGAAAGTATTTTAGAAAAATAATAGTCAGGTAATTTTATTCGCATCTTCAATATTGTAGAAGCATAGAATTAGTCGTTATTAATTAATTTGTCGCTAATGTTTTGAATTTCGTGAATGTTATCGACCGAAATTTCATCTATTTGCATTTGTTCTTGTGTTTTTGCATTTTTGTCGAGTAAGCTTATTACAATCGTAAAACCTACCGAAATGAAAAAAGCCGGCACCAGTTCGTAAATTAAATTGCTTAAGAAAGGCGTTAATTTCCAAATAAAAACAGAAATGCTACCTGATAAAAAACCAGCAATAACACCATTTTGAGTTGTTCGTTTCCAGAAAAGAGTAAGAATAGAGGCGGGACCTAAAGACGCGCCTAATCCAGCCCAAGCAAAAAGTACAAAACTAAACACAGATACATCAACCAAAAGCCCCAACAAAACGGAAAGCGAAATAATAAGCACTACCACCAAACGCACATAAACACTAAGCCTTGTTTGTGAAATTTCTTTGCCTCCACGAATCATTTTTACATAAACATCGCGCACTACGCTCGAAGCAATTACAAATAATTGGCTGTCGGCAGTGGACATAATGGCAGCAAAAATAGATGCTAAAAGCAAACCAATAAGCATAGGCGAAATGGGCATGAACAATCGTTCGGCTAGCGAAACGTATATATTTTCGGGGTCGGCATTAGGCAAAGTAGAAATCTCGGTAAAGTAGGCACGCCCAATCAAACCAATGAACAATGCGCCGCCAGCTAATAAAATATTCCAGATAGTTCCAATAAAAGCAATCCATTTGAATTGTTTGGCTTCGTTGATAGCCATGTAGCGCATAATAATACGCGGGCTTCCAGTAGAACCTAAGCCTATTCCTAAACCACCGAGCAAAGCCAAAAAGCTCAATGCCATTGGGTTTAGCATCATGCCTTCGCTGCCTGCTATGGGTGTTTGCATGTTGTTTAATTGTGGCAACGAAGCCAGTTCGTTGGTAATTACATTAAAACCTTCTACATTCAAAATACCAATAATGGGCAAACCAATAAGTGCAATAATCATAAAAAATGCTTGCACCATGTCGGTTGTTCCTGCGGCTAAATAGCCACCAAAAAGAACATAAACAAGCACAATGCTTGCCGTAATTATCATACCCACATTTTGATTTAAATCGAAATAGGCAAAGAATGCTTTTCCGCCAGCTACAAACTGTGCCGACAAGTAAGCTACAATAAAAACAAAGAAAATAAAGGTAAGCAAAATGCGTAAACTGCCTTTTTTGTCGTTGAAACGTGCTTCAAAAATATCGGGAATGGTTACACAATTGTGGCTATCGGTATATTGGTGAATTTTAGGAGCATAAAATAAAAAAAGAAACATTTCGACAAGTATGTAGCCTATTGCCGACCAAATAGCAGAAAGCCCAATCATGTAAACCAAACTAGTAAAACCTAATAAAAGCCAAGCACTTCTGCCCGAAATAACTGCGGAAAGAGCTACCACAAAACGATTTAATTTTTTCCCAGCCCCAAAAAGTTCTTCGGTTGTTTTGATAGATTTTTTACTAGTGTACAAGCCAATAGCTATTAACAAAACAAAGTAAAGAAAAAAGGGTAATAATACTTGTAAGTCCAATGTTTTAAATTTTAATTTCTTAATTTTGCAACATCTTTGAGCTGCAAATTTTGTGTTTGTATTTAAAGTTGTAAATATAGGATAAAACTACAAATAAACAACATTTAAAGCGATATATACTAAAAATATTCTTCTTTGAGTTTATTTGTTTAGCGACTTTTTTTGTTTCATAAGGAAAGTTTTAAATAGTTGTATTTAGTTTAGTTAGTTAAAAATCAAAAATATATACACTATTTAGGAGTTTCTACGTAAATCAAATTTGGGTACAAATAAAAAAAATAGTAATTGTTATAAAATCATAAAATATGTTAAATAATACTTTTCAAAACAGTTTGAAAATAGCAATGGCTTCAATGCTATTGGCTAGTTTATTTTTAGCCTCGTGCGCTACCCGAATAAACTCTATTTATACCAACATAGAAAAATACGACGGCAAAGAGGTTTCCATCAAAGGGAAGGTAGAAAATACAACCGATATTCTGATAACCAAATATTATTATTTAGACGACGGTTCGGGCAAAAAGATGAGAGTTGTTACCGACAACGATTTGCCCAACGATGGCGAAAAAATAAAAGTAACAGGCGTTGTAAATCAACGTTTTAGCGTAGGTGAATTTCAATGGATTGTATTAAAAGAGAAAAAACATTAATCGTTAGTAATTTAAAGTTGGCAAAGTTGAAATTATTTTGATTATTAGCCTTTCAAGGGTTTAAAACACTTGAGGGCTTAACTTTGGCGGCATTGATTAGAGATTATTTATATCAAAAAAGAACTATGAATTATCAAATACCCCAAGAGGGCTTAAGCAAAGAGGTTGTTTTAGAAAGATTGAAACAAATGCGACACAGTGATGTAGATTACAACTCTGGCAAAGTGTGGAGCTTGGTCTATCCTTACAGCAAGGAACATTTGGATTTTGTAAAATCGGCTTACAACGAGTATTTTAGCGAAAATGCGTTGAATCCAATGGCTTTCAAGAGCTTGAAACAAATGGAAAACGAAGTAGTACGCATGACGGCAGATTTGTTTCATGGCGGCGATTTTGCGGTAGGAAATTTAAGCTCCGGTGGCACTGAGAGCCTTTTACTTGCTGTAAAAACATACAGAGACCGATTTAGAGCAAAAAACAATACCATCATAAAGCGTTTTACCAACAAATCAACCGATTTGCCCGAAATGATTTTGCCCGAATCGGCTCACATTGCTTTCAATAAAGCCTCGCATTATTTTGATGTGAAAATAGTGTACGCGCCGCTCGATGCCAATAAGCGAGTAGATGTGGCGGCAGTTGAAAAGCTTATCAACAAAAATACCATGCTATTGGTAGGTTCTGCGCCATCGTATCCGTTTGGAACCATCGACCCCATCGAAGAACTTGGGCAGTTGGCTATTAAACACAAATTACCTTTGCATGTAGATGCTTGCGTGGGTGGTTTTATTTTACCTTTTGTTGAAAAAAACAACCGCGCTTTGCCTCTTTGGGATTTTAGAGTGGCGGGAGTAACTTCTATTTCAGCCGACATACATAAATATGGATTTGCTGCCAAAGGAGCTTCGGTCATTTTGTATCGAAGCATGGAGTATTTGCGGCATCAATTCTTTGTAAGCAGCGAGTGGCAAGGCGGAATGTTTGTTTCGCCGGCATTGTTAGGCACACGCCCGGGCGGTGCTATTGCTGCTGCTTGGGCTACGCTAATGTACATGGGGCAAGATAATTACACACAAACGGCTGAAAAGATAATGCAAACAACCGACAAATTAACGCAAGGCATAGCTCAAATAGAAGGTTTGAGCATTTTAGGAACACCACATGCTAGTTTGTTTGCTTACCATTCGGTTTCGGAAGCAATAGATATTTATGCCGTGGGCGACCAAATGGAAAAAAAAGGCTGGCATATTGACCGACAACAAAAGCCCGCTTGCCTACACGCCATGGTTTCGCCCATTCATTCGACTACGGCTCAAGCGTATTTGAATGATTTGCAACAAGCAGTTGCTCATGTTAAGCAACACCCAGAGCTGAAAAGCCAAGGAAATGCTGCCATGTACGGAATGATGGCAAAACTGCCCATGCGCGGAATGATTCAAAACGAATTGCTCAACCTTATGGAGTCGATGTATAGTGTTGAAGGCAAAGCCCCTGATTTAGAATCGGGCAAAAAAGATTTCAAAACACAATTGGCTGCAATGCTTATTAAAATCAAAGATTCTTTTTAAGGCATTAATGAAAAGCAACTTACGGCATGGCAAGCGAATAATTTTGGGGTTACTATCTAAAATTGGTGTTACTGATTTGAAGCATTCATCAAAATTTCTTTTTTACAAAAAAATGATTTACTTTTGTGGTGCAGAAAAATAGAAATGACATTCCTGAAAATATTCGAAAATTATAGAAAAAGCAACAACTTTACAAGGTAATTTATTGAGAAATTTTTAATAATTGGACAAAAATAATCAGGCTGTTTTTGTACTATTCAAAAGAATTTAATATTTGAAAGCTATGCAGTTACAAACAATAGATATGAATTTGTTTAAAGAAAATCCACAAATTTTCTTCAAACAACTTGACAAGGAAGCTGAAAGCGAGTTCGCAAATTGGCTGAGTTATTTTGTTTTTAAGTATAACTTAGAATTGTCAAATTTAGACTCTCAAAACATATCTAAATTTGGGCTATTTGAAAAAGAGCCAATAAATGTATCTGAAACTATAAAATATACACGCGAGGAATTAAATGAAAGATAAAATATTTATAGATACTAATATTTTTATATATGCTGTTTTACAAAATACCGATGAATTTGATAAGAGAAAAATTGCAATTCGCTTGATTCAAAGCAATCTAAATATTATTGTAAATACTCAAATATTAAATGAATTTTATAATATTTTATTAAAATATAAAGTTCAAGATGATAGAATAATTCTCTATATCAATGAAATTGTAAAAAATGCGCAGGTTAGTAATCAAAGCATTAACACCTTGGAGGTCGCATGGTATGTTAAATCGAAGTATCGATTTTCATTGTGGGATAGTTTGGTTGTTGCTTCCGCTTTAGAAAACAAATGTTCAATTCTTTACACAGAAGATATGCAGCACAATCAACTTATTGAAAATAGTTTAAGAATAGTAAACCCATTTATATAAATGAACGACATAGCTATAAAACTTGAAAATATATCCAAACAATACCGACTGGGTGTTATTGGAAAAAAATAAGGATTGTTTTTTTCTGTAAGAATTGTTACCTTTGTTCTAATATTTAGTAAAAAAAAAGAATATGCAACAAATAATCAATATAGATACTTTCAAAGAAAATCCTCAAATTTTCTTTAATCAACTGCCTAGAAAAGCGGAAAAAGAATTAGATATTTTTTTACAGAAACTCGTTATTAGGTATAATGTAGATATAGAATATGTTGCAACTGATAGTTTGGGTGAAGATCAGCTTATTAAAAATGAAAATAAACTAATGAATGCATTTGATTTTTTGAGAACTGGACTACCTACTGACTATAAATTTAATAGAGAAGAAGCTAATGAGCGATAAAATATTTATAGATACGAATATTTTAATTTATCTATTGAAAGATAATACAGGTAAAGCCGAAATTTTAGCAAGTAAATTAGATAATAGCAAAAATATTATTTCAATTCAAGTTATAAATGAATTTTGTAATGTAGCTTTAAAAAAGTTAAATTTTACATACGATGGTTTAGACTTAACGATAACTAAGTTGGCTGAATATTTTCTTATTTCTAAAATTGAGCTTAAAACTATAAAAAGAGCATTGAAAATTAAAGAAAAATATCAATTTTCCTATTATGATAGTGCTATTATAGCTTCTGCATTAGAAAACAACTGTACTATTCTATATTCTGAAGATATGCAGCACAATCAGTTGATTGAAAATATGTTAAGAATAGTAAACCCATTTATGTAAATGAGCGAAATAGCTATAAAACTTGAAAATATATCGAAGCAATATCGTTTGGGAACCATTGGCACGGGTACTTTGCAAAGCGACCTTCAGCGTTGGTGGTGGCGTGTGCGTGGCAAGGGCGACCCTACGCTAAAAATTGGTTCGGAAAACAAACTCAATAGCATCGATGGCGATTATGTTTGGGCTTTGCAAGACATTAACTTGGAAGTAAAAAAAGGCGAAATACTCGGCATCATTGGCAAAAATGGAGCTGGAAAATCTACTCTGTTGAAAATCCTTTCGCGCGTAACGGGACCAACCACCGGCGAAATAAAAGTAAACGGACGCATAGCCAGCCTTTTGGAAGTGGGAACGGGTTTTCACCCCGAACTTACGGGAAGAGAGAATGTGTTTTTGAATGGAGCAATTTTGGGCATGACCAAAGCCGAAATAAAGCGAAAACTTGATGAAAT
>JFJP01012175.1_pt1 | contig 23597 bp, 26 predicted proteins | sample 431651 | NCBI WGS metagenome assembly JFJP01 (sample SAMN02602958, study PRJNA72255) | Microbial mat metagenome, whole genome shotgun sequencing project. | biome: fresh water; feature: sink hole; material: water; isolation source: purple microbial (photo- and chemosynthetic) mats found in...
GGTACACTTCGTGCCGGAACTGGTGCAGTTGGTTTGTTGTCACAGACGCTGATTGTACACAGTTCCATTTTTTACGCAAATTTTGTCAAAACTCCAAACATTACTATACTGCCATTTATTCAACAGCGGTTGGACAAAGACCTGGTCCTCCCGCTGTATATATCATCCCAACAATCATATGGGGAAGGAAATTTGTGTTAACAACAAAACACAGAGTAATGAAATACTCTGTGTTTTTACTGCCAACTACCCCACCACGGAAGTTTTGACATCACGAATGATATCTTCAGTGGATGCACCAGGACCGTACACACCGGTCACGCCCATTTCTTTCAGGCGAAGCAGGTCTTCATCCGGAATGATGCCTCCAACGAATACTTTTACATTAGGCTGCCCGTTATTTTTCAACAATTCCAACAGTCGCGGGGTCAATGCCATGTGAGCGCCGGAAAGAATGGAAAGTCCCACCACATCCACATCCTCTTGAAGCGCGGCTTCGGCGATCATTTCCGGGGTCTGACGCAAGCCGGTGTAGATTACTTCCATGCCGGCATCACGCAAAGCGCGCGCCACAACTTTTGCACCGCGGTCATGACCATCCAGGCCGGGTTTTGCTACTAATACACGTATTTTCTTTTCGGTCATAATTCCTCCGAGGGGATGAATAGCGTGGATTATACTATGTATCATAAGGGACATTTCGCTCCGAATTGCCTCAGGAAAAATGTTACTTTCCGATAGGTGAAAGAGCCTATTGGAGGAGCAACATGATGAGCCTGAAAAGCAAGCGTGAATTATTGGAAGTTGTACGACCAAAATACCCAATAGAGAGCAAGGTGGAAAAGTAAAAAATGGCGGCGGAGTTACGCCTGCCAGGAAACATACGGTCCACTTCCAGGGTTTTGTGTATACATTCCACCGGCAGGCTTGCTGTCGTGTCTAAATTATTATCTATTTCCAAAATCCATGGGCGGCAGAGACATCAAATACGCATAAACAGCTCGCAGTTCATCATCACTCATGTGGCGGTAGGATGTCCACGGCATGTAACCGGGGTTGATCTTCCTGCCATGATTCTCGCCCGTGCGGATAATTTTTATAAATCCTTCCTCACCCCAGCCCGGCAAGCGACTGCCCGCCCCAGAGGTCAAGTTAGGTGCGGAGGGCCACTCTTCCGGAAATCCTGGGATTTTTCCTCCTGATAGCGTTTGTCCATGGCAGACCATGCATGAAAGGGAGAGATATTCCCCATATTCGGGAGTAATTCCAGGTTCGGGCGCAGGCGGGGGAGTCTGATCGTGTGGGATAAGCTCAGCGGGGAGGAAGGAAATGGTCCTGGAAATATTCATAACAATAAAGCCTGTGGTGGATAATTGACTTGGCTGTATTTCATTATCCACGGGCGGCATACTCCGGATATGCGCCAGAACCTTACCAAGGTCGCCATCACTCAGGAAGTAGAACTCAGTGGAGGGCATGAACAGAAGTGGGGTTCCATCCGAGCGGATTCCATGTCTGATAGCCCGGATCAAATCTTCGTCTGTACGTTGTGCACCAATACCACCCTTTCCTTTGGTGAGGTTGGGGGTGATGACCTGACCGATGGCCGGGTTATCCAAATAGACCAAGCCCTGCAAATACTCGCCGTGACAGGCTTCGCATCCTCGATACTGGAAGATGCGTTTGCCTTCGGCAAGGGATTCGGCATCTTTGCTAATTTCAACCATCTGCACCGGAATCTCATATTTTTTATTCAACCGCGCCTTTCCCATGCCGTACAATGCCAGCATGGCGATGACCAGAAAACCCACTAAAATGCCCATGACAATCCCGAACCATTTTAGAAATGTTTTCATTTCCTACCATCCTTTGTATAGAGTTTCAGCATACCGTCTTCCAATATTTCCACACGTTGAATTTTCAAGGGAGTTTGCGCTGGACCTGCCAATACATTCCCGTTTTCATCAAATTGCGAGCCATGACATGGACAATCAAACCCGCTTGAACTTTCAGTCAGCGTACAACCAAGATGGGTGCAGACCAAGCTATAAGCCACAAACTCTCCATCCCTGTTGTGAATCACAGCCGGAATTTCACTGTAGACGGTACGGGAACCAACCGGAAAGTTGGTAATATGCCCCAGGTCAAATTCAAGGGGTGCCTCAGGCGGATAATAGTTGAAGTAACGAAGCAGCCCCCCAAGCCCAAAAAATCCGCCCAGACCAAACAGAGCGTTGGTGGAAAACTTTATAAAATCGCGACGGGAAATGCGGGATGTTTTTTTCATGGGTTTTATTTAAAAGATCTCCTAACAAACACAGAGGAATAAAAGCGCGGGGTTTTATAGTTTCCACTGCATCTTCCTGCCTTTGTGGTTCAATGGTTATGATTTCAATTGGGGATCGCCCCCAAAACCGTCAATACCAGGATGGTCAACATAATCAATACTGAAAGCACCTGCGCGATTCGATTCCCACGGGGGAACCAGTTACCGAGTTCCTTGCTTTTGGCATTGGGCAGGATATAGGGCATAGCCCCAAGCATGACCACAACCAATATGGGAATCAAAATCCCCATTATGAACGGGTCACCGAATTTGAGAAGTTCCTGAATCCATAGGAAGAACCAGGGTGCCTGCGAATCGCCCTTCATGACGTTAAATGTTGAAATGGGCTGGGCAATCGGTGCGGGGACAAGCAGGGAAAAGAGAATCAAAATCACCGCGGAGACCGTCATGGCCAATACCTCACGGCGCAGCAAATCGAATCGGGTAATTCGTTCATTCTCTCTGCGCTCTGCTGGGGGCGGAATTGCTATTCCACCATCGCGCCGGACTCGAAAGGCATGCCATGTCGCCAGAATAATCATACCAAGCGTCAACCCAAAGATATGCCACGCATAAAAACGGATAAGAGTGGGCGCGCCCGGCTCATTTCCTCCGATCACAAATCTATATAGGCCTTCCCCGATCCACGGTACAGTCTTCAACATATTTGCACCGACCACCAACGCCCAGTGAATACCCTCATCCCAACGCAGAACGTAGCCTGTAAAGTTGAGAAGGAGTATAAAAGCCAACAACCCAACTCCAAGCACGTGATTAAAGCGACGCGGTGCGGCATAAGCCCCCGTCAGTGTCACACGCAACAGGTGGATACTCATCACGATGACAAGAAACTGCGCTGACCAGTAGTGTAGATTGCGGATCAGGTTCCCAAACGGCACAAGAGTGACGATGGTCTCGACAGAGATCGCCGCCTGGTCTGGCGTGGGGACGTAGTAATACATCTCCAGCAGACCTGTGATAAGCAAAATAAACGACAAAAATACTGCCGCCCCACCCGCGCCCAATGTATATCGAAAACGAGATTGTATCGCTGGAATGGAGGGTGGATGCAGATGGTGGAAAAAATTTGGCTTACCAGAGGGGACGGCTTGTTTGGATTGAATACTCACCCCAATCGCCGCCAAAATCAGAAATCCCACCAGAATCAACGTACCCGGGATTTGGCTTTCGGGTGGTGAGACCTTGTGATGAACCGGAATCGCTGCCCCACTGGTATCACCCAGCAAAAAACCCTCCACCTCCCTGTCGTTCATACGCAGGATAAACGCCGTCAGTGACCAGGCTTCTCGTGAGGTCAAAGAGCCAGATCTAAAGAAAGGCATATTTTCAATAATAAAACGATAAAGTTCAAAGGAATTGGAAAAACGGGACAAAGTACCCGCCCCTGCCAGGGAAGGGATTCCCGTTTGTGGAATTTCGAAGCTACTGGCAGGAGCGTCACTGGCATGACAACCTGAATCCCAGCAATTCTTCTCTTCGGGCGGGAACGAGTTGAGCCAGTCTTCCGTGAGTCCCTGCCCCTGGTCACCATGGCAGGACATGCACATCCCCCAATAAATTTGCGCACCCGTATCAGACTGTGCAGGCGGATAAACCGTCGGTGGCTGCGCCAAACGGGCTGGGTCAAATGTTGGCGTAATAGGAAATGTAGTAGTGGCAGTTGCCTGCTGTAACGCAGTTGAAGTCCCCACTGACACCGAAGAGATAAACATGAAACCAAGTACTAAAATGGCGATGTTGATCAGAATGTATTCGCGACGCATGATGTTGAATTATACATCCCCGAATAAGCACCATGCCAGATTGTTCCGCGTTCACGAACCTCGGGCTATGATTCACAGGCTGAAGAACTGAAGTACGCCGATAAATAAGCAATCATCCATCAATATAATGATATCCTCGCCCCATTTATTTTCCCTGCTTCATCTGAAAACAAATAGGTCATGGCCGAAACAATCTCTTCGGGTTTGGTGCCTTTTCCTTCACCTTTGGTGTCAATCGACTTGACGTGGATGACATTGGAAGTCAATCCTCGTTCCTTATATTCTTCAGCAAGGGTCAATACCAGGCTTTCCTGTGCAGATTTTGCAGCAGCGTACAATGCCATCCTGGCGGTGGGCTTCACAGTGACTGGCATCGAAACAACCATCACACGGCCCCACTGGCTGGCTGTGATGTACGGGACAAACGCATGAAGCAGATGGAACGTCGTCCATGCATGTTGATCCAGCATGGATTCAAAATCGGATGAACTCGATTCTGGAATTGTCCTGCCGCCTGTCCAGCCGCCGACAAGATGGATTAACGCGTGGACTCTGCCAAATTTGGAAAAAACAAATTCGGCAGAGTCGTGAACTGCCTGTCCGTCGAGCAGATCAATGGCTTGGGAGTAAAGTTGTCCAGCAGGCAAATTTAAGTCACGGGTTAGAGAATCCAATTTAATTTGATCTTTACCAAGCAATGCTATGTTATGTCCATGCCCGCCAAAAGTTTTCGCAACCAGATTTCCAAGAACCCCTGTCGCGCCCGTGATAACAATCGTCTTCTTCATATTTCAACCTTCACCCTATACACTTAATCTACCATCGCCTTGACCTGGTCCTCGGTCATGCCCTCAACAATGGGCAGGTCGCTTTGTTCGGAAAAATGTTCCTTGCCATGAAAGTCAATCATGTGACCTGACTTGGCGACTTTCGTTTCAAGATAAAACCGATTGTGCTCATTGCTCGGCAAAATGTGCGGGATCCGCTCACTAACCTTCACGCCATAATATTCGAGTTGGGAAATCTTTTTCGGATTGTTGGTCATCAGGCGAATGGATTTCACCTGCAGCGAATGGAGCATGTGTGCTGCAATGGAATAATCGCGCTCATCGTCGCGAAAACCAAGCGCGATGTTTGCTTCAACTGTATCCAATCCCTGGTCCTGTAAACTATAGGCACGGATCTTGTTGATTAGGCCAATGCCGCGACCCTCCTGGCGCAGGTACAAAACAATACCCTTCTCCATCTCGCCGATCTTTTTCAACGAGGCTTCGAGTTGATCGCGGCAATCGCAGCGAAGAGAGCCGATCACGTCACCTGTTAAGCATTCGGAATGCAGGCGAACCGGTACATCTTCAGCATCATAGACTTCGCCCTTAATGATGGCAACATGTTCCTTTCCATCCTGATTATTCGAGAATGCGACGATATGAAAATCGCCAAAGCGCGAGGGCAGTTCAGCAATGGCTGCGATATGCACGCAGACAATATCGCGTGTGCATCCATCACAAGCACTTTGCGCCACCATCAGCTTTATTTGTTCGTGTGTATGTGTTGTCATTGATTCCTCCGTCACACTTCAAGTGTGACCTGTAATTTATATCTTAAGATAATTCCACCGTCTTCGTGTGTTTCAACATTCATTAATTTCAATGGAACGGCATCGCTCCGTGTTAGTCCCAAACCATCGGCAAGGGTCGGGGCAGTCGCGCCGCCAAAGAGCATCGGTGCAACATACAGTATGATTTCGTCCACGACCCCCAAACGAATGAGTTCAAAATTCACAGTCCCGCCGCCTTCCACCATCAGATGATCCACGCCGATCTTCTTCAGGGTGAGCATCATTTTGTTCAGGTCGACATGCGGCGCATCATCAAAAAAAACTTCAACACCATGCGCGCGCAGGAGTTCAATCTGGCTTATAGATGTCTGTGAAGTTGTAAATATTACTACCCGCGTGTCACCTGCTTTAATAAAATTAGAGTCAAGCGGAATATTCACCATTGTTGCGACTCCCACCTTGATCGGATTCGGCGAAAGCCCACGTTGAATCCTCTCCTCACGCAGTGCTTCGCTCTTAATTGTCAGCTTGGGTTGCTCATCGTGAAGAGTTTTTCCCCCCACGAGAATTCCGTCCACAGCGGCGCGTAATTCATCCACACGCTGCCTGTCCCATTTGGACGAAATCGCAGCGCCTTTGCGCTCGAAAGTGTCAATTTTCCCATCCGCTGTCATGGCGACATTGATAAATGTATAGGGTCTGTTCATTACACTCTCTTTGACGCGCTGAGCACCCTTGTATTTACCTGTGTAAACATGTCACACTTATTTGCATGCCGTACACGGGGGGGGATAAGACTACCCTCACAACAACTATTAATACGAACCCAAAAAATAATTCACAATCACATCGCTGATATCTGCAGTTGTGTTTGCGCGCACGGTGCCAATGAAGTCAGCGGTGGTCACACGTCCGCGGGAATAACGGGTTGAATAATCCTTGAGAAAGGCAAAGAAATTATCGTCCCCCATGCGCACGCGTAGATCCTCCATAAAATGTGCTCCGCGCAGATACACGGCATTGGTGTACGCACGGAACGTCCCGCCATCGTAAATGGTTGTGTCCACATACCCGCTCGGACTAAAATAATCCACGCGGAATTGCCACCACCAATCACCGTAGCGCGGGTAGTTGAATTCGTAAAAGATCCTTTCGCTGTAGGTCGCCATCATTTCATCAAGCCAGGGTTCCATTGCCTGGTCATTACCCACCAGACCAAACCACCACTGATGCGCAATCTCATGCACGCCGATGGACACAAGGTTATTCTTCGCACCACCTCCGTATTGTCCATAAAAATCCGAAGCCAGGAAAACCAGTCCGTCATATTCCATACCGTCGTGAATGTCGGTCTGGACGATTGCCAGGGTCTCGTAGGGATACGGCGCAAATTTGACGGAAAAAATACTGACAGCCTGCACAGCTGCATATAGAATTCCCTCTCCTGCAGCCTGGTAACCATCAAAATAATATGAACGGATCTTCACCGGTCCGACAGCTGATTCAGACATCAGGAACTCATCACTCGCTGACAGGGTAAATGTGCGTGCACCATACAACCGATAACGGGTCCACTCGCCATTTTGCTCGGAAGGCGCGCTCGCCGCCACAACTACATCCGACCCTGTTTTGAGATTCAATTCAATATCCGATACATCATAAACAAGATGTTCACCAAACGATAGCGGGTCATGCAGGGTCCAACTATTGTTAATGTATGGCACAACAAAGGGATACCAATCAACAAGGTCGATTTGGTTATAGTCGTAGCCAAAGAGCCCCTCGGAAGCTTTTACGGGAATATTGATCTTAAACTTAATTCCCAGCGTGGTGGCTGAACCTGGCTGGAGTGGTTGAGATAGGTTCAGTGTCAGCCGTTGGTCGTTGAGAGAATAAGTTGTCAGGGTCATGTTATCCTGAAAAACCGCAAACAGGGAAAATGCGCCGCCATATCGGTTGGGCTGAACTGACAAAACAATATCTGACAGTGCAACACCAGTATTGTTGTAATAACGGATGGTCTCATCCACATCAAGCGTGTGCGCATCAAAGTCCAATTCTGCAGAGAGAATATAATTTGTGCGTGCAGGATCCACAGGCGGGGGGACTGCTGTCGTTGCAGCGACGGCCACCTGTGTGGGGGGAATCGGGGTCAGCGTCGTTGTCAACGTGGGGACAGGCGTCAGAGTATTCGTCGAGACCGCTGTAACAGGCGGAACTTGAGTAAAAGTCGGCACTGACGTATTAATTTCTCCCGAAGGTTGAAAGGGGGTTGCGGTCGGCGATGCATTGGCGGCCTGGGTGACCAAAATAAAAGTTGGAAAAACTTGCGGGGCAGGAGTGGGAGAGGTGCAGGAAATCAGGAATGCAACAAGCCATACGTAAGAAGCAATACGAATTGGCTGTTGTACGCCACGAACTGCATGGGAATGGAATTTGGTCATTAATATATATTCTGAAAATATTGGCGCACGATATCAGAATAATCCGTGCTGGTATGGGAGCTTAGAATCCGGAAAAAATCATTGGTGGTTACGATCCTGCCGCGGTTCTGTGCGAGGTAATCCTGAATGAATGCAAAGAAGGCTTCATCGCCAATGCGTGCGCGCAGCTCGTCAAGGAAATGCGCCCCCTGAAAATACGATGCGTTGGTGTAGGGACGAAATCCCTGCCCATCGTAAATGGGAATATCCACAAAGCCCTGCGGGTTGTAGAAATCAATACGATACGACCACCACCAGCCGACCAGATCGGGGTGAATATTTTCGTAATAGATCCGTTCGGAGTATGTCGCCAGGGATTCATCCAACCAGGGTTGTTGAGCCTGATCATTGCCAACCTGCTCGAACCACCATTGATGGGAAGTCTCATGCACCGCAACAAAGGTCAGGTAATTAGCGGGTGTCCCGTCGTAGAGGCTGTAAAAATCGCGACTGAGATAAAAAAATGCGGAATATTCCATGCCGTCGTTAAAGTCACCCATCACCAACGAGAGCGTCTTATGCGGATATGCCCCATAGCGATTGCTATACACGCTCAATGCCTCGGCGCTGGCTTGCAGAGCAGCCTGCCCTCCCAATTCACTGAACGGATAGTAATAGCTGGATACTGTTACATCGCCGACCATCAAACTGGAGACCTGAAACTCACGACTGGCAGCAAGAGCAAACGTCCGTGCTGAGGTGATGCGGTAGCGGGTGAAGCCATCCTGCGGTTCAGGAACACCACTCGCAGCGACAATCGGTGTTGTGGCAGGGTCCGTGAATTTGAGGTTGACTTCATAATCGGCGGAGTCATAAACCAGATGTTCTCCATAATACCAGGGTTCATGCAAAACCCAATCCCCGTTGATATAAGGAACCACAAAGGGATACCAATTTGTGAGATTCAATTGTCGTCTGGTATATCCATAAATGCGCGGACGTGACACGCCAGGGTCTTCCTGTTCAGCAAATGGCAGTAAGAGATTAAATTGAATATCTATGGCCATCACGTCATCGGGTTTAAAAAAGGAAGGCAGTGCAATATCGAGCCTTTGTCCATCAAGTGTGTAAGTCGTGACTGGCTCACTGTTGATGGAAAGTCCCGTTAGGGTGAAACTTCCGCTCCATAAATTGGGGACAATGGCAATGGTAAGTGTGTTAAGTTGGTTACCTGTCTGGTTGGGATAAAGAATTGTCTCATCCACTGTAACCGTATGCGCATCGTAGTCAATGGTGGTGTTCAAGGTGTATTCCGCGCGTTCGAGCACTGGCGTCAGAGTGGCAGTCGCCATGGGGGTATTCGTCGGCATGGGAGTAACAGTTACTGTTGGAATCAATGACACGATTGGCGTTAATGTTGGCGCAGGCGAAAAAGACGAGCATGCTGAAAGAATAAATACCAAAAGAAAAATGGTAATACTGGAAGGGGTCACTTTGTTTCGCATGGGCTGTATTCTACTAAATTACAGGGGATTTTGTGCGCGGCTTTTTCATGGAAGGTGAATAACCCGCAGCCAACTCATTTGCCCCAGAGGACGAGTGCCAGGAACAAATTTAATACCAGAGCCCTCCCCCTGTAATCCTTTCAAAATTGTATTCTTAAGCCATTACAGTACTGTTAGGGGAGCATCTTTTTTCTGAAAAATTCGTTATATTATACGTATCTCAAAGAAAGGAGCTGCGACATGTTGTTCATACTTGCAGGAATGGTTGTTTTGTTATTGAGCGTCCTCGCTGGCGCGGATCTGTTTGTATCCCAATACGATCCGGATGAACTCAGCAACATGGGAGTCCAGGAACGATGACGGATGACCATCCCACCCCCTAGCCCGGCGCAACTCGAAAGGCGCGTCGGGCTCTTTTTATTTAGGCAGAACTTGTGCAGCTGTAAGTAAATACTCACCTGCTCCTTCCCAAAAACAGGCGGGAAGGACAACAAGTGTGTATGCGCAGGGAAAGTTACTAAATTTCGGTTTATTAATTCAGGCGGGCAAGAATATCATTTGATTCGAACAAAATATAGTCCACATTTTCAAATTTGAATTCGGTGCCGCTGTATTTTGCAAACAATACCTTGTCCTTGACTTTCAACTTAATGCTCTCGTCATCACCGATCGCAACTACCTCGCCTGTCTGCGATTTTTCTTTGGCTGTTTCAGGCAAATATAACCCGGAAGTAGTCTTGGCTTCCTGCTCCAGGGGACGGATGAGCACACGTGTGCCCAGTGGTTGAATATTGATCTTTGCCATTTTAATCATTCCTATTTAATCCCTAATAAGACATTAACTTGCGGACGGTTGAAGCCCACCACTATCTTCCCTCCGATGTCTATCACCGGTACACCCATCTGGCCGGAACGACGGACCATATCGCGCGCAGCAGTCTGGTCTCGGCTTACGTCAATATCTGTAAATTTAATACCCTTTTCGCGAAGATAGATTTTTGCCATGTTGCAATATGAGCAGGTTGGCGTGCTGAACACGACCACTTTCGGTTGAACTTTTGTTTCCATCATCTCAGTACCTCCAAAATAATTTATTGCTGAATAGATGTAGGAGGTGGAAATAAGTTACAGCAGGCATTGTTAAAGTTATATATAAAATATGGGAGGCAAAATAACAGGTCGCTGCCAAATTCAGGTCAGGTCACGTTGAAGAGTACATCCTCCCTTACCAAATAATGGAGGGTGAGCCCTCCATTGTACTTGCACTGCCGGGCGGCACATGATCCCTTATTAAAGTCGCAACCTCAATCCCTCACTCACTCTTCCCTACCGAGCGGTTGGCAATATTGTTTTTAAGATATAATTCAAATATTCACAAAAAGATTACAGACTTTCCCAACCAAAAGCATAAAAAAGTAGGAACATCTTATGGATGTTGTGGCTCTTTACACTCAAATTGAAAAAACGATCCAAATTAACGCAGGCATCATCGTTTTGGAAAATTCCAGCGGATTTCCACGCAACGAAACCAATCTATACCTGGTCAGTCGCATTGGGGAGATCATCTGGAAGGCTGAAAAACCCGAGCCAGGCACTTCTTTTTCGCGCGTCAAACTCAACGAAGACGGCGACACCTTTTCAGCCTACACCCTGGGCGGACACGCTTGCGAATTTGAACTACGATCAGGGAAATTGATCAGTTTCACGTTACTTAAATAATCCACCATTCCATCACGCTTGCGCTGGCTTACAGTGCGAACGATAGTGACCAGGGTAATTTATCCTATCGCAACCAGGACCTGCTGACAGTGAAATTCTCACACTTCGATAAGCCCCCGTTCGGATTTGCACTTGTATTCCTCCTGTTCAGCGGGCTGTTCTTCTCGAACACGTACAAATTATGGTTCAAAACAGACTCGTACTACCAGGATATCTACAACAGCCTGACCCGTTCTCCCTCCCTTTATCCATTCAAGGAATTCTTTCTAAAGCGATTGGAGAATCGAAAACAGTGGGAAGCTCAACAGAAAATTTTCAGCATGGTCGGGTTTTTGGCTGTGATCGGCGCGGATATTTTGGTGGTAATGGCTTTTATGGCTGGAAAATAAAAGTGGCATTTGCAAACATACTATCTATAATTTTAAATCCAAAATAGGAGAGGCATCTTGAAAATCATCGCATGTATCAAGCAAGTACCTGACTCGGAAGCAAAAGTCAAAGCCGAAGATGGGAAGGTAACATGGGGGGACGCGCCATTGGTCATCAACCCGTTCGACGAGTACGCGGTTGAAGGTGCGCTTCAACAGAGGGAAGCCTTAGGCGGCACGGTAACGGCCTTGTGCATCGGCCCCGAATCCGCAAAGGACGCGCTCAAACACGCGCTCGCCATGGGTGCGGATGATGCAGTCCTCGTTTCCGACCCTGCGCTCACCGAATTAGACACCGTTGGTGCGGCGCGCGTGCTGGCGGCAGCCATTAACAAAATCGGCGGTGCGGATATGGTCATGTTCGGACGTCAAACTCTTGACAACGGCGCAGGGCTAACCCCCGCGCAGACCGCCCGCGTCCTTGGGCTACCCATGCTGGGGTTCGTAGGCCAGATCAAGGTGGAAGGCGACAACGTGACCGTTGACCGAATCACCGAAGAGGGTCGGCAAACTGTCAGTGCGAAAATGCCCGCCATCCTCAGCCTGGTTCAAAGCATCGGCGAACCGCGCTACCCATCATTCATGGGCATCCGCAAAGCGTCAAAAGCCACCATCCCTGTCTGGTCTCTGGCAGATGTCAACGCCACAGCTGCCGTACCCGTCATCACCCGCATCGAGTTGATGAACCCACCTGTGCAGGAAACAAAAGTCGAAATGATCACTGGTGACAGCCCCGCCGAGATCGCCGACAAACTCGCCGATAAAATTCTTGCGGAGAAAGTTCTATGAAAACTTTTGTCTATATTGACCATTTCAAAAACGATGTCCAACCAGCCTCATGGGAAGCATTGGGGCTCGCAAAAAGTTTTGGTACATGTGTTGCCCTGGTTTTCGGTTCGGATACAGATGAAATCGCCAAGGCCGCATTTGAATATGGCGCTGATGAAGTCGTTATTGTGGATGATCCTGCGTTGGCAGATTACCGCGCTGAACCATATGCCTCCACCCTCACAGCTCTCGCCACCTCTGCCGCACCCGACTTGATCCTGTTCCCGACGACTGCGAGAACCCGTGAGTTCGCCGCCATGTCTGCCGTGGATTTAAACACGGGCGTATTGACTGATGTCGCAAAATTCGAAATGAATGGCGATCAACTAGTCGCCACCCGCCCCATTTACGAAGGTAAAGTTTTGGAGAAGACCGTCTGCTCGGGTAAGCCCGTCATGGCAACGATCCCTGCGCGCGCCTTCCCCAAACCCGAACGCGTAGCAGGCAAGGCAGGCACAGCCATCAAAGCCGAGGCCAAGATCGACGCATTAACCACTGTACAAGGTTATGCTGCGACCGAAAGTGCGGTCAACATTGGCGATGCGGCTGTGATCGTATCTGGCGGACGCGGTGTCTCGAATAACCCTGCTCTTGGCTTGGACGAAGCTGAAACTGCCAAAAAAGGTTTTGCAATGCTCGGCGAACTTGCCGCCCTGCTCGGTGGCGCAGTCGGTGCATCGCGCGCAGCTGTGGACGGCGGCTACATCACCTATGCCCACCAGGTTGGTCAGACAGGGAAAGTGGTCGCGCCCGACCTGTACATCGCCTGCGGAATTTCTGGCGCGATCCAGCACCTCGTCGGCATGAGAAACTCGAAACTCATCGTCGCCATCAATAAGGATGCAGATGCGCCCGTTTTCAACCAGGCCCGTTACGGCGTTGTCGGAGATTTATTTGCAATTGTGCCGGCACTGACCGAGGCGATGAAGAAGAAGATGGGAAAGTAAATTAGTGGACATTTAGAAATCAGAAAAGGCCTTCAAGCCATCCCGGCTTGAAGGCCTTTTCTTCATTCTCCAAACCCGGCGGGTGGAATACCCAGCGCCTGGATCAACCTTGCCCAATAATTGACCTGTGCCGCAGTAGTGGCGAGAATGACAAAATCACGCTCGGTAAAAACGGATTTGACCCGTTCCACCAAATCAGGTTGGAATTTCAACGGCGTCTGCGAAATGACACGGGTGTAGGCAATTGCCAGTTTCTCCTGCTCGGAGAAAGTATTTACCTGCTCGAAGTCTTCGCGCAAAGATTCGGCCTCCTCGTCGGTAATCCCAACGTCACGATATTCATAAGAATTCATATCCACGCAAAACGGACAAGCTGCCGCATACGAAGCGGTCATGCGGATGAGTTTAAGCATACGTTGAGTCATCTTCCCATCTTCATGTGCAACGAGGGCTTCCATCACGCCTGAGCCAATGGCGGCTTTGGGATACCAGGCTAAAATCCGTGCAGGCAGCATGGTCTTGCCCGTGATTTTTTCCGAAAGTAAAATCCCAAGTTTTAGAAAAAGCGGAATTCGTTTGGGTTGTTTGATAAATGCCTGCATGTCGTCCTCCGCGTTGATTGTACTGTAGACGAGAAAAGTGTCTAACCCGGCCGACATATTGCTTATGATATTTCCGGCACGATCAGTAAGCTGGTCATCGAAAATTCATTTGCACGAACAAAACAAGCCTGCCTTTTTCCCGGCGAACTATGAACCCAAATCTGTCCAGCGCAACTCCTTGCCAAGAGGCATATTTGCCAGCGCCTTTGTGCCAATGACATTTTGAATTTGATCAGGCTTGATCGCACCTGGAGTGGCGGGGCGCAGTACATCGATCATATCGCGGGTAAAAGTCTCACCTGCTTTTATTTCGCGAGCAGCGCGCAAACAACGACGTTGGACAACCTGTGTATCCTGCTCATTCTCCGCAATAAATTTGTCGGGACTGCCAAGTGATCGCTCCAGCAGCCGCGTCTCTTCGACCATCTTTGCCCAGTTATCAGGATTCATAGCAAACTTATGGTCGGGACCTTCACGCTCATTGCTATCCGTAAAGTGGCGTTCGATCACGCGTGCGCCCAAAGTTACCGCGCCAAGAATGGGAGCAACCGAATGAGTATGGTCCGACAAGCCTAAGATCACATCAGGGAACATGGTGGCATACGTTTTTAAAACATTCAAATGAAGATAATCATAGTTTTTAGGACTTGCGGTGTAGTTGGTGTTACATTGCATCAAAACCAGTTGCTTGTTCAACTTTAAAATTGCATGTACCGCCTTTTGCACTTCACCTATTGTAGATGCACCCGTGGCAATAAAGAATGGCTTACCTTTGGCAGCCATGCGTTCCAGGGCTTCGATCCAATCAATTTCACCGGAGCCCGCCTTGTAGACTTTCACGTATTGATCAAGAAAATCAATTGCTTCAAAATCATATGGTGAGGAAAAGTAATCAATGCCGGCTTCGTTACATTCCTCCACCAGGGTCATGGACCAGTCAAATGGAATGGATGCGCCTTTATACACCTCAAACACAGATTTTTTCCATGCTGCCTGGTGCGAAACTTGTCCGCCATTCATGGACTTAAAGCCATAATCTGAAACGATTTTTGGTGCGTCGAAATTCTGGAACTTTGCCGCGTCTGCGCCTGCTTCCTTTGCAAGGCGGATCAACTCCTTCGCCCGTTCAAGATCGCCATCATGATTTGCAGCGATATCCGCGATAAAGTAAGTCGGGCAGTTCAAACCAATTGTTCGGTTTCCAAATTTTATTTCCATTTCTTCTCCTTTTAATGGGCTGTAAAACAGTTCAGCTGTATTAATATAATTGTTTTATTTTTTTGCCGCAGTAAAAGATTTTTTATATCCTGCCAGTCATAAATCAACAGAGCGGCCAGGCATAACGGGAACAATGCAATTGCTATGCATTTTACAATCTGACTTATGCCAAGTACCATTAAAAACAACAAACCGTTTTTGAGAGAACACTGGTTTGCAAACAACCATAATCAATAAAAGACAAGACAAACGGCGCCAAGGAGATCAAAACAAAAACAATCAAAATCAATAACATCACCACATTTTGATTTTGGTATGCGCTCGAATTTTCGTTGTTGACCTTCATGCTTTTAAATATCTCTTAATACTGTTGATTATTTCGCCATTTCTGTGGACAACCCTGTGGATAACTTGTTTTTTGCTGTGGATAACCAGATTTATGCGAGGGTAGTATCTATCGCAGCAGTTGATAACTACGAATTTTCTGTGGATAACCCATCTGGAGTTGTGTATAAAATTCCTGCAAACCTGTGGAAAACTGGGGGAGAGATTCACCAAGAGCTGTGGATAACTTTTGGGTGGACAAGCACAGATTGTGTGAGCGCCGCGCCGTCAGGCTTGATGTTTTGATGGATTTAGGAGAAATTACGCTTTCCTTCAAGCCAAACTTCCGCGCAATTTCAACCCCAAACTGGTATTTACTCATCGCCTGCGATCCCACAACATGATATAACCCGCTCAGATGCTTATTAAGCATTTTAATGAGGAGGCGTGCCGTGTCGTTGACCAGCATCGGGCAGAACTTCACATCAGTAAAACCGCTTATGCTTTTTTGGTGCGTGAGGTTTTCGTAAAAAAATTCTGCCAAACTTCTTTTACCACTTAAACTCCAGCCGTAAAAATTAACGCGTGCCACAATTGCTTTAGGATTTTCCGAAAGCACTGTCTGTTCACCATTAAATTTTGTTTGCGGATAAACGCCAAGCGGGTTGGGGGTATCTTCTTCAGTATAAAAGCCGTCCTTTTCGCCATCGAAAACTGCATCAGTGGAGATGTGAACGAAAGAGATGCCACGATCTTTACAAGCCCTCGCCATCTGGGCAGGCAGTTCTGTGTTAAGTCGGCGCGCAAGCAGCGGGTTATCCTCACAAACATCCAGGTCAGCAAGGGCGGCGCAATTAATCAGCCAATCGGGTTTCGCAGAGTCGAGGACAAATTCCAATGCACCAGCGTTCAACAAGTCCGTTTTTAAAATCTTAAATGGCGCGTTATCCAATTTGCTGCGATCCACAACATGAACATCATGCTCATTCATTGTTTCCTGCACAAGGTTGAGACCCAGCAAGCCACTGGCTCCTGTAATAAGAATACGCGCCATGGCCTCTTATCCTTCGAGCTTGCCTTGCTTGAACAATTCTTCAAACGGCGCGATATATTTCTTAATACCCTCAATATCAAGCCATTCTGAATTATTGTCGCTGGAATAATAGTACCCTTCCTTCAGCGCTGTGCCTTTGTCTTTCCATGAATAGCCAAACCAGGTGGCTTCGGCAGGCTGGACAACATACATCTTTTCCAGTTCAATGGTATGACGCGCTTCGTCTTCCGAAATAAGCATTTCGTGCAATTTCTCCCCAGGGCGAATTCCAATGATGTTGATCTCGGCATCCGGGGCGATTGCTTTTGCAAGGTCAACAACTTTTGTACTGGGTATCTTGGGGATGAAAACTTCACCGCCTTCCATTTGCTCAATACAGGTAATCACAAAACGGACGCCCTGATCCAGGGAAAGCCAAAAGCGGGTCATGCGGTCATCGGTAACAGTGATCCTGCCGCCTGCGCGCTGTTTCAGGAATAATGGAACGATCGAACCACGTGAGCCGACAACATTCCCATACCGGACGCACGAAAATCTGGTTGCTGAACCCCCAGCATAGGCATTACTTTGAATCGTCAACTTCTCTGCGGCAAGCTTGGTAGCTCCGTAAAGATTCGCAGGGCTGACGGCTTTATCGGTGCTGACCATCAATACTTTTTTTACTCCAGCATCCAGCGCAGCTTCAACCACATTCGCCGTACCCATAATGTTGGTCTTGATCGCTTCCATTGGATTGTATTCACAGGCTGGGACCTGCTTCAACGCAGCAGCATGGACAACGATGTCCACACCGTGCAATGCGCGCACGAGACGCTCGCGATCGCGAATATCGCCAATAAAATACCGCAGGTTCTCCTGGTTGTATCCGCCGACCTGCATTTCGTGTTGTTTCAATTCATCGCGGCTGAAAACAATGACCTTCTTCGGCTGTTTTTCTTCAAGCAATATCTTGATGAATTTCTTGCCGAACGACCCCGTTCCACCAGTAACTAATACAACCTGGTCATTCCATTTCATAATAATTTCTCCTATTTCGAGGCTTCAAACATGCCAGAGTCTTTTGTGATGAAAATTTTGCCTTCTTTTTTAAGAACTACGGATAATTCTTTTATTAATTCTTCAAGCTTTTCTTCCGACAGATCCGTCACCCCGATCGAGGAACGGATATAAGCAATCAGCGGATTAATTTCAGTGATATGCAGATTGTCAAGATACTGTGATCTTTTCACTTGAGAGAATATTTCCTGCAACTGCTCAGGTCCATTTTCAAGAGTAAAAGGATTAATAAACATATCAGGGCGCTCATTGGTATTTATGCGTTTCAACCATTGATACATTTGCTGCATATGGTCCCTGCCCACTGTTGTCGCAATCAATCTGCCATCATCCTTAAGGACACGCTTGATCTCATTCAATGATTTTTTGCGGTCTGGCACATGAAAAAGCATATGATTGGCAATAACCGCATCAAATGTTTTCTCACCATACGGAATGGACTGAGCATTCATTTGCTCAAACTTGAAACCGCGTCCCAGCGGAACCAGACTCCTCCACGCAGCATCCAGCATACCATCCGAAATATCCGTAAGAGTGATAACCCAATCAGCAGGGATTCGGCTTGCACACACCCTCCACATCTCGGCAGAACCGCAGCCCAATTCCAAAACATTTGCCGCAGCAGGCAATTTAACCAGTGTATCAAAAACCCAATTAAACCACCCCTGTGGATTCGTACTAAACCTCTGGTGGAGCACAATTCGAGACTCAAGGTTGGATGAATCTTTATATTGGTCTTTTATGAGATACTGCTGATCTGTAAATCTTTGCATATTATTTTTTAATTACAATTAACGGATATTGTCCATTTTCGGCAAAGAACTTCGGAAAGACTCCTTCGAGCCAAAAGACAAATTTCAAAAACACACGCCCGCCAAAGGGACGAACGAACCATCGCAGGACACGTGTGCTGACACTACGCCAAGGTTTGATCTCGATGGACATTTTGGATCCGATCTCACGTTTGAGCCATTCGGGTGTCATTTTTTGGACAAATGTCCCTGTGGCATCTTCTTCATTCAGCCATTCTTTCTTCTTCTTTGCAGAACGGCCTGAGAGTTTACGCATGAGACCTATCAATGGTTCCGCCATGCGGCTCAGCAAAGGTTCATGCCATCCGTTGACAATGGCGGCAGTTCGTCCGTCTGACAGTACACGATGGATTTCACAGTAGGCACGCGGGTGTTCTGTCAACACCAGGTGATGAATCGCATGCATGGAGACTGCGCCATCAAAGGAATCTTTTTTAAAGGGCAGGTTTGCCAAATCACCAACGACAAACAACCCATGATCTCCAATTCGGGTTCGTGCTTCACGCAAGGCCTGGATCGAAATATCCAGGCAGATGCGCTTCTGGTATCCCTGGGAATAAACTTTGTATTCGTCATACTGCACAGGACCGGAACCTGCATCCAAAAATAACCCGCCTGTTGGAATGAGCCCATTCATCACACGCAGACGTGTCTTATGAATGTATTCAGACGAGACGGGACGCAGGTCTTCATAACGGGCATTTTGATAATTCCCGTCATCCTCCTGTTGCCATCCGATCTCATCATAAAATTCACGTACTTTTCGTTTTGTGTCGTTGGTCATTTAGATCTCTGTTTATCCATGTAATGATGAGCGGTGCCAGGGGAAACAAGAATGCCCGAGTTATGAAGTATCATTTCCACGTAAAAGGTTCGTTTACCAAAAAATCAAATGTATCTTTAAATTGTGCCATGCCTTCGTCGCTTAAGACCTTCTCCAGCGGCCAGGCTTCGAGATCATCCCAGAAGTTCATCAAACGCCATGGGAAGGGGCGGGGATATTCAAAAAAGAAACGGTAGGCATAATTCCAGGCAAATTCAGTTTGTTTTTCAGTCAACTGGTGAGCAGGGATATCGCCCAGAGTATTTTCGAGTACTGCATAGTATTCGTCCCATGTGTTTGGGTCAATGGTGATACCACGCCCACGATAGTGGGTTTGTCCGCAGGAGATGACTGGGCGTCCATTCATGGCAGTTTCGAGTCCGACGGTGGTGGTGTATGCCAGACCGACATCGGCAACCTCGATCAAATCGTAGGTATTGATCTTATCCAGTGCGCCAATGACATGGATATGGTCAGGTAGTTCTTTCAATGCTTCGCGCACAACAGTTCCCATGGATTTGGCCTGCGGTACAAGTTTCTCGCCTGGATGAACGCGGATGACCAGTTGCACATCAGGCCTATTGGCAAAGTATTGGACGGTCCGGGTGATCCATTCGGTCATTGAAGACGCAAAGATATCGCGCCCGAGGGTGAGGCTATCCCCTAATACGTTTGCAGCGAGCATGACAACGGGGCGGTCATCAAGGTTGAGCATCTTGCGGGTTTCCGCTGCGCCCTGTGATGAGACATACTGCCACAGGCGTTTGGATTTACCCCATACACGAGCACCGCGACGCGCATTTTCAAGGTCTGCGACACGCTCGAACATGGAATCGGTAATTGGTAAATGGCAGCGTGCATCCACAAGGTAATCTGTTTCCTGCTGCATAATGGATGAATTCTGCGCCAGCCAGATTTGTTCGCGCTGATCGTTAAACTCATAGGTCACACTGTCAATATCCAAGTAGCGCGCCACGCGAAAGACAATCCCCATTTCCAGGATCAAACCATTGGGGATGAGTACGACATCAGGTTTGTTGGACTGCATCCACTCAAGCGCAGCTTTGGCCGCAAAGGTGTTACGCCGGATCCGCAAGTCATACAAGGCGCGGTCGGATGGATCATTCATATCCACTTCTTCGCGCATCAAGGTGTATTGAACATCCCACAGGGAGACTTCTTTTATATCAACCCGGATTTTTTCAGGGAGGGAGATCATGGGATTTAAATCCGACATGGAAGCGTGTTTGATCAAGGGGGACAACGACGCCAACACATCTTTTGTGTGAATTACGCGTTGTCGCTGTGTAAATTTATCCTTTTCCTTGTGCCATTCTGCATAGGGCAGGGTCAAGAGTGTGACATCATGTCCCATGCCTGCAAGCACCAAACCAAGATAAGCAGATTGTTCCACCCAGTAATGAAGCGTGGCAAAAAATAATACTTTCTTGCCATGGTGCGCATGATTTGCAAATGGCTCAACAACAGCCCGCGCCGCAGGCAATGATTCTTTCAGGTGCGAAAGATTGTAATGGTCTTTACGGGCGCGATTCCTTTGCCGGAACAGCCAGTCAATTTCAGCAGTAAAAGGCAGATCGCCTAAAAATTCTCGGAGGGTGTTTTTGTTAGACATAACTATTCCAGGATCTGACATGTAATAAAAACCTGCAAGGTCTGTTCTTAATCCAGTTTTTCGATCTTCCAATCCAGTCGTGGACGGACCGGACCAACACGCGGTTCACCCCATTGTGTGCCAGGTGCGCCAGAAATATCCACATTAAAGGCAAGTGCGTTTTCATCCATAAAATAACGACGCACGCCAAATGAACTCGCATTCACACCAACACTATAACGACCTTCGTTGAAAATATCTGCGGGAATTTCTGCGCGACTGATGTAGCGACCCGCAGTACGCGAGTCAAATTTTTCGTAGAGATCGGGGCTGTCGGTATCGAATGATGTAAAGACATATTCACCACGCATGGTGCTAATGTAAAGTCCCACGCGCAACCCGGTAACAGGAGAATTAATCCTGTACTCGAACTCAACAATGACTGGCTCGGTGGAGCGGACAGTATCCACCACCTTACCACTTCTCTCCTTGACCTTCAAACTGACCGGCGTAAAAGGCAGACTCGATACCGGGATATCATCCGCACTCCATGCGCGTTCACCCGCCTGTGATTGTCCTGATGATAGATAAAAATCCACCGCCTCCTGCGAAGGTGCGCGCATGATGAGTTGACCTTTATTCAAAACAATGGCTTCCTGCGTCAATCTTAAAATCGCCGACATGTTATGGCTAACGAACAACACGGTGCGCCCCTGCTGCGCCACATCGCCCATCTTGCCGAGGCATTTCCTCTGAAACTCAGCATCACCCACGGCCAACACTTCATCCACAACCAGAATTTCAGGTTCGAGGTGCGCAGCCACAGCAAATGCCAGACGCAGATACATACCCGACGAATAGCGTTTGACAGGCGTATCAATATATTGAGTAACTTCGGAAAAATCCACGATCTCATCAAACTTGGAATCAATCTCGGAGCGCCTCATGCCAAGGATTGCGCCGTTCATATAAATATTCTCGCGCCCTGTCAATTCGGGATGAAAGCCCGTGCCAACCTCGAGCAGCGAGCCGACGCGCCCACGCACAGAAACGGTGCCTGTGGTCGGTTCGGTCACACGGGAGAGAATCTTAAGCAGGGTGCTCTTACCCGCACCGTTGCGTCCCACAATCCCGAGGACCTTGCCCTCTTCAAGATCGAAGGAAACATCCTTTAACGCCCAGACAAAGTTCTGGTTCATCCGGCGGTCGGATTTGCCAATCATTGCTTTCGCCAGACGAATAGGCGCAGAGACCGTATCCACAATCACATCACGGAGCATGTTATAGCGAAACTTCGTCTCCGCCGCGCCAATCTTATATTGCTTGCCAATGTTTTTTACACTTATTGCTGTAGTCATAAATTTCTCAAATTTCAATGCGTGAGTGCGGCGTTCTTCCACCCAATACTTGAACCACAAGGCGTTCCCTGGTTCCACCTGTCAGGACAAAGGTGTTACAGTGCCGGTGAGGCAATCTCTTAAACACCCAAGAATTGACGTGTTGCAATGAAAGTAACTGCTCCTCGCTAAACATATACTATATCGTATCTGCAAAGGTCTTTTCCATGCTGCGGAAGTAGAAAAGCCCGGAGATAAATATAAAAATTGAAATGCCAACCGAAACCCATAGGGTAATGTCAGGTCCGTTTCCGGTACCAAGCAATGCCCAGCGGAACCCATTGACAACACCTGCCATCGGATTCATCGAATATGCGATCTGCCATTTTTCTGAAATCACCGAGGCGGAATATGCAACAGGTGTGGCAAACAGCCAAAATTGAGTCAAAAACGGGAGGGCTTGATTTACATCCCGATACTGGACATTGATCGCCGAAAGCCAGAGCGCCACGCCAAGTGCGGTCACTATGGCAAGCAGGAGGAAAAGTGGAAGCGTCCAGAGTAAATTCCAGGCGGGTGTGACTTGATAGTAGAACATCAGACCAACAAGGATGACGAAGGCGATGGCAAAATCCACCAGACCCGCAAAGACCGAAGACATTGGAAGGATAAGGCGCGGGAAGTAAATCTTTGTCACCATGTTATTATGTGCCACAAGAGAGCGGCTCCCCTGATTCAGCGCTGTAACGAACAAGCCCCAAGGCAGGAGAGCGGTAAATGAAAAGACAGGGTAGGGAATGCCCTCAGTGGGAAGTTTTGCCACTTTGCCAAAAAGGAAAGTAAAAATCAGCATGGTCATCAATGGTTGGATGACTGCCCATGCCATACCCAGCAGTGTTTGTTTGTACTTTACTTTTACATCACGCCACACCATAAAGAAGATCAGTTCACGGTAAATCCACAGGTCGCGCAGATTTAATGCTGCAAGTCCCTTGGATGGCTTGATATAAACCGTATGGGGTTCGTACTTGATAAGTTCTGTCATTTGCATATCTACCAATGACCAATTGCGAATTATATAATTCGTAATTGGTCATTTATCAGCGTATCTTATCTCTATTCTCTTTAAACCACTCGATCGTGCGCTTCATGCCTTCTTCAAAAGGAACCTGTGCGCCCCAGCCGAATAACTCCTTCGCGCGGGACACATCCAACCCACGGCGGGGCTGACCATTGGG
>JFJP01012176.1_pt1 | contig 23595 bp, 21 predicted proteins | sample 431651 | NCBI WGS metagenome assembly JFJP01 (sample SAMN02602958, study PRJNA72255) | Microbial mat metagenome, whole genome shotgun sequencing project. | biome: fresh water; feature: sink hole; material: water; isolation source: purple microbial (photo- and chemosynthetic) mats found in...
CGCCCAGGGGCGCGCGCACCAATGCGCCAAAGGCGGGTACGGTCAATTGGGATACGTGGCAGCCCGCAGTAAAGCCTGTCGTCCCTGCTCGTAATAAACGTCCGATCTCGATCTGTTGGTCCATATATTCTCCATGATGTCATGGCGAGGGCGCAGGGTCCGTTAAAAAAAACTCCCTCTGCGCAACGACATTACCGCCGTGTTCTACCCGGCAAATTTTTGGCAGTTTGTTTTCCTGAAACGTCGCCCACTTCTCCGCCGTTGTTTCTAATGGCAAGGGCAAGCATTTGATCAATTTCCTCTTTTTCCCTATGGCTGACAACCGCTATCTCATGCGCCCTGTGCAGCAGGTATGGAAAAGGCGCGTTCCCCATTATTTTTGCCTGCTCAATTAAAGCACAGTGCAGCCGGTTCAATGCTTCCTGATCATTTGCCACCCACCAGGGAATGTCAACCCGCGCGATCTTTGGTTTTATCTCATCGCCCGCGTTAAGATAAAAGAAATGAATGGACAGCGAGTCTTTATATATTTCCGTCGATTTCGATTGCAGGGCAAATACGCAGGACCTTTCATGTTTTCCCAATAGCTGCTCAAACAGCCACAGGTCGGTCACTCCGCGCAATGGATGATGTTTTTTAAGATCGCCCAACTCGTTCTGCGGCAAGGTTGTAATTTCCAATAACCTGACCACCCAGTTTGCGCCGGGTTTATCCACATACCCGGAGGTGATCACTTGTTGCTTTTGCATTTCCTTGAGCACATCCAGATAATCCTGCAGACTTTTCTCAAAGTCTCTGGCGTTCTCGTGATCCATGGCGCCCCACAGTTCCAGCTGTCCTTCCGTAAGAGCGATCACCGTCCCTGAATAATGGTTCGCAACTTCCAATAATTTTTTGCGTTCGGCAACATCACGCTGCAATGCAACCTGACTGTCACTTAAAAAATTATCTTCAAATTCATCAAGCATGTAAAGTTCTGTGTCTGTAAAAATATCCGGCGCGTTACCCGAGCCGGCCTGCATGGCAATTGCCCCGACGTTGATCACGTAATATTGAAGCGCGGCATGCCTGTCTGGAGCGATCTGCGAACCGTCAGCAGCGATCAAGGTCGCCGGGGCGGCAGAGGCAGGCGGCGGGATGTGTGAATCCAGGGACTCATTAAGCGGGGAGGCGCAGCGTGTATTGGGGTCCGCCTGTCTGGCAGCTTCCACCCTGGAGCGCAGCAGGTCCAGGTCAGCTGAATACAGCGCAAGCCAGCTCTGAGCTTTGGCGCGGAGTTCATCCAGTGTTATTTTTTTCTGACGCGCGCCGGCGCCGATCTCTTTGATGCGGGTAAATATTTGCTGATAATCTATTGGCATTCTCACCACCCGCCATTGCAACAGTGCACCTGCCCTGACAATGACGAACTAGAACATTTGTGCAAAATTTTAGTCGTAATCAGGCTAAAATACAAGTATGGTTCCGGGAACTTTTTATGAACCCGGTCGTCTGTAATAAAGAATATCATACCAAGGAGATATAAAAATGCGTACAAAGATCCTAGTTTTTGCAGTACTGGCTTTTGCCCTTATCCTGAGCGCCTGTGGACCAACCACCATTAATCAGGAGGCACAGCCCATTACCCGTACATTAAATGTCAATGGCCTCGGCTCCACCAACCTGACCCCTGATATTGCCTACATATACATTGGCGTACACAGCGAAGGCCCCACCGCCTCGGAAGTTGTATCAGCGAACAAGGCGCAGACCAATGCCGTTCTGGATGCGCTCAAAAAGGCGGGCGTGGAAGAGAAAGACCTGCGGACCACCAACTTCAGCATCTGGCCCACACAACAGTACAGCCCCGAAGGCGTTGCGACCGGTTCTACCTACATGGTGGACAACACCGTCTATGTCACCGTGCGCGATCTTGATGGGCTGGGTGACCTGCTCGACGATACCATCGCCGCGGGCGCGAACAGCATCAACAGCATTCAATTCGATGTGGCTGACAAGACCGATGCTGTGAAGGAAGCCCGCACCAAGGCAGTGGAAAATGCCAAAGTTCAGGCGCAGGAATTAGCTGACGCCGCCGGCATTACCCTGGGCGAGATCCAGAATATCAGTTTCTATGACAACAGCCCATACCCTGTATTTGACGGCAAGGGCGGTGGCGGCGGGTACGCGGCAGAGAGTGCTGTAGCCATCCAGCCGGGTCAGTTGACGATCTCCGTCTCTGTCAACATCACCTACGGCATCAAGTAAGCCCTTCGAATCCCTTCCACACAACATCCCCCGATCGCAGTGAAATGTGATCGGGGGATGTTCCATTTTTGGAAAACTGAGCATCTGTAGAATCCGGGTCATTTACCTCTTGACACATCCCCGCCTCCGGCATAGAATACCGCCCAACAAATATAAAAACGCTGACGAGGACGAGTACACTTAAAAGCGATTTCCAGAGAGCCGGGCAGAAGTTCTGAAAGCGAGGCAAAAGCGCAGAAGTGGAATGGACCTTCGAGTTGAGCGGGTAAACGTGCTGAACGACATTGATGCACAAGTAACCCAATTCGGGAGCTCCCGTTATAGGGCAAGGGTATAACCGCAGACTTGCGGCGTACCTGAAAGAGTGACGCTGGCTTCCTTTCCCTGTTGCATCACACAGGGAAATTTTTGTTAAAGCAACGCGTTTAACCTGGGTGGCACCACGAGACTCCCCTCTCGTCCCAATTGGACGGAGGGGATATTTAATTTCAGCGCGCCAAATATTTACCGCCAGGAAAATACAAGTCCTGACGGCTCAAAAAAAGGAGTCATCATGTTGCTCGAATCAACCCAGGTCAAAACCATCCTGCGCGAAGTCCCTGCTGATCTGGAGACCCCAGTCAGCCTGTATCTTAAACTGTGCGGTGACGGGGCCTCCTTCCTCCTGGAATCCGTTGAGGGCGGCGAGCGGATCGCGCGCTACTCGTTCATCGGGATACAGCCCCAGGCACAGTACATCCTGCGCAATGGCGGGATCCAAATTACAGATAAGTATGGAACACGTATCATGCAATACGAGGGCGACCCGACCCGTTTTTTGCAGGAGGAAATGGAGCGCTTCCCCGCCATACGCCTGCCGAATGCGCCGCGCTTCACCGGCGGGTTGGTGGGTTATCTCGGGTATGAGTCGGTTCGGTTTTTTGAACCGACACTGCAGTCCAGCATGCGCGCCGCTTCCACCACGCTCACAGCCGGTATTCCTGACGGCATGTATCTTCTGGCCGATACCATCGTGGCCTTCGACCATGCCCGCCGCAGTATCTTCCTGATCGCCAATGTTTTTGACGGCGATACGACCGCTGCCCACCGCAAACTCGATGCGATCGAGGCTCGTATTCAACAACCGCTTCCGCCCGCGCCCAGAGTCAACATCAAACCGTCCGAGATCAAATCTAACCTGGCGCAGGAGAAATTTGAAGATATGGTGCTGACAGCCAAGGAGCATATCGCCGCGGGCGACATTTTTCAGGTGGTGCTTTCGCAGCGCTTCACCCGTGAGACGGAGGTCGAATCCTTCGATGTCTATCGCGCCGTGCGGCGGCTCAATCCGTCGCCGTACATGTTCTTTTTTGATTTTGGACTGGTGGATGGGGAGCCGCTTTATCTGGTGGGGTCTTCGCCTGAGATGTTCGTACGCCTTGAGGGGAACACGGCTTCGCTCCGACCAATTGCCGGGACCCGTCCCCGGGGAGCAGATCCAAGCGCGGATGCCTTGCTGGCCCAGGACCTGCTCGCCGACCCCAAGGAACGTGCCGAGCATGTGATGCTGGTGGACCTGGGGCGCAACGATCTCGGGCGTGTCTGCGAATACGGCACGGTGAAAGTCTCGGACTTTTTCACGATCGAGAAATATTCACATGTCATGCATATTGTTTCGCACGTTGAAGGGAAATTGAAACCCGACCTGACCGCCTTCGATCTGGTGCGAGCCTCCTTCCCGGCAGGGACGGTCAGCGGCGCGCCAAAGGTCCGCGCCATGGAGATCATCGCCGATCTTGAGCCCGATTCGCGTGGCGCATATGCCGGCATGATCGGCTACTTCGGCTTTGACGGTGCCATGGATACCTGCCTTGCCATCCGCACCATGGTGGGCTACGGAAACTCGGTCAGCGTCCAGGCGGGCGCAGGTATTGTCGCAGATTCAAACCCCACCACTGAGTATCAGGAAACTGTAAATAAGGCATCCGCGATGTTGAGAGCCATTGATGCGGCGGAGAATCGTGGATGACCATGAAGGATAAAAGCCTCTCCATTTGCCAGCTTTCTTGATCATTCATTTTTTAATTTTGAAAGGAACCCGACCCATGACACAATTTCAAAAACCCCGTCTGCTGACAGGTGACCGCCCGACAGGACGCCTGCACCTTGGACATTACGTCGGCTCGCTTGCCAACCGCGTGCGGCTGCAAAATCAATATGAATCCTTCTTCATCATCGCCGATCTGCACACGCTGACCACCCGGCCTGAACGCGAATACATCAAGGATATTCCCGCCTACATCCGCGACATCGTGCTGGACTATCTCGCTGTGGGCATTGACCCGGCTGTCAGTACCATCTTTGTGCAGTCTGCCGTGCCTGAGACCTATCAGTTGAATCTGCTCTTTGAAATGCTTGTCACCGTCCCGCGCCTTGAACGCATGCCCACCCTCAAAGATATGGCCCGCGATGCCAAGATGGATTCCATGCCTTTTGGTTTGCTCGGTTATCCGGTTTTGCAGGCTGTGGATATTCTCCTCCCGCGCGCGCAGGCTGTCCCCGTGGGGCGCGACAACCAATCCCATGTCGAACTAGCCCGTGAAATGGCGCGGAAGTTTAACAATCTCTACGGCGAAGTCTTCCCGGAGCCCGAATCCATAATTGGTGATGTTCCGCTCCTGATCGGTACGGACGGACAAAACAAAATGAGCAAATCCCTCGGCAATGCCATCTACCTCTCTGACAACGCTGAAACCGTCAGGCAAAAAGTGATGGGCATGTACACCGACCCGAAACGTCTGCGCGCCACTGACCCTGGCACCGTGGAGGGCAATCCCGTTTTCATCTATCACGATGCCTTCAACCCCTCCTACGCTGAAGTGGATGATCTGAAGGAACGCTATCGCAAAGGGCAGGTGGGGGATGTGGAAGTCAAGGAAAAGCTTGCGCTCGCCATCAACAACTTCCTTGAACCCATCCGCGAAAAACGCGCCTACTATGCAGCCCATCCCACCCTGCCCCGTGACATCCTCGCCAGCGGGATCCGCCGCATGCAAGCCGAAGCCAGACAGACCATGGAACTTGTTCGCGACGCCACTGGCCTGTCATATTCCCTTGACCTCTTCACTGATGAAATCGATATTTTCGGAGAATTTGATGAATAACAAGAAACCCGAAAGCAGGAGGCAGATGACCGCCTTCCGCATTCTGAATTTTTCTTTAACCTTCATCCCATTGGAGAACCCATGCTAGTCCTCATAGACAACTACGACTCCTTTACATACAACCTTGTCCAATACTTTGGAGAACTTGGTGCGGATATACGTGTATACCGGAATGACCAGATCACCCTCAACCAATTGATCGTCCTCAAACCTGACCATCTCGTCATCTCACCCGGACCCGGCGAACCCATCAAAGACGGCGGCGTTTCTGCGGAGGCGGTCAAATACTTCACGGGCAAAGTTCCTGTGCTTGGTGTCTGCCTTGGGCATCAATGCCTTGGTGCAGTGTACGGCGGCAGGGTTGACCGCGCTCCACAACTGATGCACGGCAAGACATCACCCGTCACGCACAATGGACAGGGGATCTTTAAAGACATCCCGACTCCCTTTGAAGCCATGCGCTATCACTCGCTTGTCGTATACGAACCTGTCCCGTCTGAACTGGAAATCATCGCCAGGACCGATGATGGCGAGATCATGGGACTCAAACACCGCCAGCACCCGACCTACGGTGTGCAGTTCCATCCCGAATCGATCCTGACCGAACACGGCAAGCACCTGCTCAAGAATTTCCTCGACATTAAGATCGCCCCGCCGCCGCCGGCCGAACCCATTCTGCTCAAGCCGTTCATTGCTAAAGCCATCAACCGCACCGACCTGACCTCAACCGAAGCGGAAGACGCGATGAACATCATCATGACGGGTCAAGCCACGCAAGCGCAGATCGGCGCGTATCTTGTCGCGCTGCGCATGAAAGGCGAGACCATCCCCGAGATCACGGGTTCTGTGCGTGCGATGCGTGCCGTGGCGGTCAAGGTCAAACTGGATACTGCTGGATCCATTTATGACATTGTCGGTACAGGCGGCGATGGCGCGCACACCTTCAACATCTCCACCGCCGCCGCCTTCATCCTGGCAGGTACGGGACGCAGGGTAGCCAAGCACGGTAACCGTGCCGCCTCATCGCAATGCGGCAGTGCCGACGTGCTCTCTGCCCTGGGGGTTAATCTTGATTTGACACCCGACCAGGTTGCCAAGGCCATTCAGCAGGTTGGCATTGGATTTATGTTCGCACCCAAGTTCCATCCCGCCATGAAATATGCCGTAGGTCCGCGCAAGGAGATCGGTCAGCGCACCATCTTCAACATCCTCGGTCCGCTCACCAACCCTGCGGGCGCGAACATTCAACTCACGGGTGTCTTCGATGCCAGACTCACGGAGCCGCTTGCGCACGTGCTTAATGAACTCGGTTCCAAAGCCGCGCTGGTCATTCACGGCGCGAACGGTCTGGACGAACTCAACCCCACGGGAGTCAATCGTGTCAGCCACCTCAGGAACGGTGCCGTCGAAACCTATGACCTCGACCCTGCCGATCTCGGTCTTGCTCCCGCCACGGTCCAGGATCTGCGCGGAGGCACCCCCGACGAATCTGCTGTGATGATGAGGGACCTGCTCTCAGGCAAGCTGCAGGGTGCCCGCCGTGACGCTGTCCTGCTCAACACGGCCGCCGCCCTCGCCGCTGAAACAGGTGATTTCAAATTTGCGCTGGCAGAAGCCAGAGACTCTCTTGACAGTGGTAATGCCCTTGCCAAACTTAACGCACTGGTTGAATTTACACGCCAATGAATATCCTGGAAAAGATCCTCGAACAAAAGAAATTGGAAATTGCAGCACTCGACGCTGTGGAACTGCGCCGCGCCGCAGAGTCTTCGCCTGCGCCCAGAGATTTTCTTTCTGCAATATCGCGCCGCGGCAGACTCCGCCCGCGCCTGATCGCTGAACTCAAGCGTGCCTCACCTTCCAAAGGGATGCTCGCCCCGCACCTTGACCTCCTTCAAGTGGCAGACCTCTACATCCAAAACGGAGCCTCCGCCATTTCTGTTCTGACCGATGAAAAATTCTTTCTGGGTACGCTTGATACCCTGCGAGAGCTGCGGAACCTGCCGCCACAAGCAGATCGCGGCGGTATGGACGCGGCGATCCCATTGCTCCGCAAAGACTTCATCATTGACGAAACCCAAATCCATGAAGCGAGAGCCAGCGGAGCAGATGCCATTCTCCTGATCGCCGCCGCACTGCCTGACAAATGGCGGTTTGCAGAGCTGCATGCCTGCGCCCTCAGCCTCGGATTAACAGCCCTGGTTGAAGTACACGATGAAGCCGAAACTGAGCGCGCCCTCGCCATTCCCGGCATCCGCTTGATCGGGATCAATAACCGCAACCTTGCCACCTTTGAAGTCACACTTGCCACCACCGAACGCCTGCGACCCATGATCCCAGATGATGTCATGGTTGTCGCCGAAAGCGGGATATTCACTGCTGCCGATGTGGAGCGATTGGCCCAGGCCAACGTGGACGCGATCCTGGTGGGAGAGGCGTTGGTTACCTCCGGGGATATACCTGCCAAAGTGAGAGAGTTGGCAGGTATTGACATTTGAAAGTTGGGATCATTAAAACCATGGTCATTGTAAAAATCTGCGGGATCAAAACATTAAAAGACGCACTGGCCGCCATTGACGCGGGAGCCGATTATCTTGGATTCAACTTCCATCCAGGAAGCGTGCGTTATGTTGAGAAGGAAATTTGTGCAGAAATAACCGCAGTCCTGAAGAAAACACATCCACGCATCAAACTTGTAGGTGTATTCGTTAATTCTCCGGTTGAAGCAGTGAAGGATATCCTTGACACCTGTCTGCTGGACCTGGCTCAACTTCACGGAGATGAAACGCCGGAGATGTTTGCCCAACTTGCACCGAATGTGTTCCGAGCCTTTCGCGGAATCCCAGTGGATATTGGGGGCCATGTACGAAACGAAGCCCCGGCAATGTTGATGGATGCCGCTGTCAAAGGAGTTTATGGCGGCAGCGGTATCACAGCGGATTGGTCAGCCGCGGCGGTGGTAGCGGCGAAATATCCGCTCCTGCTGGCTGGCGGTTTAACCCCCGAAAATGTCGCGGACGCCATTCGGCAGGTCAGACCCTGGGGTGTGGATGTTGCCTCCGGGGTTGAATCAGCTCCAGGCGTGAAAGATGCGCACCGGATGTCCGCTTTTGTACGAGCCGTTCAACAGACCTTTGACGGTGGACGATAGACCCTCATGGTCCGTAGTCCAGCGCCAGACAAGGAGAGAATCATGTCAACCTTATTACCCCATAAATTCGGTCCCTATGGCGGACAATTCGTCCCCGAAACACTGATGCCCGCATTGATCGAATTGGAGCGCGAGTTCGTATCCGCGCGGAGTGACCCGGCCTTCAACAAAGAGTTTGATGGGTTAATGGCGTCGTTTGTTGGGCGTCCCACGCCGCTGACGCATGCAAAACGATTGTCTGAAAAACTGGGCGGCGCCCAGATCTATTTGAAGCGTGAAGACCTGGCGCATACGGGCGCCCATAAGATCAATAACGCGCTTGGGCAGGCGCTGCTCGTGAAACGAATGGGAAAGAAGCGCGTGGTTGCGGAGACTGGCGCGGGGCAGCATGGTGTTGCATCGGCAACAGTCGCTGCCCTGCTTGGACTTGAATGCGTGGTTTACATGGGCGTGGTGGATATTGCGCGGCAGGAGCCGAACGTTTTTCGCATGAAGCTGCTTGGTGCGGAGGTTCGCCCTGTGACCTCAGGCACACAGACTTTGAAGGATGCCATCAACGAAGCCATCCGCGATTGGGTGACGAATGTACGCGATACCCATTACCTGCTGGGTTCTGCGCTGGGTCCGCACCCATACCCGACGATCGTGCGTGAATTCCAGTCTGTGATCGGACGGGAAGCCCGTGAACAAATGATGATGGATGCCGGACGCCTCCCTGATACGGTCATCGCCTGTGTCGGCGGTGGTTCAAATGCCATCGGCATCTTCAGCGGATTTGTCAAAGACAGCGGCGTGGAATTGATCGGTGTCGAAGCAGGCGGGAGCGGCATCGCTTCGGGCAAACACGCCGCAAGATTTGGCGACGCAGCCAGGGCACGGGTGGGTGTTATTCATGGAACACGCACCTATGTCCTTCAGGATGAAGACGGTCAGATCGCCGAAACCCACTCCGTTTCAGCCGGACTGGATTATGCCGCAGTCGGTCCCGAACACGCGATGATGAGAGACAATGAACGTGCCTTCTATACCTCCGCAACGGATGAGGAGGCCCTGAACGCCTTCCAAACCTTGTGCCATACGGAGGGCATCATCCCTGCGTTGGAGTCCTCCCATGCTGTGGCGGAAGTCATTAAGCGTGCGCCGACCATGAGGAAGGACCAGATGATCCTCGTCAATTTATCGGGACGGGGGGACAAAGACTTGAATACGGTGATCAAGGAATTGGGAACTTTATAAATATGCCGGTGGTGGAGCATCCCCGGACAATGGCGGGCTATGCAGAGATACCGCCCATGTTCGGATCGCTTTTCATTTCATCAGTTCTTGTAAAAGGAATCATTATGAACCGAATCGAAAACGCCTTTAAAAACAAACCCATCTTCATGCCCTACTTCCCCCTGGGCTATCCTGACCTGGAAACCTCGATCGACATCATTGAAGCCCTTGCAAAAAATGGCGCAGATCTAATTGAAGCAGGCTTATCCTTCTCTGACCCGCTGGCAGACGGGCCGGTAATTCAGCAAGCTACACAGATCGCGCTTGAAAAAGGGATCTCGGTCAGGAAGTCACTCGCGGCAGTTGCGGAATTACGCAGGCGGGGTGTGACCATACCCCTGATCCTGATGGGTTACTTCAATCCCATGCTGGCATACGGGCTGGAGAAATTTATCTGCGATGCACGCCAGGCGGGTGCGGATGGATTTATCATCCCCGATCTGCCATTGGAGGAAGCGGGGGAGTTTCAATCCATCAATGGCGATATGCCGTTGATCCAAATGCTCGCGCCGACATCTCCGAATGAACGCATGGAATCCATTGCCCGCAATGCAAAGGGATTTATCTATCTTGTCTCGGTGACCGGGGTGACCGGCGCACGCACTGCCATTTCAGACGGCCTCGGAGATTTGATCACCCGTGTACGGCAGCATACGCCGGCGCCCGTGTGCGTTGGTTTTGGAATTGGCACGCCCGAACAAGCCAGGCAGGTTGGCGCGCTGGCCGATGGAGTTATTGTCGGTTCGGCGTGTGTCAAGACCATTGGGAGTAGTGACAAACCGGTTGAAGCGGCGAAGCAGTTCGCGATGGAGTATCGGGACGCGTTGAATAAAATTCAGCGGTAGGGCAGACGTGCCGCAATAATTCCTGTCTCAATGGGTGAACCGTTTTCAGTTGATGACTGTTTCCCCGCCAAGGCATTTTTTGAGATCAAGAAAACCAGGGTGCTTTTTGTGATAAAGTTGTGAAAATGATTCTGAAAAGAAGGGATGAGTGAATGATGAAATCAATTTGTGTCTTTTGCGGGTCTTCTGACTCAGTTCATGCAGACTATAAGACTGCCGCGTACCAATTGGGAAAACTGCTGGCCGGGAAGGGAATTCGCCTGGTGTATGGCGGCGGGAAAACCGGCTTGATGGGCGAGGTGGCCAATGGCGCAGTCGAAGCGGGCGGGGAGGTGATCGGCATTATCATCCCTTCCATGAACACCGCCGCGCTGGCACATACCGGCCTGGCACGCATGGATGTCGCCCCTGATATGCACGGACGCAAAGCCCGCATGCATGAACTCGCAGATGGATATATTGCGCTGCCCGGTGGTTTCGGCACGTGGGATGAGCTCTTTGAAACCGTCACCTGGGCGCAGACCGGTGCGCACGAAAAACCCGTCGGTTTGCTCAACGTGCGCGAATACTACAATCCCCTGCTGGCAGCCATGGACCATGCCGTTGTCGAGGGGTTCATTTTCCCCGAACATCGAAAAGCGATCTGCTGTAATGTTGACCCGGGTCAATTGTTGAGCGAGATGGAAAAATACAACCATCCCCACGAAGCAGTCAAAAGGTGGCTGAAAGAGGATTAAATGGCACATCCCGCTGAAACCAGATCAGCGGGATGTTTTTGTTAATGGTGTGATCCCTGTGGATTTTTATTTGGTGTCCTGCACGGGGATCACATTTTCAGCCCCGATCTTTTCCTTTTCCTGGTCTTTCCGCAAGATCCATGCTTCACCGCGGACGAGGCTGGTCTTCCTTCCATCCACTTTGACATACGCCCCATCCGAGAGCATGATGACCGGGTTATCGTGGAAGAAATGATAATCTGCCAGCCAGTCATCCTGGACGGATCTTCCATACGCATCCTCTGCATAGTGGGTCAGGAAGTTGAAAGGCGTACCATTCAACCCTTCAAAATGAGAAGTTGCGACCGTGTTCATGTCTTTGGAAGTAAGGATATTGGGACCGCATAAAATTGTGCCGGCGCTGAAGGCAACGACGGGCAGCCCTGCCTGGATCTTCTTTTGCAGGAAAGTCATCAGCCGGGAGACATGCAAGCGGTGAGCCAGCAAAAAAGTGTTTCCGCCAGGGATATAGACCAATGAGGCGCGGCGGATAATATCCTCCATTTTAAGCAGGGGCATGGTTTCGGCATTGATCGTTTCAAGCCGTGCCAGTCCCTTGAACGAGTCCCCGGCGGGATCCTGCCATCGCTCCACATAAAGTGAGGCAAGCGGAAGGTGGGCCACCATTGCATCAGGCTTGCCCGCCAGGTACGGACGACTGGCTTCGATGATGTAACGGATGTCATCCTTCCCGGGGGATGAAAACAGGTGGAGATTGGGCATCAGGTTTGGTTAGATCGTCAGGATGATCGGCTCACCTTTTGTGACGATGATGGTATGCTCAAATTGGGTTGCAAGGCTTCGATCTGTGGTCCGCAATGACCAGCCGTCTGCTTCTTCAAGAACATGGCCTTTGCCGGTGGTGAGGAAAGGCTCAATTGCCAAAACCAGACCTTCCTCCAGAATACGGCGGTCCCTTGATTTGAAATAATTGTACACTTGGACCGGTTCTTCATGAAGGTGATGCCCGATGCCATGCCCCGTCAGGTCATAAATGACGCCATACCCATGCCGCCTGGCTTCCTGTTGAATGGTTTTGCCGATCATGTTGATCTGCTGACCAGCCCGGGCGGTCTGCACCGCCTTTGCCAGCACCGACCTGGTGGCTTCCAGCATTTTTTCAAGTTCGGGCACGTGTTTTTCCAGGACCATTGAAGCGCCTGTATCTCCAAAATAGCCGTCCAACTCAGCAGAGACATCAATGTTGATCAACTCGCCTTCGTGCAGCACACGGTCGCCGGGAATTCCATGCGCGATGACAGGCGAAACGCTGATGCATGTGTTACCGGGGAAGTGATACAGGGAGATCGGCGCAGACCGGGCACCTTCCTTTTCGAGCAACTGCCTGCCGATGTCATCCAGTTCCCCGGTTGTCATGCCGGGTCTGGCGAATTCCATCATTTTTTGCAAGGTCATGGCGCAGATGTGGCCGATGGTTTTCAGGTGTTTGATATCGTTTTCATTTTCAATGATCATGGTTTTGATAATCCTGCCATGATCGTTTTTTTCAACTCCGCCTGAACGTCATCCCACTGCTGTTCGGAATTGATCACCACCCACCGGTGTGGTTCCTGTTTAACCAACTCCAAATACCCCCGGCGCACGCGCTGGTGAAATTCCACCGTGTACGCGTCCATTCGATTCCATTCAACTTCATTTTGGGTTTTGCGTTTCAAACCCACTTCAATATCGAGATCGAGCAAAATGGTCAGCTCGGGGGTCAAGCCGCCTGTGGCATACTTTACCAGCGCACGGATCTGATCCAGGTCCTGCTGATGTCCATAGCCCTGATAGGCGATCGTCGAATCATAGTAGCGGTCAGAGATGACGATCTCACCTGCTGCCAGCCTCGGCTTGATGACCTGCTCCACGATCTGAGCCCGCGCAGCTTGATACAGCAGGGTCTCGGTGCGCGGGTGCATCTCGGCATTTTTCATGTCGTGCAGCACGTCGCGGATCTGCTCGCTGATGGATGTGCCTCCCGGTTCGCGGGTGGGGAAAACGACATACCCCATCTCACGCAGATATTCCACGAGATGGGGTATATGAGATGTCTTGCCAGAGCCTTCCGGTCCTTCAAGGGTAATAAACATGGGGCAAGTATACAAGGAAACCGGCGGAACCGTAAACAAAAACAGTTAATTGGTTTTCCTTAAAAAATATTCATGAAGTAAAACGTCAAACCCAAAGCCAATTTTCAAGGCCGTTATTTGATGGTGATTGAAAAAACGAGCATCCTGACCCTCGCCCAGGATCAATGACTCACACGGCAGATCGATTTTGCCCACATAGATATGCTGGTCAACGATCACATGGGGATGCCGCCGGTCATATCTTTTCCAAAAAATAAGATCAACATCCACGCCTATTTCTTCGCGCATTTCGCGATGGGCGGCGGTTTCGGATGTTTCACCATCCTCCACTTTACCGCCGACCAGAGTCCAGTGGTTTGGATAGGGAATGGTTGGCTTGTCATCGCGCAGTAACAGGAGAATTTCACCTTGTTTATTTTCGATGACAATAGCGGTGCATGGAACACAAATCATGATGCTCTGCCTGACCTTCAAGGGGAATGAACATATTCCCGGATTTTGACCGGGTAGAAAAATTTACAATTTTCCTACAACACTCTTAACGTGTTTTTATTTTAAGGCAATATTTTTTAATTAGACTGTTATTTTCTTATACCAGGATTATTCCAACTTTTGGAGATAAAAATGGAATCGAAAAAGATACTTTACATTTTACTGGTCATTGTAATCGCCGGTGCATCAGCCTTGACAGGCGCAGTGGCTGGCGGCGTGGCTGTCTATCAGGCGGTTGCTGGAAAACAACCGGCAAACCCGGGCATTCAATCCATCCTGGCTGAACCGGATGCGCAAAACCCGAATCAGACCCTGATGATGAATTTAACAGATGTGGAGACAGCCATCACGCAGTCGGTTCAGAAAGTTGGCCCTGCGGTTGTAACCATTGTGGGAATCGTCCCCGGGCAGATGACCTTCTTTGGTACAACGGGTGACGCGACTGTCAGTGGCAGCGGCGTCTTCATCTCTGATCAGGGATACATCCTGACCAACAATCACGTGGTCGAAGATACAAAGGAAGTTCACATTGTCCTTTCGGACGGATCGCAGGAAAAGGCGGTCATTATTGGCACGGACATTTATTCTGACCTGGCGGTTTTAAAGACAGATGCCAGGGCGCCTGCAGTGGCAACGCTGGGGAATTCTGACCTGTTGAATCCCGGCGAATCGGTGATCGCCATTGGCTCGCCGTTGGGAAATTTCAAGAACACGGTGACCGTGGGTGTGGTCAGTGCGACGGGACGTTCCATCGACACCGGCAGCGGATACCAGATCGAGGACTTGATCCAGACCGATGCGGCGATCAACCAGGGCAATTCAGGCGGTCCGCTGATGAATCTTGCCGGCGAGGTGATCGGCATCAATACGCTGGTCGTCCGCAACACGCAAAGCGGTGGCGTGGCGGAGGGTCTGGGATTTGCCGTCCCGGTCAACACGGCGCGCGCCGTCGCAGAGCAGATCATTCAAAAGGGATACTTCTCACGTCCGTACATGGGCATCCGCTTCCAGCAGGTGACTCCCGGCGTCGCCGCCGCATACAACCTGCCCGTGCAATGGGGCGTCTACATCACCGAAGTCTCGCAGGACAGTCCTGCAAGCGCAGCAGGCTTACAGCAGGGGGACATCATCTTCAAGATCGGGGATGTGGCGATCGATGAATCCCACTCATATATCAACGCCCTGTTCACTTTCAAACCTGGTGATCAAATTGTCCTGGGTGTGATGAGGAATGGAGAGGAGGTAGACCTGACTATTACGCTTGGAGAGTCGAGCCGCAAGTAAATGTTGCGATAAACAAAAACAGGTAAACAAGATATGAGACGCTTGTTTACCTGTTTTTATGTCTGTTTGTATACGCTTTTACTCGCGGAAGACACGAACATGACGCCGCGGTTCCTTGCCGTAGGAGTGGGACACCAACTCCGCGTTGCGCGCCATTTCGTGCTGCAGGCGGCGTACAAGCGATGTGCCAGGCGGCAAGTCGACCCAGCGCTCGCCGTTGAGGACCGCGGAAATGGCTTGCTGCATTTCTTCGCGCACGCCATCCATTCTGTCACGCGGATGCTGCTGTTCGGTCAGGTTGTACAAGTCGCCTAAAAACTGCTCGACCTGCGCCACTGAATTTGCGCGCAAAACATATATGGGCAGTCCCCGATGTTCGGCGTCCACCACTGTCTGCTCGCGGTTACGATAATAAGTTCGCAGGGTGACAAGAGCGTCAGCTTCGTCCACATCGGTCACGATTACCGCGGGTACGCCCAGGCGTTTTGCGGCTTGCATCAGCCGGTTGCGTGCCACACCATAGGCATACACACGCACTGTCTGCAAAGCGGATGTGAGGACGAGCGGGGTCTGATTGGGGGTTGGGCTCTGCCCCTCGGCGGCAGGATCGGGTTGGGCAGGGGTTGGGTTTTGATGCCCACGGCGGGAAGTTTTGACCACTTCGCGCACGTCCACTTTAGACCCTTCGCCAAACCGCTCAGGGCGGCGCCGTGGGGAGGGCGCCGCTTTCTCGATCACGATCTTTCCTTCGGTGTCCCGTGTGCGGACCTCGGGCAACTCAGGCGCGCCGCGCAACAGGGAATCCACTGAGACGGTGATGTCGAGGTGAACGGCGAACCGGTCGCGGGTCTGAATTTCGATCACCACGTCGAAGGTTGGGGGAGAGCGGCGTTCCAACACTGTTTTCTGCGTGCCGCGCCGGCGGGCTTCTTCATCTGATAACGTGACTGCTTCAATGCCGCCGATCAGGTCGCTGAGGGTGGGGTTGAGTAATAGATTGTCGAGTGTCTGACCGTGCGCCGTGCCGATGAGTTGTACGCCGCGCTCGGCAATGGTACGCGCCGCCTGCGCTTCGAGTTCGCGCCCGATCTCATCGATCACAATGACTTCGGGGTTGTGGTTTTCGACGGCTTCGATCATTACCTCATGCTGAAGCATGGGTTGGCTGACCTGCATACGGCGTGCCTTGCCCACGGCGGGGTGCGGCACGTCACCGTCACCGCCGATCTCGTTGGATGTGTCCACGATGACGACACGTTTATTCTCCGCGAGAATGCGGGCGGCTTCACGCAGAAGAGTGGTTTTGCCCACCCCTGGGCGACCGAGGATGAGCACGGACTTGCCTGATTCGATGATATCCTGGATGATGTCCACTGTGCCGTACACGGCGCGACCCACGCGGCAGGTGAGTCCGACCACGATGCCGAGGCGGTTGCGGATGGCGGAGATACGGTGGAGCGTGCGCTCCATACCCGCGCGATTATCCGCGTCGAATGTGCCAATACGTTCGGTGATGTGGTCAATTTCTGCGCGTGTGATCTCTTTTTCGGAGAGGATCACTTCATTGTCCACAAAACGCGCAACAGACACACGTCCGAGGTCAATGACGATTTCAAGCAGTTTTTCGCTGTTGTTCGCTTTTTCCACCGCATGGCGAATATTAAGGGGGAGGACGTCGAGGAGGGCTTCCAGGTCGTCTGTAATTCGATGTTGAGTCATGGTTAAGGTACCGTTGATAAAAAGTGTCCGCAGACACGAACCGTAGGCAAAAATACTTATGCTGCATTAAAACCTTGTTTGCAGCACGCAGCGCGGAATTTAGTGAGAAACGTAGATCATGTGGGCAATCCTGCCTGTCAATAAAGATACCTATATTATAGCAGTGTACCGGTTAACATAAAGTTAGCAGGTTATGTTAATTTTGTTGATTTGTCTGACCAATTTTATAACCTGTGCCGGTTCCCTGACACAAAATACACAGTTGGCAGACCGGTATTTGATCCAAAAATTTGCAGGGTCTTTCTGTTCTTCAAGGCAGACAAAACGGATCAATGGCTGATCTATTCATCCCCCAGTCCCATGGCAGGGATGGGAGGGATCGTTTCATCATACAACCAGGCTTCAAAAAGATCTGTCAGTTCCTTTCCGCTTACTTCCCGGGCCACAGCGATGAACTCTCCGGTTGTGACATTGCCATTCCTGTAGCGGGCAAAGTATGTCTTGAGGATCTCAAAGAAGGCTTCGTCGCCAACTTCGAGCCGCAGCGCATGAAGGGTCAAGCCGCCGCGGACATAAACGCCTCCATTGAACAGATCATCTGCAGGGGGGGCGCCGGGCGGAACAAAATATTGGGGATCGTTGACCACGTCCATATATTGAGATCTCACCCAGTCATCCAGCGCTTCACGCCCTGAGAGATGCTCGATCCACAATCCTTCGGAGTAGGTTGCAAACCCCTCGTTCAGCCAGATGTCTTTCCAATCAGCCACACTGACGCTGTCTCCAAACCATTGGTGAGACAGTTCATGCGCCACGGTCAATTCTGTGTCTTCCACATTCTCAAAATCGATCATGTCAATTCCATAAATGGAAAGGGTTTGGTTTTCAAGCGCCGAGTCAAATTCGGCATTCATTACCATCGAGCCATACACCTCAAATGGATAGGGTCCAAAGATCTGGCTGAAATAATCAAGCATCTCGCCCTGCCGCGCAAAGGGCTTGCGGACATTCCCGGGCAGATCCGTTGAATAATAATTTCTGATCGGAATTCCACTTTCTGACCGCATGGTCTCGGTGTCAAACTCGTCAATGTTGATCGTGGTGAGGTAACTTGCCATCGGGTCGCGCAATTCAAAAACAAAGGTGGATGTATTGCCGTTGTCCAGTGTTTCGGTCAACACGCCGTTTGCCGCCACCTCGAGCGGATTAGGTACGGTCACGCGGATGGTGTAGGTTGCCTTATCCAGTGGATGGTCGTTGACCGGATAAAAACTGGCCGAGCCGTCCGGTTCACTCAAGACAAAACTCCTGCCGTCCACCGTTACCCAGCCTGTTCGTACGGGTAATGCCACTGAGTTCATCTCCATTGGCGAACCAATGTATCGGATCAGCACTGTGAACGGTTGACCCATCAACAGTGGCTTGAGCGGGGTAACGGTCAATTCCTGTCCCTTGCGAAAAAAATCAGCAGGTGCTCCGTTGACCGTGATCGAGTTGATGGTGAAACCGATAAAATCCAAATTGAAACTGAGCAGGTCTTGCGTTGCGATGGCTTCGATGTTTGTGCGGGCAGTCAGGTTACTGGTGGACATATTATTAATTGTGATGTCCAGTGTGTAGTGTGTTACATCGTAGCCGCCATTGCCAAAGCTTGGGTAATATGAATCTCCCAGTCCTGATGAGCCTGCCCCCGCATTCTCTCCAAGGGCTTCTTCGGGGACGATCACGGCTGTCACTGCGGCAGGGGATGAGGGCGGTTTGAATTGGGATGATAATTGACCGCAGGCCAAAATGGCAAACATAATCAGAAAACAAGCAAGGATCATTTGTGCTGAGGATCTGTTTTTCATATGACATCCTTTTACCTTCAACATTCTTAATTTTCGCCCACACAAGGGCAGTATATCACGTGGGAATATTGTAAAATTGGACTCATCCAGATCAAATTTTTCAAAGGAAGATCATGCCCCCACGTCCCCGCCATGAAATGCCCGATTATTTCCGTAACGCGCTTAACGCAAGCGGTTTGATGAACGCCTACCTTGCGCGTCCGCCGTACCAGCAAAATGATTACATTGGCTGGATCACACGCGCCAAACTCGAAACCACAAAACAGAAGCGGTTGAGCCAAATGCTGGATGAATTGAAACGCGGAGGGGTCTATATGAAAATGAAGTGGAATGGATGGAGCAGAAACACGGCTCAAAACGAGATCATCCAAAAAACAGCGGACTTTATTAAACAGGAATTCAGTGACGATACCTCCGGGCATGATTGGTGGCATATCCATCGGGTGTGGAAGAATGCCATCTCCATCTGTGAACGTGAGCAAGCAGACTTGTATATTGTGGAACTTGCGGCTCTGCTCCACGACCTGGACGATTGGAAGTTCAATGAGAGCGAAGATGAAACCCCGCTCCGCGCCAAAGCCTGGATGGAAGCCTGTGACGTTGATCCGCAGGTCAACCAGGCTGTGTGTCAGATCATTATGAACGTCTCATACAAAGGCGCTCAAGTCGAAAACAAAATGAAAAGCCTCGAAGGCTTCATCGTGCAGGATGCTGACCGTCTTGACGCGATCGGGGCGGTTGGCATCGGGCGCGCCTTTGCCTATGGCGGCTACAAAAACCGACCGCTGTACGATCCCGACGTCGAAAATAATATGCATGCGAGTTTTGAGCAATATAAGAACAGCAAAAGCGCCACAATCAATCACTTTTATGAGAAGTTACTTTTACTCAAAGATATGATGAACACTGCCACCGCCAGGAAGATCGCGGAAGGGCGGCACCAGGTTATGCTCCGTTTTCTGGATCAATTTATGATGGAATGGGATGGCCTGGATCTGGAATGACAGGGAGGTGACAATGCCTGCTTAAGGCGGGCATCATCTTGCCTCGAAAACCAGTGCAGTCCCGGATTCGTACACCAGTTGATGCGAAGTAGAACTGCGGACGGAAAGCGCCAGGCTTCGCAGGTCACGCCCTAATTGGCTACTGTCCTCGTGCGAGGGAATGACCACGATCAAATAGTCGTAGCGCACGCCATTGACCGCGCTCCACGAAGTAACACACTCCAGATCGGCGCAGTGCTGGTACATCACCAACTGCCTGGACCAGGGAAAAAATCTTTTTGCGAGAGTCCATTCCAGTCCTTGCAGGGTGGTGGCACTATGCTGCCTCGTCAGGGCGGGGAACCATTCCTGCAGCGGGTCGGACATCGAAAACTCGCGTCCCGTCGAAAGCAAAAACGTCTGCCGGTCTTGCACATTGGAATTGACCCAGGCGACCATTTCGAGATCTGTGGGTTTTAAACTGGTATTGATCAATTGGAAGTCGGAAATACCTGCCATCAGGATAAAACAGAACGCGGATATGAATATGAGACCCTGGCTGAGGGGCTTTGACATCACACTCCCGGGCTGGGTGCTGTCTGAACGGCTGATCCACGCAGAGAGTTGGATCAGCCCCAGCCCCGCCAGCATGGATCCTGCCAGCAGTGCAATGCCGTCCCCGCCGCGCGGATCGATCAAATACGCCAGCGCAACCCAGGTGATCAAAAAAAGATCACGCCGGCTGAGTGTGACCCAAACGCCGATCAAAGCAAATATTAAGGTTGGGATAAAAAGATAATCATCCAATCCATTGAAGCTTAATAGGGCAATGTAGGACTCGACCGTGCGCTGACTGGTTTGACCGGCTGAAAGAAAAGGTTCAAGTCCATGCCGCAGCAAAACGGTACCCCACCAGGGGGCGGTCAAACATGCCACACCCAGACCCACAAACAAAGCCAAAATGATCCCGCGTTTATTGCGTCCATTAAATAGAAAAACCAGCGCGCCCCCCAATACGGCGTGTAAAGCAGTTTGTGGATGACTCATCACAGTACATGCGCCAAAGAGAATGGCGAGCGCAAGGTGGGGCTGCGTTCCACGTACCAGGCTGGTATTCTCTTTTTGACCGAGGGATGGGATGCGAAAGAGTTGTGTACCCTGCCACAGCATGAGGATCAAAAACAACATGCCGAAAGCCCGGGTAATGCCGCCTCCCATCACCTGCCAAAGAAAAGCGCGTGACGAAAGCGCATAAACCAACGCTGCCAATGCGGCAGATGTGCGCGAGGGTAGGATCTGCCCGGAAAATTTATAAAAGAAAAAGATTGCCAGCGTATTGACCGAGGCGGGGAGCCAGAGTAAAACCTGTAGATCAGAGATGGGCAGCAGGTTTGAAAAAATAGCGGCGATGTAAAATCCGAGCGGCGGATAAGTGAAGGGTATATCAGAAAAATTATAGGTCGTGAATTGCGGCAGGATGAATTGATTCGCCTTCAGGTCGCGGATCATGGTGTAGAACATTCCCCCGTCATTGAGCGGAAATCCATTGGAAGCGGCAGGTACAAAACGAACCACCGCGCCAAAGAGTAATGCTGTGAACAGAAAAAGCGCAGACCAATCCATTTTGCGGTTCATAAATGCCCTGTCGCCTGGTGAAAAAAGACCCCAAAGGGTTTATAAACTCCTCGAAGAGGGAACGCCTTTGGGGTCTTGATCTTATGGGAATTACAAAAAAGAGAGCATCGTCATTTTATGGGTCGCACGGGAGGTTCCAATAACCTGGCAAGCTCCCTGGCGCCCTCGGTGTCTGTCACAGCCAGCACCTCATCCCCTTCTTCAAGTGTGCTAACGCCGCGCGGCAGGGTGATCTGTCCATGCCGGATGATCGCCGCAACGATACATTGATCGGGCAGACCAAGGTCTTTAAGTTGAACACCGATCGCCTTTGCTCCGGCAGGGACTTTCTCCTCCACCACTGAATACTGTCCGCGGCGTAATTTAAGCAGGGTCATCATATCGCCCAGGGATATTTCCTCCTGGATGAGGTGTGCCATCACATCGGCTTGATTGACGGTCTCATCCACGTGGAAGCTCTGGTCAAAAAGCCAGGCATTGAGCGGATTGTTGATACGGGCAACCGTGCGGCGGGTCTTGAACAGGGTGCGCGCCAGATAGCAGATGATCAGGTTTGCTGCGTCTTCGCTGCCGGTGGTGACGAGTACATCCGCTTTTTCCAGCCCGGCCAGTCTCAGGACATTGGGGTCGGTGGCAACCCCCTCGTAGATGACTTCAGTGGGCAGTTCACGATGCAGCAGTGTCAGTAATTCGCGCCGGTGCTCGATCAGGCGGACCTGATGATTTTGTTCCAGCAGCTGCATTGCCAATTGTGCGCCGGTTCTTCCGCCGCCTGCAATAAAAACAAACATATTATGCCTCCATTCCTTCGTGTAAACGTGCGTGAAGGGATGTCACACCTTCCAGTGTTGCGCTCACGGTAAGAATATCGCCGCCTTTGAGGAGCGAATCAGGGGAGACCAGTTCGGCGCGTCCGGCGCGCGTCAGCGCGGCGATCACAATGGTGTTTGTACAGCCGGATAAAAGGGATGAGACCGTTTTTTCCTCCCATTTTTCGGGAATGTAGATCTCATATACTTCCACTTCGCCGTTCCCGGCAGAGAACACCGAGCGGAAGGAGGCATCGATCAATAACTCCTGCAAACGTTCCGCGCCCCAGGCGGTGGAACTGATGGACTGCAAGCCGAAAGCCTCCTGCATCCCGCGCATGGCGGGGTCGTAATTACGGACAAGCACGCGCTTTACCTGCGGGTAGTGGGTGCGGATGGCATGCCCGATGACCGCATTCATGGTGTCGGAATTGGTGACCACAGCAACGCCATCCGCAGTTGCAACACCGGCGCGGTTGAAGGTGTCAACGGAGAGTACCTCGCCTTCCACAGTGCGTCCGTGAAATTCGGCGTGTAAGCGGTTGAATGAATTGTGGTTATTATCCACAACGACTACTTTGTGTGAGTTTTGGTACAGGCGATAGGCGAGTTCCGAGCCCACTCTGCCGCACCCGATGACGATAAATTTCATGGTGAATCACTCCTTACATTATGCTTTCTTCGTGAACATGATAGGGCACATTGGTGATGACGATGCCCTGTTTATTTTTTAGCTGCTTGCGCAAAATATTTGCTGTGTTCGTATGCAGGGCACTGGTCAGGTGGTTGTCTGAAACAAATTCAGGGACCACAACCGTGATCGTCTCACCCGGCTGCCGCAGATCGGCAATGTCGGAAACGTATGCCAGGATCGGTTCGACGAACAGGCGGTAGGGCGAATCCAGCAGCACCATACGCACGCCCCCGCCCCAGGTTTCCCATTTGGCCCGGACTTTTTCAGCATCTGCCGGCTCGATGACCACATGCACGGCCGTGACATCATCAGACAACATGCGGGCATAGCGTAATGCGGTCAGCGTTCCCTGGTGTACCCCGCTGACCGGCATGATGACACGGTGGCGGGTGGCATGATGGGGGATGATCCCAAAATTATCGAGGGAAAGCTTTTTTGCCAGATTCTTGTAGTGCATGTGGATCAACCACAAGACACCGATCAAGGCGGGGATCAGGATCAGGACCACGTATGCCCCGTCCTTAAATTTTGTGATTGCAAAGACAAACATCACAACGCCGGTACAGATTGCGCCAAATCCATTGGTGATCATCTTTAAT